>Ga0070696_100003594_pt1 | contig 10326 bp, 10 predicted proteins | sample KBSK1253metaG_FD_65474 | JGI IMG/M metagenome (GOLD analysis project Ga0070696, IMG submission 65474) | Corn, switchgrass and miscanthus rhizosphere microbial communities from Kellogg Biological Station, Michigan, USA - KBS K1-25-3 metaG | ecosystem: Host-associated > Plants > Roots >... | reverse complement strand
TATTGATCGAGCGCAGAGTTTTCCGGATGGCAGTGCGCGGTAAACAGGTGCCGGTGATCGAATTCCTTGATGCCTCGCGCGACAGCGTTCACATGATCACGCGCTTTGTCGGGATTGCGGTCGCCGCCGATGATCCACACGAGGTTATCGAAGTTACGATAACGCTTGCCGACGTATTGCCCCCAGGCGCGGCACTTTTCCGGACCGTTGGCGAGCGACTCTTCGATCCAGCCTTCATCGGTGCCGATGTAACCCAGGTAGATCGGCGCCAGGAAAACCTGAATTCCTTTCTCCGCGGCTTTGCGGATCACCCAGTCGGCATGCTCGAAATATTTCTCGTTAGGCGTCGAGAAATCTCCGGGCGTAGTGAAGGGGCCGTCGCCGTATCGGTTCACCGGGCCGCGGTACTTGTGCTCGATCAGGTTGACGATGATCGAATTGAATCCCTTGCGGCGCCGATTCTCAAGATATTGCTCGGCCTCTTGTCTGGTAAGGCCTACGATGAGAGACCACGGCGTGTCTCCATGGATCAAGAAAGGCGCTCCGTTTTGATCGACCAGATGACGGTGATCGGCCGCGACGCGGACCGGATACGGCCCGGCGCCGGCCGCGTGCAGCAGACAGGCGAGGGCGCTACATAGAATCAAAAACTGTAGTCGAGTGATTACGGCAGAATCTCCTGGTAAAGCTTTACCTCGAAGCTCTCTACCAGTCCGGGCCGCACGTCGTTGAAGTAATGGGCGATGTAAGGCATCGCGCAGTGCTCGTCGAAGGTCTTCTGGTCCTTCCACTTTTCGACAAACGTGATCCAGCGCGGGTCGTCGGTGCGCTGGTTGAGCTCGTAGCGCATGCAGCCCGGCTCCTTTTGGGTCGGCTTCATGAGACCGTGCAGCGCGGTGATCAGTTCGTCCGTCTTCCCCTGCTTGGCGCGGAATTCCGCGACGCAGACCAGCTGGGTGGTTTCCTTTTTCGGCATTATCATCTCCTGTCGGGTACAGCGTGCGCGTCTTTTTTCAGGGAAAGATAAAGCTCGTAAGCTTTATCCGGACGCTCTTGATCGTGCACCACGGCGCGAACAGCTTGAATCATCGCAGTCGGCGCATCGCATTGAAAAATGTTGCGGCCCATATCCACGCCCGCGGCGCCCTGTTCGATCGCCTTATATGCCATTTTGAGCGCATCCAGCTCGGGCAGCTTTTTTCCGCCCGCGATCACCAGCGGCACCGGGCAGGCCGCCGCTACGCGTGCAAATCCCTTTTCGCAATAGTAAGTTTTGACGACATGCGCGCCCATCTCGGCGCAAATGCGCGTGGCCAGGCCCAGATATTTAGCGTCGCGCACCAGTTCTTTTCCGACACCGGTAACCGCGAGCGTCGGAATCCCGTGACGGTTTCCGGCGTCCACTACCTTGACCAGGTTGCCGATCGACTGGTGCTCGTGCTCCCCTCCGATGTAGACCTGTACCGCCATTGCCGAGGCGTTCAGGCGAACGGCGTCTTCGACATCCACGGCCACCAGTTCGTTCGAAAGCTCCTTCAGGATGCTCTGACCGCCCGTCGAGCGCAGCACCACCGGCTTGGACATTTCCGGTGGAATGGAGGTTCGCAGCCCGCCGCGCGTGATCATAAGCGCATCCGCGTAGGAAACCAGCGGGACGATGGTGATATCCAGACGCTCAAGACCCGTCGTCGGCCCCTGAAAATATCCGTGATCGACCGCCAGCATCACGGTTTTCGCCGTGGCTGGATTAAAGATCCGCGCCAGCCGGTTCTTCATTCCCCAGTCGAGTGAATTACTTCCTTTCAGAAAAAATGCGTTCGCCTGCATCGGAACGCCGAGATGATAATCTTTGCCGTCCTGCACATCGTCTACGTCAGCCATTGCCACTTTCTCCATTGGATTCGGCGAGTGCTTTTGAGAACCCCTCGAACATGAGAGCGATCGAGGTGGCCCCGGGATCCTGATGTCCGCGCGTTTTCTCGCCGAGAAATTTTGCGCGTCCGAAGCGCGCCGTAAGATCTTTAGTCGATTCCGCTCCCGCCCGTGCGGCTTCGGCGGCTGCCTGAAAGGCTTCCACGGGGCTTTTGCCCGCGCCCGCGGCTGCACACAATGCAGTAACGGCAGGCATCAAGGCGTCCATCATGGTCTTATCGCCGGGCTGCGCCTTGGTCTGTTTGCACATCGCTTTCAACCCCGCTTCGAAAGTCGCGGACAGCCCGCGGCAGTCGAGCGCATCGCATTCCGGCGGCGTATCCGCCATGCCCATGAAGAACGAACCGATCAGCGAACTGGATGCGCCGCCATCCCCGCCCATCACCTGCCAGCCGGCGTCGCGAAGAACCGTTCGCAGGTCGCCTGCTTCGTCCCCCATTGCCTTCTCCAGGCGTTCGACCGTACGCAGCATGGCTGCGCCGTGGTCCCCGTCGCCGCAAGCCGAGTCGAGTGCCGAGAGCGTGGCATGCTGCTCGCGGATGCGCGCGGCCGCGCCGGAGATCATACCGGCGAACTGTTTCCTGGTGATCCGGTCCGTCATCGCACGACGAAATAGGGAGCGTCTGAGGGCGCGTCCCACAGCCGCGTCAGTTCGGGGTCCATGCGGGCAATCATCAATTGAAATCCCCCCTGCTCCTGCGTCGTAATGAACTCCCCGACCTTACTCCGCACGAGTTTGATCCCTTTCGCCTTCAGGATGTGATGCACGCGGCGGAACAGAATGAACATCTCCATGAGCGTGGTGGCGCCGGCCCCGTTGACAATGACCAGTAGTTCCTCTCCCGCCTTCACCTGAAGATCGTCGAGCAGCATCTGCAGCATCAGCTCAGCCGTCTCATCCGCGGTCTTCAACTTCATGCGGCCGGTGCCGGCCTCGCCGTGCTGGCCCATCCCGACTTCCATTTCATCATCGCCCAGATCGAAGATGGGCTGGCCGGTTGAGGGATGCGTGGCCGTTTGCACCGCGACTGCGAGGGTTCGCATGTTGCGCTCCATGCGCTCGGCAATCGCCTGACATTGATCGAGCGAAGAACCCTGCTCGGCCGCCGCGCCAGCCACCTTATACACGGGCAGAAAACCGACCAGCCCGCGCCGGTCTTCGGGATCTGAGCCGCTCGAAATGTCCTCATGCGTCAGGATCATCTTGACCTTCAGACCTTCGCGGGCGGCCATTTCCATGGTAATGTTCGAGGCCAGAACATCACCGGCGTGGTTGAGCACGATGAACAACACGCCCGCGCCGTAATCGGCCAGCCGGATGGCTTCCAGACACCGAGGTGCGCCAGGCGCCGCAAAAATCTCGCCCGGCACGCTGACATCGAGCATCCCTTCGCCTACGAAGCCGCTCAGACCGGGCTCGTGGCCGCTGCCACCCAGCGTGACCACGCCGACCTTGCCCTTCGCCTTGGGCACGGCTCGCGCCACCAGGTTGTTGCCGGCCAGGCGGACTTTGTCGGGGTGCGAAAGAGCGAACCCTTCGAGCAGCTCAGGCACGATATTTTCCGGTCGATTGATGAACTTTTTCATTCGCATCTATTTAGTTCCCTCGACTTCACTCGTAATGACCCGGGTCCGGCAACACCGTTGGCTGGCGGAAGCCTCGCGTGTGCGCGGCAAGAACGAGTTCGAGCCCCGATCATACGATATCAGCCAGGATTTTCCGAGGACGGCCTTCGGCGCGCCGCACCCGGAACTGCCGAATTGAAGGACAAACGGGAGCAGTTAGTAAGAACATACTATGTAGTTCACCGGGTGAAACGTGTACACTAACTCGATTCGATTTCAACTTACGGGAGGATATGTGCGAATTTCGCTTCTCATGATCGCGATTACGGGCGCATTGCTTGCGGGCGCCCCTGCTGCAAAAACGACTACGGTAAAGGGTTACGTGATTGATTCCGCCTGCACGTTAACCAAGGGTTTGAAGAAGCCGATCAGCGCGGAATGCGCGCAAGCGTGTGCCAAAGCGGGGTCGCCGCTAGTCATTTTGAGCGACAACGGCGCGATCTACTGGCCCACGACGGACGCCATGCCTGCTACCAGCCAGAATGAAAAGCTACTGCCATTCGCTGGGCAGCGGGTGACGGTAACCGGCAAGTTGTACGAGCTCGGGGGAACGAAGGGACTGCTGATCGAGAAGATCGAGGCGTTGAAGTAGCGGCAACTCAAGCCGTAATGCATTCGTGGTATTGTCCATCCGCGCAAGCACATGTAATATCGACGAATCGCTATTTAGAGTCGTCGCAAAATGACAATCAAACTCCGCGTTTCTCTGGTATCCGTGTGCCTTTTCGTGCCGCTTGGATTGATGGGACAAGATCCGACCGGCGTCATAGAGGGACAAATCACCGACAAAACGGCCAGCTCCATCGCTGGGGCGCGCGTCATGGTGAGAAATCTCGACATGCAGTTCACGCAGGAAGCCCTGACTTCGGCCAGCGGGCTTTTTCGGCTTCCTGGGTTACGCGTGGGGCAGTACAGCCTGACCGTTGAAGCAGCGAAGTTTGCGCGCTTCGTGCAACAGCCCGTCCAGGTGAACGTCAGCCAGACGGTACGGCTCGTTATCGAACTGGACCTGGCATCGGTCAAGGAATCGGTTACTGTAACCAGCGATGCGCCCTTGGTGGATGCGTCGACGAACACGCTGGGCAAAGTGGTGAGTGGGCGCGAGGTTCTCGACCTTCCACTGAACGGCCGCAACTTTACGCAGCTTGGCCTCTTGCAGACGGGTGTCGCCCCGTTGACCGCGGGGCTGGCTACGGCGGGCGGCACACTGCGCCAGGGCCAGGCCTATGCGGTGAATGGAATGCGGCCGGAGTCCAATCTCTATTTACTTGATGGAGCGCAGAACATCAATCGCATGGATGGCGGATACGCACTCAAGATCCCCGTTGACGCGATCGCGGAATTCCGAATCCTCACGCAGAGCGCGCCACCCGAGTACGGCGGGACCAGCGGCGCGACGACCAGTGTGGTGACAAGGCCGGGGGGCAATCAGTTTCACGGCACGCTCTACGAGTTCCTGCGCAACGACAAGCTCGATGCGCGCAACTTCTTTTCGCGGGACGTGGAGCCGCTCAAGCAGAACCAGTTTGGCGGCACGGTCGGCGGACCGGTGAAGCGGGACAAGCTGTTTTTCGCCGGTTACTACGAGGGTTTCCGGAACAGGCAGGGATATACGAATTCGGGAACCGTGCCGACAGCCCAGCAGCGAGCCGGGGATTTCTCGAGTCTCGGGACTCCGCTCATCAACTTCGCGGCCGGTGGCGTGGTGTTCCCGGGCAACAAGATTCCTGAGCAGGCGATCAACCCGGTCGCGCGCAATGTTCTGGACATGTACCCGCTCGGGAACGTATCGCCCTCGATCTATCGGGCCACGGTAGTGGGTACGAATTCCTTCGATCAGGCCGGTGGCCGCGTCGACTTCAACTCGTCGGCAAAGGATCAGATTTTCGCGCGCTACTCTTATTCCGGCGGCTACGATATAAATCCCATCTCCGTGCGAGGAACGGACGTTCCCGGTTTCCCCACGCGCGACGACATCACGACGCACTCGGCAGTGCTTTCGAACACGCACCTTTTTTCGCCGTCCATGAGTAATTCGCTGCGCGTTACATTCTTCCGCTACATACTCGATTTCGACTCGCGGCTGAATCGGACGCCGCCGCGCAGCCTGGGTTTCAATTACGATTCGGCGAACGATCTCGGACAGGGCCCTCCGTTCTTTAACGTCAGCGGATACTCGCCCATTGGCGGAGCGATTACCGGTCCGCGCAACACGGTTCAGAACAGCTACGAGGTTAAGGAAGGTCTTTCCTGGTTCCGCGGTGCGCATTCTCCAAAAGTCGGAGGCGGTTTCGTGCGCACGCAAATCAACATGTTTCAGGCCATCGCGCCGAACGCGTTTTTCGTTTTCGCATCCACATTTCCGACCAACAACGCGGTGGCGAACCTGCTGCTCGGCGCTCCGGTGACCTTCTATCAGGGGCTCGGCGATTTTAATCGCGGCCTTCGTATCTGGAACCTCAGCCTGTACGCGCAGGACGAATGGCGCGTGACAAACCGCTTTACGTTGAATTACGGGGTTCGCTATGAACGCATCAATCCGATCCGGGAGATCCGCGACCGCCTGAACGGCTTCGTGCCGGGAGTTCAATCGCAAATGATGCCCGATGCGCCGAAAGGCCTGCTGTTTCCCGGCGACCCCGGGATCGGGCCGGGCATCGCGCAAGACTACAACGCCTTCATGCCGCGCGTTGGCTTCGCCTGGGACCCGACCGGGCAGGGAAAATGGTCCATCCGCTCGAGCTACGGCATCTTCTACGATCAGTTTCAGAACGGCGCCGGCACCGCTTCCCAGGTGCCCATCAGTTCGATACCGTGGGCGCAATTCAATCAGTACAGTGGTGCGGGCTTGAACTTCGCCGACCCCTATCGCGGCCGCGTGTATCCGGGACCTAACACCTTTGTGCGGCCTTCCACGGTTTTCGGTATCGATCCGACCGCACGCCCGCCGTATGCGCAGAATTGGAACTTCGGTGTGCAGCGTTCGCTGTTTTCGCGATACGTGATGGAAGTCCGCTACGTGGGGGCGAAGGGGACGCATTTGCCGCGCAACATCGAAGCGAATCCGGCGGTTTATGGGCCGGGCGCTAATGCGCAGAATGCCGACAGGCGCAGGTTGTACGCCAACTGCCCTGCTGCCGGCGGCACGTGCGATTTCTCCACGATTGCGATGCTGGCGGATATCACCAACTCGACCTATCATGCCGGCCAGGCAAGCATTTCGCGGCGTTACGCGTCGGGTGTCGGGTTCAATCTCTCCTATTGGTATTCGAAGTCGCTGGACTATTTGTCGTCGATGAATCTTTCCGGTGCGGCGGCGAAACCGATGGCGGGAGAGAACGATCTGGCCCAGAATCCTTTCAATCTGGCCGCGGAGCATGGTCCGTCGCTCTTCGATGCGCGGCATCGTTTCGTCGCAAGCGGCAGTTGGGAGCCGCAGTTCGCCAAAGACGCGCCGCATGCGCTTCGGCTGATCGCCCACGGATGGCAGTTGAACACGATTGTCATGCACAATTCGCCGACTCCGTTCACCGTGTCGGATTCGACGAATGTTTCGCTACAGGCCAACAGTCCGCCGATCTCCGGATTTGCCGCGAGCCGGCCCAACGCGATCGCCGATCCGAACAGCGGACCTCATACCGTGGATGCGTGGATCAGCCGGTCGGCGTTTCAACGCTTGAGTCCGCAATCGCAGGCCGGACAGTTCGGGAATGCCGGCCGCAACATCGCCAGGGGCCCGGCGATGACCAATCTCGATTTATCGCTCACGCGCAGTTTCGCCATCGCGGAGTCAACGCGTCTGCAATTCCGCGCGGAATCTTTCAACGCCCTCAATCACGCAAACTTCGGGTTGCCGGTTGGAGATTTGAATTCGCCGAACTTCGGAAGGATTTTCACAGCGGCGCCGGCGCGATTGATGCAGTTTGCGCTGAAGCTCATCTTCTGAGTACGATCGCGGCATGACAGCGAAGCCCAAAATGCAGCCGATGTTCCTGCCCGGCGTGGAAAACGATCCGAAGCCGAGCCCCTATGCCGACGCCATCCGGATGATGCAGGCTGCCGCGCCCGAGTACCCACAGATCTGGCACATGTTCGCGTTCAAGCCGGAGGCGACCGGCCACCTGGCCCGCTTCACGCAGGAGATCATGCGCGAGCCCGGGCCGCTGAGTCCCGGCTTCCGAGAATTGATCGCGGCGTACACGTCGGCGCGCAATCACTGCCCGTTTTGACTGAAGTCTCACGCCGCGGTCGCGGCAGTTCTGCTGGAGCGCGAACGAAATGGGGCCGAAGGCGAGTCGGGAATCAACGGCGAAGCCTTCGTCGAGAAAGTGCTTCGCGATATGGAGAATTCCGATCTCAGTGAGAAGGAGAAAGCGCTTTTCCGCTTCGTCGACAAAGTGAATCACATCTCGCCCCAAATTGCGGCCGGCGACATGCAGCCGTTGTACGCCGTTGGTTGGGACGACGCGGCAATTTACTACGCCATCACTGTCTGCTCCCTGTTCAATTTCTACAACCGCTGGGTGGACGCGAGTGGAGTCCACGCGCTTTCCGATGACGCCCACCGTCAGAACGCCAAACGCTCGGCCGATATGGGCTATGTCCGAAAGTAGCACGGCCCCTCGCAGGCTGGACGAAAACGACTGGCGGTATCCGGGTTGGCGGGTCGCGGCTGCGTCTGGGATCGGCGTCTTCGTCAGCTTCGCGTCTGTCCTGATCTACAGCTTCGGCATTTTTTTAAAGCCGCTGACGCAGACATTTTCGTGGTCACGCGAAGCCGTGTCGCTGGCATTCGGCCTGGCTGCCATGATGGTCGCCCTGTGCTCGCCGGTGCTTGGCTATCTACTCGACCGGTTCGGCCCGCGTCGCATCATCCTTCCGTGCCTGACAGTTTTTGGATGCGCCTTCGCGTCGCTTTCGCTGCTGACGCCGCGGATCGGACACCTCTACGCCGTTTTCATAATCATCGGGATCGTCGGAAATGGGACCGCTCAATTAGCGTACTCGCGCACGGTTACCGGCTGGTTTGATCGCAGACGCGGCGTCGCGCTGGCGCTTCTGATGACGGGCGGAGGAATCGGCGCCATGGTCCTGCCGCCTGTGGCCCAGGCACTGATTGCCGGCTTGGGATGGCGCGGAGCGTTTGTTGCCCTCGGGGGAATGGTGCTCGCGATCGGATTGCCGGTCGTGGCGTTCATGGTTCGGGACCGGCCGGACGTAAATCGCGCTTCCGGCGTCAAAGCCGGCGGCGCGTCCGTTCAGCAGGGCCTCGGTTCGCGGGCATTCTGGATTCTCGTTGTCGTTCTCTTTTTCAGTTCCATCAGCCAGAACGGCGCCCTCACCCACCTCTCCGCGCTGCTGACGGATCGCGGCGTTTCGACCGGAGGCGGTGCGATCGCCCTTTCTGCAATGGGCGCGGCGAGCCTTCTTGGACGCCTCGGCACGGGCTGGCTACTCGATCGGTTTTTTGCCCCGCGCGTATCCTTTTGGCTGCTATCGGTTGCTGCTCTGGGCGTCTTCCTGCTTGCGGGCGCTCACTCGCTGGCTAGTGGCGCGCTCGGGGCGATCCTGATCGGTGCAGGGATGGGCGGCCAGATCAATGTGATTCCGTACCTGATATCGAAATATTTCGGTCTGCGGTCGTTCTCGACGCTTTACGGATTCACCTGGACGTCCTATGCCATCGCCGGCGCTCTCGGACCGGTTCTGATGGGCAGGGCCTTCGATGCGACCGCTTCCTATCAGGCATTCCTCACGAAGCTCTCCATTTTCACGTTCGGCTCTGCCGCACTTATGCTGTTCATGCCTTCGTACGGCGGAAGCGCTGCCGGCGACCAGCTAGCGCCGTCGCGTGTGAAGTCCGTATCCTCGCCTTCATAAACTGCCTATACGGCTAAATGCCGGTGCGCGATTTCCTTGCTCAGTTCTTCGGTTGTACCGGAGGCGACGATCGCGCCCTTCTCCATGATGTAGTAATCATCCGCGAGGCGCCAAGCGAATTCGAGATATTGCTCGACTAACAAAATCGACACCTGCCCTTTAATGCGAATGATTGCGTCTTCGATCTCGTCGATGATCGAGGGCTGTATGCCTTCGGTCGGCTCATCGAGCAGCAGAAGTTTGGGATGCGCTACCAGCGCTCGTGCGATGGCAAGCTGTTGCTGCTGGCCGCCGCTCAAATCCCCACCCCTGCGCTTCAGCATGTTCTTCAGAACCGGGAAGAGCTGGAAGGCCTCTTCCGGCAGACCGCCGTTTTTGGAGGCGCCGGCCGAGAGCCCCAGCAGCAGGTTTTCCTCCACGGTTAGCTGCGCGAACACTTCGCGGCCTTGCGGCACGTAGCCGATGCCCAGCCGGGCGCGATCTTCGGGACGCGCTCGGGTGATATCGCGGTCCCCAATCCTGATGGTTCCGCCGGTTGCCGGCAGCAGGCCCATGACCGTTTTGAGGAGCGTGGTCTTGCCCGCACCATTCCGGCCCATCAGGCAAACCACGCTGCGGTCGGGCACCTCGAGCGTGACGTCGCGAAGAATGTGGCTCTCGCCGTAGCAGGCGTTGACGCCGTCAATTCTTAGCATGTTCACGTCCGAGATAGATTTCCTTCACGCGCTGATCACTCTGAATTTTTTCCATCGAGCCTTCGCACAACACGGTTCCTTCGTGCAGCACGGTCACTTTGCTGGAGATCTGCCGGACGAATTCCATGTCGTGTTCGATCACCAGCACGGAGCGCTCGCCGGCAATCGATTGCAGCAACTCACCGGTCTTTTC
>Ga0070696_100003592_pt1 | contig 10330 bp, 8 predicted proteins | sample KBSK1253metaG_FD_65474 | JGI IMG/M metagenome (GOLD analysis project Ga0070696, IMG submission 65474) | Corn, switchgrass and miscanthus rhizosphere microbial communities from Kellogg Biological Station, Michigan, USA - KBS K1-25-3 metaG | ecosystem: Host-associated > Plants > Roots >... | reverse complement strand
CAGCCGGTAGACGTAATAGCAGGGCGCCGCATCGCGCCTGAGCACGCCCTTGCTCATCATGGCGTCCAGATTCTCCGCCGCCTTGGCATAGACCGCGGGCGAATACGGATCGGTCCCGGCCGGCAGGTCGATCTCGGGCTTGGAGATGTGCAGGAAGCTCCACGGCTTGCCCGCGGCGCGGGCGCGCGCTTCCTCGCTGGACAGCACGTCGTAGGGCGGCGCGATGACGTCGGCAGCGCGGCCGGGCGCCGGGCGCAAGCCGGCAAAAGGGCGAATCAGGGGCATGGCATATTCTCTTTCACGCGGCGAGCTGCTGCAGGATGTCCTTCACGGCGGCGGCGCGCTCCTGCCAGGCGGGGAGCTTGGCCTCGACGCGCAGCTTCTCCGGGCCGGCGAGGCGGGCGCTGCGGCCCTTCTTGCGGATGAAGTCGATGACCTTGGCGGGCTCGAGCGGCGGGTTCTTGATGAACTGGAGCTGCACCGCCTCGTGGGTGACGTCGATTCGCGCCACGCCCAGCGGCTTCGCCGCGATGCGCACCGTGTGGCACTCGATGAGCGCGCGCGCCGGCTCGGGCAGCTCGCCGAAGCGGTCGACGAGCTCCTCGCGCAGCGCATCGAGCTCCTCGCGCGTCTCGGCGTCGGCGAGGCGCTTGTAGAGCGACAGGCGCTCGTGCACGTCGCTGCAGTATGTTGCGGGGAGCAATGCCGGTACGTGCAAGTTCACTTCCGTACTAAGCGCAAAATCATTTTCGATTTCAGGCGCCTTGCCGGCCTTGAGTTTGCGGACAGCGCGCTCGAGCATCCGGGCGTAGATCGAAAAGCCGACTTCCTGGATCTCGCCCGACTGCGCCTCGCCCAGCACCTCGCCCGCGCCGCGGATCTCGAGGTCGTGCATTGCGAGATAGAACCCCGAGCCGAGCTCCTCCATCAGCTGAATCGCTTCGAGTCGTTTCACTGCATTTTTGTTTAGTGCATCTTCCGGTGGCGTCAGGAGATAGGCGTAGGCCTGGTGGTGCGAGCGCCCGACGCGGCCGCGGAGCTGGTGGAGCTGGGCGAGGCCGAAGCGGTCGGCGCGGTTGATGACGATGGTGTTCGCCGTCGGGATGTCGATGCCGGTCTCGATGATGGTGGAGCACAGGAGCACGTTGCAGCGCTGCGCGGTGAAGTCGCGCATCACGCGCTCGAGCTCGCGCTCGCGCATCTGGCCGTGCGCCACCGCGATGCGCGCCTCAGGCAGCAGGCGCTCGAGGCGCTCCCGCATGCGCTCGATGCTGTCGACCTCGTTGTGCAGGAAGTACGCCTGGCCGCCGCGCTTCAACTCGCGCATCACCGCCTCGCGGATCAGGCCCTCGGACCAGGGCGAGACGAAGGTCTTGATGGCGAGGCGCCGCTGCGGCGCGGTGGCGATCACCGAGAAGTCGCGGATTCCTTCGAGCGACATGGCGAGGGTGCGCGGGATCGGCGTCGCGGTGAGGGTGAGGACGTCGACCTCGGCGCGCAGGCGCTTCAGCGCCTCCTTCTGGCGCACGCCGAAGCGGTGCTCCTCGTCGATGATCGCGAGGCCCAGGCGCTTGAGCTTCACGTCCTTCGACAGCAGCTTGTGCGTGCCGATGACGATGTCGATCTCGCCGCTTTCCAGTTTGCGCACGATTTCAGCCGACTCTTTTCCACTGCGGAATCGCGAAAGTTCCGCGATCCTGACCGGCCAGTCGGCGAAGCGGTCGCTGAAGGTCTGGAGGTGCTGCTCGGCGAGCAGCGTGGTCGGGCAGAGGATCACCACCTGCTTCTGGTCGGCTACCGCGACGAACGCCGCGCGCAGCGCGACCTCGGTCTTGCCGAAGCCGACGTCGCCGCATACCAGGCGGTCCATCGGCTTGCCCGCGGCCATGTCGGTGACCACCGACTCGATCGCGGCGGCCTGGTCCGCGGTCTCCTCGAAACCGAACCCCGCGGCGAAGGCCTCCAAATCGTGTTGTCCAACGGAAAAAGCATGTCCGAGGCGCGCGGCCCGTTTTGCATACAGCGCGAGAAGCTCGGCGGCGGTGTCGCGCACCTGCTTCATCGCGCGCGCCTTCGCCTTGTCCCACTGGCCGCTGCCGAGCTTGTGCAGCGGCGCCTCTTCTGGCTGTGCGCCGCTGTAGCGGCCGATGACCCCGAGCTGCGCCACCGGCACGTAGAGCTTGTCGCCGCCCTCGTACTCCAGGAGCAGGAACTCGCTCGGGCCCTCTTCCACGTTCAACGTGTTCAGGCCCTGGAAGCGGCCGATGCCGTGCTGCTCGTGCACCACCGGGTCGCCGACCTTGAGCTCGGAGAGGTCGCGCAGCATGCCCTCGACGGAGGTACGCTTCTCCGCGACGCGGCCGCGCCGGCGCACCACGCCGGCGTAGAGCTCGGCTTCGGTGACCACCGCCCAGCGCTCTTCCGGCGCGACGAAGCCCTGCGAGAGCGGCGAGACGCACAGGAGAAATGGCGCATCATTCTTCAGGAATTCATCGAAGGTCGTGCACGACCCGGGCTCGAGGCCGTATTCGGCGAAATAGTTCGCCATGGTCTCGCGCCGCCCGGGCGACTCGGCGGCGACCATGACGCGCAGCCCCGAGGTGTCGAGGAAGCGCTTCAGCGCGGCGAGCGGATCGTTCGAGCGCCGATCCACCGCGACCGGCGGCAGCGGCGCGGAGATGACGGGGTCGGACCCTGTTTCACCGCCGTCTTGAAAGCCAAGCAGATCGATGCGCGCGAAGTCCTTGGCGCGGACGAAGAACTCCTCCGCCGGGACGAAGAGCTCGGGCGGCGCGAGCAGCGGCCGGTCCGGATCGCCGCCGGCCATCTTGTGGCGGGTCGCCGCGTCGCGCCAGAAATCCTGCACCGCCCCGCTCACGTCGTGATGCAGCGCGAGCGTCGCGCCGGCGGGGAGGTAGTCGAAGAGCGTGGCGACCGATTCGAAAAAGAGCGGCAGGTAATACTCCACCCCGGCCGCGGGCACGCCGTTCGAGACGTCGCGGTAGAGCCGCTTCTTCGAGGGGTCGCCCTCGAAGAGCTCGCGCCAACGGCTGCGGAAGCGCGTGCGTCCCGATTCATCCAGCGGAAACTCGCGCGCCGGCAGCATGCGAATCTCCTTGACCGCATAGAGCGTGCGCTGCGTGTCGACGTCGAAAGTCTTGATCGCGTCGACCACGTCATCGTCGAGGTCGAGGCGGTAGGGCAGCGCGCTCCCCATCGGGAAGAGGTCGATCAGGCCACCGCGAAAGCACACCTCGCCGGGCGCGACCACCTGCGTCACGTGCTCGTAGCCGGCGGTGACGAGCTGTGTCTTCAACTTTTCCAGGTCGAGCTTTTCCCCGGTATTCAGGAGAAAGGTGTGCGCGGCGATGTAGGCCGGCGGGCACAGGCGCACCAGCGCGGTGGGCGCCGGGACCACCGCCACGTCGAAGTCGCCGCGCTGGATGCGGTAGAGCGTGGCGAGGCGCTCCGACACCAGGTCCTGGTGCGGCGAGAACTGGTCGTAGGGCAGGGTCTCCCAGTCGGGCAGCAGGCAGACGCGCAGATCCGGCGCGAACCACGCGATCTCCTCGACCAGGCGCTGCGCGTCGAGCGCGGTCGCGGCGATCACCGCGAGGGGCTTCTCCTCGGCAGCGAGACGCGCGAGCGCGAGCGCGTCGGCGGAGCCGGCGAGCCGCGTGTAGCGCCTGCGTGCGGAGATCGAATCGCGGTGCATCAACGAAAAAAGCGTGTAATTATATCGTCCTGAATTAAAACGACTTCCCGATTCTGTCCTGCCTCTGTCGCTCTTCGCTCTAATACCCGCCGCGGGCCGCGGCACGCGCCTCGCCGGCGGCCAGCCCAAGCAATACGCCGCGCTTGCCGGGCGCCCGATGCTGTGGCACGCGGTTCGAGCAGTTTGCGTGCCGCAGGTGACAAAAGTGTTCGTGGTTCTGGCGCCGGACGACGCGCGCTTTGCCGAGGAGGACTGGAGCGCATTCGAAGGCCGGCTCGGGCCGCTCTATTGCGGCGGTCAGTCGCGTCGCGAATCGGTGTACAACGGTCTCGTGGCTTCGCGCGACCAATGGGATGCGGCCGACTGGGTTCTGGTGCACGACGCGGCGCGCCCCTGCCTGCCACCGCAGGATATGGAGGCGCTGCTCGCCGAATGCAACAGCGACGAGATCGGGGGCCTGCTCGCGCTCCCGGTCGCGGAGACGGTGAAAAAGGCCGCCAAGGACGAATCGGGAAGGCCGCGGGTCAGCTCCACGCAAGACCGCTCGCAGCTCTGGCTCGCGCAGACGCCCCAGATGTTCCGCGCCGGCCTGCTTCTGCAGGCGCTGCAGCGCGCCCGGGGCACGGTGACCGACGAGGCCTGCGCGATCGAGCAGATGGGTCTCAGGCCGAAGCTGGTGGCCGGCAGCCGCGAGAACATCAAGGTGACCTGGCCCGAGGATCTGGCGATGGCCGAAAGCATCCTGAGGCGGCGCGCATGAGAATCGGCCAGGGCTTCGACGCGCACGCGCTGGTCGCGGGCCGGCGCCTGGTCATCGGCGGCGTCACCATCCCGCACGGCAAGGGCCTCGAAGGCCACTCCGACGCCGACGTGCTGCTGCACGCGATCTGCGACGCGCTCCTGGGCGCGGCCGCGCTCGGCGACATCGGAGGACACTTTCCCGACACCGACCCGGCGTACGCCGGGGCCGACAGCCGCCAGCTGCTGCGCGAGGTGAAGAGAAAGCTCGGCCGGCACCGCATCGTAAACGTCGACGCCACCATCCTCGCGCAGGCGCCTCGCATGGCGCCGCACGTGCCGCAGATGGTGCGCAACATCGCCGCGGACCTCGGCATCGATCCGGGCGCGGTCAACGTCAAGGCCACCACCACCGAAGAGCTCGGCTTCCTCGGCCGCGGCGAAGGCATCGCCGCCCAGGCCATTGTCCTCATCGAATAAATGTACTCACCTCCATATAACCAAATTGAGAAACGCGCCGAGCTCGTCGAGTTCATTCGCGCGAACAACTTCGCGCTCCTCGTCACCGGCACCGGCGGAGCGCTGCACGGGTCGCATCTGCCGGTGATGGTGCAGGAGCGCGACGCGAAGCTGGTGCTCGACATGCACATGGCGAAGGCGAATGCGCAGTGGAAGGAGTTCTTCGACGAGGAGGTGATGGTGGTGTTCTTCGGGCCCCACGCCTACGTCTCGCCGCGCTGGTACGAGGAAAAGGAGCGCGTGCCGACCTGGAACTACGCGGCGGTCCACGCCTATGGAACGCCCAAAGTGGTGGACGACGCGAAGGCCAAGCACGCGTCGCAGCGGCGCCTGGTCGCCGCCATGGATCCGCAGTGGCTGCCGAAGTTCGACGCTCTGCGCCCGGAGTACGTGAAGAGCATGCTCGAGGGCATCGTCAACTTCGAGATCGCGGTGACGCGCATCGAGACGCGCTGGAAGCTGTCGCAGAACCGTGGCCGCCGCGAGCAGGAGCTGATCGCGGCAGAGCTCGAGAGCTCTGCGGACTCGGCCGCGCGTGCCCTTGCCGCACTGACACGAAAGCACTTTGCCGAGTAGCCGTTACTTCTTCGCGGTCTGGCCGCCGGCCGCCGCAGCGGCCGCGCTCGAAGGCTGGGCGAAGGCGCTGGAGGGCCGCGTTACGCCGGCCGTCAAGATCCATCTCACGCTCGCTTATCTCGGCGCGGCGGCGCCGGAGAAAGCGATTCCGGCGGCACGCCGGGTGAAGGCGGCCCGTCATGCCTTGCCGCTCGAGAAGGCGCAGTACTGGAAGCACAACAAGATCGTCTGGGCCGGTCCGCGCGAGCTGCCCGCCGGCCTGAAGGCTCTGGTCGAGTCGCTGCATCTCGAGCTCTTCCGCGCCGAGTACATCCTCGAGCGCCGTCCGTACGCCGCGCATGTCACGCTGCTGCGCTCGGCCGCGCCGCCGCGCGAACTGCCGCCGCTGCCCAGGGTCGAATGGCCGGTGGGCGAGCTCACCCTGGTTCGCTCCACGAGCTCCGGCAAAGGATCCGTCTACGAAGTCCTCGAGCGCTTCCCGCTCTGACCGCGAGACCCTGAAGATCGACGGCCGCGAGGTTGCGGTCTCGAATCCGGGCAAGGTTCTCTTTCCGAAGCCCAAGCACACCAAGCTCGACCTCGTGCGCTACTACCTCGCGGTCGCCGAGGGCGCGCTGCGCGGCGCCGGCGGCCGTCCCAACATGCTGGTGCGCTATCCGAACGGCGTCGGCGGCGAGTTCTTCTACCAGAAGCGTGCCCCGAAGGCGCGGCCGCCGTGGATCGAGGCGGTCGAGCTGCGCTTTCCGTCCGGCCGGGCGGCGGAGGAAGTGGTTCCGCGCGACGCCGCCTCGCTCGCCTGGATGGCGAACCTCGCCTGCCTCGAGCTGCACCCGCATCCGGTGCGCGCGGAGGACCTCGAGCATCCCGACGAGCTGCGCGTCGACCTCGACCCGGTCCCCGGCGTCGAATGGGCGCAGGTGCGGCAGGTCGCCCTTGTAACCCGTGAAGTCTTGAATGATCTTGGTTTGGCTGGATGGCCCAAGACTTCGGGCAAGCGCGGCCTGCACATCTATGTGCGCATCGAGCGGCGCTGGAGCTTCGACGAGGTGCGCCGCGCGGCGCTCGCGCTCGCGCGCGAGGTCGAGCGCCGCGCGAGCGCCATCGCCACCAGCAAGTGGTGGAAGGAAGAGCGCCACGGCGTCTTCGTCGACTACAACCAGAACGCCAAGGACCGCACCGTCGCGGCGGCGTATTCGGTGCGACCCACCGAAGCCGCCACGGTGTCGGCGCCGCTCAGCTGGGAGGAGGTCGGCGCAGCGGAGCCCGGCGACTTCACCCTCGCCACGATGCCCGCCCGCTTCAAGAATCTGGGCGACGTGCATGCCGGCATCGACGAGCGTCCCGCCTCGCTGCAACCCCTGTTGGATTTGTTTGGGAAGCAGGGTCTCGGCGATGCGCCCTGGCCGCCGCACTATAAGAAACAGCTAGGGGAGCCCGCCAGGGTACAACCCTCGAAGCGCAGGTTGCCAAAATATCCTCTGATCGAGATCGGCCGGGCGCTGCGCCAGGAAGACGCGCTCGCCGGCCTCGAGCGCTGGAAGAAGCGCCATCCGCAGGCCGCAGGGCACCTCGAGCCCGCCGACGTGCTGGTCGACTCGATGCGCGGCCGCTCCTCGACCTGGACCCGCATCCGCATCAACCTGCAGCACGTGCCGGAGAAGCTGCGGCCGCCTCAGGAACCCCTGGATCCGGACGAGAAGACTTTCTCCAGCTCGTAGGCGCTCGTGACCTCGAGCTGGTCGTAGCGGCACTCGGCTGGCGGCTTGTCCGCACGCCAGCGCAGGAAGATCGCCGCGTGGCGAAAGCGCTCACCCTGCAGGTGATCGTATTTCACCTCGCACACGCGCTCGACGCGCAGCGGCTCCCACGAAAGATCCTTGCCCGCGCTCCAGCGGCTCTGCGCGCCCGGCATGCGCTGCGTCGCGCTCTCCGCCGCCTGCGCCCACTCCCGCCAGGGATGATTCTCGAACGCGTTCCTGCGCAGCGGCTCGAGCTCGCTTGCGAGCTGCTTGCGCGTCGCCATGGTGAAGGACGAGGTCACGCCGACGTGATGCAGCACACCCGCGTCGTCGTAGAGACCGAGGAGCAGCGAGCCCACCACCCCCTTTCCGGCCTTGTGCCAGCGGAAGCCCGCGACCACGCAGTCCGCGGTGCGCGCGTGCTTCACCTTGATCATCGCGCGCTTTCCCGGCAGGTAGGGACTCTGCTCCGGCTTCGCGATCACCCCGTCGAGCCCCGCGCCCTCGAAGCGCTCGAGCCAGTCCACCGCCACGGCCCAATCGCGCGTCATCGGCGTGACATAGACCGGCTTCGCCACTCCCGCGAGCATCGCCTCGAGCTCTTCCCGCCTTTCGCCCTGCCGCGCCGCCATCAGGCTCCTCCCCTTCGCCGCGAGCAGATCAAACGCCACAAACGACGAGGGCGTCTCCCGCGCGAGCTTCGCCACGCGCGACTCGGCCGGATGCAGCCTCATCTGAAGCGCGTCGAAATCCAATCCTTCCCGCGTCGCGATCACGATCTCCCCGTCGAGCACGCAGCCTTCCGGCAGCCGCTCGAGCAGCGCATCGTGCAGCTCGGGAAAATACCGATCGAACGGCCGCAGATCGCGGCTCTGGATGAACAGCTCCGACTCGCCACGAAACACGATCGCCCGGAACCCATCCCACTTCGGCTCATAGAGATGCCCGCCCTCCGGCGGCAACTCGTCCGCGAGCTTCGCCAGCATCGGCTCGATCGGCGGCGTGATCGGAAAATCGCTTGCCTTGGATGGTGATCGGGTACTCATTCACAACGCCACGACTTTACGTCTTGCCAAATCAAGCGCTTGCGCCGCTCGCAGGGGATATCCTGTACGCACTAAGCATAAGCAATTGATTCCTTTGTCCAACCCGTCGGCGTGCTCCATGATAGTCGGCAATGTTGCGGACTATTCAACGTTAAATTGCACTCCAATGATCGGACACTCCGTTGATCCGAGGGTAAGCCAACCGCTTCGGCTTGGGTTGGTGCGTTCGTTGTCTAACAGCGCGTTGGTGACCGACGCTTGCGCTGCGGCGCTCCTTCGTCGCGCCTCCTTCAGCGCGGCAGGACGCGGACGATAAGCTGCAATGAGCGAAATGACCGTCCGCGATGTCCTGACCGATGCCACCCGGTATTGGGAGGTCCGGCGCATCGCATACAACGCCATTTTGGCGGCTATCGTGGTCGTTGTGTTCGTACTCCAGTGGCCAGGGTCGCGGTTGGCGCTATCTGCTGACTTGGCGCAAACCTTATTCATCTTGGCCGTCCTGGCGAATGTCGCCTATTGCGCTGCGTATGTTGTCGATGTCGTGGCGCAGTACTCTGGATTCCATGCGCAATGGAAACGCTATCGCTGGTTGCTCTTTGCCGTCGGAATGATTTTCGCCGGCATCATCGCAAGGTTCTTCGCTGCAGGCATGTTTAGCCATGCAGCCTAACGGCGCCCTCGGTGTCCGAAGCTTGCGGGGCGGCGCTGCGCGCCTTCTTCAGCGTGGCACAACGCGGACGTCAGCCTGCATATGAAGGAATCGCCGTTCGGCTTTTCCTACTCTTGGGATGATCTTCAACCTGTTCGCCCTGTGACCGTTACCGTTCTTGTTGCGCAACTGCTGGGCGGAGCTATAGGGATGTCCGTGGGCTACTTTCCGGGATGGTTCGAAAACTTTTGGATTGGTGGAGCACTCGCCACATTCCCGGGATTTTTGCTTGGACTTCCTATTCAAAGGCGCTTACGTCCTGAAGCAATCGACGAAAACCGAGTTATGGTTCGTCGCATAGGGATGGTCGCGCTGATACTGACGCTCGCCGGTGCGACCATGCCTTGGTGGTGGCATGCAGGCTAACAACGGGCCCAGGGATATGTTCGCTGATGGACCTTTGCGCCTCGACGTAGTACCCATACGCGGACGTTACGGGATATGAAAATTGTCTACAGTTTGAAATGAATCTCAGAACGACCACGATACTTAAGGTGCTTGGATTATTTGTTTTGGCTCTTTTCGCCGTTACCGCGGGAGGCGCCTATTGGCTGGCCAGAACCGAAGATACCTGCTGGAAACAAGAAGCCGCAGGAGCGTTTCAGAAATATAGCGCGCTCACAACCCGATCCGACATATTGCGGCATGCGGACATCGAGAAAGATCCCGGGTCAAATCCTGTGGAGGTTGTCGAAAAGGACCCGAATGGTTGCAGCTTCGGAAGCAATGGTCAGACGGTACTTCGATTTTCCTTCGGTGACAGCAACAAGCTAACAAAAATACAGGTATTTCGGAATTATGTTGCGAGCGACTATGAGATGGATCTGATTGAGGAAAGAAGCTATTGAAGTCGCATCGGTTCGATCGCGCACCGGAGGACACGCGGCTCATGTGAGGCGACAGCGCGAAATCTCGGGACTATGGAAGAGAAACGGGCATGAAGAAGAGCGGGTTGCAGAAAGGCAAGTCTGCTTCTCAGTTGATAGACGCGAGAATCAAGGAGCTCGGCGACTGGCGGGGCACGATGCTCAGCCGGCTCCGCGCCTTGGTCAAGCAAGCCGATCCCGAGGTCGTCGAGGAGTGGAAGTGGCGAGGGGTGCCGGTGTGGTCACACGACGGATTGATCTGCACGGGCGAGACTTACAAGAACGTCGTGAAGATGACCTTTGCCAAAGGCGCGGCTCTGAAGGATCCTGCGCGCCTCTTCAACTCCAGCCTTGACGGGAACACAAGGCGTGCCATCGACTTCCACGAGGGCGAGAAGATCGACGAGGAGGCATTGAAG
>Ga0070696_100003588_pt1 | contig 10335 bp, 25 predicted proteins | sample KBSK1253metaG_FD_65474 | JGI IMG/M metagenome (GOLD analysis project Ga0070696, IMG submission 65474) | Corn, switchgrass and miscanthus rhizosphere microbial communities from Kellogg Biological Station, Michigan, USA - KBS K1-25-3 metaG | ecosystem: Host-associated > Plants > Roots >... | reverse complement strand
CCCTCGGACGGCGGGGAAGAGGTGAAGCTATGACGGAATGGGTGGACGGAGTCAGAGACCCGGAAGGGCGGTCGGTGATCAGGTGCGTCAAGTGCCTCAAGGAGGCGCCCGTCTGCTGCGACGCGGGAGTCGAGCCGGGGTCCGAGCCCGGCTCCACGAGGCACAGGGGCCCGCTCTGCGCCGGCTGCTGCACGAACCACGGGCAGCCGAAGGCGACGGCGTCGCCGGAGGCCCTCCGGATCTTGGGCCTCGAGGAGGCGGTGAAGGTGGCCGTCCGCGCCTGGTGCGACTCGTACGGGGCTGTGGGAGAGAAGCTGACCAGCGTGACGAACTACCTGAAGTCCAGGCTCAGGGAGGAGCTCGAGGAGCTGGACAGGGAGAGCCCTTTGGCGTTCGAGCCCCCGGCCTTCACCTTCATCGAGGGAGGGGGCACGGAGGGCCACGACTGCGAGTCCAAGGACTGGGCGTGCGGCCCAGCCGAGGACTGAGCGAGGGAGCCGGAGATGATTGAAGACACCGATAACAAGATAAGCGTGGCGGACCTCAAACTCGAGGACGTCTTGAAGCTGTACGAGGGCCGGAACGACGGGTGCCGCTGCGGGTGCCTCGGGACGTACGTCTACGCCAAGGCTATGCAAGAGGAAGGCGGCAAAGACAGGGGCTACCGGGTGGACGACGACGAGGTCGTGCCGGACAGCCGCATAGAGGAGGCGCTGGAGCGCGTCAGGGACGGGGCCGACCGCGTGGCGAGCGACCTGTCGGAGCCCTACGGAGCGCCCTGCAAGGTGGCCACCCGCAGCGGGGGCTACTTCAACCTCCCGACGGACGGCGGCGACTGCCTGACCGTCTACCTCAGGGAAGGAGGCCGGAGATGAGCGACTGGAAGAAGGAGTTCCCGGACGAGTACCGTCCGCCGGACGTCGTGCAGGCCATGGTGCGAGCCGGGGCTCTGACCGACGAGTCCTGGCACAACGACGTGAGCCCGTCCTTCGGGGCGGGGCCGGAGCTGGAGAACCAGCCGTACGTGAAGATGTGGGTGGACTGCGAGGACCCCGAGCTGAGGGAGCTGGGCGGCGACCGGTACCACGTCCAGCGGCTGGTGGTATGGGGAGACTTGGCCGACGGGTACGAGGACGACTTCCTCGTGTCCACCGACCGGCTCGAGCTCGCCCTGGCGGTGGCGTTCAGGGAGGTGGCCAGATACTGCGTCCGCCCGGTCTTCCCGCTCCTCCTTGAGGAGGAAGGTGGCGCGGAGGGCGGCCGGGGGTGCGGCGTGGAGGGGTGCGACTGCCCTCCCGACAACCCGAGGCCGGGGCACTGACCGGCGCGTCCGAAGGAAGCGGCGACGATTCGTCGCTCGGGCGGCGGCGAAAAGCGTCGCCTGGCCTCGGCGCGAAGCCATTAAACGTTGCGTCTAAAGGTCCAACGCCAGCTCGGCCCCTGCGGCGCGAAAGTTGCATATAATATGTAGGCCGCGACGGTTGACCGGGCGCAGGCCTGCCAAGAAAGGAGAGCCGAGACCTTGGAGCTTGAGTCGGTAGTCGTGAAGGACGTCGGGACAGCGGAGGACGCAGCGGAGTTCGTCAGAGCCTGCTGCCGGGAGATCGGCCTCGGGTTCCACCCGGACACCCCGTTCTCGGACTACGTGGAGTTCAACAGGAACGACGTCAGGGAGAACCGGGACATGTTCCCGCCGGACGACGCTGCCAGGCTCGACGGCTGCATGAAGCGGGCCTTCCTCCTGCTCGGGGAGGGGGTCTACGACGTCGGGCTCGCGGAGTTCGCCGAGATGACCAAAGGGAAAGGAGCGAAGCTATGAGGCTGGGATCGGGCGACATGGTTGCGGTCTTCGCCAAGGCCGAGGAGATGCTGGAGAGCGGCCGGGTGTTTCCGCGGGAGGCGCTAGGGGACGCGCTCCTGGAGGTGTTCCCCAAACTGGACGCCGAGAACCTGGCGGGGCACGCGGAGGAGCTGGGCCACGTCCTAAAGGCGGCGGTGAGCGTGGGCCGGGCGATGGTGCACTCGACCGTGCGCTAGAGAGAAGGAGGCGCCTGAACGCAGATCGCGGGTCAAATCCGACGGGCGCCATACGATCGAACGCTTATAGAAAGGAGGTAGCCAATTTGATAAACGCAAGGTACAAGTCCACGTGCCCGGTCTGCGGCAACAGGATCGAGCGGGGCGGGAGCGTGGAGAAGCTGGAGGGCATGGACGCCTGGGTGCACTATCCTGACTGCACTCACACTCCGCTGGACGACCGGCAGAGGCTGGCCTTCGTGGAGCTCGCCAAGCTCTCGGGCCCGCGGCTCCGGAAGGCCGCCATGGCGATCGGCGCCCACGTCACCAGCAACGGCAGGTACGTGGACGACTCTGAGGTCAGAGCCAGGGCGTGCAAGCTCAAGCCTGCGGCGGACAAGCTCAAGTCGGCGGTAGAGCTGGCTGGAGGGAGCACCGCGCTGCAGGACGAGATCAGCAGGCTGAGGAGCGGGCAGCAGGCGGCCCAGCCGCCCTCCGCGCCAGCGCTGGCGGTCGACATAGAGGCCGCCGAGAGGGAGCTCAAGCGCATCCTCTCCGCGTGGCTCGACGACTGGGCAGGGAGCCTCGACGAGCGGGTCAAGTCCGCAGCCCTCGACTCGGTGAAGCACCTGCAGAGGACGGTGCACGAGGTGAGGGTCCCGGGGCGCCCTGTCAAGGAGTTCGAGGAGTCCTTCCACAAGGACTTCGACCGGCTCCTGAAGATGGTCGCGGCCGGGGTCAACGTCTGGCTCGCCGGACCGGCGGGCTCAGGCAAGACGAGGGCGGTCAAGCAGGCGGCCGAGGCTCTCGGGCTGAAGTTCAGGTTCAACGGGGCCATAGACAGTGCCTACAAGCTGTCGGGGTTCGTAGACGCCAGGGGCAAGATCGTCTCCACGGCCTTCCGCGAGGCCTGGGGGCAGGGCGGGCTCTACCTGTTCGACGAGGTGGACGCCTCGCTCCCGTCGGCGGTGCTGGCCTTCAACGCCGCGCTGTCCGGCGACCTGTGCGACTTCCCCGGAGAGCCTGAGCCGGTCGTCAAGCACAAGGACTTCAGGGTGTGCGCCGCGGCCAACACCTGGGGGTTCGGCGGAGACACCAACTACGTCGGGCGCTCCAAGATGGACGCGGCCTTCCTGGACAGGTTCACGTTCCTTCATTGGGACTACGACGAGGGGCTCGAGACCAAGTTGGCCGAGGAGCACGGCGCCTGGGCGCGCAAGGTCCAGGCTGCGAGGGCTGCCGGCAGGACGCGGGGCCTCAAGGTGGTGATCTCGCCGAGGGCGACCCTCAACGGAGCCACGCTGCTCCGTGCGGGGTTCACCGACATGGAGGCCGCGGACGCCACGGTGCTGTCCCGGCTGGACGACGCCTCGAGGGAGGCGCTGAGGGGGTACTTCCGATGAGAAGGGGGTACAGAAGCGGATACAGGAATTACGGCAACGGCGGCTATCGCCCGCCCGCCCGCCACGACGGGCCGACCAGGCTCAGGTGGTTCGACACCGTGGCGGCCTTCGTCCAAGACGCCGAGCGGATAGTCCCGTCGTGGGACTCGCACAGGAACTTGGACTGGTGGATCGAAGACACGTGGGACGGGGTGAAGGCCAAGGCCTTGAACGGAGACACCAGCCACGTTGCCAAGGCAGAAGAGCTGATGTCCAAGCTCGAGGCTCAGCTGGAGACGGTCCACAGGGAGCAGGTGTTCTCCATGGCCGGAGCTTGGCCGGACGTCGGCCGCGAGGTGGCTGGAGAGCCCGAGTCCATGGTCTACGTGGAGGAGGACCACTCCTCCGTGGGCCCGATACGGATACTGGTGGACGCGGTCTCGTCCGCCGGGGTGTCGGCCGAGGACCTGGTGGACCGGGGGGTGACCATGCTGGCCCTGGTGATGCAGTGCCAGCAGATCAGGCCGACCGAGCTCTGGGTGCTGGTCGGCAAGGACATAGCCGGCAGCGGAGGCGGGTTCGTCTGCGTCAAGCTCGGGACCACTCCGCTGGACATCTCGACGGCGTGCGGGGTGCTGACCTCGCCGGGCTTCGCCAGGGCGCTCGGCTACGGCTGGACGGACGCCGCGTTCGGCACCGGCGGCGCGTGGGCGTGGGGCTTCAGCTACACCGAGGTCCAAGGCCCAGCGTACGAGGCCAAGGTCCGGGAGATGCTCGGGGAGCAGGGCTCGGACACGGTGTACGTCCCGCCGTACAGGCTGGAGGACCCGATGGCCAAGGACCCCGTGGGGTTCATCAACGCCACCCTGGCCAAGCTCAGGGTGCGGAAGCAGCAGGAAGATTGACACAAGGAGGACTGATGGCTAGAAGAACTGGACAACAGCAGCTGGATTTCTTGATATACTCCCTCGAGGAGAAGATACGGGCGCAGATGGAGGCCCTCGCGCCGTCCCCGGAGGAGAGCAAGTCGGCTTATGCGGAGGTTCACCGGGCCCTCGGAGTGCAGGACCTGCTGCGGCGCAAGGACAAGCTGATGAGCCAACTGCGCAGCTTGGACGTCGCCATAGACGCCGCGGCGTGCGACTACTTCGGTCTGGAGCACTCGGACTACAACAGGAACATGCTGAGCAGCCAGAGGGTGGTCAACCTGGTGAAGCTCGAGCTCGACAGGCGGCCCAACGCCAGGAAGCTCCGCGAGCTGGAGAGCATGCGCCACAACATGGCGTTCGAGCTGGCTTTGTCGCTGGCCACGGGTGACTTGAAGGAGGCGGTGCAGAAGGTGATGGCCAGATTGGAGGAGTTGAATGAACAGCGATAGGCTGATAGAGCTGATGGAGGAGGCCGGCCTCGAGCCGTTCTCCTACTCGGGCCGCGGGATGTGCGGCGGCAGATGCGTGGCCCTCAACGTCGAGCGCGGGGAGTCCGCGGCGAAGCCCGTGGCCCACCTGATGAACCACCTGGCGGCCAAGCACCTCGAGAGCACGTGGGGCACGGACGACGGCTCCGAGTCCTTCGCCGACATGGAGGCGAGGGCGGACGAGCTGCTGGCGCTGTGCAACCTGCTCGGGTCCGCCCGCGAGGACAGCATGGGGCTGGACGGCGTGGTCTACTGGCCGGGCGCCGACTGGCCGAAGGAGGGCTGACATGGGCAGGATGATAGTGACTGTGGACACGGACGGCGACGAGGAGCACGAGGGGACCTTGGAGAACCACCTCCTCGAGCACGTCGCCCAGATGGACGGGGTGGAGGACCTCAGCGTCGACTACCCTCTCTTGGACGAGGAGGAAGAGGATGCACGATAACCGCAACACGGCGGACTTCTGGGTCGGCTTCGTGACCGCCGGCCTGATAGTTAACATGTATCAGGACTGGATGGGCAAGGACCGCTACATAACCTTCTGCCGCGAGCATTGGGTGAACACCGAGTGGTGGATGTGGTTCGCCGCTTTGGTCGCTCTGCTGGTCTGGTACTGCTGGCGCAAAGCCCGCGCCGCGAGGGAGGGGCGCTAGGGGACGGACGCGGCCCAGGGGAAAACTCTCTGGGCCGCTCCCCCCGGGCGGATTCCACGATATGATCTGTGAGGTCTATCCAACAGAATATCCAGAATATTATCAAGCATATTCATCGCAGGGACTGGGGCCCCTTATGGGCCCCGATTCTTTCCCTCGAGGATTCGCATGCACTCTTGTAACAACGATGACGCTGTCATGGAGGTGGGGTGGGACGAGGCGCGGGAGCTAGGAGACGTGGCCCTGCTCTCGGCCAAGCTGTCCCTCGAGGCCAAAGGCGCTCTGCCACCGGTGAGCCTGCTCTTGACCGCAGAGGGCCTAGGCCTCGTGGAGCTGGACTTCCGCTCGCCCGAGGCCAAGAGGCTCAGCTTCATGGCGCTGAAGTCGCTGGCCAGGGAGCAGGGGGCCGTGGGCGCCGTCACGGTGACCGACGCCTGGACCTACGCGGCCTCAGGCCCAGCGGCTTTGGAGTTGCGGGAGATGCAGGAGGAGCACGTGAGCATAGATGACGTCGTGGCTGCGGCCGGCGGCGAAGAGAAGAAGCGCGAGGCCATCTGCGTGCTCGTGGAGACAAAGATGCGGGCGCTCTTGCTGGTTCAAACGTACGACAGGGTCGCCGGCCGGCCCTCCGTGGTGTTCGACGGCCCGCCCCGCGAGCTGGACACCATGACCTCGCCGGAGTGCGGCGGCCAGATGTTCGTCCTCTACGAGGAGGGCCACAAGTCATGAACGACGTCATGAACGCGGGCATCGTTCCCAACGCGAGGTGGGTGACACAGGGGTGCGACGGAAAGGAGCTGCTCTACATCGGAAGAGTCAGGGTGGCCAGCGTCTTCTACGACGCCTGCACGTCCAGGGACGACCCGAAGAAGTACGCCGTGCACTTCCTGCTCCCGGGGCTCTCGGAGTCAGGCTTCAAGCACTTTGAGAAGCAGCGGGACGCGATGCATCGGTGCGAGACGCTGCTCAAGGCTTGGCTCGAGAGGGCCGAGCTCGAGCCCAAGACACAAGGAGGATAGCTATATGGCGCTGCTGATAAGGCAAGACGGGAGCCTCGAGCAGGTCCAGCCCAAGAACGGAACGGACTTCAAGCTCAAGGACGAGGTGTACGGCCTCCTGGAGTGCGACACCGTGGAGGTGATCCACCTCGGCGAGATCAGGCTGAAGGCTCTCCTGAGCCGCGGGGTGAAGTCCCCGGCGATCATGCTGATCGACGAGGAGGGCAAGATGAACGCGAGGAAGCTGGTGAACTTGAGCGCCACCCTGGCCGCCAAGAGGATCATCCAGCCCGGCGACTGCATCGTTGGGCACGCGCTCATCTGCGGAGAGGAGGAGCTCCTGTGACACAGTTCATGGACGTGTGGCCGGCCCGCCCCTTGAAGGAGTATGTGGAGGCGGCCAAGAAAGCTGGAGTGTATCGGGACGCGCTCACCATGGTGGTGGACAGCCCAAGGCAGTGCGTCAGGGCTACGTTTCCAGACAGGGCGTCCAGGGAGCGGGCGTCCAAGCTGTCCGACGAGGTCCTGGACAAGCTGTAGCTTTCGGTGGCGGCGACGGATTGCGCCGACTGGCGACGCGGTCCGTCGCTCCCCGGCTCGATCTGCAGCGTTTAGGCCGGCTGGTTTCGCGGCGCGCGGATTGCATCGTATAATGTAGGACTTTTTGATTCTAACTCTGTTATGGACATACTCGTCGAGTACCCCAGGATCGTCAAGGCTTTGAAGGAGGCGGGGACCTCGGTCGAGGACATGCCGGATGACGTGGCCGCCTCGCTCCTGGCGCTGCACCAGGAATGGACCCAGGTGTGGTGGGAGCGGGTGGGGCGGCCGAGGATGATGGCCAACAGGGCCAGAGATAGACAAAGGAGGCTTGACAAATGGAAGCAACTGGAGGAACAACGGAAGCAGCCACAACCGTGAAGGGTCTGCTGGCTATCTACAACGAGCGGGCCGAGAAGGCCGGCGCCCGGCCGATCAAGGCCTGGAAGGGCTCGAAGGCGGACCTCGAGAAGAGGCTCGAGGCCCTCGGCAAGGTCGAGCGCAAGGCGGAGACCAAGCCAAAGCCCGAGGCCAAAGCCAAGTCCAAGGCCGCCAAGAAGGAGCCGAAGGAGAAGAAGGAAGCCAAGCCGCGTGGACGCGGGATCGGCGCCTTCGTCAAGGTCGAGCTCGCCAAAGGACGGAACACCGAGCAGGTGCTCGACGCGGTGAAGAAGCACTTCCCCGGCGCGTCCACCACGGCTAACTGCATCCGGTGGTACGCCTGCAAGTTCCGAAAGGAGGCCTAAGTCCGGCCTCCCCGGAGAGAGGAGGGCCGGATGGTGAGGGCCTACGAAGAGATATGGAAGGGCCTCGGCCCGTTCGGCTCGGAGCAGGCGCTCGTGGACTGCGAGCCCGACGGCTTCGCCGAGTCGGTCGAGAAGCTCGACCAGTTCGTTCAGCACTGCCTGGAGGTGGGCGTGGTGCCGCCGCCCAACTTGGTGAACGGCGTCGCCCGCTACATCTTCAAGCGGGAGGAGGTGGACGACTGATGGGGCGGAAGATGCACGTCGCTGAGCTGGACGTTCCCAGCGAGGGGCTCAACGAGTGGTATGAGTTCCTGGAGGCGGCTGAGAAGGCCGGGGTGTCGGTCAGGTTCAAGGAGTTCACGGCGCCTGGCCTGCCGGCCTTCGTGATCGGTCACCCGGACAGGGCCGTGCTCGAGAGGTTCCTTGAGGACCAAGGCTGCGGAGAGTCTTGGCCGGAGGAGATAGAGGAGATAAAGGAGGTGATGGACTGATGGGCGAAGTGGTGTGCGCAGAGTGCGGTGGGGCGTTTGACTTGAACGACGTTCCCAGCCGCCTGTTCAAGGGGGCCAGCGGGTACACAGAGCCCAAGTGTTGGAAGCACGGCGGCTGGCTGCCCAATGAGCTGGTAGTAGATGGCAGCCGTAACATCGCCAGGCTAGGCTTCCAGCCGAATATGGCTGACTGCGGGACTGCTGGAGAGCTGCTCGTGGTGTTCAAGAGCTCTCTTGGGACTCTGTACAGGTTTCCGGGGGCCAACCTCGAGGCTTGGCAGGAGTACAGGGACCACGTCTTGGGCGGCGGGTCCGCTGGCCGAGGCTTGCACGTCATGACCGGGACCAGCTCGACCAAGTTCACCAAGGAATCACTATGAACAAGAAGGTGAGGACGGCGCTGCTGGTGCTCTTGGGGCTGGCCACGTGGGCGGCCTTGATGGCAGGCATGGCGCTGCTGGTGGACGCCGTCAAGGTGCTGCAGTGAACCTGATATGCCAGAGTTGTGGGGGCCTGCACCCCCACGACAGGAACAGGCCGATGGAGATCGGCGTCCTCTGCTGCAGGTGCGGAGGCCCACTATACGTGCCAAGGAGGCTGAGAATGAGCAAGGCTGACATGAAGAAGGAAGGCGACGCCAAGCGCGACGCGTGGATGAAGAACGCGCCCGACTCCCTGACGGTGACCATAGACGGGCAGACCGTAGTGGCCACCAAGAAGCTGTTCTCCACCGGCTCGGTGGGGTACAACCTGAGCGGCAAGGTGGTCGTGAACGGCGACAAGATGCAGGTCGGCATGAACCTGACCGTGGTCGGCTCGAAGGAGTGGGGCAACGACTAAGGAGAAGGGCAGCGCTGGAAAGGAGAAGACTCCCCGCGAACGGTGGGCCGAGCTCATCTCGGCTCACCCAGAGGGGGTCTCCGACGAGCTATTCGACCAATGCTTGAGAGACATAGAGGAGGCCAGAGAGCATGGAAAGAAGAAGAAGTCTGAAGCGCGAGGCGAACCTGCGCATAAACGCGGCCCTCGGCCTGGGCGAGCATGACCTGGACCTGGGCGCGCTGCTACAGATTCACGTGGACGTCCTGGAGCAGGCCGTGAACCGGCTGAAGGAGCGCCGAGCCCTCAAGGAGGGCGCCGAGCGCCACCAGCTGATCTTTGAGGCGCGGAGGATGTTCCACGCCTTGTGGGGCGACGCTAAGGAGGCGGACGAGGCCATGGGCATGGTCTCCGGCTTGGCGTCTGGATACAGCAAGGTACGGTGGGAGGCCCTGCAGCAGGTGCTGTCCGACCTCTTGGGGGAGGCGATATGAGGAAGTTCGTGGAGTCGGCGCTCAACGGCGAGCCGTACATCAGAGTGAGGACCAAGGTGCAAGTCGTGGTCTACGGAGCCTTCTGGGCCGTCATGGCCACGGTCTCTGTCCTGTACCTCCTGAGGGTGCTGTGAGTTACCTGGACCCAGACGAGGAGGCCCTGGAGGCCCTCAAGCGGGGGATGCCCGCGGGCCTCGCGGAGATGCTCGAGGAGGACCTCGGGATGCCCAAGGAGCTGAGGTCCAGGCTCAGGGGCGCTCCTCCGCTGGCTCAGCCGCAGTTCTCGGTCCCGCTGCTGCTGGACTGGCCGAGCAAGCCCAGAGAGTTCGCGCTGTTCATGGACTCCAGCGCGGCCATGGTGGCCAGGGCCTCGGCCAAGACCAGGAGGACCCGCTCGCTCACGGCGAAGTACCTGCTCAGGGCCAGGCCGGAGATGGTGAGGTGGTTCGAGGAGGAGTTCTGCGGGCAGGGCAGGCCGCTGAGGAAGGTGGGCGACCCCAGGCGCCAGGGCAGGAACGGGTGGCAGGCCTGGGAGATAGTCAGGGAGGCGGACATATACCTGGCCTCCAGGGTGCTGGCCGGGCACTCGAGGACCGAGCTCAAGGCCAGCTCCAGGCGGCTGGTGAACTGGCTGAACTTCAAGCATGGTGGCGCGGAGGTCTGGGACAAGTTCCTGGGGCTCCGCCCGGCGGAGAGCGACGCGCTCCAGGCCAGAGCCATGGACGCGTTCAGGCCGTGCGACTGGAAGGACCAGTCGTGGTAGGAAAAGGAGGAACCC
>Ga0070696_100003587_pt1 | contig 10336 bp, 8 predicted proteins | sample KBSK1253metaG_FD_65474 | JGI IMG/M metagenome (GOLD analysis project Ga0070696, IMG submission 65474) | Corn, switchgrass and miscanthus rhizosphere microbial communities from Kellogg Biological Station, Michigan, USA - KBS K1-25-3 metaG | ecosystem: Host-associated > Plants > Roots >... | reverse complement strand
GTCATCTGGATGTCGTGCGGGTGCGACTCCTTGAGCCCGGCCGCAGTGATCCGCACGAAGCGGCCCCGCTCGATCAGCTCGGGGATCGTGCCCGCTCCGCAGTAGAACATCGACTGCCGCAGACCCCCGACGAGCTGGTGCGCGACCTGGGCCAGGGCCCCCCGGTACGGCACGGCGCCCTCGATGCCCTCGGGGATGATCTGGTCGTCGGACGGGACGTCGTTCTGGAAGTACCGGTCCTTCGAGAAGGAGCGGTGCGCGCCGCGCGACTGCTGGGCGCCGAGCGAACCCATGCCGCGGTAGGACTTGAACTGCTTGCCGTTGATGAACGCGAGCTCGCCGGGGCTCTCCTCGCACCCGGCCAGCAACGAGCCGATCATCACGGTGTCGGCGCCGGCGACGAGCGCCTTGGCGATGTCGCCGGAGTACTGCAGCCCGCCGTCGCCGATCACCGGCACGCCGGCAGGTCGGCAGGCCAGCGCGGCCTCGTAGATCGCGGTGACCTGCGGGACGCCGACGCCGGCCACGACGCGGGTCGTGCAGATCGAGCCGGGCCCGACGCCGACCTTGACGCCGTCCGCCCCAGCGTCGACCAGTGCCTGCGCCGCCGCGCGGGTGGCGACGTTGCCACCGACGATGTCCACGCCCGCCGCGGACGGCTCGCGCTTGAGCCGGGCGATCATGTCGAGGACGGCGCGCGAGTGGGCGTGCGCCATGTCGACCACGACCATGTCGACGCCGGCCTCGACCAGGGCCATCGCCCGCTTCCAGGCGTCGTCGAAGATGCCCACGGCGGCGCCCACGCGCAGGCGTCCCTGCTCGTCCTTCGTGGCGAGCGGGTACTTCTCGCTCTTGGCGAAGTCCTTGACGGTGATCAGGCCCTGCAGCCGGCCCGCGTCGTCGACCAGCGGCAGCTTCTCGACCTTGTGCCGGCCGAGCAGCGCGATCGCGTCGTCCGGCGAGATGCCGACCGGCCCGGTCACCAGCGGCATCGGGGTCATCACGTCGCGGACCAGGCGGGAGGTGTCGGACTCGAACCGAAGGTCGCGGTTCGTCACGATGCCGAGCAGCAGTCCGTCGTCGTCCACGACGGGCAGGCCGGAGACCCGGTAGTGGGCGCAGAGCGCGTCGACCTCGGCGAGCGTCGCGGCGGGCCCGGTGGTCACAGGGTGGCTGATCATGCCCGACTCGGACCGCTTGACCAGGTCGACCTGGCTCGCTTGGTCCTCGATGGACAGGTTGCGGTGCAGGACGCCGAGGCCGCCCTGGCGGGCCATGGCGATGGCCATCCGCGCCTCGGTGACCGTGTCCATGGCCGAGGACACCAGCGGCACCCGGACCGTGATGCGCCGCGACACCCGCGAGCTGGTGTCGACCTCGGAGGGGATGACGTCGCTCTGCGACGGCTGCAGCAGCACGTCGTCGAACGTGAGGCCGAGCGTCGCGAACTTCTCGGGGACCTCGGTCATGCACGCCGCCTTCAAGGGGATCGCCGAGTGGGGCCGGCTGCAGGAGCCGTTGCCCGATTCTACCGATCCCGCCGGCGGGCCAGAGCCACCGTCCGCGTCAGTGCACGAGCCCCCACCGGAACCCGACGGCCACCGCCTGGGCGCGGTCCGCGGCGCTGAGCTTGCGGAACAGGCGTCGCGCGTGCGTCTTGACGGTGTCCTCGGACAGGTAGAGCTCCTTGCCGATCTCGGCGTTGGAGCGGCCCCGGCTCATGCCGGTGAGCACCTGCAGCTCGCGCTCGGTGAGGCTCGGCTGCGGCCCCCGGCCCGGGCCGGCAACCACGCTGACCGGGGCGGAGCGGCGCCATGCCGCGTCCGTGATGGCCTGCACGACCGTCGCGGCGAGCTCCTCGCGCGAGGCGTCCTTGACGATGTAGCCACGCGCGCCGGTGGCGACGGCCCGGGCGACGCCGTCGACGTCTTCGGCAACGGTCACCATGAGCACGCTGGCCTCGGGGTGGAGCGCCAGCAGCCGCCGGGTCGCCTCGGTCCCGCCGAGTCCGGGCATCCGGACGTCCATGAGGACGAGCGACGGACGCTCCACGGGCCAGCGGGCCACCGCTTCCTCACCGCTCGCGGCAGCCAGCACCCGCGTGACACCCGGGATGGTGGCCACGCTGCGGCGCAACGTCTCCCGCGCGAGCGGGGAGTCGTCGCAGACCATGACGGTCGCCATGCACGCTCCTCTCGACCCGTCAGGAGCGTTCCCCTGGCGGTGCCCTCACCTCATCGGCAGGACGACGGCCCGACCTGAGCGGCGATCGGGCCGTCGTTCAGGGGCCTGTCGTTCAGAGGCCGGGTCGGTCCGAGAGAACCGCGGTGAGCGTGGCGTCGATGGCCTGCTGCACGGTGACCTGCCGGCTGAGGGCGCCGACGTGGCGGCCCAGGGCCCCGCCGGCCGGCCAGCCCGGGCCGCCGGCCAGGACCAGCGGCGACGGGCGGATCCCCCGCAGACGCGACAGCGCGTCGACCGACAGCCCCGGCACGGTGGCCCAGACGATGACGACCGCCGGCCCGCAGCGGCGGGCGGCGGCCTCCAAGGCGGTCAGCGGGGTACGCGTGCCCAGCATCCGGACGTCGACGCCCCGCTCGGCGAGCGCGGCGGCGACGACGTGCAGCGGAAGGCCGTGCTGCTCGTTGTCCAGGCAGGCCAGCAGCACCGGTGCGGTGCGGCGGTGGTCCCGGCCACGCGCGGCGTGCGAGTGCAGCACGCCCAGGATCGACTCGGACAGCAGGTGCTCGACCTCGACGCCCTCACCCGTGGACGCCCAGCGCTCGCCGACGCCGCGGAGCAACGGCACCATCAGCTTCTCCCACACGCCGACCACGCCGAGCCGCGACAGGTACCGCTGGAAGGCCTCGGTCAAGGCGCCCGAGTCCAGGGCCATCGCGGCGCGGGCCAGGCCGCGCACCGCCGGCGTCGCGTCGGGCAGGGGCAGCACCCGGCCGCCACCGGAGCGGCTCAGCTCGTGGTCGACGGCCGGCTCGGCCGCACCGTTGGGCACCAGGTCGATGACGCGTCCTGCCCGGGCCGGGGCCGCGCCGGCCGCCTCACCGGCCAGCGCCATGCGCGCCGCGTCGGAGGGCGACACGCCCTCGTGCGTCAGTCGCCGCATGACGACCAGCCGAGCGAGGTCCTCCGCGGAGTACCTGCGGTGCGCGCCGGCGGTGTGCGCGCTGGGGCCGAGCCCGTAGCGCCTCGCCCAGGTCCGCAGGGTCGCGGGAGCGACCCCGAGCCGGCGGGCGACCGCCGCGACGGTCAGGGTCGGCGCCGTCGGGGGCTCCCCTTGCACGTCCTCGGGCGGGTTCTCCACCCCTGCATTGTCGTGATGCGCCTCGGCGGCTGCCACTCGATCAGCGCCTGCGGCGCGTCGCCGAGCTCCCAGCCGCGTCCCAGCACGAACGCAGGCGATCTCCATGATCGCGCCAGATGCTGACCGGATGAATCGGGGCATCACACCTGGATCGAATCGCGGGAAAGCACTTGAACAATCTGCGGCGCGGTACTACGTTGCAGTCAATCGCTTCACAATTGGTTCAACTGCGACGCGAATCGCTTCGACCAGAGATCCAGCACCGACAGGCACGAGCACGGACCAGGGCACCAGACGACGCACCGACCGCATCGAGGAGACATCACATGGCAGAGATCTCGCGACTTCCCGGTCCCATCGCCGATCTGTGGGAGTGGCAGCTCGAGGGAGCTTGCCGTCAGGAGGACCCGGCCGTCTTCTTCCACCCCGAGGGTGAGCGCGGCCCGACCCGGCGTCGGCGCGACGAGCAGGCCAAGAAGGTCTGCCTGACCTGCCCCGTGCTGCAGCAGTGCCGCACGCACGCGTTGAAGGTCCGCGAGCCGTATGGCGTGTGGGGCGGCATGACCGAGGACGAGCGCGAGGTCATCTACGCGCAGCAGACCGGCCGTCGCCTGGCCACCGCCAGCTGAACGAGCCGCGTCACTGCAGTAACGAGAGCGGCCCGACCCCAGCAGGGGGTCGGGCCGCTTCGTGCGTTCGCCCGCCTCGCGACGAGCGGGCGATCAACCGTCAGTGGCCGTGACCGTGGCCGTGGCCATGCCCGGCGGCTGCCTCGGGCGCCTCTTCCTTCTTCTCCACGACCAGCGTGTCCGTGGTCAGCACCATCGAGGCGATGGACGCCGCGTTGCGCAGAGCGGAGCGCGTCACCTTCACCGGGTCGATGACACCGCCTGCGACCAGGTCGCCGTACTCCCCCGTCGCCGCGTCGAGGCCGTTGCCCGCCTCCAGCTCACGGACGCGCTCGACAACCACGTAGCCCTCGTGGCCGGCGTTCTCGGCGATCCAGCGCAGCGGCTCGGCCGCGGCCTTGCGGACGATGGCCACCCCCGTCGCCTCGTCGCCGGTGAGGCCGAGGCCGCCGTCCAGCACGGCGGCCGCGTGCAGCAGCGCGGTGCCGCCGCCCGCGACGATGCCCTCCTCGATGGCCGCACGGGTCGCCGAGACGGCGTCCTCGATGCGGTGCTTCTTCTCCTTGAGCTCGACCTCGGTATGCGCGCCGACCTTGATGACGCACACGCCGCCGGCCAGCTTGGCCAGCCGCTCCTGCAGCTTCTCGCGGTCCCAGTCGCTGTCGGTGCGCTCGATCTCGGCCTTGATCTGGTTCATCCGGCCCTCGACCTCGGACCGCTCCCCGGCGCCCTCGACGACCGTGGTGTCGTCCTTGGTGACGACGACCCGGCGTGCCTTGCCCAGCGTGTCGAGCCCGACCTGGTCGAGCTTCAGGCCGACCTCCTCGCTGACGACCTGGCCGCCGGTCAGGACGGCGAGGTCCTGCAGCATCGCCTTGCGGCGGTCGCCGAAGCCGGGCGCCTTGACGGCGACCGCGTTGAACGTGCCGCGGATCTTGTTGACGACCACCGTGGACAGGGCCTCGCCCTCGAGGTCCTCGGCCACCATGAACAGCGGCTTGCCGGTGGCCAGGACCTTCTCCAGCAGCGGCAGCAGGTCGGCGATCGCCGAGATCTTGCCCTGGTGGATCAGGACGTACGGGTCCTCGAGGACGGCCTCCATGCGCTCGGCGTCCGTCACGAAGTACGGCGACAGGTAGCCCTTGTCGAACTGCATACCCTCGGTGAAGTCGAGCTCCATCGCGGTCGTCGAGGACTCCTCGACGGTGATGACGCCGTCCTTGCCCACCTTGTCGAACGCCTCGGCGATGAGCTCGCCGATCGTGCGGTCCTGCGCGGAGATCGTCGCGACGTGGGCGATGTCCGCCTTGCCGTCCACCTCGCGGGCCGCCTTGAGCAGCGCCTCGCTGATCGACTCGACGGCGGCGTCGATGCCGCGCTTCAGGGCGGCGGGGGCCGCGCCGGCGGCGACGTTGCGCAGGCCCTCGTGGACCATGGCCTGCGCGAGGACGGTCGCCGTGGTGGTGCCATCACCCGCGACGTCGTTCGTCTTGGTGGCGACCTCCTTGGCCAGCTGGGCGCCGAGGTTCTGGTACGGGTCCTCGAGCTCCACCTCGCGGGCGATGGTGACGCCGTCGTTGGTGATGGTCGGTGCGCCCCACGCCTTGTTGATGACGACGTTGCGGCCCTTCGGGCCGAGCGTCACCTTGACGGCGTTGGCGAGGGCGTCGACGCCGGCCTCGAGCGAGCGACGGGCGGAGTCGTCGAACTCCAGGGTCTTGGCCATGGGTGGTGATGTCCCTTTCGGCGGTGATCGTGCGGCGGATGACTAGGGAAACGGGCGCCGCCCCGGGGGCTCCGGCGGAACCGGGCCCGCCGGGGCGGCGTGGTGCTCGCCGGCTCAGTGGCCGGCGGAGGTCACTTCTCGACGACGGCGAGCACGTCGCGGGCCGAGAGGATCAGCAGCTCCTCGCCGCCGTACTTCACCTCGGTGCCGCCGTACTTGCTGTAGATGACCTTGTCGCCGACCTTGACGTCGAGCGGGACACGCTGGCCGTTGTCGTCGATACGGCCCGGACCGACCGAGAGAACCTCGCCCTCCTGGGGCTTCTCCTTCGCGGTGTCCGGGATGACCAGACCGGACGCCGTGGTCTGCTCGGCCTCGAGGGCCTTGACGACGATGCGGTCCTCGAGCGGCTTGATGGAGACCGACACTTGCTGACCTCCCCCTTCGGGAATGTCGCGGATGGGCTGACTGTCATTGGCGTGGGCCGTTGCTACCGCCGTCGCGGGGGTCGGTACCGTGGCACACAGCTGGCACACTCGCCTGGAGAGTGCCAGGGCCGAATCTATGCCCGCGATTAGCACTCGGTCAACCTGAGTGCCAGCCGATCGGGCGACGGCCGCCCCGTGCGAGGATCCCCCGGTGGACGCCCCCGGCATGCGCGCGCTGCTGACCCCGCAGGGCTGGGCCCTGCTGGAGTCCCTGCCGCCGTACGACGAGCAGCACGTGCTGCGGCTCGGCGAGCAGCTGCGGGCCCACGGCCACGACCCTTCGCTGGTGGCGGCGGTGCTCACCCAGTCCCGCCTGCGGGCCCGCGGTCACGACAAGCTCGGGCCCTTCGCGGACGGCATGCTACTGACCACCGAGGGGCTGGAGCAGGCGACGCGGCTCGCCGTCGCGGCGCACCACGCCCGCCGGTTCACCGGCGCCGGCATCGCTCGGGTGGCCGACCTCGGGTGCGGCCTGGGGTCGGACGCCATGGCGCTGGCGGCGCTCGACCGGCAGGTGCTGGCGATCGACGCCGACGAGCTCACCGCCGCGTTCGCCACCGTGAACCTGCGGCACTGGCCGAGCGCGGAGGTGCGCTGCCACGACGTCACCACCCTCGACCTGCCGGCCATGCTCGACCCCGGCGACGGCATCTGGCTCGACCCGGCCCGCCGGGTCACCGGCCCGGGCGGGTCGCGGCGCACGTTCGACCCCGAGGCCTCGTCGCCCCCGTACTCCTTCGTGCTCGACGTCGCGCGGCAGTTCCCCGCGGTCGGCGCGAAGCTCGCGCCGGGCATCGCCCACCGCCTGCTGCCGGACGGCGTGACCGCGCCGGCCGCGGAGGCGCAGTGGGTGTCGGTGCACGGCGACGTCGTGGAGTGCGCCCTCTGGTTCGGCCCGCTCGCGCGCACGGACGTGCACCGGTCCGCCCTCGTGCTGGACGGGCACGGCACGGTGCACGAGCTGCTGGACTCCCCCGTCGAGCGCCCCGCGGTCGCCGCGGTGGGCGCGTTCCTGCACGAGCCCGACGGCGCCGTCATCCGCGCCGGCCTGGTCGCTCAGCTCGCCGCACGCACCGGCGCGCGGCTCATCGACCCGACCATCGCCTACCTGACCACAGACACGCGAGTCGTCGACCCGCTGATGCACTCCTACGCGGTCGAGGACGTGCTGCCGTACCAGGTCAAGACGCTGCGCACGTACCTGCGCGACCGCGGGATCGGCGTCCTCACCGTCAAGAAGCGCGGCAGCGCCGTCGACCCGGCCGAGCTGCGCCGGCAGCTGCGCCTGCGCGGCAACGCGGAGGCGACCATCGCGCTGACGAAGGTGGACGGGCGGCCGTCCGTGCTGGTGCTGCGCCTGCTGGGCTGACGGGTCGGTTCAGCCGGAGTACGACAGCACCCCGTAGCGCTCGCGGGTGCGCAGCGCCCAGTCGGCCGCGGGCAGGCTCAGCAGCCCGCAGGCCGCGATGATGCCGCCCAGCACGAACCAGCCGGGCGTGCCCCAGTCGATGCAGAGCACCGTGATCAGCGGCGGGGCGACGATCGCCGACAGCGAGAAGCTCATGCCGGCGAAGCCCTGGTACTGACCCTGTCGCTCGCGCGGCGCGAGTCCCATCTGCAGCCCCCACTGCCCACCGGAACCGACCATCTCGCCGACCACGTGCACCAGCGCGCCAGCGCAGATCAGGGCGCTCGACACCCACGGCGACCGGCCGCCGGAGAACGCGATGAGGCCGAACCCGGTGACGACCCACCCACCCGCGATCGCGAGCGCGCGGGCGGACGCCGGCACCGTCGAGGCGCCGCGCGAGAGCCGCACCTGGAACAGGGCGACCGAGACGGTGTTGAGCAGCAGCACCACCGCGACCAGGGACTTCGGGGCGTCCGTGCGGGTGGCCAGCCAGAGCGGCACGGCCAGCTCGACGACGAAGAAGTGGATGGCGAACAGGCCGGTGAGCACCGAGACCACGACGTACGGGACGTCGTGCAGCACCTGCAGGCGCGGGGCGCCCTCGGCGCGGGGCGGCGCCGGCGGCACGTGCGGCAGCCGCCGCACGGCCAGCGAGGCGACCACGAAGCTGAGGGCGTCGATGCCGAACACCGCCAGGTAGGCCCACGTCTGGTCGACGGCCAGCGCCAGCCCGCCGAGCAGGGCGCCAACGGAGATGCCCACGTTCGTGACCGCCCGCAGGTACGCCTTGAAGGCCACCGCCTTGGCGCCCTCGGCCAGCGTGGCGATCAGGCCGCTGCGCACGGCGCTGCCGCCGCGGTCGAACACGCCCTGCACGGCCAGCACCAGGCAGAGGACGCCGATGTTGTGGGTGAGCATCAGCCCCAGGGTGCTGATGCCGGCCAGCACCATCAGCTGGCTGAGCAGCTCGCGCGGTCCCCGGTTGTCCGCCAGGTTGCCGATCGGCACCTGCACGAGCAGGCCGGCCAGGGCGGCGACGGACATCGCCAGACCGACCTGGGTGGCCGGGATGCCGACGGCGTGGGTGAAGTACAGGGCGAACGCTGTCATCGTGGCGCCGTTGCCGATCGTGTTGACCAGCGTGGCGACGGCCAGCATCCGCAGCTCGTGGTCGATCGGGACGCCGCGGTGCGTCAGTCGTTCCCGCGGATGGTCGTCGATCTGCTCCGCGGTCACGCGCCCCACTCTGCGACGCAGTTATCTTGATGTCAAACTAGTTTCCGGCGGGTCGGCGCGCATCGTCTCGAGCCACAACGACCACCAGCGCGGGCCGTCGACGCCTAGGGCGACGTCCACCAGCGCGGGTGACGGCTCGTGCGGGTCGTGCTCGAGGTCACCGGACCAGGTGCGCCGGTCGACGACGGTCTGGCCCCTGGTGCGGCTGCCGGCCAGCTCGACGTGGACCGGGTGGCGCGCGGTCGTCAGCCCCTCGGGGTCGACCACGGCGCACACCGCGCCGGCGTCGCCGATGGTCGCGTCGTCACCGTCGAACCGGTCGCACTGGAAGTCGACGAGCGCACCGGCGAGCCGGGACGCCGGACGGGAACCGGCGAGCAGCGCGCGGGCGTCCGAGCGGGTCACTCGCACGTCGTAGAAGACGTCGAGCCCGTACATCGTGACCTCGAGGCCCAGCTCGTGCGCGGCGTCGAGCACCATCGCGGCCGCCTCGGGGTCATGCCAGACGTTGAACTCGGCGCTCGCCGTGGCGTTGCCGCGGGCGGCCGAGCCACCCATGAAGACGATGCGACGCAGCCCCTTCGCGACTCCCGGGTAGGTGCGCAGCAGCAGTGCCACGTTCGTCAGCGGCGCCGTCGGGACGAGCGTCACGTGCTCGCCGGTGCGCACCGCCTCGCGCAGGACGTCTCGCAGCAGCTCGACGGCGTGCCTCGGATCGACCTCTGCTGTCACCGCCGGCAGCCCGAGTGCCTCGTGGTCGAGGTCGCCCAGCCCGTCCTCGCCGTGCGTGCCGGGCCCCGCGTGCCGGCTCGAGCAGCGGCCGCGCCGCGCCACGGGCGACCGGGACGTCGCTGCGGCCGGCCGCCGCCAGCACCCGCAACGTGTTGCGCACCACCTGGTCGACGCCCACGTTGCCGGCTACGCACGTGACGGCTCGCAGGTCCAGCCGCGGGTGCCGCGCCGCCAGCAGGAGCGCGCAGGCGTCGTCCACGCCGGTGTCGACGTCCAGCACCACCGGCAGCCGTTCGTTCACCTGCTGATCCTGGCAGAGCCGTCCGCCCGTGCGCGCCGACGAACGAGTGCGTTCGTGGGTGCGCCGGGCCGGGGTGATCACCCCGGCGTGACCGCACTCACCGGCGCACAGCAGGGCATGAGCGGCGGTTCGTCGTGCATCTGCACGGACGGGACGTTAGTCGGGCTGCAGACAGCGGATCCACTGGATTCGCGCTCGTTGAGGGCCGGCCCGCCGCAACCTGAGCGTCAGGTCGCCGCGACGATCGCGCGGTGGATGCGCTTGGCGCTGACCGGGTAGGCGGTGCCCAGCGTCTGGGCGAACAGGCTCACCCGCAGCTCCTCGAGCATCCAGCGCACCTCGAGGAGCTCCGGTGACGGCCGCCGCCCGGGCCGGACGTCGGCGAGCGCGGTCTCGTACTCAGCGGTGGCCATGGCAACCTGGGCCTGCAGCCCTCGGTCACGGCCCACGTCGTCGGGCAGCTTGTCGAGGCGGATCAGCATCGCCTGGAG
>Ga0070696_100003586_pt1 | contig 10337 bp, 10 predicted proteins | sample KBSK1253metaG_FD_65474 | JGI IMG/M metagenome (GOLD analysis project Ga0070696, IMG submission 65474) | Corn, switchgrass and miscanthus rhizosphere microbial communities from Kellogg Biological Station, Michigan, USA - KBS K1-25-3 metaG | ecosystem: Host-associated > Plants > Roots >... | reverse complement strand
GATCCTCCAGGAGGCGGTCCGCACCACCGCGCGTTGCGAGCTGTGCGCGCTGGCCATGGTGACCGACACCCGCTGCCCCTGGTGCAAGATCACCTACAAGAACGGCAAGCCGGTCGCCCAGCCGGCGGGGCGCTGACGCCGCTCAGTGCCCGCAGGTGTTGCTCAGGTTGCGCGACGTGCTGCCGCACTGTCCCGACGTGCCAGCCGTTCCGGGCCCGATACGCTCGGCCCCCGCGCTGTCCTTGCCCCAGGATCCTTCGGCTCCGGCGGCGTCGTTTCTCAGCAGAAGCCACCATATCAGACCGGTTCCGTCCGACGCGGCGGGCACGCCGTTCCAGACGAAGGGCGACGTCGTGCCGATGGCGCAGACGCTGCCCAGGAGGCCGAAGGCGCCCCCCGGCGTGGTGGGAAGCTGCGTCCCCTGACCGTAGATGATGAAGGGGCTGCTGGAGCCGGAGCAGGTGGCGGTGTCCCAGGAGATGGAGAGCGACGAGCCGGCCGAGTCGAGCGCCACCACCGTCATCGGCGTGGACGTGCCCGAGCCGTCCGGCACGGCGGCCGGCGCGGGCGCCGCGTTGACGCTGCCCGTCTGCCCGGCGTAGTTCTTCGGCGAGTTGGTGCTGGTGGTGAGATTGCGGTTCAGCGAGCGCACGCCGTCGGTGGGCAGCACTCCCGCGCCGTAGGTGAGCGAGCTGTAGGGCACGTAGGAGACGGTGTCACCCGACAGGGAGAAGAAATTGGGTGAGAGGGTGTAGTCGGGTGTCGGAGCGCCCGGCAGCGCGGCAAAGGCCGGTGTGCCGAAGAGGATCGTCTTGAAGCTGGTGGGCGAGGCCGCGTTGCCGCCGATCGTCGTGGTGTTGGCATTGCTGGTGACGGGATGCCCGCCGACGCCGGTCTCGAAGGCGCCTCCGCCGGCTTCCATCAGCTCGATGAACTGGACCGTCCCGTCGGCGTTGCTGAACAGCTCGTTGACGACCCAGGTGTGCGCCCCGGCGTGAGCGTCCGTGTGGCAGAACGGCATGAGTCCGAAAATGGCTATCGCGACGGCCAGACAGGTCTTTCTCATGAACTCCTCCTTGCGGGTGCCCCATCCTACGTCAACACTGTGGCGACTGTACATACCGCGTCATGGGGAGGCCCGCAAGGGAGGAAATCAATGGGGAGCGTGCTATAGTCCGTCTCGTTTCTTCATGTCACCAGGTGGTCGACGTTCTCATCGATAATAGGAGCCGTGAATGCCTCGTCCTGCCGCCGCACTGCAGCGTGAGATCCAGGTGATCCGCACTTCGTTCCACCAGATTGCGAGCTCCTTCAGCCGTCTGGCTCCCTATCTCGCCGCGCTGCCCGACACCAATGGGGACAAGACGGCACGCCGCCGGCCCCGCCTCACGAACCGCCAGCGCGCCGCCTTGAAGCTTCAGGGCAAGTACATGGGAACGATGCGCGGCCTCAAGCCGCGCGAGCAGAGCCAGGTCAAGAAGATCCGCGTCACCCGCGGGATCGAGGCGGCCATCAAAGCGGCCGAGAAGCTGATCGCCAAGTAGTCACGGGATCACCCGCACGTTGGGCGGCGGGGTTGGTGGCGTGCGATCGTTGTTGACCGTCACCGAGAGGGGCGTCGAGACCTTGGTGTTGCCGGCGGCGTCCCGCGCCGTCGCGGTGATGGTGTGCGTGCCGTTGGCGATGGGCAGGGTGTCCCAGGAGATCGACCAGGGCGCCGCCGTGTCCTCGGGCCCTATGCTCACGCCGTCGACCTGAAAGAGTACCCCGACCACGCCCACGTTGTCCGATGCGGTGGCCGTCACGGTCACCGTGAAGGCCAGGACCGCTCCGGCGGAGGGCGCGGTCACGGACACGGTGGGTGGCGTGACGTCGGCGTTGGCCACGGTCACGCTCACCGGTGCCGAGGTCGTTGTGTTGCCCGCCGCGTCGCGCGCCACGGCCGACAGCGTGTGAGGACCATCGGTGGTCGTGTTGGTGTCCCACGCGATCGAATAGGGCGTCGTCGTGTCCTCCGCCCCCAGATTGGCCCCGTCCAGCTTGAACCGGACACCCACCACCCCCACGTTGTCCGAAGCGCTCGCCGACACGGTGAGCGTGCCTGTCAGGTTGGCTCCGGCCGCGGGCGCCGTGAGGGCGACCACGGGCGGAGTCGTGTCGACGTTGGTCACGGTGACCGCGACAGACGTGGAGGTGGTGGTGTTGCCGGCCGCGTCACGCGCTGTTGCGGTCAGCGAATGAGACCCGTTGGGCGTCAGCGTGGTGTCCCAGGAGATGGAATAGGGAGCGGTGGTGTCCTCCGCTCCCAGGTTGGCGCCGTCCAGCTTGAACTGGACGCCGGCCACGCCGACGTCGTCGGTGGCGTTGGCCGACACGGTCCTTGCGCCCGACAGGGTGGAGCCGGCCGTCGGCGCGGTCAGCGACACGGCGGGAGCCGTGGTGTCGCGCGGCTGGGCTGAGACCACGGTGGAGAATACGCTCTCGTTGCCGCTGGTGTCGATGCTGGTCACCGCCACCCAGTAGACCTTGGCCGGATCGAGCGTGTTGAAGATGGTCTCGGTCGTCGTCTTGCTCACCACGCGCGTGGTGGCCAGGGGCGCCGCCTGGGCCGGCGTGAGCGCGAAGACGCTGGCGTCGCTGCTGATGAAGACGCGGTACGACGCCAGGTCGGCGTCGGTGGTGTTGGGATCCCATCGCACCGTGAGCACACCGTTGAGCGCCGCCGACACGGGACCGGACAGGCCCATGGCGCAGGCCAGCAGGACGGCGAGAGTTCCCCGGGTCGTTCGCGACATGGCGGATGCTCTCCGATGCTTGCGTCAGCGCGGCTCCAGCGGCGCGCCGGAACTTCACGGAGATCCGGCCGCGGAGTCGCAGATGTCGTTTCTCTGAGCATCGGCCGACGGCTTCGGGCTTGCCGTCGCCCTTCTCTCCCGGGGCGGGGACGACGGGAGGGCGTGCGGGGCGTTGCTTGCGGGGCGTGTTCGACTCGCACGGCCAACATAGGCCGCAAGCCCCTCGAGTCAAGCGGCCGGGGTCAGGCGGGTGGATCGACCGTGATGTCGACTCCCAGCCACAGCAGGCGGGCATGACGGAAGAAGAGGAGCGGGCCGATCACCCCGACAGCCCCGCATATCAGGAGCAGGGAGACGGGCCGCAGCGTGGTGAGTCGCTCCAGCAGGAAGTAGCCGCCGATCATGACCGCGGCCGTGGCGCCGTAGTTCAGGTAGATGGCGCCGATGAAGTATCCCGGCTCGCGCTCGAAGACGAGCCCGCAGCCCGGGCAGGAACGGCGCATCCGGAAAAGGCCCGTGAACACAGGACGGGCCCCGCAACGCGGGCATCGCAGCACGGCCGCCGACATCAGGATGTTGCCGATGACTGCAGCGATGCCGGGGTGATCACCCACGATGCGGCGACTCGGCCTTCCGCTCGCGGCGCTTCTTCATGGCGCGGTAGTTCAGCGGATCGGTGCGCTTGAGCTCGGTCTCGAAGCCCGGTAGGATCGCCTTGATGAAGGCGTTCTTGAGCAAGCCCCCTAGAATCTGCATGGCGTTCGTATTCTTGCCCGATACGGGCCCGGAAAGCGAGGCCACCGTGGCCACCTCCTCCCGCCGGCGGTTCTCCAGGATCTTGGCGATGCCGCCCACCAGCACCTCGTAGAACCTGCGGAAGATGTTCTTGTGCCTGTCCTGCGACGGATCGTACACGTTGATATCGCGGAACATCGGCTTCACGTACCCCTGGATGTACCCCTCGCGAACCCGGATGTCGGTGTAGAGCGAGAAGATGCCGCCCACCACGTCGAAGCCGCCGTGGGCTCGCAGCATGTCGTTCATGGGCGCGAGCTGCGTCTCGGCGATCTTCAGCTTCGCGTGGAAGTTGGCGCTCTTGCCTTCGGGGAAGAAGGTGGCATCGCCGTTCACGTCGCCCGTGCCCATGAAGCTGCCGGCAAGCGTGGCGCGGCAGATGCCGTCCGCCACGCGGCTGCTGAGGTTCTCCAGCCGGAAGTCGGCGTTGGAGACGAAGAGCCGGTAGGCGGGGCTCTCATCGCTGTTGATGAGACCCACCGTCCCGTTCCGCAGCAGCAGATGCTGGATGCGGAAGTGGGACTGCGTGTCGTTCATCACCTCGTGCGCCCTCTCCTTGATCCTCTGCGCCGCGGCCTCGACCCGCGGGGGCGGCGTCGCGGAGTAGACGTAATCCACGGCCGCGTTCTCGATGAGGATCGAGTCGATGTCGACGATTTCGACCTGCGCGGCGTGCTCGATCTGCCCGATGGCGGTCATGACCCCCTGACGCAGCTTGAGATTGTATCGCTGCACCACCGGCTCGAAGTAGTCGAGCTGCACCTGGTTCAGATTCACCGCCACCTTCACTCCCGGGATCGGCCTGGCCAGGAAGTCGGCGTGCCCGTCGATGCTGAAGGTGCCTTTGTCGAACAGATCTCCCTGAGCGTGCAAGGTGGAAGGATAGTCGCGCTCGCGGGACTGGATGTTCCTGATGTTGGTGGCCAGCAGCTCCACGTGGGTGGCGTGCAGCGGGCGGAAGTCGGACTGGTCCTGGTAGAACACGCTGCCGTTCACCACGCGCAGCTCGTTGATCTTCAATGGATAGATCGCCTGGAAGGCGTCCTGCCATCCATGCTCGTTGAAGGGAACCTGGTCGCGGGCCTCTTCCTGGAGCTGCGTCAGGTTGGCGTACACGGAGGGGTTCTCGAGCTTGAAGTCGGCCACCAGCCGCGCGAAGAGCAGCGCCTTCCATTGAACGCTGGCCGCCAGCTTTGGGATCAGCAGCACCGGCGGGGAAGGATGCGCGTTCTGGGTGATGACCAGCTTCTCCACATCCAGGCCGAATCCCAGCGGATGGAAGTCCACGTGGCCGATCCTTGCCGTGTAGCCCACCAGCCGCTCGGTCATCCGGCGCTCGATGGCGCGGCGCAGCGGCTCCTCCAGCGTCCGGTCCAGGATCGCCACCACCAGGGCCAGCCCCAGCAGGATGGCGATCAGGATCAGCGGCGCGTGGCCCAGGGTGTGCCACCAGGTCCGCACCCTCTTCATGGCCGGCTTCTTCATGAGCGGCTCCCCTGGTTCACCTGGAGCCGGCGCGGCTTCTCCTGGCTCGGCGCTCTCACCGCGTGGAGCGACGGCCGCACCTTGCGGCGGCTGGTCGTGTAGACGTTGGTCAGCTCCGCGCCGAACAGCATGATCTGGGCCGAGTAGTAGACCCACAGCAGCACGACCACCAGCGAACCGACGGCGCCGTAGGTGGAGCTGAAACTGCTGTGGCCGACGTAGAAGCTGATGGCGAGCTTTCCGACGGCGAAGAGCAGCGAGGCGACCACGGCGCCGGGCCAGACGTCGCGCCACGCGATCTCCGCGTCGGGGATGAGACGGTAGAGCAAGGCGAAGAGCACCGTGATTCCCACCAGCGAGACGAAGAACTCCAGCGCCTGCAAGGTGGGTAGCAGGGTCGGCACCAGGCTGCCCGTATACTCGGTGAGCGCGCTCAGCGCCGCGCTGACCGTGAGAGAGACCAGCAGAAGGAATCCCACACCGATGACCATGGCGAAGGAGACGAAGCGGTCCCTGAGCACGCGCAGGAACCCGGCCTTTGGGTTGGCCTTCACGTCCCAGATGGTGTTGAGGGAATCCTGCAGCTCGCCGAACACACCCGAGGCGCCCACCAGCATGGTCGCCACCCCCAGGACGCTGGCGAACAGACCGGCGGCGGGATGCCGCGCGCTCTGGATCAGATGCAGCACCGTGCGCGCCCCTTCCGGCCCGATCAGCGACTCGATCTGGGCCATGATGCGCGTCTGGGCGGCCTCCTGGCCGAAGACCACCCCGGAGATGGCCACCACCAGGATCAGCAGCGGCGCCAGCGAGAAGATGGTGTAGAAGGCCAGCGCGGCGGCCATGCGGGGGGCGCGCTCCGCCACCCACTGCGAGAAAGTCTCCCGCACGATGTCGGCCGCGGGGCGCAGGCGTCGAAGGAATGCGCGAAGCGTGTCACGCATGGTGCGTCTCCTGGACGGAGCCGCGCCCGGCGAGCCTAGGCCGCGTCCTTCTGTCGTGTCGCCGTCACGCCATGGATGATCGCGACGCCGATGAGACACAGGACGCCCACCCCGATCCACTTTTCTGGCACGTGAAGGAGGTGGGCGCCTATCGCCAGGCCGGCTATCAGCACTAAGTACCCGACGAGGTAGATCCAGAGATTCATCTCGGCGCTCAGCTCAGAGTCCGCGATGTGCTCATGCCGGCGTACGTCGCGTGAGCGGGCTCCTCGCCCTTGGCGCGGGCGATGGCCTGCTTGCCCTGCTCCACGACGTTCCTCGTCTTGTCCCTGATGTCCTCAGCCTTCCGGGCCAGCATCTCCCGCGTCTCCCTGCCGGAGCGGGGGGCGTAGAGCAGGGCGATGCCGGCGCCCACCGCCGCTCCCAGAGCGGCGCAGACGAACATGCCGGTGAGGTTGCTCGCGTTGTCCGTGACTTGGTTCTTCATGACTTGCCTCCTATCGCACACCCACGAATTCCTCGAACGACAGCCGGCTGTCGCGGTTGTCGTCAAGATTGTCGAACGCTCTGCTGTCGCCGCGCCACTCGCCGCGGCTGATATCGCCATCGCGGTTCCGATCCATCTCGTCGAAGCTCTCCTCGAGCACCGCGAACCGCATGACGAATTCCTCGCGGTCCAGCCGGCCGTCGTTGTTCACGTCGAGACGATCGAACGATCGCCGGTCACCGCTCCACTCCCTTCGGGAGATCGAGCCGTTGTTGTTGAGGTCGTAGCGGCGGAAAATCGCCCGGCGCTCCGCCGGCGTCAGCCTCAGGTATTCTTCACGGCTCAGCCACCCGTTGTTGTTCTCGTCCAGGGCATTGAAGGTTCTGCGGTCGCCCCGCCATTCGTCGCGGGAGATCCGCCCGTTGCCGTTCTGGTCCACGTCGCGGAAGTGCTCCCGGCGATAGTCCGAGTCCCCCCATCCGGGGTCGTTCGGCACGACGCCGGCGCCGGTGAGCTCCGTGTAGCCGAGATACCCGTCGCGGTTGTCGTCGAGACGATAGAACTCGTTCTGCGTGCCGTCCCACTCGCTGCGGGAGATGCGGCCGTCGCGATTGTCATCGAGCTGGCGGAAGCGATCCCGTGGATCCCCCGAGTAGGAGCCCCCGTAGGTGCCGCTGTTGCGGATCTCCCCGTCCACTCCCACGCCCAGGTACTCGCCGTGCACCAGCCAGCCGTCCCGGTTCTCGTCGAGACGATGGAAGTCCGCTTGCGTGCCGTCCCACTCGCTCATCGAGATGCGGCCGTCGTGGTTCCGATCGAGATCGCTGAAATCGTCGTACCCTTCGCTCTCCATCGCGTCGGAGACCTCTCGACCGGTCAGGACGCCGTCGCCGTTCCTGTCGTGGACCGAGAACGATCGATCGCTGCCCCGCCACTCATCGCGGGTGATGCGGCCGTCGTGGTTCCGGTCCAAACCCCGGTATCTCATCGGTCGGTCCTGGGCGCCGGCGGACCCGGGGAGAAGACAGACCGAGCCGATGACCAGCGCGTAGAAGAGACCTTTGAAGTATCTGTTTGAGTGCATCACGCACCTCCTCTGGGGAGAATCGGAGCGCTGAAATCGGGGCGCTGCCGCCGCTCCACCTCCGAAGTGTAGAGAGTGATGAGGATCCCGGCCATCCGGAGGATCCTCCATTCGTCATGGATGATTGACCCAGGTTCGATGGCACGGCGGCGCAGCCTGTCAGGGACAGGCGCCTGCCGAGCCGTTGATGGCGGCATCCAGCGATCCCGCCTGGCCCGGATCCCCCGCGTTCCACGTCCCCTGCGCCGCGCAACTGTTGGCCCGCACCAGGTACCAGTAGATCTGGCCGGGCGCGGGCGCCGCGCCATGCGGGATCGAGGTGCCCGCTACGCCGCTGGCCAGGCAGACGTCGGCCGGACCGACCACACCGCTCACCCGCCCCCTCACCACGTCGTAGCCGGCTGCCGCGGGCACGGCCGGCCAGGACATCGTGCTGGAGCTCAGAACGATATCGGCCGTGGAGGTGGGCGGCGGCACGTTGTCGGGCGTGCCGTCGCAGTCGCTGTCGATCCCGTCGCACGCGGTCTCCACGCTCTGGCAGGGGGCGAAGTTGGCGTGATAGGTGCGCGCGATGTCGTCCTGGGTGAAGGTGCGGCTGGCTCCGCCGCCATCGTCCCAAAAGACGAAGTAGTGATTGGTGCCCCCGATGATCTGCGGCGTGACGGCGTTGAGCGTGTTGAACGACCCGACGATGGCCCCCCGCGTGAAGGAGGTCAGGCCGTCCAGGGCCGAGAAGGTGAGCCGGGCTCCGGTGGGAGTCGACTCGAAGGTGTTGAACACGGCCTGCGGCGCGATGGTGACCGAGTCGGTCCCCGTGAGACCACCGGAGTCGGTGACCGTGAGGACGAACTCCAGTTCCGAATAGTAGTTGTGATCGGGCGCGGTGAAGGTGCCGCCCGCCACCCCGTCGTAGCTCTGGATGGAGTGCGCGTGGCAGGTGCCCGGCCCGCTGACGCAGTGGTGCAGGATGACCTCCCAGTGCATGGCGGCCGGCCCCAGCGTCCCGTCGCTGCTGTCGGTGCCCGTGCCGGAGAAGTTGATCGCGTCTCCCACACGCCAGGTGCGGCTGGCCGGTGGCGCCTGCACGTCGGCCACCGGCGCCGAGTTGCCCGCCGTGATCGTCTTCGTGGCGGTGGCGGTGTCGACGCCGTCGTCCACGCGCAGACCGACCGTGACGGTGCCGGCGCTGGTGTACTGCCATGCCGGCTGGGACGCCGTGGAGTCGTCGTACTGCCCGTCGCCGTCCAGATCCCAGGCGTAGGAGAGCGTGGTGTTGGGATCCGGATCGGTCGAGGTGGTCCCGTCGAACTGAACGTTCAACGGCAGCGGCCCGTTGGTCGGCGTGGCCTGGATCACCGCCGTGGGAGGGTTGTTGCCTGAGGTGTGCACGATGCGGCGGATCATGCCGTCGTCGAGGTCGACCAGGAACAGGTCTCCCCCGGGTCCGATCTGAATGTCGACCGGGTGGGGATTGCCGAGCTGGCGTGCGTCGGCGGCGCCGCTGAGAAAAGCGGTGCGGCTGGCCACGACCGGATCACCGGAGCCGGGGCTCGCGGTGGTCATGACCCATACGCATTGCCGGCTGTAGTCCGCGAAGAAGAGGGCACCCTGATACGAGCTGGGATAGCTTCCTCCCTGATAGAAGGCCATGCCGGAGATCGCCGAGCCGGACGTGGTATCGCACGAGTCGCCGCTGTACAGCGGCTGGTCGTGATGGAACTGATACCAGGCGGTCGTCGTGGCGCCCGTGGACAGGCTGGTGCAGAGATTCAGGTTGTCGGGCGGCGACCCATTGTAGCCGAACAGACGGTCGGGCCCCTCCAGACAGGGCCATCCGAAGTTCTCGACGACCGCGTCGTTCGGATTCATGATGCGATCGATCTCTTCCCAGTGGTACAGACCGACGTCGCCCACCCAGATCTCGCTGGTGCCCGGACGCGGCGCGATGCGGAATGGGTTGCGCAGACCGTAGGCGATGATCGGGTCGTCCTGCGAAGTGGCCCCGCCTACGAGCGGGTTGGTGGGCCACGGCGCGCCCGTGCCGGGATCCAGACGAAGGATGGAGCCGTCCAGCGACACTTGGCCCGTTCCGTTCCTCACTCCCTGCGCCCGCAGCGCCCCGCCCGCCGCGACCGGCTTGTTGGTGGGCGTGCCGCGCGCCGTGTCCGGATCGCCGCAGGCGTTGGCGGGGGTGGGCAGCGGGATGCTGGTGCGCGTGCCGCCGAACTGCCCCCAGTCCTCGTAGTCGAAGTTCGCCCCGTCGCCCGCGCTCACGTAGAGCGCGCCCTCCGGTCCGAAGACCAGCGAGCCGACCGAGTGCGTCGGGAACTGCTGGCACCACCGGTTCTCCAGAAGCACTTGCTCGCCACCGTCCAGCGTGTTGTCGGATTTGATCTTGAGCCGCGAGAGGCGCGCGTTCACCACGCAGCCATCCACCATTGGGCCCGGGCCGATGACGTTCCCGAGCTCGTCCTTGTCCGGGCAACTGTCTGGGTAGCGCGGCGCCGGATGGGACGGGTCGAGCGGGTCGTAGTTGTAGGTGTAGAGCACGTAGACGTATGGAGTCGCCGGGAAATCGGGATGGAGTGCGAGACCCAGCAGTCCGCGATCCCAGAAGTTGTGCACGTTGGCGCGCAGGTCGGCCACCACCGTCGGCGTGGTGTCGTTGAGATCGTCGAACACCTTCAGGATGCCGCTCTTTTCCGCCACGAACACGCGCCCGTCGGGCGAGAAGCGCACCGCGGTGG
>Ga0070696_100003585_pt1 | contig 10337 bp, 12 predicted proteins | sample KBSK1253metaG_FD_65474 | JGI IMG/M metagenome (GOLD analysis project Ga0070696, IMG submission 65474) | Corn, switchgrass and miscanthus rhizosphere microbial communities from Kellogg Biological Station, Michigan, USA - KBS K1-25-3 metaG | ecosystem: Host-associated > Plants > Roots >... | reverse complement strand
GAGCCCTGGTCAGGCGGTGGGCGTCGGCGCTTGCTTCTCGGCCTCGGCGCGCAGCCGGTAGCGCTGCAGCTTGCCGGACAGCGTCTTGGGCAGCTCGTCGACGACGACCACCGCGCGCGGGTACTTGTACGGGGCGATGAGCGCCTTCACGTGGTCCTGCAGCGCCTTCTGGGTCGCCTCGCCCGGGTCGGTACCCGGCCGCAGCACGACGTAGGCGGCCACGAGCTGCCCGCGCGCCTCGTCGGGCACGCCGATGACCGCGCACTCCACGACGTCCGGGTGGGAGAGCAGCGCGACCTCGACCTCGGGCCCGGCGATGTTGTAGCCGGACGACACGATCATGTCGTCGCTGCGTGCCTGGTACCAGAAGTAGCCCTCGGCGTCGCGCACGTAGGTGTCGCCGGTGACGTTCCAGCCGTTCTGCACGTAGACGGACTGCCGCGGATCGGCGAGGTAGCGGCAGCCGGTCGGGCCCTTGACCGCGAGGCGGCCGGGCTCGCCGTCCGGCACCTCGTCGCCGTCCGGGCCGAGCACCGTCGCGACGTACCCCGGCACGGGCTTGCCGGTGGCACCCGGCCGGATGTCGTCGTCCGAGGCCGAGATGAAGATGTGCAGCATCTCGGTCGCCCCGATGCCGTCGATGATGCGCAGCCCGGTGGCCTCGTACACGGCGTCGGACGTCGGCTTCGACAGCGTCTCGCCGGCGGACACCATGCGGCGCAGGCTCGCCAGCTGCGGCGCGGCCCCGGTCGCGACCATCGCCTTGTAGGCCGTCGGCGCGGTCGACAGCACCGTGACACCGTGGTCGGCGACGTGCTGCGCCAGCTGGGCCGGCGTCGCCTTCTCGATGAGCAGCGCCGCGCCGCCGACGTGCAGGGGGAACACGAGCGCTGCGCCGAGCCCGAACGTGAACGCGAACGGCGCCGTCGTGGCGAAGATGTCGTCCGGCGTCGGCTTGAGCACGTACGTGCTGAACGTGTCGGCGTTGGCCAGCACGTCGCGGTGGAAGTGCATGGTGACCTTGGGACGGCCGGTCGTGCCGGACGTCGGCGCCAGCAGTGCCACGTCGTCCGCGGCCGTGGCGACGTCGTCGTGCGTCGTCGCCTTGGCCGACGCGTGAACCACCAGGTCGTCGCCGGCGTCGCCCCCGTAGGCGAGCACCGGCATGCCCGGTGACTGCTCGTCGCGGGCTGCCACCAGGTCGGCCAGGAACCGGTGGTCGCAGATCGCGAGATCGGGCCGCGTGAGCTCGATCATCGTGACGAGCTCGGCCTGCCTCAGCAGTGGCATCGTGAGGACGACGACGCCGCCAGCCTTGAGGACGCCCAGCCAGACCGCGACGAGCCACGGGTTGTTGGGTGCCCGCAGCAGGACCCGGTTGCCCGGGACGAGGCCGAGGTCGTCGGTCAGCAGGTTCGCGACCTGGTTGGACCGGTCGAGCAGGTCCCCGTACGACCACGGCTCCTCGCCCGGGGCCAGCAGGCAGGGGCGGTCGCGGCCGAGGCGGCGCACGGTGTCGTCCAGGAGCCGCGTGGCCGCGTTCAGGCGGTCCGGGTAGGCAAGCTCGGGCAGGTCGAAGAGGAGGTCCGGCCACTGGTCGGCCGGTGGCAGGTTGTCCCGGCAGAAGGTGTCGACGTGGGCGCTGGGCGACAGCTTCATGTGATCACCTCGGGTGCGTGGACGGCCACGCCAGTATGTCTGCTGCGTGACGACAGTCAAGATCCCGCGACATCGATCGACCCTGTCGCTAAGGTCGGTCCGTGCCCTCCATCCACGATGTCAGGCCGCTGCCCGATGTCCACTGACCTGGACGAGAACGGGGTCGGCACGCAGTCGCGCCCCCGCTCGCTGATCGTGACGATCTTCGGCGCCTACGGGCGGGAGACCGGCGGCTGGCTGTCGGTGGCGTCGCTGGTGCGGCTGATGTCCGCCGTCGGCGTCGAGGAGCCGGCGGTCCGGTCGTCGGTGTCGCGGCTGAAGCGCCGCGGCGTCCTGGTCGCCGAGCGCCGGGACGGGGCGGCCGGGTACGGGCTGTCGCCGACGTTCCATGCCGAGCTCGAGGAGGGCGACCGGCGTATCTTCAGCAAGCCGGCCACCCGGCTCGAGGACGGCTGGGTGCTGGCCGCCTTCTCGGTGCCGGAGTCCGAGCGCCGCCAACGGCATCGGCTGCGCTCGCGGCTGACGTGGCTCGGCTTCGGCACCGTCGCCCCCGGCGTCCGGATCGCGCCGGCCCACCTGGCCGATGAGACCGCGACGGTCCTCACCCGGGTCGGGCTGTCGGCGTACGTCGACCTCTTCCGGGCCGACTACCTGGACTTCGCGAGCCTCGGCGAGGAGGTCCAGCGCTGGTGGGACCTCGACGAGCTGGCCGTGCGGTACGGCGCGTACCTGCACACCTGGCAGCCGGTGCTGACCGCCTGGCGACGCCGCCGCTCGGTCGACCCGCGCGAGGCCTTCGCCGACTACGTCGCGACGCTCGACGCGTGGCGCCGGCTGCCGTTCCTGGACCCGGGCCTGCCGGCCGAGCTGCTGCCGCGCGGCTGGCAGGGCACCCGGGCGGCCGACGTCTTCTTCGGCCTGCGGGAGCGGCTGGCCGGCCCCGCCCACGCGCACGTGGACGACGCCCGCTGAGCGCGCACGTCAGTCCGGGACGACGGCGACCCCCTGCACCTCGACCAGCGCCTCGGCGTCCCAGAGGCGGGCGACGCCGATCCCGGCCATGGCCGGGTAGTAGGTGCCGACGAGCCGGCGCCACACGCCGCCGATCTCGCGGGCGTGGGAGCGGTAGTCGTCCATGTCGACGACGTACGTCGTCACCGTGACGAGGTGTCCGGGGTCGCCTCCCGCGGCTCTCAGGCTGGTGAGCAGGTTGCCGAGGGCCACCTCGAACTGAGCGGCCACGTCACCGGGTGCCACGACGGCGCCGCTGGCGTCCAGCGCGGTCTGGCCAGCGAGCCAGACGGTGCGCCCACCGCGCGTGGCGATCGCGTGGTTGAAGCCGCGCGGCGCGGCAAGTTCGGCCGGCACGATCACCTCGTGCGGGGTCTGGGTGCTCATGACTGGACGGCCCCGCCGTCGACGTTGATGCCCTGGCCGGTGATGGCCGGGTTGGCGACGCAGGCCCACACGGCCTCGGCGACCTCGTCGGTCGTGACCAGCCGACCGGTGGGCTGCTTGCGCTCGAGGATGCGGCGGGCCTCCTCCTCGGTGCGGCCCGTCATCGTCACGATGCCGCGCACGGTCGCGTCGGTCATCGGCGTGTCCACGTAGCCCGGGCAGACGGCGTTGACCGTGACGCCGGTGCGGGCGAGCTCGGCGGCCGCGGCCCGCACGAGGCCGAGCACGCCGTGCTTGCTGGCCACGTACGCGGCGATGTACGGCTCGCCGACCTTGGCCGCCACCGACGCGACGACCACGACACGTCCCCAGCCGCGCTCGACCATGCCCGGGACGGCGCCGCGCAGCAGCCGGAACGGCGCGGTGAGGTTGAGGTCGAGCATGTGCTGCCAGTCCTCGTCGCTGGTCCGAGCCAGGGGTGACGAGACGCCGGCCCCCGCGTTGCAGATCAGGACGTCGACCCCGCCCCAGGCGTCCTCCACGGCCGTGACGAGGCGGCCGGGTGCGGCCGGATCCATGAGGTCGTCCGGCAGCACCAGCACGTCCGTTCCGCCCGGCAGGCCGCCGGCGACGTGCTCGAGCTCGTCGGCGCTGCGGGCGGTCAGGGCGAGGCGATGCCCCTGCGCGGCCAGGCGGGCCGCGACGGTCGCGCCGATGCCGCGGCCGGCGCCGGTGACGAGGGTCCGCGGCCGCGCGGGTGCGGCGGCGGGCAGACTACCGTGGGCTGCGGTGTCGGGGGCGCTCGGCATGCGGTCGATGCTAGCCCGGCGCGGCCCGCCATCCCTGCACTGCTGTTAACGTTTCTTGACGACAGTCACGGAAACGACATACTCGGTCGATACGTGGCAGGCCCGAGAGTCGCCTGAGAGTGGAGCAACCATGACGTCGCCGGCGCTGGTCCTCGATGCGGTGCGCACGCCCTTCGGCCGCAACCGCGGTGGCCTCTCGACGCTGCGGGTCGACGACCTCGCGGCGACCCCGCTGCGCGAGCTGCTCTCGCGGCACGCGGGCACCCTCGACCCGGCCCTCGTCGAGGACGTCGTCTACGGCGACACCAACGGGGCCGGCGAGGACAACCGCAACGTGGCCCGCATGGCGGTGTTGCTGGCCGGCCTGCCCGCAACGGTGCCGGGCACGACCGTCAACCGGCTCTGCGGCTCCGGCGGCGAGGCCATCGTGCAGGTGTCGCGGGCGATCCGCAGCGGCGACCTGCAGCTCGCGGTCGCGGGCGGCGTCGAGGGGATGAGTCGGGCGCCGTATGTCGTGCCGAAGCCCGACGAGCGGCTGCCTCGGTCGATGCAGATGGTGCAGACGACGATCGGCTGGCGCCTGGTGAACCCGGCCTTCCCGGCCCACTGGACGACGTCGCTGGGGGAGGCGGCCGAACGGGTGGCGACCGGTCTGGGCATCGGCCGTGCGGAGATGGACGAATGGTCGGCCCGGTCCCACGTGCTGGCGCACGAGGCGTGGGAGAAGGGCCTGCACGACGACTACGTCATGCCGGTCGAGACGCCGACCGGTGACGTCGTCCGCCGGGACGAGTCGATCCGACCGGACAGCACCCTCGAGGTCCTCTCCCGGCTGCGGCCGGCGTTCACCTCCGGCGGGACGGTCACGGCAGGCAACTCCTCCCCGATCAACGACGGCGCCATCGCGATGCTCATGGGCACCGAGCAGGTCGCGACCGAGCTGGGCGTGGAGCCGCTCGGCCGCGTCGTGTCCTCCGCGGCGGTCGGCGTGGAGCCCGACCGGTGGAGCCTCGGGCCCGTCCCGGCGATCGCCCAGGCGCTGCAGCGCGCCGGCCTCACGCACGCCGACGTGCGGGTCTGGGAGCTGAACGAGGCGTTCGCCGCGATGGTGCTCTCCGTGGTGCACGAAGAACCTCGCATCGACACCTCCCGGCTCAACCTGCACGGCGGCGCCATCGCCATCGGACACCCGCTCGGAGCGTCCATGCCCCGCGTGGTCGTCGACTGCCTGCGCGAGCTGCGCCGACAGGGCGGCGGCATCGGCGTGGCCGCCGCCTGCATCGGCGTCGGGCAGGGCATGGCGTTCGTGCTTCAGGCGTGACACCCCACCCGGGTGAGTCGAACGACTGACCGTGACCGGCGCCTGTGCGCCATGAAGGAGAACCGTGGCTGACGACGTCCGAGCATCTGCTGCCGGCGGCGAGGACGGCCGCGTGTCGGCCGCCGACTCATCGCCGCGGGTCTACTCCGACCTGACGTACGAGCTGCGCGAGGGCTGCGTGGCCGTCATCACGATCAACCGGCCCGAGCGCTACAACGCGTTCCGAGGCAAGACCGTCGACGAGCTGCTGCACGCGTTCAAGCGCGCCTGGACCAGCCGGGACGTCGGCGTCGTCGTCCTGACTGGGGCCGGGGAGAAGGCGTTCTGCGCCGGCGGGGACGTCAAGGAGCGCGCCGAGACCGGCAGCTACGGCGAGACCGAGTGGGGCACGTTCGAGATCGAGCGGCTGCACCGGATGATCCGCGACATCCCCAAGCCGGTGATCGCGGCAGTCAACGGCGTCGCGGTGGGCGGTGGCCACGTGCTGCACGTGCTGTGCGACCTGTCGGTCGCGTCGAGCACCGCGACCTTCGGGCAGGCCGGGCCCCGCGTCGGCTCGTTCGACGCCGGCTTCGGCTCCGCCTACCTGGCACGCGTCGTGGGCGAGAAGCGGGCTCGCCAGATCTGGTTCCTGCTCGAGCGACTCGACGCGCAGACGGCCGAGCGCTGGGGGTTGGTCAACCTCGTCGTCGAGCCTGACCAGCTGCTCGACAAGGCCGTCGAGTGGGGAAAGACCATCTGCTCGTACTCCCCGACGGCCATCCGCTTCCTCAAGCACTCCTTCAACGCGGACACCGACCACCAGTCCGGTGTCTCCCACGTGGCGTTCGACGGCCTGGAGTTCTTCGTGCACAGCGAGGAAGGCATGGAGGGCGCCCACGCCTTCGCCGAGAAGCGCCCGCCGGACTTCAGCAAGTACCGCTGACTAGGCTGGCGACATGACGACGTGGGAGTACGCGACCGTGCCGCTGATCGTGCACGCGACCAAGCAGATCCTCGACCAGTGGGGAGCCGACGGCTGGGAGCTCGTGCAGGTCGTGACCGGAGACGGCGGAAACCTGGTGGCGTACCTCAAGAGGGAGAAGGCATGAGCTCCGACCGAAGCGAGGAACGAGCATGAGCAGGGTCGAGCAGCGTCTGGCCGAGCTGGGTCTGACGGTCCCCGAGGTCGTCCCGCCGGTGGCGGCGTACACGCCGGCCGTGCGCGACGGCGACCTGGTGTGGACGTCGGGGCAGCTGCCCATGCGCGACGGCGCGATGGCCTACACCGGCAAGGTGGGCGACGGCGGGGCGGCGGGTCTGGTGACCCCGGAGCAGGCCAAGGAGCTGGCCGCCCAGTGCGCCCTCAACGCGCTCGCCGCCGTGAAGTCGGTCGTCGGTGACCTGGACGCCGTGCAGCGCGTGGTCAAGGTGGTCGGGTTCGTGGCCAGCGACCCGTCGTTCACCGGTCAGCCTGGCGTCGTCAACGGGGCGAGCGAGCTGCTCGGCAAGGTGTTCGGCGACGCGGGCGTGCACGCGCGCAGCGCGGTCGGCGTGGCCACGCTGCCGCTCGACTCCGCCGTCGAGGTCGAGATCGTCGTCCGCGTGGGCTGACCGGCCGCCGTGCTCAGGGACTTCCGGCCGACACCGGTCCTGGCCGCGAGGGCGGTCGAGTTCGCCTCCGGCGCCATCACCACGCCGCCAGTGGTCCCGCGGGCGTCGTCCACCGTCATGCTGCTGCGCGACGGCACCGACGGCATCGAGGTCTTCGTGCTGCGTCGGGCCGCCACCATGGCGTTCGCGGCGCAGATGCACGCGTTCCCGGGCGGCGGGGTGGACGCCCGCGACGGCGACCTGGACGTGCCGTGGGCCGGGCCGGGCCCGACGGAGTGGGCGGCCGTCCTCGGCTCGACGCCCACGCAGGCGCGCGAGCTGGTCTGCGCCGCGGTGCGCGAGCTGTTCGAGGAGTGCGGCGTGCTGCTGGCCGGGCCCGACGAGCGCACGGTCGTGGCGGACCTGTCCGACCCGTCGTGGGAGGACGACCGGCAGGGGCTGCTGAACCGCACGATCGCCTTGTCGCAGCTGCTCGCCCGACGCCACCTCGTGCTGCGCACCGACCTGCTGCGGGCGTGGGCGCACTGGACGACGCCGGTCTTCGAGCCGCGTCGCTACGACACGCGGTTCTTCGTGGCCGCGCTGCCCAAGGGACAGCGCGCCAAGGACGTCGGCGGCGAGGCCGACCGGGCCGGCTGGGTGAGCGCACGACTTGCGGCGCAACAGTTCCACGCGGGCCAGCTCGCCATGCTGCCCCCGACCATCCTGACGCTGGAAGAGCTGGGCCGGCTGAGCGACGTCGGGTCGGCGCTGACGGCCACGCGTCGGGTCAGCCGGGCGATGCCGTGGCTGGCGCTGGAGGCCGGCGACGGTTCGGCCCACGCCCCCGCTCCGACGTCCTTCCTGCTGCGGGTGGACGTCGACGGCTCCGGTGGCGGCGCTCCCGGGCCGGAGCGCGGCCTGGAGCTGCTCGCAGCCGGCGACCCCACGTACGAGGGCGCGCGGTGAGCGACGGCCCGGCGGCCGCCGTCCCGCCCGGTGCCTGGCGCGGCGGCCAGGTCGGCCTGCGCGCGCGGTGCGTGCTGGCGCCGAACCCCGGGCCGATGACGCTGGACGGCACGAACACCTGGGTGCTGCTCGAGCCGGGCAGCAGCGAGGCCGTCGTCGTCGACCCCGGGCCGGACGACGGGCCGCACCTGCGTGCCGTCCTGGCCGTGGTCGAGGGCCTCGGCGCGCACGTGACGACGACGCTGCTGACGCACGGGCACCTCGACCACAGCGCGGGCGCCGCGCGGTTCAGCCGGTTGAGCGGTGCGCCGGTGAGGGCGCTGGACCCAGCGCAACGCCTGGGGGACGAGGGACTCAGCGACGGCGACAGCGTGAGCGTCGGAGGCCTCGACGTGCAGGTCGTCGCGACGCCCGGCCACACGTCGGACTCGTTGTCGTTCCTGATTCCGGCCGACGGCGCCGTGCTGACCGGTGACACGGTGCTCGGCCGGGGCACCACGGTGGTCGCGCACCCCGACGGTCGGTTGGACGACTACCTCGAGTCGCTGGGTCGGCTGCGGGAACTCGCGGCCGGCGGCTCCGTCAGCACAGTGCTGCCCGGGCACGGGCCGTCCCTGCTCGACGCCGAGCGGGCCATCGAGGGCTACCTGGCGCACCGGGCGGAGCGGCTGCGTCAGGTGCAGGCGGCCGTGCTGGCCGGCGCGAGGACGCCCCGGGAGGTGGTCGAGACGGTGTACGCCGACGTCGACCCGTCCCTGTGGCCGGCGGCCGAGCTGTCGGTGCGCGCCCAGCTCGACTACCTGCGCGAGGACGGCGACGCGCCGAGTCTGGGCTGAGAACCGACCGGTCAGCGAGCCCGGCGGCGCAGGCGCTCGACGTCGAGCAGGACGACGGACCGCGCCTCCAGGCGCAGCCAGCCGCGGGTGGCGAAGTCGGCGAGCGCCTTGTTGACGGTCTCGCGCGACGCCCCGACCAGCTGCGCCAGCTCCTCCTGCGTGAGGTCGTGGGCGACGAGCACGCCCTCGTCGGTCGACCGGCCGAACTTCGCGGCCAGGTCGAGCAGCGACTTCGCGACCCGTCCGGGGACGTCGGAGAAGACCAGGTCGCCCAGGGCCTCGTTCGTGCGGCGTAGGCGCTTGCCCAGCGCCTTCAGCAGCTGCTGGGCGACCTCGGGGTGGCGCAGCAGCCAGGGCTGCAGCGCGTCGTGGCCGAGCCCGACCAGGCGACTGTCGCTCACCGAGATCGCGGCGGCCGTGCGCGGGCCCGGGTCGAACAGGCTCAGCTCGCCGAACATCTCGCCGGGGCCGAGGATCGCGAGCAGGTTCTCCCGGCCGTCGACGCTGGTGCGTCCCAGCTTGATCTTGCCCTCGACGATGACGTAGAGCCGGTCGCCCCGGTCACCCTCGGCGAAGAGCTGTTCCCCGCGGGCGAGGGACACCTCGACCATCGACTCCATCAGCGAAGCGGCGGCCTCGTCGTCCAGGGCGGTGAACAGGGGCGCGCGTCGGACGATGTCGTTGTCCACTGCTGCTCCTTCAGGCCGGCGCGAGATCCTTCGAAGGAAAGTCTGCCCTACCGGTGTCCCCGTGGCCGCAGCCCGGGGGCAGGACCGCCTCAGGAGACGGCGGGAACCTCGACCAGCCGGCCGGACAGGCAGGTCGTGGGGTCGTCGCGGTAGCGCCGCATCAGCTCGGCGGTCGCCTGGTCCAGGTGCTGCTGCGTGTCGTCGACGGCGTGGCCCAGCGACCGCTCGGTATGGACCAGCTCGGCCAGCAGGGCGCTGCTCGGGACGTCGCGATGAGCGTCCTCAGCCATGGCGAGCGCGGCGCGGACCACCGGGGTGAGCAACGTCGTCTCCGCCGCACTCGGTCCGGTGACGCCGGTGAGCCGGGCGACCTCGAGGTCGCCGCGGGCCTTGACGAGCCGGCGCAGCCAGGTGAGACGGGCGTGCTCGGCGGTGAGGTGGCGCCGCTGGGCACGCAGCGCGGGCAGGTCGAGCTCGGACAGCATGCCGTGATGATCGAACGCGCGCTCGTCGGCCTTGAGCCGGCAGAATCGCTCTCACCCGACCGGGCCAGCAGCGGGTGCCTGTCGGGGGTGGGCCGTAGTCTTTGCGGGTGCCGCCGACCGCTGACCCGACCCCTGGACGCGCGCGCCGGCGAGGAGATGGCGCGTCCGCGGCCTCCCGCGTGGTCGCGGTCACACCCACCGGGACGGCGCTGACCCGGCGGGCCCGCAAGGGGTTTCGCGAGCTCGCGGACCTGTACCCGTACGCGCACTGCGAGCTCGACTTCTCCACCCCGCTGCAGCTGCTGGTGGCGACGGTGCTGTCCGCGCAGACCACCGACGTCCGGGTGAACCTGGTCACCCCGGCGCTGTTCCAGCGGTACCCGGACGCGGCCGCGCTCGCGGCCGCGGACCGCGCCGAGCTTGAGGAGCTGATCCGCAGCACCGGGTTCTTCCGGCAGAAGGCGAACGCGCTCATCACCCTGTGCGCCGAGCTGGTCGAACGGTTCGGCGGGGAGGTCCCCGCTCGGCTCGACGACCTCGTGACCCTGCCCGGCGTGGGTCGCAAGACAGCGAACGTGGTGCTGGGCAACGCGTTCGGC
>Ga0070696_100003580_pt1 | contig 10349 bp, 6 predicted proteins | sample KBSK1253metaG_FD_65474 | JGI IMG/M metagenome (GOLD analysis project Ga0070696, IMG submission 65474) | Corn, switchgrass and miscanthus rhizosphere microbial communities from Kellogg Biological Station, Michigan, USA - KBS K1-25-3 metaG | ecosystem: Host-associated > Plants > Roots >... | reverse complement strand
TCGTCGAATCGCCCACCAAGGCCAAGACGATCGGGAAGTACCTGGGCCGCGCCTACACCGTGAAGGCGACGGTAGGGCACGTGCGCGACCTGCCCCAGCGCGAGCTGGGCGTGGACGTCGAGCACGGCTTCACCCCGAAATACGTCACCATAAAAGAGAAGGCGAAGACCCTCGCCGAGATCAAGAAGGCGGCGAAGACGGCTTCGCGCGTGCTGATCGCGACCGACCCCGACCGTGAGGGCGAGGCGATCGCCTGGCACGTCGCCTCCCAGCTGAACGGCAAGAACGGCAGCGTGCGCCGCGTCCTGTTCCACGAGATCACCAAGGACGCGGTGGCGCAGGCGCTCGCCAATCCGCTCGACATCGACCAGCGCAAGGTCGACGCGCAGCAGGCGCGGCGCATCCTCGACCGCCTGGTGGGCTACAAAGCCTCGCCCCTCCTCTGGAAGAGCATCAAGACGGGGTTGTCTGCCGGCCGAGTTCAAACCGTCGCGCTGCGGCTGATCTGCGAGCGCGAAGACGAGATCCGCAAGTTCGTGCCGCAGGAGTACTGGACCATCGCCGCCGACCTCGAAAAGGACGGTCAGGCGTTCCAGGCGCGGCTGCACAAGCTCGACGGCCACAAGCCCGAGATCAAAGACGAAGCCACGGCCAAGGGCATCGTCGACGACGTGGCGAAGCTGCCCTTCGTCGTCACCGCCGTCGAGACCGGCGAGCGGCGCCGCAAGGCACCCGCGCCCTTCACGACGAGCACGATGCAGCAGGAGGCCGCCAAGCAGCTCGGCTTCTCGGCGGGCCGCACGATGCGCGCGGCCCAGCGGCTCTACGAGGGTATCGAGGTCGGTGAGGAAGGCGCCGTCGGGCTCATCACCTACATGCGCACCGACTCGGTGCGCGTGGCCGACAGCGCGATCGAGCAGGCGCGCGAGTTCATCAACGCGCAGTACGACAAGAAGTACCTGCCCGCCGAGCCGAACGTGCACAAGAGCGGCAAGGGCAACTCACGGGTCCAGGATGCCCACGAGGCGATCCGGCCCACCGAGGTGGGGCGCCGGCCCGAGGAGATGAAGCAGTACCTCGAGTCCGACCTGTTCAAGCTGTATCAGCTCATCTGGAGGCGCTTCGTCGCGTCGCAGATGACGCCCGCCGTGTACGAAGCCACCAAGGTGGACTTCGAGCTCGAGGGCGGGCGCTTTGTGTTCCGCGCCACCGGATCGCGCGTCGTGTTCGACGGCTATCACGTGCTCTATCAGGAAGTGCACGAGCCCGAGGAAGGGAAGACGCTCGGTGATCTCGCTCCGATCCCGCCCCTCGTCGCGGGCGACCGCGTGACGGTGAAGCAGATCGTGCCGAGCCAGCATTTCACCGAGCCGCCGCCGCGCTTCAGCGAGGCGAGCCTCGTGAAGGAGCTGGAGCGCCTCGGGATCGGCCGGCCGTCGACGTACGCCGCCATCATCTCGACGCTGCGCACGCGCTGGTACGCCACCGCCAAGGACCGCCGCTTCGCGCCCACGCCGCAGGGCGAGATGGTGTGGAAGGTGATGAAGCGTTGTCTGCCCGAGGTGTTCAACGTCGGGTTCACCGCGCAAATGGAGACGGAGCTCGACAAGGTCGAAGAAGGGGACCTCGGCTGGCAGCAGGTGCTGGGCGACTTCTGGGGGCCGTTCGCCGTGGCGCTCGCGGCCATCGACATGCCGCAGATCATCAACGACGTGCACGACCTCTCCAAGCTGCACGAGGAGAAGTGCCCCAAGTGCGGCAGCCCGCTCGAGGTACGCAGCGGGCGGTTCGGGCCGTTCATCGCGTGCTCCAAGTACAAGGACACGTGCGATTTCTCGAAGTCGGTCCGCAAGGACAAGGTGCCCGACCGGCCGAGCGATGAGATCTGCAAGGAGTGCGGCGCCCCGATGGTGATCAAGACGGGGCGCTTCGGCGAGTTCCTCGCCTGCACGCGCTACCCGGAGTGCAAGCACACGCGCCCGGTCCCCCTCGGCATCAAGTGCCCGAAGTGCGGTATCGGCGACTTGGCGGAGCGGCGCACCAAGAAGGGCCGGAACTTCTTCGGTTGCCTGCGCTACCCGGATTGCGATTATTCCACGTGGAACCGGCCGGTGGCCGTGCCCTGTCCCAGCTGCGGCTTTTTGGGGATGGAGCAGAAACAGTCGAAGACTGCGGGGACGACACGCAAGTGCCTCAAGTGCGGACACGAGATCGCCGTGGAGGAAGGCGCGCCGGAGCCGGTGGCGAGCTGACCGCCGTCGTTGTGGGCGGGGGGCTCGCGGGGAGCGAAGCCGCCTGGGCCCTTGCCGAGCGCGGGGTGAAGGTCACACTGCACGAGATGCGCCCCGTCAAGCAGACGCCGGCCCATCAGACGGACAGCCTCGCCGAGCTGGTCTGCAGCAACACATTCAAATCGGTCGAACCCACCACTCCGCACGGCCTCTTGAAGGCCGAAATGCGGCGCCTCGGCAGCCTCGTGCTGCAGGCTGCCGACGAGGCGCGCGTCCCGGGCGGCACGGCACTCGCCGTGGACCGCGTTGTCTTCGCGGCGGGCGTGCAGCGTCGCGTGCTGGCGCATCCCAACATCACCGTGGTGCGCGGCGAGGTAAGCGAGCTGCCGTCTCCCGGAATAGTGGCAACGGGACCCCTCACGTCGGATGCGCTCGCGCAGGCGATCGCGGGTCGGCTCGGCGCCACGTCGCTCGCGTTCTACGACGCGATCGCGCCCATCGTCGCCGCCGAGTCGCTCGACCAGAGCCACCTGTTTCGCGCGTCGCGCTACGGCAAGGGCGAAGGGGACGACTACTGGAACGCGCCGCTCACGCACGAGCAGTATGAGACGTTCGTGGCGGCCCTGATTGCCGGCGAGCAGTACGTCCCCGGCCACGACTTCGACAAGGCGGCGTACTTCGAAGGGTGTCTGCCGATCGAGGAGATGGCGGCGCGGGGGGTGGAGACGCTCAGGCATGGGCCGATGAAGCCCTTTGGGCTCCCTGATCCCCGGGCTGGCGCCCGGGGTCAGCCGTACGCCGTGATCCAGTTGAGACAGGAAGACCGCGCCGCGCAGATGTGGAACCTCGTCGGCTTCCAGACGCGGCTCAAGATTCCCGACCAGCAGCGCATCTTCCGAACGATCCCCGGGCTCGAGCGAGCGGAGTTCCTGCGGTTCGGCAGCATTCACCGGAACTCCTACCTCAATGCGCCCCAGGTGCTGACGCCGCACCTCTCGGCAAGGGACGATGCGCGCCTGCTGTTCGCGGGCCAGCTGACCGGCGTCGAGGGGTACACCGAGTCGGCCGCGACGGGGCTCCTGGCGGGGATCAACCTGGCGCGCCTGCTCGAGGGCGAGGAGCCGCTCGTGCCCCCGCCCACCACGATGCTGGGCGCCCTGTATCGCTACCTGCGGGAAGCCGAGCCGGCGCACTTCCAGCCGATGAACGCCAACTTCGGGCTCGTCGAGCCGCTGGAGACGCCGGTGAAGGACAAAATGAAGCGGAAGGAGAAGCTCGTAGAACGGGCGATGGGGGAGATGGAGAAGTTCGCGACGACGATCGGATGTTCCCGGGCTGAAGCCCGGGCTCGGCGGGATGTTGTCCTTAAGGACACCGAGCCGCCGAGCCCGCCCTTCAGGGCGGGAATACCGTGAGCGCATCCCTACTCCCCTCTGAGATCGACGCGTTCGTCGCCTTCCTTTCGAAAGAACGGAACGACTCGCCGCACACCGTTAAAGCCTACGCGCACGACGTGGGCGAGTTCGCGGCGTTCTGCGAGCGCTTTTACGGGGGGCCCTGGACGTGGGCAGGTGTGGACCGCCTGGCGGTGCGGGGGTATCTCGGCGCGCTCCAGCAGCGGGGCCTCGCCAAGCGGTCGATCGCGCGCGCCCTCTCGGCGCTGCGCACCTTCTATCGGTTTCTCAACATCACGCAAGGGCTCGACGTTAATCCCGCGCGCGCGACGCGCACGCCCAAACTCGATCGCACCCTCCCGGTCCACCTCGAACGCGCCGAAATCGAGATGCTGTTCGCGGAGGCGGAGGCGCGGGCGGAGGCGGGTGGCTTCCGCGAGGCGCGCGACCTGGCGATGCTGGAGCTGTTCTACTCGACTGGAATGAGACTGTCGGAACTCGCCGGCCTGAACGATCACGACGTGGACCTCGTGTCCGACCAGGTGAAGCTGCGCGGCAAAGGCAAGAAGGAGCGGATCGTGCCCGTCGGCTCGCACGCCACGGCCGCGCTGCGACGTTACTTCCGGCACCGCGACGCTCTCCTCTCCGCGCTGGGGGCGACGGTCCGGCCGGTGTTCGTGAACCAACGCGGGAAACGAATTACCGGGCGCGGCGTTCAGTTAGCGATGAAGGGGCTGTTTGGAACGCTCGCCCGCGGCCGGGACCTGCACGTCCACGCGCTGCGCCATTCGTTTGCCACGCATCTACTTGATGCCGGAGCCGACCTGCGGGCGGTCCAGGAGCTGCTGGGCCACGCGTCGCTCTCTACCACGCAAGTGTATACTCATACCTCGGTAGAACGGCTCAAGAAGGTCTATCACCAGGCGCATCCAAGGGCATGATGCCATCGAACATTCGCAGCACGACGATCCTCTGCGTCCGCAAAGACGGCAAAGTGGCGATGGGCGGCGACGGCCAGGTCACGGTCGGTGAGACCGTGATGAAAGCCAATGCCAACAAGGTCCGCGTGATCAAGGGCGGCAAGATGCTGGCGGGCTTCGCCGGCGCCGCGGCGGACGGCATCACCCTGATGGAGAAACTCGAGGAGAAGCTCGAACGTTATCCGGGGAATCTCGCTCGTGCTGCCGTCGAGCTGGCCAAAGACTGGCGTTCCGACCGCGTGCTGCGGCGCCTCGAGGCGCTGCTCGTCGTGGCCGACGCCACGCATGGCTACGTCATCTCCGGATCGGGTGAGCTGATCGAGCCCGACGACGGCATCCTGTCGATCGGTTCCGGCGGCCCCTACGCGCTCGCCTCGGCCCGGGCGTTGTTGGGCGCGACGAGCCTCACGGCCAAAGACGTCGTGCAGCGCTCTCTCGAGATCGCGGCCGACATTTGCATCTATACGAACACACACATCACGGTGCTCGAGCTGTAACGATGACTGAACCGAAACGCACACCTCCAACTCCAGACACGCCGGCGGTCACCCCTCCGGCCGACGCGCTGCCGTGGCTCGAGGAGCTGCCGCCGCGCAAGATCGTGGCGGAGCTGGATCGCTACATCGTGGGGCAGAATCCCGCCAAGAAGGCGGTCGCCATCGCGGTACGGAACCGCTGGCGCCGCGGCCAGGCGCCCGAGGAGATCCGGGACGAGATTCTGCCCAACAACATCATCATGATCGGCCCCACCGGGGTGGGCAAAACGGAGATCGCGCGCCGCCTGGCGCGGCTCGCCGGGGCGCCGTTCGTCAAGGTCGAGGCGTCGAAGTTCACCGAGGTGGGCTACGTCGGCCGCGACGTCGAATCGATGATCCGCGAGCTGGTGGACGTCGCGATCAACATGGTGCGCACCGAGCGGGAGGAAGATGTGTACCCGCAGGCCGAGCTGCGCGCCGAGGAGCGGCTGCTCGACTTGCTGCTGCCTCCTGTGCCACAACCTCCACAACCGGCACAGGCCGTTGGTGGAGGTTCTGGAGGTTCTGGAGGTTCTGAAGGGGCCGGTGCTAGGCCGTTGTTCGTTGTCTCCTCCAAGGGCGACGTCACTCCCAAGGTCCCCGAGGCCGACGCCGAGGGGACGGAACGCCGCCGCCGCACGCGCGAGAAGCTGCGCAAGCAGCTGAAGGACGGGGAGCTGGAGGAGCGGGAGGTGGAGGTCGAGGTGCAGCAGCAGAGCTTCCCCGGTCTCGAGATGATGCAGCCGCCCCAAGGGATGGAAGGGACGGACGTCAACTTCACCGAGATGCTGCAGGAGATGCTGCCGAAGAAAAAGAAGCGGCGCGTGGTGCACCTGCACGAAGCGCGGCGCATCCTGATCGACGAGGAGCTGAAGAAACTCGTCGACATGGACGACGTGATCAACGAGGCGCTCGACCGGGTCGAGAACCACGGCATCATCTTCATCGACGAGATCGACAAGATCGCGGGCGAGCGCGGGACCGTCGGTCCCGACGTGTCGCGCGAGGGCGTGCAGCGCGACCTGTTGCCGATCGTCGAGGGCTCGACGGTGCAGACGCGCTACGGCTTCGTGCGCACCGACCACGTGCTATTCATCGCGGCGGGGGCGTTCCACGTCTCGAAGCCTTCGGACCTGATCCCCGAATTGCAGGGTCGCTTCCCGATCCGCGTCGAGCTGTCGCCGCTGACGGAGGAAGACTTCGTCCGTATCATGACGGAGCCCGAGAACGCCCTGACCAAGCAATACGCCGCGTTGTGCGCCGCCGAGGGCGCGACCCTCGAGTTCACGCCCGACGGGGTGAAGGAGGTCGCGCGCATCGCGGCCAAGGTGAACGAGCGCATGGAGAACATCGGCGCGCGGCGGCTGCACACCGTGCTGACTACTCTGCTGGAGGAAGTGCTGTTCGAGCTGCCCGATTATCCCACCAAGCACATCGTCTTCGACGCCGAGGCCGTGCGCGAGCGGCTGTCGAAGATCGTGGATGATGAAGACTTGCGGCGCTATATCCTGTAGGTAGAATCCCCCCAACGAGAGCCATGGCCAAGCGCGACTTTCTCGCCATCACCGACTTCAAACGGGACGAGATCCAGCGGCTTTTCGACCTGGCGACCAAGATGAAGTCCAGGACCTACCGGGATACCCCCCTCTCCGGGAAGACCCTGGCGATGATCTTCGCCAAGTCGTCCACCCGGACGCGGGTCTCCTTCGAGGTTGGGGCCTATCAGCTGGGGGGCCAGGCCCTGTTCCTCTCCAGCCGGGACATCCAGATCGGCCGCGGCGAGCCGATCCCCGATACCGCCCGCGTGCTGTCGCGCTACGTGGACGGGATCATGATCCGCACATTCGACCACATTGAGGTGGAGGATCTGGCGCGCCACGCTACGATCCCGGTGATCAACGGCCTCACCGACCTAACCCATCCGTGCCAGGTGCTGGCGGATGTCTTCACCATCAAAGAGCACCTGGGCGGCTGGGAGGGGAAGCGCATTGCCTGGATCGGGGATGGGAATAACATGGCCAACGCTTGGCTCGAGGCCGCCCAAGTCCTCGGCTTCGAGCTGCGGCTGGCCTGTCCCGAAGGCTTCGAGCCGAACCGCGCCAAGTTCGAAGCGGCCCAGAAGCACGCCGACATCACGGTGACCGAGGTGCCGGAAGAGGCGGTGGAGGGGGCCCACGTCGTGAACACGGACGTTTGGGCCTCGATGGGGCAGGAGGGCGAAGCCGATGCTCGGCGCAACGCCTTCAAGGGCTACACCGTGGATGCGGAGCTCATGAAGCTCGCGGCACCCAAGGCCATCTTTTTGCACTGCCTCCCGGCGCACCGGGGTGAAGAAGTCGCAGCTGAAGTAATCGATGGGCCGCAGTCGCGCGTATGGGACGAAGCGGAAAACCGGCTCCATGTCCAGAAAGCCTTGCTTGCCACTCTCATGGGATCATGACCTTGAAACGCACCCCGTTGTACCAGATGCACGTGGAGCTCGGCGCCAAGATGGTCGAGTACGCCGGATTCGATATGCCCGTCACCTATCCCGCCGGCATCACCGCCGAGCACAAGGCGGTGCGCGAGGGCGTGGGCGTGTTCGACGTGTCGCACATGGGCGAGTTCGAGATCACCGGACCAGACCGCAACGCCTTCGTGCAGCGCATCACCTGCAACGACGTCGGCGCACTGAAGCCCGGCCAGGCACAGTACTCCGCGATCCTCACCAAAGACGGCACGTTCGTGGACGATTGCCTGGTGTATCGCTTCGAGGACAAGCTGATGCTCGTCGTCAACGCCGCCAACCTGACGAAGGACTGGGACACGATCGTGGACCAGAAGGGCGGAGTGAACGTGCGGCTGCGCGACATCTCCGACGAGACGGCGCTGATCGCCGTGCAGGGGCCCAAGGCCGAAGCGCTGCTCGCGCCCCTCACACAGATGGCCGTGGCCATGATCCCGTACTACGAATTCGCGCAAGGCAAGGTGGCGGGGGTGCAGTGCTTCCTCTCGCGCACCGGCTACACCGGCGAGGACGGCTTCGAGGTGTATGCCCGAGCCGAGGATGCCGAGACGCTGTGGCATTCCCTCGTGGGGGCCGGGCGCGGGGAACCGTGCGGCCTCGGCGCGCGCGACACGCTGCGCCTCGAGGCGGGGCTGCCGCTGTACGGCAACGACATCGACGACACCATCACGCCGTACGAAGCGGGCCTCAACTTCATCGTGAAGCTCGATAAGGGCGCCCCGTTCACGGGACTCGAGGCCCTCAAGAAGCAAAAGCTCGAGGGCGTCAAGCGGCGGCTCGTCGGGTTCAAGGTGCTCGAGCCGAAAGCCGTCGCGCGCCACGGCTACCCGGTGTACCTGGACGGCCGCCAGGTCGACGTGGTGAGGAGCGGCACCGTGACCCCCAGCGCCAACGTCGCGATCGGCACGACGTATTTGCCGGTCGACCAGACGAAACCGGGAACGAAGTTCGAGATCGACATTCGAGGCAAACGAGTTCCGGCGGAGGTCGTCAAGCTGCCGTTCGTGCCCCATCGCACCAAGAAATAGTGTGCGCATCGGCATCCTGACGATCTCGGATTTGGGTGCCGTCGGACAGCGGGCCGACACGTCCGGCGATGCGATCCTCGCGTGGGCCGCCGAGCGCGGCTACGAGGTGGTCGTGCGCAGCGCGGTGGCCGATGAAACCGACCGCATCGCCGGCAAGCTGGCCCGCTGGGCCGATTCGGGAGAGGTGGACGTCGTGCTGACGACGGGCGGCACCGGTCTGACCCACCGCGACGTGACCCCCGAGGCCACCGCCGCGATCCTCGAACGCGAAGCCCCCGGGATCGCGGAAGCTCTTCGTGCCGCCTCAGGGCCCAAGTTCCCCCGCGCCTGGCTCTCCCGCGGCCGCGCCGGGACGCGCGGCAAGACTCTCATCGTGAACCTCCCGGGATCGACGAGTGGTGTGAAGGACGGATTGGGAGTGCTCGAGGCGTTGCTCGAACATGCGGTCGACTTGGTAACCGGGGCGAATACGTCCCACGCCCCACGCCCCACGCCCTCAGATGGCTGATCGCATCCTCGTCACCACCGACGACTTGGAGCACGCCGTCCGCATCAACGCGGGGCTCGAGGCGGCGGGGTTCGACACGGCGATGGTCTCGTCGTTCGACGACGTGCGCCAGGCCGTGCGGGGCCGCGACCTCCCTCCCGACTGCATTATCCTGACCGGCGGGCTGCACGAGACGCCGGCGCAACAGCTCCTCGCCTCGGCCCGCGAGCACGCCATCTCGACCCTCGGGCTGGTCGAGGCCACCGAGCCCGACCCCAAGGACTTGGCGCGCGAGCTGGGGCTCACCGCCTGGCTCGCGAAGCCCGCCGATCCGAACGAGGTCGTGACCACGACGCGCCGGCTGATCGACCGGCGCAAGCTGCAGCAGCGTACCGGCATCCTGGGCGAGTCGGCGCCGATACAAGAGGTGCTGGTAAAGATCGAGCAGATGGCGCCGGTCACCTCCACCGTGCTGGTCGAGGGCGAGTCGGGGACCGGCAAGGAGCTGGTCGCCAAAGGCATCCACGACCTGTCGCCGCGGCGCGGCAAGCCGTTCATCGCGGTGAACTGCGCGGCCCTCCCCGAGACGCTGCTCGAGAGCGAGCTGTTCGGACACGAGAAGGGCGCCTTCACCGGCGCGGCGGAGCGGCGCCTCGGGCGGTTCGAGCTGTCCGACGGCGGCACGATCTTCCTCGACGAAGTGGGCGAGTGCCCCCCCGCGACGCAGGTGAAGCTGCTACGCGTGCTCGAGGACCGCACCTTCTTTCGGGTGGGCGGCATCCAGCCGATCAAGGTGGACGTGCGCGTGATCGCCGCGACCAACCGCTCGCTTAAGGACGCGGTGGCGCTGGGGCAGTTCCGCGACGACCTGTTCTATCGGTTGAACGTCCTGGCGATCTACCTGCCGCCGCTGCGCGAGCGGCGCAGCGACATCCCGCTGCTGGTGCGGCGCTTCATTGCCGAATTCGCGGCGACGCACTCACGGCAGGATCGTCCGTTCAGGGGCATCACGCCCGAGGCGCTCCAGATCCTCGTCGAGGCCGACTGGCCCGGCAACGTGCGCCAGCTGCGCAACCTCATCGAGTCGATGGTCGTGCTGGCGCCCGAGGGGGAGATCCGCGCCGCCGACATCCCGCGCGACATCCGCGAGCGTAGTCGAGGCCTGCCGATGCGCGTCCCCACCGTCGGTCGCGACGTGGCGGGCCAGG
>Ga0070696_100003578_pt1 | contig 10352 bp, 6 predicted proteins | sample KBSK1253metaG_FD_65474 | JGI IMG/M metagenome (GOLD analysis project Ga0070696, IMG submission 65474) | Corn, switchgrass and miscanthus rhizosphere microbial communities from Kellogg Biological Station, Michigan, USA - KBS K1-25-3 metaG | ecosystem: Host-associated > Plants > Roots >... | reverse complement strand
CTCGCGTTCGCCGATCGTCCGGTGCGCGAGCTCATGACGCCGCGGACCGCCATCGTCGCGTTTCCGGAAGGCATCCTGACGGCCGAAGCGGCGCACGTCCTCCAGCAATCAGGCTACAGCCGCTATCCCGTCTATCGCGGGTCGCTCGATGAAGTGGTCGGCGTCGCACACACCCTCGACCTGCTCGGCCGCCAGCCCGAGGATCCCATCCTGGTGCGGCCGCCGATTTCGGTTCCAGGCACGATGCGGGCCGCCGATCTGATGCTCGAAATGCAGCGCGGCGGGCGGCACCTCGCGGTCGTGCTCGACGAGTTCGGCGGCACGGCGGGACTCGTCACGTTCGAGGACCTGCTGAACGATCTCGTGAGCGAGCTGTTCGAGCCGTCGTCGACCACGCCCGACAGCACGCGCGTGATCGAAGTCGAGGGCAGCACACCGACCGCCGAGCTGGCAGAGAAGCTGGGGCTGCCGCTGGGGAGCGGTGCGCAAAGCGTCGGCGGATTGCTGATCCAGGCTCTGGGCCGCATTCCCCGCGCGGGAGAGCGCTTCACGTACAAGGGACTCGAATTCGACATCCTGGCGGCCAGCGCGACCCGCGTCGAGCGCGTCGCCGTGCGCCCGGGTCCGGTGCGCACGATTGCGCTCGGCGGAGGGTCGGCATGACCGCACACGAAGCCCCAGACCTGAGGCTCGACGAGCTGAAAGAGCTGGCCGAGCAAGATGACCTCCATCCGTTTCTGCAACGCGTACGTCACGTCCATCCGTCCGATCTGGCCGACGTCTTGTCGGCCCTGGAAGAATCGATCCGCGTCCGCGTGATCTCCGAGCTGCCCATCGATGTTGCGTCGAGCGCCCTCGCCGAGATGGAGGCGGCGGAACACCCGGAAGAGATGCTGCTCGCGGTGGGACCCGAGTACGCGGCCGAGCTCGTCGAGGAGATGCCGACGGACGATGCCGCGGACCTGGTCGCGGAGCTCTCGCCCCGCCAGCGCGAGGCCGTCCTGGCGGAGGTCAGCGACCGCGCCGACGTCGAGCGGCTGCTGGAATACCCGGAGGACTCCGCCGGTGGGTTGATGACCACCAACGTGGTCACGGTGCTCGAGGACGCGACGGTCGCGGGGGCGATCGAAGCGATTCGGAGCCAGAGCGACGAGGACGAGAGCCAGCTCTATCAGGTGTATGCCGTGGATGGGCAGGGAAACCTGCGGGGCATCGTGCCGGTCGCCCGGTTGATCGTCACCTCTCCGGCCCGGTTGGTGCGCGACGTGATGGAGCAACCCGCCGTGCAGGTGCAGCCGCAACAAGATCAGGAGGAAGTCGCCCGGTTGATGGCCCGCTACAACGTCGCGGCCGTCCCCGTCGTCGACGCGAACGGCCGGCTGCTGGGACGGATCACGTTCGACGACGTCGTCGACGTGGTGGAAGCCGAGACGACAGAGGACCTCCTGAAGTTCGGCGGTATGGAAGCGCTGGACGCGCCCTATCTGAAGGTCGCGTTCGGCCGGATGGTCCGAAAGCGGGCCGGCTGGCTGGCCGCGCTGTTCCTGGGCGAAATGCTCACGGCGACGGCGATGGCGTTCTTCGAGGAGGAAATCGCGAAAGCCGTCATCCTCGCCCTCTTCGTGCCGCTCATCATTTCGAGCGGCGGCAACTCCGGCTCGCAGGCGTCGACGTTGGTCATCCGTGCCATGGCACTGGGCGAAGTGAATCTGCGCGACTGGTGGCGCGTCATTCGGCGCGAAATTGCCACCGGCGTCGTGCTCGGCCTCGTGCTGGGCGCGATCGGCTTTCTCCGGATCACGTTGTGGCACGCGATCACCGGGATCTATGGCGAACACTATTTGCTCGTCGCGTTCACCGTGTTCGGGAGCTTGATCGGCGTCGTCACGTTCGGCACGATGGCCGGATCCCTGTTGCCCTTCATCCTGCGCCGGCTCGGATTCGACCCCGCCAGCGCGTCCGCGCCGTTCGTCGCCACCCTCGTCGACGTCACCGGATTGGTCATCTACTTCACGGTGGCGTCCGTGATTCTGCGTGGAACCCTCCTGTGACAGCCACGCCGCCGTTATCCTTAGGGCATATGCGACTCGACGCGGTACTCGAAGGGTTAGCGCGCGGGGACACCGCGGCGCTGGCCCGTGCGATCAGCCTGGTCGAGAACCAGCGCGACGGGTTCGAGCGCGTGCTGGGGGCATTGCACCGAAAGATCGGGAAGGGAAGCACCCATCGCATCGGCATCACCGGGCCACCGGGCGCCGGTAAGAGCACCCTCACTGAGCAGCTGGTTCGCGCCTATCGCGAGCGCGGTCTCAAAGTGGCCGTCATCGCCGTCGATCCGACCAGCCCGTTTACCGGCGGCGCGCTGCTCGGCGACCGGATCCGCATGGAGTCGGTGAGCCTCGATCCCGGCGTGTTCATTCGATCGATGGCCACGCGGGGAGCGCAGGGCGGGCTCGCCACGACCACCGAAGAGGTCGCGGATGTGCTCGAGGCGTTCGGATTCGACCGCATCCTCATCGAGACTGTCGGCGTCGGTCAGACCGAGCTCGACGTCGCCGCGACCGCCGAGACCACGGTACTGGTACTCGTGCCCGAATCGGGCGACGGGATTCAGACGTTGAAGGCGGGCGTCATGGAGATCGCCGAGCTCTACGTGATCAACAAGAGCGATCGGCCGGGAGCGGATAAACTGCGCCAAGAGATCGAGGTAATGCTGGGCATACGGAGAGGCAACGCATTTGCGCATGTACGACCTCACCATGGAAGGTTGGAAGGTGAGAAGGTTGGACGGAAAAACCTTCCAACCGTCCAACCGTCCAACGATTGGGAAGCTCCCGTCCTCACCACCGTGGCCTCTAAAAGTGAAGGAATCCCAGGGCTCGTCGCGGCGCTCGATCAGCACCGCGAGTATCTCGAGCGCTCGGGAAAGCTGGTCGAGCGTCGGAAGCGTCGTTTGGCTGCGCGCACGCGTGCGGTTGTGAACCGAGCGATCCGCCATTGGGTATGGGATGAAACACAGGCCGAGGATCTGTTGGCCCGGCGGCTCGACGACGTCGCCGCCGGCACGCGGAGCCCGTACGAAGTTGCCGCCGAAGTTCTGGAGCAAGTGAGGAACGGCAAATGACCATCCAGAAAAAACCGGTCTATTCGGCCGCCGATCTCAATGGCTTCGACGCCGACCGTCAGCTCGGGCGCCCGGGCGAGTATCCGTTCACCCGCGGCATTCATCCGACGATGTATCGCGGCAAGCTCTGGACGATGCGGCAGTTCGCGGGCTTCGGCAGCGCGGCCGATACCAACCAGCGCTACAAGTTCCTGCTCGAGCATGGCCAGACCGGTCTGTCGGTGGCGTTCGACTTCCCGACATTGATGGGCTACGACTCCGACCATCCACGGTCGGAGGGAGAAGTCGGGAAATGCGGGGTCGCGATTTCCTCGCTGGCCGACATGGAGACCCTGTTCGCCGGCATCCCACTCGATCAGGTCTCGACGTCCATGACGATCAACGGCCCGGCGGCCATTCTGTTCTGCTTCTACGTCGCCGCCGCCGAGAAGCAGGGCGTCTCGATCGGCAAGCTCCGCGGCACGGTGCAGAACGACATCCTCAAGGAGTACATGGCCCAGCATGCATGGGTCTATCCCGTCGAGCCGGCCCTCAAAGTCATCGTAGACATGTTCGAGTGGGGCGCCAAGCACACGCCGCTCTGGAATACGATTTCGATCTCCGGCTATCACATCCGCGAGGCGGGCGCCACGGCGGCCCAGGAGCTCGCGTTCACGCTCGCGAATGGCTTTACCTACGTCGAGCGCGGCATCGCGCGCGGTCTCGATATCGATAGCTTCGCCGCGCGCCTTTCCTTCTTCTGGGACATCCACAACGACTTCTTCGAGGAGATCGCTAAGCTGCGTGCCGCCCGGCGCATCTGGGCGCGCCACATGCGCGAGCGGTACAAGGCCCGCCAGGCCCGCTCCTGGATGATGCGGTTTCACAGCCAGACGGCCGGCGTCACGCTGACCGCGCAGCAGCCACTGAACAACATCGTGCGCGTCGCCTATCAGGCTCTCGCCGCCGTGCTCGGCGGTACGCAATCGCTCCACACGAATTCCCTGGATGAGACGCTGGCGTTGCCGACGGAACAGTCGGTGCAGGTGGCGCTGCGGACCCAGCAGATCCTGGCGCACGAAACGGGTGTCGCCCAGGTGATCGACCCGCTGGGCGGCTCGTACTACATCGAGGCACTCACCGACCAGCTCGAGCGCGAGGCCGAGGCGCTGTTCGCCGAGATCAGCTCGATCGGTGGCGTCGTCCGGGGGATCGAGACGGGCTGGTTCCAGCGGCAGATTGCCCAATCGGCGGCGGCGTTCCAGCGTCACGTCGAGCTGGGTGAGAAGGTCATCGTGGGGGTCAACGAGTTCCTGTCCGACGACGATCACCCCGTCGAGATCCTGAAGGTCTCCAACGATGCGGAGGAGCAACAGCGCAGCCGGCTCGCGGGGGTTCGCGCTGAGCGGGACAATGCCCTCGTCGAGCGCCGCCTCGAGGCGTTGCGTCAGGCCGCCGAGTCCGATCAGAACGTGATCCCGCCCATGCTGGACTGCGCGCGCGCCTATGCCACGCTTTACGAGATCCGCCACGCGCTGGAACGCGTGTGGGGCGCGTACCGCGAACCGGTGTTCTTCTAGAGCATGAGCACACTTCCCGCCCTTGTCACCGAGCAGGACGTCCATGCCGCGGTTCAGCGGCTGGCGCTGATCGACCCAGGCCCGTACTGGGTGGTGACGTGCTACCTCAAGCTCGAGCCCCGCGACCGGAGTCGCGGCAAGTACCTCATCAAGATGAAGAACCGCGTCAAGAACGCCGCCGACGCGCTCTCCAAGCAGTCGCTGGGGCACGCGGACCGCGAGGCGATTGCGGCCGACCTGCAGCGCGTGCTGGACTACCTCGAGGAGCCGAATCACCTGCCGAGCACCCGCGCGATTGCGATCTTTGCGTCCCAGAGACTCGAGTTGTTCGAGACGCTGCCGTTGCCGCACGTGCATCGCTCCCGCCTTGCCGTCGAACACGAGCCGCTGGTGCGCGAGCTCGTGGCGCTCGATGAGGAGTTCGGGACGATCCTCGTGGTGGTCTACGACCGCACGGCGGCCCGATTCTTCGAGGTCACGGCATATGATTGCGTTGAGCTCACCACGCTCCCGGCGAGCGACGCCTCGCGCGCGAGCAAATTCCACGGCTCGCAGCAGCGGCAGGTGATGGCGCGGGCGGGAACACCGTCCGGCAGCGCGGGCGAGCACAACTACCACATGCGCATTCGCACCGAGAAACAGCGGTTCTACGCGCAGATCGCGGACCGGGTGTTCAGTATCCATCGCGTCCGGCCGCTCGCGGGGCTGCTCATCGGCGGGGTTGGTCCGGACGGCGGCGCCGTCATCCCGCACCTGCACAGCTACCTGCACGATCTCGTGATGGGCGTGGTGAAACTCAATCCGAAAACGGCGACGAAGGCGGAAGTGCGCGATGCGGCCCTGGCCCTCCGTGAAGAGCGAGAACGGGCCTGGGAGCGCGCGCACGCGGAAGCGCTGAAGGACGGCGTCCCGGAGGGCTGGGCGGTGAACGGCATCGAGCCCACCCTGAAGGCGCTGTCGCGCGGCCAGGTGCGCACGCTGCTGGCAGACGGCCAGGACGACGATCCACGGATCGACGAAGCGGTGGAAGACGCGCTGCGCCAACGGTCTCAGGTGGACGTCCTGTACGACGAGAAGGCACGCCGCGGCGTGGACGTGATGGCCGCGCTGCTGCGCTTCCGCCGCTGATGGCCGCTCCCACACGTCGTCCCATCCGGATCCTGGTCGCGAAGCCGGGCCTGGACGGACACGATCGCGGCGCGAAAGTCGTGGCGGCGGCGCTGCGCGACTCCGGGATGGAGGTCATTTACACCGGCCTGCACCAGACCCCCGAGATGATCGCGCAGGCGGCGATCCAGGAGGACGTGGACGTGGTCGGTCTGTCGATCCTGTCGGGCGCGCATATGACGCTGTTCCCGCGTGTCCGCAAACTGCTCGACGCCGCCGGCCGGCAGGACGTGCTGCTGACCGGCGGTGGCATCATTCCCCCCGAAGACATGAGCGCGCTGGAATCGCAGGGCACGGGCAAGCTGTTCGGCCCGGGCACGCCGACGTCGGATCTGATCAAGTACATCCAGGAGTGGGCGGCGGAGCACGTCGCCGCGTGAGTCGCCTCAAGACGCTCAGCGACGAATACAAGAAGCTCCGCGCACGCCTCGAGCAGGGCGGCGGCGCGGAGCGGATCAAGCGCCAGCACGATCAAGGAAAACTGACCGCGCGCGAGCGCGTGACGGCCCTGCTGGACAAGGACGGTCCCTGGGTCGAGATCGGCCTGCTCGTCGCGTACGACCAGTACGACGGCCAGGCGCCGGGCGCCGGCGTCGTGACGGGATTAGGTCGCATCGGCGGCCGCGCGGTTGTGGTGGTCGCCAATGACGCCACGGTGAAAGCCGGCTCGTGGTGGCCGGAGACGATCAAGAAGATCCTGCGCGCGCAAGAGATCGCGATGCGCCAGCGCATCCCGATCATCTATCTGGTGGACTCGGCGGGCGTGAACCTGCCGTATCAAGGTGGGGTCTTCCCAGGTCAGTATGGTGCGGCTCGCATCTTCTACTACAACTCGATCATGCGCCGCTATCTCAAGGTGCCGCAGATCGCGGCCGTCATGGGTCCCTGCATTGCGGGCGGCGCGTATTTGCCGGCGTTGTCGGACGTGATCTTCATGGTGGAAGGCACTTCATTCATGGGCCTGGGCGGACCCAATCTCGTCAAAGGGGCAACGGGGCAGGTGGTGGACGCGGAAACGCTGGGCGGCGCCACGACACACACCGCCGTCAGCGCCGTCGCGCATTACCGCGCCAAAGACGATAAGGAGTGTCTGGCCCGGATCCGCGAGTACGTCGGCCGGCTGCCGCATGCGCCCAGCGCGCGCCGGACGTACTCCGCAGCCAAGCGGGATACCAAGGAACTGTACGACGTGCTCCCCGTCGATCATCGCATGAGCTACGACGTCCGGGCCATGTTCGAGTGCCTGCTCGACGCGGGCCGACTCGATGAGTTCCAGCCCGACGTCGCGCACGAGATGATCTGCGGGCATGGCGCCATCGAGGGCCGGCAGGTGGCGGTGATCGCCAATTCGCGTGGCGTGATCAAGGGCAAGAAGGGTGAAGCCCCCCGCATCGGCGGGATCATCTATACGGAAAGCGCCGAAAAGGTGGCGTACTTCATCGAAAATGCCGACCGGGAGCGCGTCCCACTGCTCTTCATTCAGGATGTGTCGGGATTCATGGTCGGGACCGAGGCGGAACACACCGGCATCATCCGGGCCGGCGCGCGGTTTGTCGAAGCGATGGCGACGGCGACGGTTCCCAAGCTGGTGCTCACCGTCAATCACGCGTCCGGCGCAGGTTATTATGCGATGGCCGGACAGGGGTTCGATCCTGACTTCATCGTGTCGTGGCCGACCGGTCGGATGGGTGTGATGGAAGGGGAGTCCGCCGTCCAGGCAGTGTACGGCAGCGAGGCCGCGAAGCCGGACAACGCGGCCGCCGTCGAAGCAATGCGCGCCGACTACGAGCAGCAGCTCGACGCGAAATTCGCCGGCGCGCGCGGGTTTGTCGATGCGATTCTGACGCCCGAGGAGACGCGTGATACGCTCGCGTTTCTCCTCGAGGTCTCCCACGAATTCACCGGCCCCCATCTGGGGGCCTTTGCGCTGCCGAGTGTCTCCGCATGCTGAAGCCTGTTGCATTCCTGTCGGTCGTCGTCATCGCCGCCTGCGCCAGCGCCAAAGGGGGAGCCGCGCGCATCACGAAAGCGGGGCCCACCCCGAAGTCCTCAGTGCCGGCTACCGCGGTCCCCTCGGACGGCAGCCGCGCCGCGATGCCGCAGCCCGCGGTCGATCCAGCGGTCGCGCACATGCTGGGGCTGATGCCCCTGAAGAGCACCGGCGTAGACATCTTCCGCGCGCTCCATCCGACGTACGACGGCCGAGGGGTGCTGATCGCGATTCTGGACAGCGGGATCGATCCCGGCGTGCCGGGACTGATCGCGACCAGCACCGGCGCCCCCAAGGTGATCGAGCTGCGCGACTTCTCCGGCGAGGGCCGAATCCCGCTCACGCCGTTCCCGGCGCCGACCGATCGTGAAATGAAAGGTGCGGGGCGGATCGGCCGCCTGACCACCGCCACGACCTGGTATCGCGGCGTGTTCCGTGAGCTGCCGCTCGGCCGGCCGCCGGCGGGCGACGTCAACGGCAACGGCCGCAACACCGACGAGTTTCCGGTCGTCGTGGTCAAGGCATCGGACGGCTGGGTCGCATTCCTCGACACGAACCTCGACGGCTCGTTCGAGGATGAAATGCCGCTGCACGACTATCGCCAGGGGCGCGAGATGATCGCGCTCGGCACCAAACCGCTCACCATCGTCGCGAACTTCAGCGTGTCACCCGACAGCGCGCCCGTGCTCGATCTCTTTTTTGACACGTCGGGCCACGGCACGCACGTCGCCGGCATCGCGGCCGGCTTCAACCTGTACGACGTGGCCGGATTCAACGGCGTGGCCCCGGGCGCGCAGATCATGGGCCTCAAGATCGCGAACAACGCACGCGGCGGCGTCACCGTCCACGGCAGCATGATGCGCGCGATCGACTACGCGGCACGCTACGCGGCGCAGCGCAATCTCCCCCTCGTGTTGAACATGAGCTTCGGCGTCGGCAACGAGCACGAAGGCCGCGCCGTGATCGATTCGATCGTGGACGCGTTCCTCCTCAGGCATCCCGACGCGGTCTTCACGATCAGCGCCGGCAACGATGGGCCGGGCCTGTCAACGGTGGGTTTCCCCGGCTCGGCGGATCTTGCGCTCTCGGTCGGCGCGACCTATCCCGGCGTTTTCGCCGCGGCGCCGCAGCCGGGCGTCCCACCCGCGCGCGACGTGATGGCGTGGTTCAGCTCGCGCGGGGGCGAGCTGGCAAAGCCCGACATCGTGACGCCCGGTGTTGCGTTCTCGAGCGTACCGCGCTGGAACACCGGGACTGAGATCAAGGGCGGCACCAGCATGTCGTCTCCTCACGCCGCCGGGCTCGTCGCCTGTCTCGTGTCCGCGCTGGCGCAGGAGGGCCGCCGCGCCATGGCGACCGACATCGCCCAGGCGCTCCGGATGTCAGCCCGTCCATTCAATGGTGCCCGCATCATCGACGACGGCGCCGGAGTCCCCTCGCTCGAGACGGCGTATCAGTGGCTCGCAGGCGGGCACCAGGGCTCGATCTACAGCGTGCACGCATCGAACGGCGTCAGCGCCGCATTCCGCCGCAACGGCTTTGCCGGACCGCAGGACAGTGTCGAGACGTTCACCGTGCGCCACGTTGCCGGATTGCGCGCGGCAGAGTTTGCGTTGCGCGCCGACGTGTCATGGCTCAGCGTAGACGATTCGGTGGACGCCGGTCCGCGCGCGACGCAGATCGCCGTCACGTACAAGCGGGGCGTGCTGACGGCACCGGGGGTGTACGTCGGGACGATCACCGCGCGCAACCCCCGCGACACCATCGCCGGCCCGCTGTTTACACTGGTCAACACCGTCATCGTGCCCACGGACCTCACCGCGAAGGTCCTGTTCGACGAACGCCGCGTCGTGGGACCGAGCGCGGTGCAACGCTACTTCCTGCGCGTCCCGCAGGACAACTCGACGTTGCGAGCGACCGTGACGCTGCCCGATTCGGCGGCGCAGCAGGCGACCGTGCGGCTGTACGAGCCGAACGGCGAGCCGGCGCGGACCGCCCCGGAGGACATCGAGCTCGGCCAGCAGGAGCCGGGCAGCACGATCATCACGGTGCGCGCCGAAGACATCGTCCCCGGAGTCTACGAGCTCGACGTGGTGGCGTCGCCCCTGACCGCGGTGACCGCGACGGTGCGTGCCGAATTGGGGCCGGTCGCGCTCGCGGTCACGCAAAACGGCGCGGCGCTGGAAGCGTCGAGCGTGCTCGCGGGCGAGACCGCCGGTGCGACAGCCAGCGGACAGATTGGCTACCGGCTCGTCGGCGCCGAGCGGAGCTATACGATCGCGGGCCGCGGGCTGCCGCCGGAGTCGCTGCAGGTGCGCGCGCCACGCTGGGCGAAGCGAATGGAAGTGGATCTCGAGCTGCCGCCCGAGCTCTGGGACGAGCTGACCGACCTGTCGGTCACCGTCTACGACTCGACCGGCCAGCAAGTGCGCGGCGGCAACCAGCCGGTGAACTACGCGTTCGGTCGCTTGACCATGGCGCTGTCCGATTCAATGATCGGCGTCCCGCTCAC
>Ga0070696_100003577_pt1 | contig 10354 bp, 9 predicted proteins | sample KBSK1253metaG_FD_65474 | JGI IMG/M metagenome (GOLD analysis project Ga0070696, IMG submission 65474) | Corn, switchgrass and miscanthus rhizosphere microbial communities from Kellogg Biological Station, Michigan, USA - KBS K1-25-3 metaG | ecosystem: Host-associated > Plants > Roots >... | reverse complement strand
GGGCATGTCGGGGGCCAGCTCGAAGGGCTGCCACTCGACATCAAAACCCAAACCCTCTTTGGCCAACGTCTGCATGGCCGCCTCGAGCCGCTTGTAGCCGATTGGGCACCACGGACAGGCAACGTCGGAAACAATATCGATTTTCAGCTTCGGCATGACAGACTTCCTTGCAATCAACGGTTCGACTTGGCCATTATGTGCCGCGCCAATTCAATATGCCTCCAGTCTTTGCCTTACTTTCGTTTCGCCGGCGCCCGGGTTCGAAGTCGCACAGATGATTCGATACTTTCTTAATTTTCCACCACTTGGCAGGCCCGCCCTCACTCGAAATAGGCACCGCAGCGTATGAAAAGGCACCAAACGCTACGTTTTCGCTACGGTGGCGAGCTTCCAATTTGACGATGCACGCGTGTCTCCTATACTGGAGCGGCAATGTCAACCACTGCCATAAAACTGCCCGCCGCTCTCGAGAAGTTCGTCGCCACCCAAGTCCGCGAAGGGACGTATCGTAGCCGCGAGGCTGCCATCGTCGCTGCGGTCTCGCATCAAAGGCGCCGCAGCGAGCAGCTCGCCTGGTTGCAGACACAAATCCAGAAAGGCCTCGACTCGGGACCCGCCGGTAAACTCGATATTGAATCGGTCATCCGGCGCGGTCGTCGCCGGCTTGCCGCGCGCGCCCGCCGGGCTCGGAACAGATGCCGCGTCGAATAGATCTCTCGCGCGCAGCGCTTGCCGATTTCGACGATATTTATGGCTAGATCGCCCGCGACAATCCGCGGGCCGCGGCGAAAATCCTGCGCTCACTCGATGAGCCGATCCAACTACTCGCAGATCAGCCGAAACTCGGCAAGGTCTTTCGTCATCGACGGCTTCGCTTAAGGCTGCTCACACACGGTGACTATCTTGTTTTCTACCGGGAGCGTCCAGGCGTCATCGAGGTTGTCCGGGTCATCCACGGCTGCCGGAACATACATTGCCTCTGGTCGGAGGCTTTCAAGTTAGGCCGAGCGCTTTCCTCAGGCTTGCATCAACTGGGCCTGCGGGCATGAAGCGGCGCAATTTACTCAATAGGGATGCCCGCCCGGCCGGAGTGCGGCGCATATGCCAAGTGCCAAGCGCCGCTTCGACGATCGTATTTGCCACCTCGGAAGGTTCAAGGGCGCCATTGATACTATCAGCGATAGAGCGCGAGACGATGTCGCGTTCGCGGCCATAGTCCGCGATTTTTGACTTTGCCCGAGGCGAATTGGCTTCGAGATTGGTCTTGGTATAAAACGGCTCGACCAGGGTTACGCGGATGCCGAACTGGCGCACCTCATGATCTAGGGTTTCAGACAGCCCCTCCACAGCATGTTTAGAGGCCGAATAAAGCCCCATGTACGGCGCTGGGAGAAAGCCGAGCACGGAGCTGAGATTGACGATCCTGCCGTGACGTTGCGTTCGCATCTGCGGCAGTACCGCCTGCGCAGTGCGCAATATGCCGAATACGTTAGTGTCGAATAGGGATGCAGCCTCGCTGATCGTTGTTTCCTCCACTGCACCAATCAAGTTCATTCCCGCGCTGTTGACCAGAACGTCGATACGGCTGGTCTGGTCGATGATAGATTTAGTTCCTCGTTGAACGGACGCGTCGTCGCGCACATCCATTTCGATAAGCTCGACACCGGGTAATGGGACCGCTTTGCTGAGGCTTCGCACGGTGCCGAATACTTGGCACCTCTGCGCAGCAAATTTCTCTGCTGCGGCACGTCCGATGCCCGACGACACGCCAGTAACAATGACCACTTTCGAATTCGTCATGACAACTCCTTTCAATATATAAGTTCGAAGGCAAATGAGGGATCAATCGCAGGGCAGGCTTTCACCAGACTATGTTCGATCTCACGCTCGGGTCTACGGCGGAAAACGTGCGCCAACCATCACCTGAGGCCCGTCGTAAATGTCTTCCCACCAACATCGTGCTTACTGCGCCGTAACCAAGGAGCGCTCCTCGATCGATTGCTCCGCGGGCTTGCGCACCCGGAACCAGATCGCATAGAGCGCTGGAAGGAACAGCAGAGTCACCACCGTGCCGGCGGCTGTGCCGCCGATCAGCGTACAGGCCATTGATCCCCAGAACACAGAGGTCGTGAGTGGAGTGAATGCCAGCACCGCCGCGAGCGCCGTAAGAATAACGGGCCGCGCGCGCTGCACGGTGGCTTCAACGACTGCATGATAGGGATTCAAACCCTGGGCTTCATTCGTGTGGATCTGGCCGATCAGGATCAAGGTATTGCGCATCAGAATACCCGACAGGCCAATGAGGCCGAGAATGGCATTGAAGCCGAAGGGCTGATGCAGAATGAGCAAAATCGGAACCGCACCAACCAGGCCCAGCGGCGCAGTCAGGAACACCATGGTCATTGCTGACAGCGAACGTGTCTGTAGCACCAATACCAGTAGAGTCAGGAGCACCATGATCGGAAAAATGGGCACCAACGCGGAGTTCGCCTTGGCGGAATCCTCGATGTTGCCACCCGTCTCGATCCAATACCCGGGCGGCAGATGTTGGATGATCGGCGCGAGCGCTTTCTCGATTTCCATGGAGACTTCAGGCGGCTGCATGGCTTCGTCGAAGTCGGATTGGACCGTGATTGTCGGCGTCCGGTCGCGTCGCCTGAGGATGGGATCCTCGGGACGGATCTCCACATCCCCGATTTGACTCACGGGAACCACGCGTCCGCTGCGGTTCGTCAGCGTCAGCTCGCCGAGGCGTGCGGGGTCGAGGCGCACGGACCCGGCGCTTCTCGCCACCACTTCCACCGCACGAATATCCTCACGCACCTGGGTCACAGGTGCGCCAGTCAACAGGAACTGGAGCTGTTCTGCCGCATCCTTGGAGCTCAGCCCCATCAGCTGCAGGCGGTCCTGGTCGAGCACGAAATGGACCGTTGGGGTGCGCTCGCCCCAGTCCTGGTTGACTTGGCGGGTATGAGGATTTGCGCGCATGACCGCTTGGACCTGATTGGCAATAGTACGCAGCTCCTCAGGGTCAGGCCCCATGACGCGGAAGTTGACCAGGTAGCGAGGAAAGGGTCCAAAGATCAACTGTGAGACACGCACACGCGCCTCTGGCGCCAGCCCCTTGGCGATCCGGTCTCGTAGGCGCCACTTGAGTCGATCGCGCGCGCGCGCGTCCGGAGTCAAGACGATCAATTTCGCGAAGGCAGGATCTGGCAGCTCGGGGTTGTACGAGAAGAAAAAGCGAGGTGCGCCCTGGCCAATGTAGGTCGTTACGACTTTCGCCTCGGGTTGTTGGCGCACCCATTGCTCGACCTTGATGGCCGCGGCCGTTGTCGCTTCGATACTCGTCCCTTCCGGCATTTGCAGCTCGACGAGGACCTCGGGCCGGCCGGAGCTCGGGAAGAACTGACGCTTGACGAGGCTCATGCCGAGTCCAGCAACCAGGAACACCGCGACGACCACGGTGGCAACTTTGAACCTGTGGTCTACGACCCAAGAGATGAGCTGCCGCAGACGCTGGTAGCGCGGTGTTGAATAGATTCCGGCATGGCCACCCGGCACGGGCGCGATGTGTGGGAGCAGCTTGACCCCGAGATAAGGGGTGAAGTAGACGGCCACCAGCCATGACACGATCAGAGCATAGCCCACGATCCAGAAAATGTTGCCAGCGTATTCTCCCGCCGTCGATCGGGCGAAACCCACCGGTGTAAAGCCGATGATCGTGACCAGCGTCCCCGCAAGCATGGGCGCGGCCGTGTGGCTCCAGGTGTAGGCGGCTGCCTCTACCCGCTCCAAACCCTCTTCGAGTTTCACCACCATCATTTCGATCGCGATGATCGCGTCATCCACCAAGAGTCCGAGAGCGATCACGAGTGCCCCCAGCGTGATCCGATCAAAGACGCGATTGGTAAGGAGCATGACGACGAATACGGCGGCGAGAGTCAGCGGCACGGCCGCAGACACTACAATGCCCACGCGCCAACCGAGACTGATCAGGCTCACGATCATGATGACGCCGAGGGCGACAAAGAACTTGAGCATGAACTCGCCGACGGCTTCCCGAATGTTCACCGCCTGGTCGACGACCTTCGTGAACTGCATGCCGGCGGGCAGCGCACGCGCGATCTGCTTCTCTTCCGCATTCAGCGCCCGGCCAAGATCCAACCCATTCCAACCGTCCTGCATGACGACGCCGAGTACCAGGGCCGCCTCGCCATCATGACGGATCAGGAAGGTTGGCGGGTCCCCATAGCCCCGTTTGACCTCTGCGATGTCTCCGAGTCTAAGCGTACGGCCGCCGGCGGCGATCGGTGTATCGCGAATTTTCTGCAAATTATCGTAGGCGCCATCGAGGCGTATGAACACCTGCGGCCCGTTCGTATCGATCGAGCCGGCGGGAGTGACGGCGTTTTGACGTTGCAGAGCGTCAAAAATATCTCTCGGAGTGACACCGAGGTTCGCGAGCCTCGCATTGGAGAAGTCGATGAAGATGCGCTCAGGCCGCTCGCCCTGGATGTTGACCTTCTTGACGCCCGGCACGTGAAGAAGGCGCTGTCGGAGCGCTTCGGCTTCACGAGTCAGTTCACGCGGCGGCATGCCGTGAGCCTCGAGCGCGTACACCGCAAAGATGACATCGGAGTACTCGTCGTTGACGAAAGGGCCCTGCACGCCGGCAGGAAGTTTGGATGCCTCGTCGCCGAGTTTCTTGCGCGCTTGATAGAACTGCTCGGGAACGTCGGCAGGGGGCGTGCTGTCGCGCAACGTGACCATCATCACCGCGATTCCGGGCCGCGTGAACGTCTCGACCCGATCGTACCAGCGCAATTCCTGTACCCGTTTCTCGAGAGGCTCAGCCACGAGATCTTGCATTTCCTGGGCGGTCGCTCCAGGCCATACGGCAGTGACCGCCAGGGTTTTGATGACGAATGCTGGGTCCTCGGCACGACCGAGGCGCAAAAAGGCGTACACACCCGAGAGAATGATTGCGACGATCAGGAAAAGGGTGATCGACCGTTCGCGCACAGCGAGCGCGGACAAATTGAACCCACGCATGTTATGTGCGCCCCTCACGTACCTGCACTCGCTGTCCCTCGTGCAGGAAGTGCCCGCCGACGGCGATGATCGGGTCGCCGATCTTAATTCCGCCGCTCACAATGGCGTGCTCTCCGTCGAATCGTACGAACTTGACCGATCGATGCGATACGGACGAGGATCGAAGGTCGAAGAGCCACACTCCCGGGCCGTGGCCCTCATCGTCAATTGCCCCGAGTGGAATCGACACGGCACCGGTCGGCTGCGACTCGGTCAGGTAGACGGTTACGGTCGCTCCGAGCGGCGCTCTGGCAGCTGCTCCTTCCAGCACATACCGTGCCTCGAACGTTCGGGTGAGCGGATCGGCGGCGTCGGACAGCTGTCGAAGTCGTGCCGGGTATCGCGCGGCTGAATCGGCAGTCTCTCCATAAAGGATGGCTTGAGCGGTCGCACCCAGTGCTGGACGCAGGGTCTCAGGTAGGTTGACCGCCGCTTCGCGTGCTCCGGCTCGTGCCACGCGCACCACAATCTGACCGGCGGAAACAAATTGTCCCGGCTCCGCCAAGGTCTCAACCACCGTGCCGTCGGCATCAGCCACAAGCGTTGCATATGCGCCTTCGTCCTGAGCGACCTTAAGCTGAGCTTCGGCGGCTGACAGCAAGGCTCGAGCGCTATCCGCAGCAGCCTTGACTTGATCGTAGGCCGATTGGGACACGGCGCCCGAAGATACCAGGCCACTGTAGCGTGCTTCCTCGGCGGCCGCCTGCTGGTGGCGGGCCCGCGCCGCATCCACATTGCCAACCTGGGTTGTGATGACGTGCGTGTAGTCTGTTCGGTCTAGACGCAGCAGTGGCTGGCCCTGGTGCACGCCCTGACCACTATCGACGAGGCGCTCAATGACCTTGCCCGTGACTCGAAAGCCTAAATTACTTTGGACGCGAGCTGAGACGATACCAGTGAATGCCCGCTGGCCCGCCTCTGCGGGCTGCGCCGTTGCGACTTCCGCAAGTTGGGAGATGGTACGCGGGTCCTCGGCAGAGTGTGAAGGCGTGCAGGCCGCGAGGCTCATGGTGGCCGCCCAGGCGACGCCGGCGAGTGCAAGAGTTCTGACTCGGATCATCATTGTGCTCCCAACAGTGGATTCGAACGACCAGTTCCAGGACATGTCACCATCCCCCACCCAGCGCCCGGAATGTTCCCACCGCCGCCCTGGCCGAATCGGCACGTGTTTGCGCAAGCTCACCCTGGGCGGTGAGCAATTGGCGATCGGCGTCGAGAACATCCGTCAGCGCGATCACGCCGCCTTGGTAGGCTTCTTGCGAAGCATCTCGTGCCCGCTTCAGTGCAGCGACCTCGGTGGTCAACTCCTGTTGGTGAGCCTCGAGTTGCACCAACGACGTGAATGCATTCTCGATCTCTTCGGCGGCGCGCAGCACCGTATGTTGGTAGCTGGCAAGTGCTTCAGCCTCGGCTCCCCTGGCTTGGGCCACTTCGGCGCCCACTCTGCCGAAGTCGAACACCCGCCAGCGCAGTCCAGCGAGCGCCTGTTGCTGGAACGTTGCGGCTTTGAAGAGATCAGCGGGTCGAGAGCTCTCGTACCCGAGCAGTCCTGCCAGGGAAATCTTCGGATAGTAGTCAGCGAGCGCTTGTCCGATGCGGGCGTTGGATGCTGCCAAACGCCGCTCAGCGGCGATGACATCCGGCCGGCGACGCAACACATCGAGCGGTCTGTCGTTGCCTGGCACACTCGGCACGGGTGGGATGTCGCAGGGAATCTGCAACTCTCCGGCGGAAGTCCCCGGTTGGACCCCGAGCAAGACGTCCAATCGGTTCATTTGCGCCTCAAGGTCGATATGCAACGGCTGCAGTGAGGCACGCGCCTGTGATGACAGCGCTTCGGCTTGCGCGAGCTCGCGGACCGCCGCGAGCCCGCGGCCGAATCGCTGACGGACGAGCTCGAGCAGGTGCTCATCAGTGGCGACCTGCTGCTCGGTGACTACGATGCGCGCCTGATCTCCCCGAATACGCAGGTATGAGTCCGCAGCGTCCGCGGTCACGGAAATTCGAATGCCAACCTGCTCGGCGATTGCGGCTTGCGCCTCGGCGGAGGCGGCCTCTTTTCCGCGGCGCAGACCGCCGAACAGATCCAGCTCCCAGCTTGCGCCCAAATTGGCGTCATAAATTGACTGATCCCGATCGAACCCGGGCACATGGCTGGCGACCTGGCCGATGGGGCTCTCCAGGGACTGATGTATCCTCGTCGCCTGACCGTTCAGATCAATGGTCGGCAGGAGCTGCGCGCCTGCTTCACGGGCCGCGGCCCGAGCCTGCTGGACTCGCGCGAGTGCTGCCGCAAGATCGAGATTCTGGGCACGCGCACGTTGCACGATGCGCGAGAGCATGGGATCGTCGAAGCCATCCCACCAGGTTTCGAGCGCGGGCGCTGGAGCGCCCGCGGAGCGAGTCTCCAACGCAGCGGCGTTGTGGAACTGCTCAAGTGTTGTTGCCGGTTTCTGATATGACGGGCCAACAGCGCAACCTGACACGCAGAGCAGCAAGAACAGGCTGACCGATGCGACCCCCCCCAGGAGCGACCGCATGGCGATACCTTTTTCCGAGACAAAGCTCATGCGGGCCCCCGATTTGTACGAAAGCAAGCAGCCGTGGACCGCCCCACAACCCCCAAGCATATCCAGGGCGCAGCGCGTCGATTGTGTCGCGGGCTAATGGCTTGCATGGTGAATGCCCAGGAGGAGCTACCGAACCGCCGTTTGCATATCCCTTTGGGCGACTACGCGTTCCAGTGGTTCGGTTTTGCCCGAAGCTGCTGGCCCGGAGGGAGTTCCGGCATGTATCCTGAGCAGCATCTCTCGTGCCTGCTGCTGCGCATCCCCGGTGGACCGCGCCACCTTCGAGCTGCGCGGTTCGGGGGGAGTTCCGGCATGGATCCCGAGCAGCATCTCTCTCGCCTGTTGTTGCGCATCGCCGGTGGACCGCGCCACTTTCAAGCTGCGCGGTGCGCTAACGGGCGCCTGGACTGTTGCCGACTCGCCGGAGAGCCACGCTCTCTGCTCATCGGCGCGGTCGTTCAGCGGATTCGCGGCAGCGGCCGCGCTGATGTGCACGATCAGCGCCATCGGGGCCAAGCCGAGTAGTTGGGTAACGGACTTCGTAAGAGATGACATGGCTACGCTCCTTTCAAAAAAGTAAATGTTTTATACATGTATATGCATCTATCTAGACTCAAAAGACCAACGGTTGCTGCTTCTGCGACACACCGCTTCTCGTTATCAGCCCGACGCCAGTTTGCTCGCCGCAAGGTAAGCGGCGGCCTTGAGCGTCGCGGCCTGCGAGCGCCCCAGACGTTTCTCGAAAGCCTCCTGCGCGGCCTCCCATCTGGGATTCAGCTTGCGCAGTTGCGCCTGCCCCTTCGCAGTCAGCGTCCAGCGTCGTTCGCGGCGATCATCCCCGACGCTATCCGTCGCCAGCCCACTCTTTTTTATCAAAGCCAGGGTGCGAGTCGCGGTTGTCTGGTCGATGCCGATCAGCTGAGCGAGCTCCGTGGTCATCAGCTCGGGGGCCCGCTCGAGCACCTGAAGCGCCGTGTACTGCGTGGCGTGAAGACCGCTGTCGCGGAGCACCTCTTCGTAGAGCACCGTGACGGCCCTGGCCGCTTGGCGGAGCGTCGCGCAGTAGCAAGGTAATGGTTGCAGCTTCATGGTGGAAATACTGCATGCATATGCATGCAATGTCAAGCCCCTTATGACGAAGCCTGGATTTGGCCGATCAGAGACCACCGAATTCCGGTATCGGTCGATACCTTCGATGACAAACTTGATTGTGCTCTCAGCTGCTCCGTTTGAGTTCCGCTGAGAATACCGCGAAACCCTGACGCCGTTCTTGCCCATCTCAGGAGATAATCTTCACACGTGACAACTTGTCCCTGAACGACCGGAGCCACAGGTTCAATAAGGTCGTCCATGATCATGCATGCCTTCTCAGTTCGTGGGCGGTCAGAGCGAAGTAACCATCCCACCGACGTATCTGCGTTTTTGCCGCGTTTTATCCGCTTGCGCGACGCACCCACTTATCTCGGAATGGACAAGAATCGCTTCAATCGCGAGGTGCGTCCGCTGCTTGCCGTGATTCCAATCGGCACGCAGGGCATCGCTTTTGACCGCCTTGACCTCGACACTTGGGCCGACGACTATAAGAGCCGCAACGGGCATCCCGCGGCTCAACCTGAAAGGGAAAAGCTATGGGAAACCAAAGAACGTCGGGTCTCACCAAACGAGGCGGGATCTGGCACATCGATAAGCAGTTCCGAGGAACACGCATTTGCGAAAGCACTGGAACAGGCGAGATCGGGCAAGCCAAAGAGTACCTCGCAAAGCGCGTAATCGAGCTTCGCGAAACCCGACTCTATGGCACGCGCGAGCTGCGCTCGTTTCGGTCAGCGGCCACCAAATACCTACAAGACTACAACCACAAGAAGCGCATCAAGGACGACGCGTTGCAACTGAAGCAGCTCGATCCCTTCATTGGGGGCTTGGAGCTGAAGCAGGTGCATATGGGAAGCCTGCAGGATTTCATCGCGAAGCGGCGGCGGGATGGCGTCAAGACGAAGACCCTCAACATGGCACTCGCGGTCGTGCGCAGGGTTCTAAATCTCGCCTCCTCCGAGTGGATGGATCGACAGGGCAAGACGTGGCTGGACACGGCACCGAAGATCAAGCTGTTTCCGGTCAAAGACGCTCGGTCGCCCTACCCCCTCGCCCGCGAGGAACAGGCGCTCTTGTTTCAAGAGTTGCCCGATCACCTCGTACGCATGGCGCTCTTTAAAGTGAACACGGGATTGCGGGAAAAAGAGGTTTGCGGACTGAAGTGGGACTACGAGGTGAAGGTGCCGGAGCTCGACACATCCGTATTCATCATTCCGGGCGCGCACATCAAAAATGGCGAGGAACGCCTGGTCGTGCTCAATCGGATTGCGAAGTCGGTCGTGGAGAGCGTTCGCGGGCTGCACCCAGTCAATGTATTCGTGCGCGCACACAAGAAAATTGGCGGGTCGCGGCCGGTGACCAAGATGAACAATACGGCCTGGAAGGCGGCACGGGAGCGCGCGGCGGACGCATGGGCCAAAGAGCACGGCGAACCGGCGCAGGCGGGGTTTCGACAGATTCGGGTCCACGATCTCAAACACTATCCCGAGCGCCAGACTATGCCGAGTGGCGGCTGGGTTGGCGAGAACGGCGGCGTTCTCTGCGCCCATTGACAACGTTTGTGAATCTGGGAACTCGGCATAGTCAGTGACGTATTT
>Ga0070696_100003576_pt1 | contig 10356 bp, 7 predicted proteins | sample KBSK1253metaG_FD_65474 | JGI IMG/M metagenome (GOLD analysis project Ga0070696, IMG submission 65474) | Corn, switchgrass and miscanthus rhizosphere microbial communities from Kellogg Biological Station, Michigan, USA - KBS K1-25-3 metaG | ecosystem: Host-associated > Plants > Roots >... | reverse complement strand
CCAAGCGGCGGCGCGCAGCGTTCTCCGCCTCCAGCCTCGTAAGCTCGACGAGGCCGATCGCCGCGCGAATCTCGTCGAGACGGTAGTTGAACCCCGGCTCGAGGACGTCGTACGCGTGGGCATGGCCTCGATGACGATCCCATGTGAGCGATGTCATGCCGTGCGAGCGGAGCAGCCGGATCCTGTCGGCGAGCTCTGGGTCATTGGTCACAACGAGCCCGCCCTCACCGGTTGGCAGATTCTTGTTCGAGAAAAAGCTGAAGCAGCCGACGCGGCCGATCGTTCCGCACTTGCGGCCGCGCCAGACTGCCCCGGGAGCATGCGCGGCGTCCTCGATGATCGGCAGCCCGTGCCGCTCGGCGACCTCCAAGATCGCCTCCATGTCGCACGGATTGCCCCCGTAATGCAAGACGATGAGCGCCTTCGTCGCAGGTCCGATCGTCGCCTCGAGATCGACGGGGGACAAATTGAGGTCGGGGCCGCCGCCGACGTCGCAGAAAGCCGGCCTTGCTCCTGTGACCGCGACCGCATTAGCCGCCGCTACGAAGTTCAGCGACGGTAGGACGACTTCGTCGCCCGGTCCGCAATCAAGCGCAAGAACGGCGAGGTGGAGAGCCGCGGTACCGCTGGAGACGGCCACGGCCTGATCGGCCTCGCAGTAGTCGGAGAATTGCCTCTCGAACTCGGCCACTCGCGGTCCGGCGCTCCACCAGCCGGACGCCACAGTGTCACGCACCGCGGCAAGAAGCTCATCGTCGACGCGCACGTCCGCAAGCGGTACCAGCCAACGCGATACCTCGGCGTCAGACGCCTTCGGTCCTGTGGTGGGGTGGTCGGAGGAAACCTTGACGAACCCGGCCAACGCATCGACCTTGACGAACCCTGCAAAAAACGATGAAATGAAGCTTCGGAGATCATAAACGCTTACGACTTCGTGTCAGGGGAGAGGCGGAGTATGCGGCGCAATTCTCAGGGGGGAGTTGCTCAGTTTGCGGCACCCCGCAGGGGGTTGCTGCCGGCTAGGGCACGCGAGCCTCGGGCGCTCGTCGACTGGAAGCGCTTGCTCGACGTCACTGTCGCCCTTTTTGCGCTCGTCGTTCTGAGTCCGGTGATCGTCCTCGTCGCGTTAGCCATAAAGCTGGACAGCCGCGGTCCTGTCTTCTACCGCTGCAGCCGCGTTGGCCGAGGCGGACGCCACCTTGCCATGTTGAAGTTCCGAAAGATGCGGGACGGCGTCTCCGGCCCGCCTCTCACGGCAGCGCAGGACGATCGTTTCACACGTATTGGGAGCTTCCTCGCGAACACCAAGCTCGACGAGATCCCACAGTTCTGGAACGTCCTGCGCGGAGGGATGGGCCTCGTTGGGCCGCGGCCGGAGGATCCGAGGATCGTCGATCTCCATCGCGACCGGTACACCGAGATTCTGGCCGTGCGGCCGGGTATGACGGGCCTCTCGCAACTCGCTTTCGCGAACGAGGCCGAGATTCTGTCCGTGGAAGACCGGTTGAACGACTACCTCGAACGGATCCTCCCGCAGAAGATGCGGCTCGATCGCTTGTACGCCGAGCGACGCTCGTTACGGATGGATCTTCAGATCCTCGCCTGGACTGTCTTGGCCGTCGTATTCGGGAAGGACGCCGCGGTGCACCGAAGGACCGGTCGACTGACGGTCAGGACTCCTCGCACGCGCCAGGAGGCCTCCGTTTTCGGCCGACCCCACCCGGAGCGCGTGATCTGATGGAACTCAACCGAGCCCTCGCGAGCAGCCTTGGCAAACGAGTTAGAACCAGGGCCAAGAGCGGTGCTTTGCCAATGAAAGCCGCCGCTCGGAGCTCGGATTTCGACGACGAGAGCTTGGCTTCGACGCGCGCCGTCATTCTTGCCGGTGGACGCGGAGCACGTCTCGCCCCCTACACGTCTGTTCTGCCGAAGCCGCTGATGCCGATCGGCGAACGCGCAATCCTCGAGATCGTCGTCGAGCAACTAGAGGCCCATGGCGTCAAGGACATTACTTTCTGCGTCGGCTACCTGTCTCATTTGATCCGGACTGTTTTCGACAACCGGGCGAATGGTCACGTGAACATCAGATACGTGCACGAGCGGGAGCTGCTGGGCACCGCCGGTCCACTTCGGCTAGTCGACGGCCTTGAAGAGACCTTCATCGTCATGAACGGAGACGTCTTGACGACGCTGGACTATCGCAATCTCGTTCGGCATCACCGGGAGACGGGCAACGCGATCACCATTGCCACCCGGGAACGGACGATCAAGATCGACTACGGCGTCCTTGGTGTCGAGAACAAGCAAGCCCCCTCACCCATTGTCCGCTTCGATGAGAAGCCGGAAGTTCACTCGACGGTGAGCATGGGCGTCTACGTGCTCGAACCGTGGGTCTTGGGTTACGTGCCGCCCCATCAGCGCTACGACTTCCCCGAGCTCGTCCAGTCGCTGCTCAAATACGGGGAGCCCGTGGGCGCGTACCCGTTCGACGGCGCCTGGTTCGACATCGGCCGCGAGGATGATTACTCGCGCGCCGTCGAATCTTGGGCTAACGGCGATTTCGCAGACGGGAACGGAAACGGACCGGAGCAGCAATCGCCGGGGGAAGAGCGACCGGCCTCGGATCACTGGGCCGCTTGATCATGGCGGCGACTCGGCCCTCGTCGTCGAGTCGGGTCGTCTTGGGCTCGACCCGAGTTCGCCTGCGATGGGAGAGCCATGAATGACCGGCTCCCATACGACTCGTTCGTAATCGCCCCTGAGGCCGCCCTTCCTTACTCAAAGGGAGTCATGGCGAAAATGCTGATGGTCACCGGGATTCCGCCGACCCGCGCGTATTCGCTCGCACAGGAGATCGAAGGCCGACTCGTCGCGGGCCGCACGACGGTCGCGACGGGTGAAGGGCTGTTCGACTTGGCCGCCGATGTTCTTCGCCGGCACGAGGGCGAAAGCGCAATGTTGCGGCTACGCCGTTACAAGGCGTTGCATGATCTCGATCTGCCCGTAATCGTGTTGGTCGGAGGGTCGACGGGTGCCGGTAAGTCCGCGGTGGCAACGGAAGTGGCCCACAGGCTCGGAATTACCCGCCTCACCTCGACGGATTTTCTGCGGCAAGCGATGCGCGCATTCTTCGCGCCGGAGGTCGTGCCGTCGATTCATCTTTCCAGCTTTGAAGCAGGCGACGCGGTCAGTGTCGAATTTCAAATAGACCGGACGGTCGAGGGCTTCGTCGACCAGGCGCGACATGTGCTTGTGGGCGTGCGAGCGCTCTTGGAGCGGGCCGTGAGCGAGCGCCTTTCGATGGTGCTCGAAGGCGTCCACCTCATTCCGGGCCTGATTCCGTCGATCGAGGGACGCGCACTCTTCGTCTCGTGCTTACTAACGGTGGACGACGAGCTGGAGCACATGTCTCGCTTCGTAACTCGTCAAGGGATCGCAGACAACCGAGGCGCCGCCCGTTATCTCCGCTCGCTCGACAACATCCGGTCGATCGAGCGGTTTCTTGCAACCCAGGCCCAGAAGTACGGCGTCCCAGTCATCGTGAACCGCAAGCTTGAGACGACGATCGACCAGGTGATCGACCTAACGCTGCTCGCCGTCGAGGACTTCAGCGCGGTCGCGGTCGCTTGACAGACGCTAACGCGCGTAAACCGCAGGATCGTCGAGCACGTTCGCCCGGTACCAGGCGTACGTCCTTTCGATTCCTTCCCGGAGCCCCACTTGGGGCCGGTACCCGGTCAGCTCGATCGTTCGGCTCATGTCGGGCCATCTGCGAGACGCGGACCCCGGCGTCTCGGGGCCGGCAACGATCCGAAGCCTCTTGCCGACGACATCGACGATCATTTTCGCGAGCTCCCCGATCGTGATCTCCGGCCCCTCGGAGCCAAGATTAAGCGTCTCACCCTCGCATGCGGACGCCTCGGCTGCGGCTGCGAACAAGGCAACGGCATCGTCGACGTAGCAGAAGGTGCGCCGATGACCGATCGAGAACACTTCCAACAGGTCGTTGTCCCGGGCGCCATGGGCGCGCTCGATCAGTTCGGGCACGACGTGCGATAGCCCCATCCGCGGCCCGTAGACGTTGTGGGGCCGCAAGATCGTGAAGGGGATGCCGCTGTGCCGGCAGAGAGCCTCACCGTAGAGCTTCGAAAGCATGTAGGAGGTGCGAGGCCGGCTGAGATCGGGCACGACAAGCGGTGTCGACTCGGGGGTCGGGAGCGGTATGCCGAAGTGCTCGAGTGTCCCCGAATAGACCTCGCTCGTAGACGGAAATACGAAGCGCTTGAGCCTCCGCTGGTCGCGTCCGCATTCGAGAGCGCGGAGGAGCATCATGATGTTGTCTCGGAGGACAGCCTCTGGCCGTTCGAGAACGTGCGCAACCCCGACGATCGCGGCGAAATGAAAGATGCAGTCATAGTCGCCGTCCGCGCCTGAAAGCGCGGCAGGCTCGAGCAGGTCGAGCTGCAACAGGCGAACGTGCGGCGACGACGCGAGCGCGGTCACCTCCGCATCGCGCGGCCCGCGGGCGAAGTTGTCCGCGATGTCGACGCGGTGGCCACGCTCGTGCAAGTGTCGTGCCAGGTGAAAGCCGATGAAGCCGGCGCCACCCGTGATGAGTGCCTTCACGCGTCGCTGAAGCCGCGACCTATCGCGCCGAGCTTGCAGCCGATGCCGCGAAGGAACTGATGTTGCGCTGAGGTGAGGACGTTGTTCGCGTCGAGGACGGCCGGCCGCGACCCGTTCAGCCAACTCGACAGGTCGAGGTCGGTGTACTCCCGGTGAGAGACGGCGAACACGACCAGGTCGATGCTGTCCGAAGGCGGGAGCTCACTGGCGACACGGACATCCACTTCGGGCCAATCGGTTACGAGCGGGTCGTGACAGAGGACGTTGGCTCCGGCAGTTTGCGCCCGCCGGACGAAGATCTCGGCCGGAGAGTTGCGCGTATCCCCGACGTCATTCCGGTAGCTGACGCCCATCAAGAGGATCGTCTTGTCGCGAAGATCCCCTCCGAGCAGCGCCTCAGCGCGCCGTAGGCTGACCAGCGGCATCCGGCGGTTGATGTCGACGGCCTGCGTCGAGAACGGGAACGCCAGATCGTCGCGGCCGAAGAGCTCGCGGCCGGCAATCTCAGCGAGCAGCGGGTCCTTCGTCAGGCAGTAACCGCCGACGCCAAAGCCCGGTTGACGCATGTTCGAGTGGGTCGGCCGGCGCCTGATCGCCGCGATTACCTCGAAAAGATCGACGCCGACTGCCTCCGCAAAGCGACCCCACTCCTCCATGAATGCGATCGTCGTGGCTCGGTAGCTGTTTTCGAGGACCTTCGTCGTCTCTGAGGCGACCATCGATTGCAAGCGGGTGAGCGGAAATTCACTGACGTTGACGACTTTCGACAGGAATGCCTCACAGGCCTCTGCAGCCTCAGGCGTATGGCCCGAATACGTTCGCCAGTAGTTGACCACCGAGTCGAAATACAAATCACCCGGCATGACACGCTCAGGGGAATGGGCGAGCATGATCGCGTCGGGCGGAAGATCACGGTCGGCGAGCGCACGTGCGAGCTCCGTCGCCGCAACGTGCTCGCACGTTCCGGGCGGAACCGTGGTCTCGACGATCACCAGTCCACCCACCGGCATGTGAAGCCCAAGTGTCCTGATCGCCTCACGGAAGCCCTCGTAGCTGACGGTCGGACGAGGGCCGTCGAACACGACGTCGAGGGGCACATTGACGACCGTCACCGATGCAAGGGCGAAGGCGCCGGGATCCGTCGTGGCGATCAGGTTGCCGCGTCGATGCGCTTCGTTGATCTCGCGTGCCAGCGTCTCGTCGTTCGTGGGCATCGGCGGCCGGCCCTTGTTCAGCGCGTCGACCTTCGCCTGCCCCTCGGAGGTCGGAAGATCGACGCCGAGTACGTTGAATCGCGGCCGGTCTTCCGGATCGCGCGCATGCGCGACTGCCGCGGCCATTGCGGCACCCGCGAAGCCCAACCCCTGGATGCACACGACGGCCCGATCACTCGACGGTAAGGCCAGGCCGTGGGCGCGTCCGAACTCGGCGAAGTCGCGCAAGGGTTCATTGCGCTCGAGCAGACGAGACGGGGTTTTCAGCCGAGGTTCGCTCATTGGCCGCTTCCAGCGCAACCTGTGGGCAATTCTATTTCATTTGAGCTCATTTGAAAGCGATTTTCCGGCCGGTGTCGGAACTCGAACCTAGCGATCGCGCTGGCGACGCCGCCGATGTCGCCGGCTCCGTCCGGAGCGCGGGCTACGGTCGCTCTCCGGTGCATTCGTTTCGCCCGGCGCGCACCGCTCCGTGCGCTGTCGCCGCTTCGGACGCGGCCACGGTTGTCACTTGCGCCGCAGATCGCGGAGCCCTATCCTCGTCTGCTTCGACAGACAACGAGAACCCGCCCAGCGTTCTCGGCTCAGTCAAGTTCTTTCGGATCCTCGTGGCGTGATTCTTGCGGCCGTCACGGATCGAGAACGCCGCCCCTGGTTCTCAGACGGTCGTTGTTGCGCCGGATGAACGAGCCCGCCAAAGAACACCTCGCTTTCGTGCGTCGGATCGCACGCAGGATCAGCCTTCGCTCGAGAAAGAGCGGGGCACTCGATTTCGATGATCTCGTTCAAGCCGGTACGGTCGCGCTTCTCGAGGCGGCGGAGCGGTTCGACCCGGACTACGGGGTCAGCTTTGCGGCGTTTTCGAAGAAGCGCGTTGTCGGCGCCATGTACGACGAGCTGCGAAGATCGGAGCGGCTCCCCAGCGCTGTCGTCGCCTCGTTCGACGCTCCTACTTCCTCGGCTGACGAACGACCGCTAGCAGAGATCGTTGCCGACCCACGAGCGAATGCGGAGACGAGTCTCGAAACGGTCGAGTTGCTCTCGAGCAACCGAAGGCTCACGCGCCGTCACCGATTCGTGCTCGTCCGCGCCGCCGCGGGGTACCGTCAGGCGGAGATCGCCGACATGCTCGGGGTCAGCCCCTCGCGAGTCGGACAGCTGCTCAGGGAGGCACGCTCGCCAGACGATTCGGTCGACGGGAAGTCGCTCAGCGAACGGGAATCCGAGGTGCTGGCGGCGACCGCCGAAGGGCTCACGGCGAAGGAGATCGCAAAGCGCCTCGTGATCGCGCCTGCAACCGTGCAGGATCACCGGCGCAGCGTGACCGCGAAGCTTGCCGCGCGGAACATCACACACGCAGTCGCAGTCGCTTACCAGGCTGGATTGCTGCCCCTCTCGGCCGTCGCGCGAGTAAACGGCTCCCGTTCGTGAACGCTCAAACTACGTCGCGGCAATCGGGCATCGGAACTGAAGCGATCCCGCCCCAGCGGCGCCAAGACGCCGATGATCCGATCAGCCCCGAGCTCGCTCTAGTCGACCCGGAACTGGCGCGCCGAGCGCGCGCTCGGCTGGACTCGTTCGATCAGCCGGCGCCCGGCGCTCCCGCTATCGGCGCTGAGCCGAAATCCAGTGTCGCTCCGCGAAGCGATACAAGGGCGACTAGCCGGCGCGCGCGAGTCGTGCTGGCCGCGGTTGCTGTGATGGCCGGCCTAGCCGGAGCAGGCTTCACCGCCGCCAAGCTCACCGGGGAAAACAGTCGTTTGTTCGCGAGGGGCAGCCTTCCGGGAGGGAGCGTGGTCGTGCGGCCGCAAGAGACCGGGGAGAGCACCGGAAAGGCGTTCCAAAGAAAGCCGGCAACGCGAGCTCAGGCCACGTCGGCCGCGGGGGGCGAGCAGACTCGCCGGAGTCTGCCGAGGGCAAACAAGGCCAATCGGCCAGGCATCAAACAGAAGAAACGAAGGGCAAGCTCAGGCAACCCCGGCACGCCGCCCTCCAGCGCCTCACAGGTGGGCGGACCGACTACGCCAGTCTTTTCGTGGGTCGCCGTTCGAGGCGTGATTTTCTACGACTTCGAGCTCTTCAGAGGGGCAACGAGGGTGTTCACCGCCCGCCCCCGCCAACCCCGACTCGCCCTACCGTCAACGTGGACCTACGGGGGTCGCCGCTTCAGCCGAGCGCCCGGCAATTATCGCTGGCTTGTCAGGCCCGTCTTTCACGCGAATACGAAGACTCGGTACGGGCCTGCCATCGTCAGCGCGAAACTCGTGTTGCACCGCTGACAAGCGGCGACCTCCGCCGACCGGCCACACCAGAAGCGGCTTGCCTCGAGGTCGATCTCGGCCCGAAGAACAACGCGTTTTCCGGACTAATCGGTCATTCCGGCAACCGAGATCCCCCTTTTTGGGGATACGACCTGGCGCCGGCGGACGCGATTGGATTGAGGTAGGAAAAACCACGGTTCTGCGGCTCCGCCCAGGTTGCTCTCAAAAACGAGCAACAACCCGCAGATATGTCCTCAAACAACAACCGCCGCCGCCTGATCGCCCGGAACGAGGGTGCTAATGCGCACTCAGCGTGCCTCTCCGCTCTCCGGGGGACCTTTGAGCCCTCGCCGATCGCGATTGGATTTGCGGACTACCGGCATGGACTTCGGTCGGTACCCCGAAGGCCCAGCCAAAGGGGGAAAACGTGAAACGCCTCGACGTGATCAAGCGCGTCCTGCCGGCAGCTTTGGTTGTCTGCATCGTCGGCCTGTCGCTCGCAAGTTCTGATTCCGCCGCTGCGAAGCGCCATCTCCGAACGGCCTCGCGTAGCGGCTTTTTGCTGGCGAGTGCCAAGCCCAATAGGCCCCAATGCCGGCCGCGCAAGTCGAGCTGCTCCGACACGAACCCCCCGACCGCACCGACCGGTTTGGCCGTGACTGGCATAACCCAGACCGGCGTCTCACTCACTTGGAACCCTGCTACCGACAACGTGGGCGTCACCGGTTACGCGCTCTACCTGAACGGAACGAAAGTCGGTACGACGACTCAGACGAGCTACGGCTTCTCGGGACTGAGCTGCGGAACGAGCTACACGCTCGCGGTTGCTGCCTACGACGCCGCCGGAAACGTGTCGGCGACGGCGACAAACACTCCGACGACGAGCGCCTGCTCTGACGCGACGCGTCCGACCGTTCCGGGCAGTCTCAGCGTCACCGGCACGACTCAGACCAGCATCTCAGTCGCTTGGAACGCCGCGACCGACAACGTTGGCGTCACCGGCTACGCGCTCTATGTGAACGGGACGAAGGTCGGTACCACCGCTCAGACGAGCTACAGCTTCTCGGGCCTGAGCTGCGGAACGAGCTACACGCTCGGAGTCGCGGCCTACGACGCCGCCGGCAACTTGTCGTCTAGTGTGACCACCGTCGCTGCCGCCAGCGCGTGCCCGGACAACACGGCCCCTACCGCACCGACCGGCGTGTCCGTAACCGCCACGACCCAGACCGGCGTCTCACTCGTTTGGAACGCCGCCACCGACAACGTTGGCGTGACCGGCTACGCGCTCTATGTGAACGGGACGAAGGTCGGTACCACCGCTCAGACGAGCTACAGCTTCTCGGGCCTGAGCTGTGGAACGAGCTACACGCTCGGAGTCGCGGCCTACGACGCCGCGGGGAACCTTTCGTCGACGCCGACCGTGACGGCCGCGACGTACTCCTGCGTCGCGTCCGGTCCATGTGGCACCGCTGCTGCGTCAGCGCCGGCGACGCTTCAGCACGTGGTTTGGATCTGGATGGAGAACCAGACCTACAGCAACGTCATCGGCAACACGAGTGCGGCTCCGTATGAGAACCAACTCGCCGGCCAGTGCGGTCTTGCGACCAACTACGCGGGGGTCTCGCACCCGTCGCTGCCGAACTACATCGCCGCCACCTCCGGCTCGACGCAGGGGATCACAGACGACAACCCGCCCTCGAGCCATCCGCTCGGAGTTGCGAGCATCTTCGGCCAGATCAACTCGAAGAGCTATCAGGAGTCGATGCCCTCCAACTGCGCCTTGACGAGCTCGGGCAATTACGCGGTCAAACACAACCCGGAGGCCTACTACACGCCTATCCGAACGGACTGCAACGTGAACGACGTCCCGATGGGCTCGACGAGCTCGGGCGCGTTTTTGAACGACTTGACGAACAACACCCTTCCTGCCTTCAGCTTCGTAACGCCCGACATGTGCAACGACACGCACGACTGCAGCGTTTCGACGGGAGATAACTGGCTCAAGTCCTGGGTACCCAAGATCGTTGCGAGTCCCGCCTACAAGGCCGGCCAGCTTGCCCTCTTCATCACCTGGGACGAAAACGACGGGTCGGCCGGCAACCAGGTGCCGGCCATTGTCGCCAGCCCCTACACGCCCGTTGGCACAACCTCGGCGACGAGTTTCAACCACTACTCACTGCTACGCACGACAGAGGAACTGCTCGGCACCACGAATTACCTTGGCAACGCGGCAGGGGCGGCCTCGATGCGAAGCG
>Ga0070696_100003575_pt1 | contig 10357 bp, 5 predicted proteins | sample KBSK1253metaG_FD_65474 | JGI IMG/M metagenome (GOLD analysis project Ga0070696, IMG submission 65474) | Corn, switchgrass and miscanthus rhizosphere microbial communities from Kellogg Biological Station, Michigan, USA - KBS K1-25-3 metaG | ecosystem: Host-associated > Plants > Roots >... | reverse complement strand
TGGCGCTTCACGTTCAGTGGGATCTGCCGAACGGCTTGAAGGATGTTTCTGAAATTGAGAGGCTGGCAAAGCATTTTTCAATCCGGCCTGGTTCGATCAACCCTAACGTCTTTCAAAATCAGGAGTACAAATATGGGTCCATCGGCAATCCGGATTCCTCAGTTCGCCGCATGGCTCTCCGACACATACTTGAATGCGTCGCAATCGCCGGCGCCCTTCGTTCCCGAGACATCGCTCCTTGGTTTGCCGATGGTTCCAACTATCCCGGCACGCAGAATATTCGTAAGCGCATCGGCTATTTTGAGGAAGCCCTCCGAGAAATTCACGGCGCGTTGAAACCCGGCCAGCGATTGCTTCTCGAGTACAAACCATTCGAGCCCGCCTTCTATCATACGGACATCGCCGATTGGGGTATGGCATTTCTCCTCGCAAAGGAGGCCGGGCCCCAAGCCATGGTGCTAGTCGATACCGGGCATCACTACCAGGGACAAAACATCGAGCAGATTGTTGCGTGGCTCCTTCAGAAGAAAATGATGGGCGGATTCCATTTCAACGATCGGCGGTACGCCGACGACGATCTGACGCTCGGCTCGATCGATCCCTATCAGATTTTCCGAATCTTTCACGAGATTCGAATGTTCGAGTGGGAAACGCAGACGACTGCCAACATCGCCTACATGGTCGACCAGAGCCACAACCTAAAAGGGAAAATCGAAGCAATGCTCCAAACCGTTTGCACGGCCCAGGAACTCTACGCCCGCGCTGCTCTCGTGGACCACGCCGCCCTCGCGAAGCTCCAGGAAGAGTGCTCGCTAGTCGATGCGGAGGAAACTCTGCGCGGGTCGTTCTGGCTGGACGTGCGGCCCGCAATCCGGGAATGGAGAAAATCGCGTGGCCTTCCGGAAGATCCTTTGCAGGCGTTCCGCACCAGTGGATACCTGGAACGCATCACACGTGAGCGGAGCGAGAAGAATCGCGGCGCCTCCGCTAGCTACGCCTAGCGCGATCAAAATGTTCTACGAAGGGGTCCCCTTTAAGAAAGCAAGGACCAGGATTTCGGAGTTTGCGAACCATTGAAAATGCTCTAAAATCAGTAGTAGTTCCCACTGTGGGCGTGTAGCTCAGCTGGGAGAGCACCTGCTTTGCAAGCAGGGGGTCGCAGGTTCGAACCCTGTCACGTCCACCAAAACTTTCTAAGAAGCGTCGGCGTTGACCATCCACGGCTGCAACACTCACGCATTAAGTGCGCAACAGACAAAAGCAAATTTCCAACAATCTAAGTTCCTTAGCAGACCGGCTCCAACGAACTTCAGAGTTGTGTAAATTACTTGAGATCTTGTAGCAGGCTCCTATGTGGTGTTCATCAAAGTCTTCTTGAAGCTGTTCCAAAACGGGACCGTCGGTCCGCGATGGCACTGGAGCCACCGAAACCCCTCCGAGGCTCCTGCTTGAGCAACCGATATATCGACTGCGATTTCAATACATTACGTGCGGACGGGACGATGGAGATTGGGCGGTGCATGGATATGTTCTTGCAAGTGCAGACAGAAGGGATTTGCGATCCACGTAAGGCGCCGGACTCAGCGACCAAAAGATTGAGGGCCTGCGCGAAAGAGTGGACTTAGCTCGGTGATCGTTGCCATCAAATCAATCAAAGACTGTCGATAAGGGGCGACTCGCGCAATCGAATGACCCCCGCGCGAACTTCCGGCGTATTGAGAGGCGGGAACTGTGGCTGTGGATGGCAGCCGGAATCATCACGCTGCTGCTCACCATAGGCTTAGCCTCCTTTCTTCTTCCTAACGCAAGTCAGCATCAAGACTTCTATTCTCAGAATGTGCTGCCTCAGGCCATGCGGGGCCTGGTGGGCTTGGTATTCCTGTTCGACCTTTACACAATTTATCAACATCTGCTGATTCACCGGATCCGCAAACAAATGGTGGAACGGGAAGAGCTGTTCCATCTGATCAGTGAGAATGCCGCCGACTTGATTGCCGTGGTGGACATGGACGGGCAACGGCTTTTCAACAGTCTCTCCTATCAGAGGGTCTTGGGTTATTCCCCCGAGGAACTGCAAGCGTCTCCAGGCTTTGAACAGATTCACCCGGATGATCGTGCACGCGTCAAAAAAGCGGCGGAGGATGCGCGTAGCTCGGGAATCGGAAAAACTATGGAGTACCGTCTTCGCCATAAGAATGGCGCGTGGTTGGTACTCGAATCCACCTCGAGCGTTATCCGAAATGACAGAGGCGAGCCGGAAAAGCTGATCATCGTGAACCGCGACGTCTCCGAGCGTAAGCGAGCGGAAGAAGCTCTGCGCAGGTCGGAAGTGGGTTTTCGGTCTGTGGTGGAAGATGCACCCTACGGGATTTATCGCGCGAGCCCGGCCGGCCGGTTGCTCCAGGTGAATCCCGCGCTCCAGAAAATGCTCGGTTACGAGTTGAAGGAAGAACTTCTCCAGAGAGATATGCCGAGCGAAATATTCCGGCACCCTGGCGAATATCAGCGATTCGCCGAACTGCTTGCCCGCACGGTAGAAAGTAAGGATGTCGAAATGGAATGGAAACGGCGGGACGGCACGCCGATCACAGTCCACTGTTCTGGCCGTCGCGTCAACGATGAAAATGGCTCTCCAGCTTACTTTGAAGTGTTTGCAGAAGATGTCACGGAAAAAAGAGTCCTCGAAAAACAGTTGCGCATGGCGCAAAAGATGGAAGCGATTGGGCGGCTCTCGGGTGGCATCGCCCACGACTTTAACAATCTCCTCGGAGTAATCATTGGCTATAGCCGAGTGTTAAAGCGGGAGTTGGGGACAAACAGGGCTTTGTGTGAGCACGCTCTGGAAATCGAAAAGGCGGGTCAGCGAGCGGCGTCCCTAACCAAACAGTTGTTAGCGTTCAGCCGGCAGCAGGTCTTGACGCCTGCCATTCTAAATCTCAACACGCTTGCCTCTGATATGGAAAAAATGCTTCCCCAACTCCTCGGCGAAGACATCGAGGTGTCTATGGTGTTGAACCCGGAGCTTGGCAATGTGAAAGCGGACCAGAGCCAGATTGAACAAGTCATCATGAATTTGGCTGTTAACGCGCGTGACGCTATGCCGGCGGGCGGTAAATTGAAAATCGAGACCACGAACGCGGAGTTAGACCAAGCTTACGTCTGGGACCACCCGGGCTCCAAAGCTGGTTCCTACGTGCTCCTGGCGGTAACCGACACCGGCACGGGCATGGACGCAGCAACCCTCACGCACATATTTGAACCTTTCTTCACTACAAAGGAACTAGGCAAAGGCACCGGACTCGGACTCGCCACCGTTTACGGCATCGTTAAACAAAGCAACGGATATGTCAGCCTCGACAGCGCTCCGGGGCGCGGCACGTCCTTTCAGGTTTACCTGCCGCGGTATGCCGGCCCGCCTGCAGTCGACGAACTGAAACCCGAGTCCGCGGATAATTTGCGCGGTACCGAAACTATTCTGCTCGTGGAAGACTCTGAGCCCCTGAGAAAGCTCGCCAAGACTTATCTTGAATCCAGCGGATTTCACGTTCTTTCCGCGGAGAGCGGCGAAGACGCTCTGGAAGTTGCGAGGCGCTCTGGCGCGACCTTTGATCTCCTTCTGACGGATGTTGTTATGCCCGGCATGAACGGCCGCGTCCTGGCCGAGCATATGTTGCTGCGACAGCCGGAGATGAAGGTCCTCTACATGTCCGGCTATACCGACAGCTTCATCGCCGGTCACGGTGTTCTGGATCCCGGTACCCACCTTCTGCACAAGCCCTTCATCGAAGAGGTTCTCATCCGAAAAGTTCGCGACGTGCTTGATGGTGGCAAGAAGCCCGCGGCCCGTGCAACCCCAGTGACCGAATTTGTTGATAGCCACATCCCCTCGGCCTGATAGGAGAAGCTCCGCGATGGATAAATTGTTGGTTGTGGATGATGACGAGGCCTTACGGCGCTTGATTCGTGTTGAATTGAGCGATACCTTCGAAATCATCGACTCAGGCGTGCCGGAAGAGGCTCTAGCTCTCGCTCTTGAAAACAAGCCGGACGCCATCCTGCTCGACTTGCGGATGCCCAAGTATTCAGGCTATGAGCTGCTTCAAACATTTACAGCCTTCAGCCATACCCAGAAGATCCCGGTAATCATCGTCAGCGGCGAGGCTGGCGGACAGACGAAAGAACATTGCAAGCAACTCGGGGCTTTCTCCTATTTCGAGAAACCCATAGATTTCGATGCGTTGCGAACCTGCCTTACACAACTCACGAAAGTTCGCCGTTTTATCCCTCGAGCTGAAGTGCGCGTGCGTTTACATGTTCCCCTTAAATTGCGCGCTATGGACAACCACGGGAAGCAGATGGACTACGAGACGACGACCGAGGATGTTAGTCTAAGCGGCTTTCGGTGCGGCTGCTCCGCCGCTTTGCTTGTCGGCTCCATCGTAGAGGTTTATCTCATGAACTCCGGGACGCAGTACGTGGGAAAGGCCGAGATAGTTCACTCGGAACGAGCGGCTTCTGCCCTTCGGCAGTTCGGATTCCGCTTTATCGAAAAAACTGGGCCGTGGGTGCTGAGCTAGGGTTGTAGGTGAACCCTTTTCATGTCAAATGCTGAAGTCCCTCTTTCTCCACAAGTCGAAGCCATCTCGGGTGCGGCTGCCCTAGGTCGGCCCTCTGTTGTCCGCGTGCTCGCCGTCGACGATGAGTTGGCTGCTTCGAAGCTCATTGCCCTGATGCTTTCTTCGCCGGCTTTTCACTGCACAACCGCCTCCAGCGGTGAGGAAGCCCTTGTGGCTTTGCAAGGCGAGCGATTCGATGCCGTTATCTCCGACCTTCAAATGCCCGGGATCAGCGGTCTGGAACTGCTTACTCAGGTTCGTCGCTCCTACCCTCACATGGCGTTCCTGGTCACCACCGGCGTCGACGACCTGGAGGTCGGCGTGCAGGCCATGCGCTGCGGCGCGGACGACTATCTCGTTAAACCTCTTCGTGAAAGTGCCATCCTTGTAAGTCTGGAGAGTGCCCTGCACAAGCGGCAACTCGAACAGGAGGTCGAGAACTACCGTCAGCATCTCGAAGAAATGGTTGTAGAACGCACTGGCCGGCTTCATGCGGCGCTTCACCAGCTCGAAAACAATTACGAAAGCACCCTGCAAGCGCTTGGGGCGGCGATTGATCTCCGCGACAGCGAAACCGCGGGCCACTCCCGGCGTGTCTGCCGCTATTCGCTTGAAATTGCACGCGCCATCGGATGGTCTGAGAAACAGTTGGAAAATCTCGCCAGAGGCGCCTATCTGCATGATATCGGCAAGTTAGGAATTCCCGACCGCATCCTTCTCAAACCCGGACTTCTCTCTGTGGAAGAACGAAAACTCATGCAGCGGCACGTACAGATCGGTTTTGATCTCGTCAAGGGCATCGACTTTCTTTCCGAGGCGTCTGAAATCGTCCTTATGCATCACGAGCGATACGATGGGGGTGGCTATCCGCGCGGCTTCCAGGGAAGTGAAATTCTCTTAGGCGCCCGGATTTTCGCGATAGCGGATACTCTCGATGCCATCACTTCCGACAGGCCTTATCGTCGCGCCTCCGCGTTCGAGTCAGCACGCGAGATTATCCGGCAATGTTCGGGTAGCCAGTTCGATCCGCTCGTTGTAGATGTGTTTCTGAATGTTCCCGAAGAAACTTGGCCGGCGATCGCAAAGGATCTGCGTCAAGTTGATGCACTGTCCTCCGAATTGCGCGGGAAAATCGGCATACTTCACGTCGGTCCTGGCGAAATCCGTTGAGTGACTTTGCCAAGCCGCTCTCTCGTTTCTTCTGTTCCCGTCCCGTCTCACCAAACTACGAATTTCCCGTCAACTCCTTCCAACCATTCCACTTCCGCCCGTCTCATTCGAATCCCCCACCGGTCTCCCTGCCCGTAACAAACTATTTATAGTCATAGTACTTTATTTCCCTTGACAATAGATATTGAGCTGCTTAAAACCTTCCCCATTACTTCCTGTGGAGGCACCCATGTCCCCCTCTCGCCCCGTTTCGCCTCACGTCCAATTCCTTGCAGTCGCACTGGGAATGCTTTCTCTACCTTCAGTAATAAGTGCCCAATCATAGGGCATTCCCTGGTACACAATCCCGCTCCCGATTCCCAACGGATTTGTGGATGCCGCAACAGGGAACGTTCATCTCGAAATTCCTCTCGCCTCAATTCCCGAACGCAACGGAGACCCCTTAGTTTCCAAAGCCATTTTCGACTCAAGTGCCTGGGGATATAACGGCGGATGGGGACCACTGGGCCCGGGTTGGCAGGTATTTACCGGAAACACGCACTCAGGATCCGGATCTTATAACTCCTCATATCAGGACTGTACCTCGGCAGGCTATAGCCCGTACACCAGTGGTCAAGTCACTTCAAACTATTTTTATTTTATCGATGACCACTCGACGTCACACGGGCTCAACGCTCTCAACTACACCAAGCAGGTAAGCTGCTATAACCCCTCGACAGGTATCTACTTCGGATCCGGCAATGACATCCCTTCAACATCTGGTCTTGCCAGTGACGGCTCGGGGTATAGTTTCACCGTAACGAATTATACGGTTCTCCAGGTGCATGCTCCGGACGGCACGCTGTCCTACGGTGACCCTAGATCTCCGGTCGACACCAATGGCAACTACAGTAACTCGCTAGTAGGTTCTCAGCCGGACATGTTGGGCCGCTCGCCCTTCCAGTTCCATCCTTCTTTTTTCATTCACCTCTGTCCTTCGAGCCCCACTAGCATCGGTATCCGCGCATCCGACGGTTCAACCAATAACTACACTTTTACGTGCAGCTCACTAAGCGTTGCCGAGATACTCTTCGGAACCCAATATACGGGCACCGAGAGTTTCCTAACGAGTATCGGCCTCCCGGACGGAACTCAATATTCGTTTATCTACGATACGGGTACGACAGGCAACCATGGAGGCAGTCTGCTTTCCGTCACACTTCCTGACGGCGGCGTAATATCATTCACCTATTCGGGTTCCTCCAGCACGGTAACGACGGTAACGTTCGGCGGGGCCACATGGAACCTGAACCGTGTCTTCGATAGTTCCTCTCGCAAGACAACAACTACGGTTATGTCGCCGCTCCGATACGACAGCGTCTCCAGTACCAATGTTAGCGACAAAGCTGTATTCGTTAGCGTCCCAAATTTTTCATATGTCCAGACTGCCCAATACTATAGCGGCACCTCCACACTGCTCAGGACTGTAACCACGACATACGACAACAGCGGCATTTTTTTCTTGCCGATGACGATCACGACCGTCAACGACATAGGTCAAAGCTCCTCCGTCTCGTATCAGTATCTTAACAATATCATGCGCGATTATCCGACCCAGAAGCAGGAAACCGACTTCACCGGAGCCGTTGCAAGGACGACAGTCACCCAATATAACGGCCCTTATTCAAAGCCCTCCAGTGTCAACGTCTATGCTGGCGCGAACACGAATGGCACGCCGGCTTCCAGTACCCTCTATTCGTACGATGAATTTGGCGCAAATTATTGCAAGAATGGGGTGCCAGGCCTGACCAACTTCACCGGCGCGACGAGCCACGATGACACCAATTACGGCATTGGATGGACAGCACGCGGTAACCTCACTACCATCCAGCGACTAATTTCCGGCAATAGTTACGCGACCACCCACATGTGCTACGACACTCTGGGAAACGTGACGCAAACAGTTGACGCCAACGGCAATCCAACCAGCTACGACTACAGCGATTCGGGCAAATGGGCAGATTCTTTCTGCATTCCTTCTGGAACCATCACACATGCATTCCCAACCACTGTCACAGACCCCTTAGGTCATCAGTCCAAATATTCCTATTTTTCCTGCACAACCCTCAAACAAAGCAACGCGGAGCAAAATCAAATCAACGCTGGGAAGAGCACGACCTACTCCTACGATATGTTCAACCGTCCCATAACCATAAACTTTCCGGACGGAGGCCAGATTACATATTGTTACAGCCACGATCCAAACCTCCCTTGCTATTCAACCGCTCTGCCGCCATTCTCCACCACGTCGCAATTGATGACCGCTTCCACAAGCCTAACTACAAAGACTATTTTGGACGCGTATGGCCGTACCATTCAAACCAAAGTCACATCCGACCCAGACTGCCCAGGCGGCGACAAGTCCGACACCACCTACGACGGCCTCGGCCATGTTCTCACAGTCTCCAACCCGTACTGCACCACGAGCGACCCCACTTACGGCTTAACCATCTACTCCTACGACGCCCTCGGTCGAACAACCCAGGTCGCCAATCCCGATGGCACTGCCTCAACAACTGCCTATGTGGGCTCCGCCACGAAAGTAACCGACGAGAGCAACATTCAACGCATCTCCCAAACCGACGCGCTAGGTCGGCTCACCTCACTTTGCGAAGTCGCCCCAGGCCCCTTCGTCGGCGCTGGCGGCGCCCAGAGTTCCTCCCTAATCGGCTCGGCCGGCGCGCCCGCCTCCTGCGGGCTCTTAATAGCAGGGACGGGTTTTCTTACGACGCAATATAAAAGGGCGCCCCTTTTGGAGTAGGTTTTGAGTGTTCAGCTCAACCCCTCCAGAAAGGAGCACCCTGTATATGGATAGCGTGAAGTATATCGGGATGGATGTTCACAAGGAAGCGATCTCCATGGCGGTCCTGAATTCCGCCGGCAAGCCGGTAATGGAATGTGTCATCGAAACCAAGGGAAGTTCCATCCTTCAGTTTTTCCAAGGACTACGCGGAAGCCTGCACGTCACCTTTGAGGAAGGCACCTGGGCTGCCTGGCTGTATGACCTGCTGAAGCCGCACGTTACGAAGCTGGTGGTGTGCAATCCCCGCCGGAATGCTCTGTTGAAAGAAGGCAGCAAGAGTGATCGTATCGATGCCCGGAAGCTCGCGGAGCTGCTGCGTTCGAATCTTCTTCGGCCGGTCTATCACGGTGAGCATGGCGTTCGGACGTTGAAGGAGCTGGCGCGCAGCTATCTGACGATCAGCAAGGATCTCGAACGAGTGATGAGTCGGCTGAAGGCCATCTACCGAAGCTGGGGGATTCCTTGTACGGGGAAGCAAGTCTATGCGCCGCGCTATCGCCCGGAGTGGCTCGGCAAGATCGCGGAAGCCGGGGTGCGCCGTCGAGCAGAGTTCTACTACCAGGAGTTCGATGCTTTGAGGTCGTTACGCCAGGAAGTACGCCACGATCTTTTGGCTGAGGCTAACAAGCACAGCGCGGCGAAATTGTTACGCGAGATTCCGTTTATCGGCCCGATCCGGACGGCGCTGCTGATCGCCATCCTGCAGACACCGCATCGCTTTCGCACCAAGCGACAGCTATGGACTTACAGCGGATTGGGGATCGAGACCCACGGCAGTGCCGAGCACCGTTATGTCGAGGGAGAGCTACAGCGCTCGAAGAAGCCGATCTCGATTCGCGGGCTGAATCGCAATCACCATCACGATCTAAAGAATCTGTTCAAGAGTGCGGCTACCGTAGCCGCGGCCAAGCCCGGACCGTTTCAGGAGTTTTACGCTGCGCTGGTCGCCAAGGGCATCAAGCCGGAGATGGCGCGCCTGACTCTGGCGCGCAAGATCGCTGCGATTACTTTGACCGTTTGGAAGAAAGGAGTGCGCTTCGACGCCAAATATTTGAAACCACAAACAGCTTGAGTGTCTCTGGCAATCCGTTCCATCCCTGGAATTCCTCCTGGTGGTGGTCAGCCGGGTTCTTGAGACACTCGGGATCGAGGGTGAGTCTCAGCTGGTAAGTTAGGCGCTGCGTGCCTCGGGCACTCAGTCTCCCACGCGACCCTAGGCCCCCTCGCACCACCCGAGAAAGCTATGGGCCACGAGTCCCAGATAGAACCATGGTGAGCACCTGATCACCGAACTGCTTGCTGGTTTCAGAACTGACTGGCCTCGTCGCGAATAGGCGATGAAAACCACTGGGAGAGGAACCCAAACGTGCTACGCAACTGTGCGTAGGCAAACGAGCACATGGGGCGGAACGCCAGAACAAATCCTGCTCAATTACGCAAGCTGGAAAACAAGAAAAGATCCGGCCAAGGGAGGAGTATTTTTCTTGACTTCCCCTTTTATAGAACTTACCAGGATCTGGAGCAACTCGCTGCTCCAATCCATTTCTTCAGTATCGAGGTTACCCAGTGTTTGAGGTTGTACAAGGCCGGATTCCAGCGGCGAGATTCTCCCACAATAGCCGTTAAGTGGGCTTGCAAGTAATCCGTTTCGGTACAAATCTTCAATTTCGTTCTCAGTGGCTACTTGTGCAGCGGACACTTGCCTTGGGCTAAAACAGCTCTTCGCGAA
>Ga0070696_100003573_pt1 | contig 10360 bp, 14 predicted proteins | sample KBSK1253metaG_FD_65474 | JGI IMG/M metagenome (GOLD analysis project Ga0070696, IMG submission 65474) | Corn, switchgrass and miscanthus rhizosphere microbial communities from Kellogg Biological Station, Michigan, USA - KBS K1-25-3 metaG | ecosystem: Host-associated > Plants > Roots >... | reverse complement strand
TCTGCCGACCCCCCAGGGGGGGGAGTCGATCTTTTCTAAACGAATCCCTGATGTTTTTGTTCGGGCCGAGCACGGCGCGGCCGTGCCGCGTGGCTCGCTGCCGCACCCTGCTCGCCTGTCCTGTGCCGGTGGCACGGGACACACACCCCCCGCAGCATATGCAACCGATGGTCATCGGCTGATCCCTTGTGATCCACCTGCGCTGATGGTGCGCCTTGACAGTGCGTCATCAGTTGGCAAGTGGGATCACGCTGCAGCACACGCTCACGGATACCCCCCTCCCCGTACCAACCGGGGGGGAGTGGTGAGACACGCCACCCTGCCACGGAAACACCCCCCTCCTCCGGTCAGTACCGGGGTAGCTCAGCGAAGCACGCACACGTGAGCGCGCATGGTGTGCCCGGGTGGGCACTGCGTGGGTACAAACAGGGGCAGCACACCGGCGCCACCACTGCCCACCATCACGGACAACACGCACAGCGCCGTGGCTACGCCTGCCCCCCACCGCTTCACGGCCTCAGCTCTCCCGTCTCGATGAACGTCGCCCACCTCAGCGCGTACGCCTCGATGTCGGTTGCGGACACGTTGGCGCGAACCTTGTTCAGCTCGGCGCACCACGCTCGCGCCTCGCGCAGCGCCTGAGCGCGAGCCCACTGCGAGGGGCTCGGCACCGCCCCACGCACCTCCTCGACCACAGTGCGCGCGAGCACCTGCGTCGCCTCTGCCATCTCCTGCAGCTCGTCGGACTGTCCTGCCATTGCACCCTCCTCGAACTTGTTACACGGACACATCGTCTCGACCACGCAATCGGTCTTGCTGGCAAGGCAGGCCGTGGCCCACTGCCCGACCCTGTTGTGGATCGACCGCGCGTGACCACACTCGGCGCACTTCTCATCCAACCTGACGCCCACCTCAGAGACCCCTCTCGAACTCCTGCACTCCGATCCATCGCGCCGGCACGTCGCCGAACACGAGCACCCCGCCAGCCGTGAGCTTGCCGCCCGGCGGGCCTGTCCAGATGCCGACCGCGCGCCGACCGCCGTCCGCGGCGCGCACGGCCCACGAGTCTGTGAGCTTCCCAGGTCGCCTCTGCGCCGTGAACGTGTAGCCCCGGGCGTACGTGACCACCACGCGCCAGCCGTGCGCCCTGAGCTTGTTCAGCAGGCCGAGCGGGACACTCGGGACCGAGCCCACCCCGACCACGCGCATCGGCACCTCTGGCGCGGGCCAGACCGGGTAACCGGGCCACGGGGGCGGCACCCGCATCCGCTCGGCCACGCGCTCGGCGATGCGCGCCCGCTCGGCCTCGGGATCGTCCACGAACGTCGGGAACGGATCCGGCCGGCGCACGGGCGGCAAGCGGCTCGGGCGGCAGTCCACGCGACCGACGCCGAGTACCCACATGAACCCGTCCGGCGAAGTGATCACGGCTTGAACCTCTCGACCGGCCACATCTCCAGACTGAGCCCCGCTTTCTCGCCGAACCACGGCCGCGCCCACCGCTTTGTCGTCTCGCCGAACCCCACCACCTGCCGGTCGTTGGCGTAGGCACCGGCGTCCTGCAGCGCGTCGAGCACGTTGCGCACGAGCTTGTCGAGGTCGCCGATGTGCGGGTGGGTCGGATAGTCCCACTCGTCGAGATAGGCGAGCTGGTGGCCGACGCTGAGCGGATCGAACCAAAAGATCATCTCAACGACACACGGGCCGTCGATGCGCTCCCACTCCAGCTCCTCGACGTGTTCGGCGACCGTCCGGCGCCACACGGGGCCGTCGGTGCTCGACTCGACCATGCGGACCTTGCCCGTGGGCCGCCCGCCCCCACCGCGCACGATCTGCGGCTTGAGCGAGCCTTTCGGCCTCGCGTGCCCCTCGATGAACGTCGCTCTCATTGCTCGTCGCTCGCGGGCTTGAGCTTGGCATGCACCTTGAGCACGTCGCCCTCGAAATGCGGCACGATCGTCACCTCGGTAGCCATGACGTCGAACGTGAGCCCCGCGAGCGTGAGCGTCCCGTTCCACGTCGCCGGATCGACCGCGAGCATCCGCACCATCCGCTCGACCAGCTCGGGCGTCGGGTACCGGATCTCCAGCTCGAACGACGCGTCCGTGTGCCTGATCACGTACTCCACCTCGGTCACTTCCCCTCTCATCGTCGTCTCGCCCACGGATCGATGCGCGCGCTCGCGTACACGATGTCGAGCACGTCGCCCGCCTCGCCCGAGAGCGCCCCGGGCGGCAGCACCGCGCCGAAACGGCGCAGCAGATCCTTTTGAGCCTGACTCGCGGGTTTGGCCCGCCATGTGGCGTCGCGGCGCGCGAGGCTCGACGGGAGCTGCAGCACGACGCCCTCGGCGTGCGCCATGGCGTACCCGAGATCCTCGATCTCGCGGGCCACCCAGTCGGACTCGCCCATCGTCTTACGGGCCACGCTGAGCACGTCCCACGCCTCGGATCCGCTCAGCGCGGGAACCACGGTGACGTACCGCTCTTTGCCATATGGCGCGAACCACTGGCCGCCGTACGTGCGCTGCCACCGCGCCCGCTGGCCGTGGAAGAGGTCGACCTCGCTGGAGATCAGGAATCCGTCGAGCCATGCCCGGTCGCGGTATCCGCCGCTGGTGTCCTCCTCCTCGGGCAGATCGGCGTCCTCGCCCAATTCGAGATCCTCGGGGCGCGGCTTGACCTTTTCGCGCTCGCCCATGAGATCGGTCAGCCCCACGAGCGCGTGGCGTTGGCTGACGCCCACCACGTCGAGCACGATCGCGTCGGTCTTGCCGGGGAACGTCCGCAGCACCCGCCCGACCATCTGGACGTAGAGACCGACATGCGTGGTGGGCCGCGCGATGATGACGCAGCTCGCCATCGGCAGGTTGGTCCCCTCGGTCAACACCATGCAGTTGACGAGCACGTCAACGCGACCCGCTTTAAACGCATCGAGATGCGCCCGGCGCACCACTGGCACCTGTTGGCCATGGACGATGCGCGCGGTCACGCCGGCCGTGGTGAACCGCTCCACCATCAGCTCGGCGAACTCCACCGTCGGCACGAACAGCAGCGACGGCCGCCCGAGCGCGTGCTCCCGGTAGGCGTCCACGATCCGCTCGGGCGCCAGACTCGCGGCGAGCGCGTCGCCGAGCTGCCCCTCCGAGAAATCACCAGCGCTCTTGCGCACCTTGGACAGGTCGAGATCCTCGACCCGCACGTGGATCCCGCGCGGGGGGACGAGGAACTTGCGCGTGATCATGTACCGGATGTCGCGCTCGTACACGACGCTCTGCCAGACCTCACGCAGGCCGACGCCATCGCCCCGGCTCATCGTGGCCGTGAAGCCGACCGCCTTGGCCCCGCCCTCGGTGAAGCAACCGAAATGGTCCAGGATCGTCCTGTAGCTCGGCGCGGTCGCGTGGTGGCACTCGTCGACCACCACGAGCCCCACGCCCCGTAGCAGGCCCCTGCGGGCCTCGTGGCGCAGCGTCTGAACGGAGCCCACCACCACCGGAGCGCCCACGCCGTTCTCGTCGGCCTTGACCACCCCGACGCGCAGATGCGGCGCGACAGAGTGGATCTCCTCTTTGGCCTGCCGCAGCAGCTCGTCCCGGTGCGCCAGCACGAGCACCCGCGACGCGGTGCCCTCGTCGAGCGCCAGCCGCGCCAGCTCGGCGATCGGGACCGTCTTGCCCGAGCCGGTGGGCAGCACCACGGCAGGCCGCTGCGTGCCCGTCTCCCACGCCGTGCGGACTTCCTTCACGGCCTCGTTCTGGTAGTCCCGCAGAATCACGGTCATTGGCGCTCCATCGTCCACTCGGCACCGCACGCGATGCACCACGCCCGCAGGGTCAGATCGCGCCGCTCGCTGATGTCCAGCGAATGCTCGTGGGTGCATCCGTGGTCGTCGCCGATCTGGCCGTCCTCGACCACGGTGCGGCCCGCGTTCTCGCGTAGCTGCCACGCATTGGCGGGCAAGGTGTCCTCGTCCGCCACGACGATCGGGATCGACAGCAGCGACTCGCCGACCGTCATGCCGACCCCACTCCCCGGCGCAGTGCGCACCTTGAGCGCGTCGAGCACGTCGAGCCCGAGCATCAGGTGCCGCGCGCCGTGCTGGCCGGTCTCGTAGTTCTCGCGGGCTATCGCCTCGATCCGCTGCAGGCTCATCCGTAGAACCCCAATGCGATCACGGTGATCAGCGAGAGCAGGCCGACGCACACGCCCGCCACGAGCATCGCCCACCACAGCGGCGGATCGAGCGGCAGCATCATCGGCGCGGCGTCGTACCCGCCGTGAACCTCGCAGCGCGGCGTGTCGTGCGAGGTGACGTCGATCCGCTCGCCCTCCGGGCCGCCGACGTACTCGCGGCAGCAGTCGGGCCGCTCGGCCAGCTCGCGCGCCGCCTCCAGATCGGTCACGGCGGGCTCGCCGCCCCAGTAGTCGCGGTGCATCACGCCACCGCCGCATTGCGCGCGTCGGTCGCGATGGCCTCGGCGTCGCGGTGCTCGACGCGATCCGGTCGGCGGTACCACAGGCACCAACGCTTGCGGGTGTCGTCAAAGCGCGCCTCGTGCTCGATCACGCGAGCCTTGACCGCCCCGAGCAACAGATTCCGCGCGGTCTTGGCCGCGACGTCGCCGTGCTCCTCGGCGACCGCGATCAGCGGCCCCACGTCCCACCACGAGCCATCGGCCAACAGGTTCCACATGACCTGCCACGCCCCCGCGAGGCGCTCGCCCCTGCTCGGGTAGCCCGGAGTGAAGTCGGGCGCGGGATCGGCCACGGTGCGGCTCTCGGGCCGCCCGAGCACATACTGCCGCTGCGGGTGGCTGCGGGTGAGCGTGAGCAACCCCGCCTCGCACAGCTCGTCGAGCGCGCGATCCACGGTCGACGCCGCGGGGCGGCCGTTCACGCCGGCCAACAGCTCGGCCACGGTGAAGGGCGAGCGGCAGGTGCTGCTCGCCGCGATGAGTTGATCTTTAAGTACCGCTCTGCTGATTCTCATGCTTCCTACTCTAAGACATGGTGCTCGGTCGGGATAGTGTTCGCGTCCCTATGAGGAACGTCTATCAGAAATAGCAACCCTGCTGTTGATCTTGCTTGGTCGTTGTCTTCTGTCTTCCCCCCATAAAGGGGGGGGAAGACGGGAAAACAACGAAGCCCGACATCCCGGAACACGTGGAAAGCGAGCAGAAATCGAAAAACCGCGCATCCGACGTATCATCCCTAACCATCACTTTCGCCACCCGTGGATTGCGAATTGAGCTGACCGCCCCATGGCGCACCCAGCCTTATAGGGGCAGGGTCGCGCAGCAGCCGACCGCTTTTCTCCAGCCGCAGGAGCGCCGGCCCGACGTCGGTCGTCTTAAATTTGACACCCGCCGCCTCGCGCAGCTCGATCGACAGCTCCTGCTGCGAGGTGTACGAGTGGTCCTCGCGGCGCTCCAGCACGGCCACGATCGCCTCGGCCAACGCGTCGATGGGGTCGCGGTCCTCGCCGAGGTCCCCGGGGCGCGGCTCGACGACGCGCAACGTGGTGCGGCCCTCGCCGACCACCGCCGAGGAGTCCACCACGAGCGAGCCGAGGTACGTCCAGCCCTCCCGCTTGCCGCCGCCTGACGCACCCTCCTCGATGCCGCCGTGCCTGTCCTTGACCGAGTGGATCTGCGCGGTCCCGCTCGTGCCCTTGCGGATCGGGCTCGCCCCGGCCACCATCCGGAACCCGCACCCGTCCACGTCGTCGAGCCACGCGGTCGAGCCGTAGCCGTGCCGCTCGGCCTGCCGGTCGGTCGCTTTGGGCGGGTGCCCGAGCGAGAGCACGGCCGCGCCGAGCGAGGTGGCGGGCATGACGAACATCGTCCGGTACCACCCCACCGCCGCGACCGACGCCGGATCCTGGCCGTGGGTGTTGCACGCGCCGTTGATGCCGTCGAGGATCACCAGCGTCGGCGGCATCGGCAGGCGCGAGAGCTGGTCGGCGAACTCTCCGGGCTCCCAACGGTCGTTGCACTGCATCCACACGAACCGCTCGCGGATCAGCTCGTTCGACAGGCCGAGGGACTGCAGCCGCGCGATCGTCGAGCCCATGGTGCTCTCCTCAAAGTGCAGGTACGCGACGAGCCCCGCCGGGCGCTCAGGTGTGCCGAGCAGCTCGTCCCGCGCGTGCGCTATCGCGAGCCACGTCTTACCGGTCCCGGTCGAGCCGATGCACGTATGCCACGACGCCGCGTAGAGCAGCGCCTTGCCGTCGCCGCGGATGAGCCCGCGCGTCGGCCGTGGGGGCTGATAGGTGCCGTTCAGCCACGGCTCGGGGTCGACCCACCGGGTGCGCGGAACGATCACTCCCGCGAGCTCACGCCCGTTTTCTACTGCGGTTATGCGCGAGACCGGAAATCGGGCTCCCTCTGAAAGCTCGGCGCGCCAGTCGCGCCCCGCCGACCGGTAGGCCGACGCGATGGTCTGATTCGCGTCCCACGTCCGAGGCCCCGTCCCGGGCTCCTTCGGGGGCACCGCGTCGAGCAGCGCCTGCCACGCGCTCTCGACGCTCCAGAACTCCTCGCCGAAATGGCTGAGCACCTTGGCCGCCCGGTTGAGCGCGGCGTTACGGTCGCCGTCGGGCGCGTTGCGCAGCTCGGCAACGAACCGCTCGCAGAACCGGTACGCCTCTTCCCGGGTGAACGGCCGCCCCGGTGGCCGGATCACCTGCCCGCCGATGACCGCCAGCTCCTGGCTCGGCCTCGCCCATGCCGGCGCGGTGCCGTTGACACCGCTGCGCGGCGCCGACAGCTTCCCGGCCACCAGCTCGGCCAGTGCCGCGCCGGTCGTGTCGCTGTAGGCGAGCTGTGAGACCTCGTGCGGGTCGGGCGCGCGCGTCCAGAGGTACGGGCGCGGCTGGCCGTCAGCCTTGCTCACCCGGACCGTGGGCGCGATGAACGCGAACCCCCGCCCGTCGCCGTCGGGCCGACCGCCCTTGATGTCGACCCCGGGCAGCACCGCGTCCCGGGAGCCCACCTTGAGCGCGGCCACGAACTGGTGGTAGCCCCCGCTCGGCGTGGCGGCCGTGGCGTAGGCGTACGGCCACGCGAACTCGGGCGGGGGCGAGCCCGAGCGCGGGTCGTAGTCGATCAGGTCGAGGGTGTGCCCCATGACCGCGCAGAGCGCCATCCCCGGGCGCCACATCTGCAGCGCGCGCCGCGAGGTCACCTGATCGGAGCGCTGCCACCCGCGCGGCAGGTCGAACCCGATCCCCTTGGTCGGGTCGGGCTGCGCCGCGAACACGGGCACCCCGACGTCGACGAGGCTCGCCGCGACGTGCAGCGAGGACTCGATGTATGTGTCCGTGGTCATCTGTGTTGCTCGCTCAATGGCGCGCCGAGCCGTAGGCTCATGGCGACCGCCTCTCTGTGGTTGGCCCACCTCGGCCCCGGCGCGCGACCACCTCCGCGCGTCGGGGTCATCCCCTTACTACGCCGCGACGGGAATGATCCCGTCCTCCTCGGCGCGCTTCTGCAGTACGGGCAGACCCGCCGCGAGAGCGTCGCGCGCGACCTCCGAGATCGAGCGGTTGACCGCCGTCGCGAACGCGCGGATCTCGTCGTCCTGCCGCGTGTCGAGCGTCGTGATCAGAGTGCGAGGGTACCGGCGCGTCCGCGGCGCGGTCGCCTGCTCAGTCGTGCTGGCCATGATGTCACCTCCCCGGCTGGCGTCGGTCAACCCTATGCGCCTGTTCGGCGTCGGTCAATTACCAGTTATGTTGACACGCCCGGCGCGGACGTGTAACGCTGAGCGCTCGTCCTTCCGACCAGAGGAGTTGAGAGCCTTGACCGCTACCCCAGTTGTCGTACGTGCGGCGGGCGACACCGAACCCACCCACATTCACGCGCTCGTCAACGTCGGCCGCATCGGTTGCTACAGGCCGTTTCTGACCGCGCAGCCCGTGAGCCCCGTCGAGATGGTCGAGCGCAACCTGCTCGCCTGCTCGTACTGCTGGCCTGCCGGGATCATCTGGCCCGTGTCCGTACCACCGAGGAGCGCACCATGAGCCCCAGAGTCCCCACCCGCGCCCGCCATTGGGTCGGCCTGCTGACCGCCCTCGCGGTGCTCGGTCTCGCCTGCGGCCAGCCGAGCGCGCCCGCGCCGATCCCGACCAAGGTGATCGCCTTTCAGGGTGACACCGTGCCGCCGAGCAAGGGCGGGCTCACGATCGAGATCGACATGATTTTCGCCGCTGGCGTGACCAACGTCGGCACGGTCTACCCGGCCGAGTACGCGACCAAGGCACCGTTCATCCACTTTCAGACCGCGCAGGTGGGCACCGTGCTCTCGTACTCCCTCAAGGTGTTCGGGATCGAGCCCGGGGAAAAGGTCTCGTGCCTGATCTCGATCAATGGGCTGGTCGTGGACAAGCACACCGCCAAGTTTCCCAAGCCCGCCGTCTGCTCGGGGCCGCCCGTATGAGCATCGTCGTCATCCAGCCGGACGAGCAGGACAAGTACACGGGTGCCCGGGTCGACCCCGCCGCGCTGGAGGTGGGCGACCGGGTGGCGTGGCTCAGCAATGCGCGCTATCGCGGAACTGAGGCCGTGCTCGCCGTCGTCTCCCGCATCACCCCGACGCAGATCGTCGTGAAGACGACCCCGCGCAGCCTCGAATACCGGTTCGACCGTCGGACCGGACTGCGGCGCGGCGGGTGGGACCGCCTCATCGATGCCAACGACCCGCGCGTGGTCGTGGCCCGCACTCTGGCCGTGGCACGCAACACGATCCGGGACGTCGAGACGCTCGCCTCGAACAGCAAGGGCAGGGACGTCGACTCGTTCACGCGCGAGCTTGAGGGCATGCGCACCACCATCAACGCAGGGCTTGACCGGATGGCCAAGTTGCTCACCTCGAACCCCAACAGCCTCATGGAGGAACACCAGTCATGACACAGCCACAGCAACCTGTCGACCCGTACGCGTGGCGGGCTCCCGGACCGCCTCCCGCGCCCGTACGCCCCCGCAACCGGACCGGGATGATCGTGCTCCTGATCGTGAGCGTGCTGGCCGCCTGCGGGGCGGGCGTCGCGTTCGGCTCGTTCATCGCACAGCCGCAGGCGGGCGCGCCGACCACACCGGTCGAGGCGAGCGCCACCCACGCGCCGGCATCCGCGCGCGCCGTCGCCGAGGTCCCCACGATCGAGGATGGCGTGTGGACGATCGGCGTCGACTTCCCCGCTGGCAGCTACCGCACGACGGCCAACGTCAGCTCGCGCTGCTATTGGGAGATCAGCAAGACCGGGGGCGCGGGCGTGATGGACATCGTGCAGAACGACCTCCCCGGGGGCGGCCGTCCGCAGGTGACGCTCAAGAAAGGCCAGACGTTCAAGACCGACAACTGCGGCAAGTGGCGGAAGGTCTGACGTGATCCGCGAATCCCGCCCGTGGCTGGCCGTCGTGCCGTGGTCTCAGATCCTCGGTGCCGACGGCCTGCCATGGACGGTCCTGCCGAGCTGGCCGCCCTACGTCAAGCGCATCGCGCGCCCCGGGGGGCCGACGCTGCAGTTCAGCCCGCGCCCGATGGACATGGCGACGGTCCTCGTCCCGGACGAGCTGGAGGCGCTCGCCGCGCTCGCGGCGACGTTCGGCGAGCCCGAGATCCTCGGCCGCTGGAGCGCCCCGGCCACGTGGTGGGAGTGCCCGCAGCAGACCGAGGCGAGCGTCCTCGCGCACCTGCGGGACTGGCATGGCACGTTGGACCAGGGCAGCCCGCACGCGCGGCTGACCCACCGCAACACCCTGGAGGCGCTCGGATTCCACTGGCAGCTACATCAGCAACAGCTCGTGTTCCCGCTACCGGTCGGCCACGCGCACACGTGAGCCGTAACGCGAATGGGGTTATGACAATGCAGGGAATGACCAACGCTCAGGCCGTGCAGATGATCGCGGTCATGTTCGGGATCGGCGTCGTCGCGATCCTGCTGCTCGTGCTCGGCTCGATCTTCTGGCCCGAGACGCAGCGCGGCGCGGCCGCCGTCTCGGCGTGGATCAGCCACCGCGACGAGGAGGGCAGGCTGCACCACGAACTCGGCGACTACGCCTACCGCGAGCCCGCCGACCCCTCGTACGTCGATGAGCTGATCCGGGTGCGGGGACGCTTCCCGGTCATCCACTACCCGGACCCGCTGCCCGAGGACGAGGTGCTGCGCTACGTGGTGCCCGCCGTCCACAGGCCCGATCCACAGGTTGTGGACAACCCGTACCGCACCACGCTCGCCGAGCTGGTGGCCGCCGTGCGCGTCGCGCCGGCCAACGCGCCGACGTCGCCGGGGCGGCACTACTCGCCCACCATCGACACCGCAGGACGTCACAGCGAGACCGTGGGCCGCCACCGTG
>Ga0070696_100003571_pt1 | contig 10360 bp, 8 predicted proteins | sample KBSK1253metaG_FD_65474 | JGI IMG/M metagenome (GOLD analysis project Ga0070696, IMG submission 65474) | Corn, switchgrass and miscanthus rhizosphere microbial communities from Kellogg Biological Station, Michigan, USA - KBS K1-25-3 metaG | ecosystem: Host-associated > Plants > Roots >... | reverse complement strand
AACGTCTGATTCGCATGCTGTGTGCTTACTGTAAGCGACAGTATTATCCCAACGATGTGGAGTTGACGGAGTCGGGTTTGCGGCCGGACGTTTACCACGACAAGCCGTTTTATATGAACGTAGGCTGTGATGCTTGTAACCACACCGGCTATCGCGGCCGCACGGCTATTCACGAATTGCTGGATTTGTCGGATAATATCCGCGAGATGATCGTCGAGCGACGGCCGGGTTCCGAGGTGCGGCGCGCGGCCGAAGCCGAAGGGTTGAAAAGCTTGCGAGAATCCGCCTTACAGAAGGTCTTCAGCGGGATTTCCACCTTGCACGAAATCAATCGCGTTACCTTCGTTGATGAACTGAGCGCAGACATGTAGCCCCCCGGGCGAATTGCCGATTGTTGATTGCCGATTGCCAATTTAATCGGCGATCGGCAATTGGAAATCGGCAATAAATCCCTGGTTCTCTTGGAACCGAGAAATTCTCCCGGCGTGTAAGGGAATTGGCTGTTCTGATCTTGTAATTTAAGCGTCGCGGCGGCATTATTATGCCGCTAAACTTTCCACCTCCCGAACCGAGTAAGAAGTCATGAAAAACAACACACGAACCCGCACACTAATCTCGTTGTTACTCGCCATAAGCCTGTTGTCCTTGCCAATCACCGCCTTCGCGAAAAAGGGTGACAAGAACTTCAAACGCGGCGCGCAGTACGAGAAGCAACAGCAGTGGGACAAGGCGGCACAGGAATACACGCTGGCCGTGGCTGCCGACCCTTCGAACATGGAATATCAACTGCACTTTCGCCGTGCGAGTTTCAACGCCTCGCAAACCTACATGCAGCAAGGGAGGTCGCTGTCGGAGCGAGGTGATTTCGTCGGCGCTTACAACGCTTTCCGCCAGGCCTACGGTTACGATCCTGTAAATGAGTTAGCCGTGTCGGAGATGGAGCGCATGTTGCGCCTGCAGGCGGTGAAGGAAGGTCGCTCTCCGAATAGTCCTAAGACTGAGACTTCAGACGGCGCCACCATCACACCGGCCAGCGCCCAAACGCAGGACTTCAGTCCTCGAGATCAACAGCTTCGCACGGTCGACGTTAAAGGCGATCTCAAACAGTTGATTCGCACTCTTGCCGAACAGTTAAACCTCAACGTCATTTTCGACCGGCAATCGTTTGCACAATCGCGTCAGGTTGACATCAGCTTGAAGGACGTCACGACCGCACAGGCGCTCGACTACCTGTTCCTTCAGGAGGGACTCTTCTTCCAGAAGCTCAGCCGCAGAACAATTCTCGTCGCGGACCAGGCGCGCCGCCCGCAGTATCAACAACTCGTGCTGCGCACGTTCTATCTTTCAAATATGAAACCGGGTGACGCGCGCACGCTGGTCCAACAAGCGATTCCGCCGTCAGTAGGCCGTCCGCAAACGATCGTCGTGCCTGACGATGCGACCAACAGTTTGACTGTGCGCGACACTGCGGAGAACGTTCGTCTCATCGGCGACTTGTTGCAGAGCGTCGACAAGGATCGCGCTGAAGTCGTGATGGACGTCAGCATCTATGAAGTCTCGAAGAGCGATCTGTTTCAGTTCGGGAACCAGATTGGCAGTGGAAACTTTAATATCGGCGGTTCGCCCGGGTTCGCGCTGTTGACGGACAATGCCGTGGTCAATGGCAGCCAGGGGCGGGGTGTAAATCTGGGTCTCACAAATCCAACAGCACTTGCAGCCGCACTTGTGTTACCCCCCTCAGTCCTGACAGCCTTTCAAAGCAAGAACAACACAAAGCTAATCGCTTCGACTCAGGTGCATGCTTTCAATGGTGAGGAGTCGACCGCGCGTATCGGTCAACGTGTTCCGGTCCAAACAGCGCAGGCTTTTCCGTTCGGTGTGCAAACAGGAACGCCAGTGCCGAACACCGGGAACCCTTTTGGAAGTGGCGGCTTCCCTGTCATCAACTATGAGCCCACGGGTCTCACTTTGAAATTCACACCGCAGGTGTTTCCGAACCTGGATGTGCAAGTGAAGATGAACATCGAATCAAAAGACGTTCTCGGCGCGGGCGGCTTAACGCCGACCTTCACCGAGCGCACAATCACGGGCACTGCGCGCGTGCAAAACAATCGCACCATGATGCTGGCGAGCGTTTCGCAGGACGTTATGACTAATGGACGGCAGGGCCTGCCGTTTCTCGGTGGCTTGCCGATCCTCGGCCGTTTGTTCACTTCGCCGACCAAAGACAATCGTACGGTCGATATCGTGATCTCGGTCACACCACGCGTGTTACGCGCTCCGGCCGTGACTCCGCGCGACGAAGAGATGCGACCGAGCGGTACGCTGCAATCGCCAACCACCGGTTCGCTCGCGGAAATGATTCGTGAAGCCGATCGCGAGGAGCAGATTGCCGCCGCGCGCTCGTTGCCGAGAAACGTCAGCCTGCAACTTCCGGATGCGCCGCTCGCGAAGCAGGGCGGTGAAACTGCTGCACAGAACACAACGCCGGTGAACTTACCGCCGCCGGCCGGCACGCTCGCGTTCCAACCACTGCCGGCAGCTCCGGCAACTCCGGCAGCGAAGTCGCCCACGACCACCACTGCCACCACGACCACTGCGGTGAACAACAAGCCTGCTGTGCCCGAAGAGCAGCCAGCGTTTGTCCCCGCGCCGAAGTCGCTCATTAGCGATCAGGCAGCGGCGAACGTGGCAACGGTCAATACTGGGAGCGCAGGAAATCAGAATGCGGTGCTGACGTCTCTACCCAAACCAACCGATACTTCGCTTGATACGAAGACAGCCGGCACGCGTGTGGCCCAACTCAGTTTGTTACCGGCAGCCGACGTGTTGAAGATAGGTGAGAAGCGACGCTACACGATCCAGTTGAACTCGGATGTGCCGCTCAGTCTCGCATTGCTTGCGTTGCGATTCGATCCGAAAGTCGTGAAGGTGAATGCACTGAGTGCCGGCAGCCTTCTGCCTGCCGGTGGGGAAACAGCGCCGCTGTTTACACCTTTAATAGATCACGCGGCGGGCACCTGTATGATCTCGATTTCGAGTCTGAATGGGAAAGCATCGTTCAAGGGATCTGGACCACTTCTCTTCATCGATGTAGAAGCCATCGGCGAAGGCAATGCATCGCTCATGTTTGTTAAGGAGACGTTGCACCTTGTAGCTACTGACGCGCGCGACATCGCGTCGGAGATCATACAAGGAACAGCAACCGTCAAGCAGTAGATGGTTTTTCGCCGGCAAGGGCACAAAAAGCGCAAACGTCCGCTGTATCTGACTTGTGCTTTTTGTGCTTTTTTGCGGGCAGCGAAAGCGTGAAAGAGATGATGCGTCAGAAAGGGTTTTCGCTAATCGAACTGGTGATCACCGTCACCGTGTTGACCATCATGACCCTCGGTGTGTTGCCGCTCGTGAAGGTTGCCGTGAAGCGGCAACGAGAGCAACAGCTTCGTGAAACCCTGCGTCAAATTCGCATCGCGATCGATGAGTTTCATCGCGACACTGTCGGCATGGTTTGTACGGGCGTGGCATTGACACCACAGCAACAGGCGCAGCAACAGCAGAATGCGTTTATCGATCCGCGCAGCAAAGTAGTGATCAGCGACTGCACGATCTTCGGCGTTGATAACCCGGACCACTATCCACCCGATCTCGAAACGCTCGTCAACGGAGTCAACGTATTGCCGAGAGGCTCGATGGGCGGACGTGGGCAACAGGGAGTTGATGCAACTCAGGTGGGCCAGGTCTCAACCAAGACAAAGGTCTACATGCGCGGCCTGCCTGTCGATCCGATAACGGGCAAAGCTGAGTGGGACTTGCGTTCCTGTTACGACGCGGCCGACGCCGGATCATGGGGCGGTGAAAACGTTTTCGACGTGCGCTCAAAGTCGAAAGAGACAGCATTGAATGGGGAGAAGTACAGTGATTGGTAAATCTCGGACAGGAAACAAATTGCTGGCGGCAGGATTCACGCTGCTGGAGTTGATGATAGTGATCTCGATCATCATCATCCTGGCCGCGATCACTTTGCCGCAGTATCAGAAAACCGTCATGCAGACTCGCGAGGCGGTGCTGAAAGACGACCTGCGCAAGATGCGTACATTGATCGATCAGTTTGCGGCTGATAAGGGACGCCTGCCGCAGTCACTCGACGAACTTGTCAGCGCCGGTTACATGCGCGAGATTCCGGTTGACCCGTTTACCGGACAGAAAGAATGGCAACAGGAGATGGGCGAGGATCCGAATTCACTCGAAGGCGAAACCGGTTTGACTGACGTTCACAGCCTCGCCGAAGATACGGCCAGCGACGGCACTTCGTATCGCGAATGGTAACAACTGCCGATGGCTAATCTCGTGTCACGCATCATCGATCCCTGGTATCCCGCAACAGCTCTCGGCCTCGAAAAAGGTATCGCTTCAGTGGTCCAACTGGAGCGCCTCAGAGGCTCAGCTTGCAAACTCCGTCGTGCAGCCACCTTCAACATCGACGAATCTCTGATCCGTCCGAGTTTTGACGAACAAAACATCGCGAACGGCGGGCAACTCGCTGCCGTCTTGAAAGATCTCGCAACCAGCGCCGGTTTGCTGCGGCAGAAACGCTGGTCGTTGAGTTTGCCTGAGGCGACTACAAGAACCTTAGTCCTAACTATGGAAAGCCAGTCGCAATCAGCGAGCGAACTACAAGATGTGTTGCGTTGGAAGATCGAGCGTGGCTTTGGCGCGACGCTCGAAGAGCTTTCGATTTCCAAAGATCGACTTCAGAAGGACACACATGGACGCGATCGCTATCTCGTGATTGCAGTGAGAAAAGCGATCCTCGCGGAGTATGAAGCGGTGCTGAATGCGTTGGGCTGGCGCGCGGGTTTGATCCTGCCGCGGCATCTGGGCGAAGCGCAGTGGCTGGTGCGAAATGGTTCGACCGGCGATTCATTGTTGTTGAGTGGCTCGAGCCAGGGCTTCACGGGTGTTATCTTTCGCGAAAAGCATCCGCTGATCATCCGCACGGTGACTTGTACCGAAGAGGAGTTCGAAGACGAGTTTTATCGATTCCTGTTGTTCTATCGTGACCGCAGTGTGCCGGAAACAGGAGCTGGACAAGGATTGGCGCGGCTGATGGTCATCGGGGAGGGCATCACCAAACAACGTGCGGGCGAGATCGTCAACGAAACCACCGGTGACGACCTGCGCCCGTTGGGAGCCGAAGACCTCGGCTTACAACTACCCAGCCGCGACTTCAGCTTCGACTCCATCGCCGCCCCAGCGGGCCTTGCAACCCTGTCATGGTAATTGCCACTTGCCAATTGCCAATTGCCGATTTGAAAAGGCGGTTCAATGGCCATCACAATCGGCAATCGGCAATGAAACAATCCCGTTTAGTGGCACGTAACACCCCTGTATTATGAGTCTTGCTGCCTCCTCCGTTTCCCGTGCCTTTTCACGAGATCTGACCGCGGCCTCGGACCGCGAGCTCGTGGCCACTGCCGTCAGCGGCGTCGAGGGAAGTTTTGAAGAACTTGTCCGGCGCTACCAGCGCCCCATTTCCGCTTACGTCTACCGCATGGTCGGCAACTACGAGTCGGCGCTGGATCTCACTCAGGAAATCTTCATTAAGGTTTACAGCTCGCTTCGCCGCTATCGCGAGGAATTCAAGTTCTCCACGTGGATCTACAAAATCGCCCACAACTCGGCCGTCGATCATCTGCGACGCAACGCTACGCGCGAACAGTCGCTGGTCGTCGGACCTGAAGGCGATCAATTCGATCTGCCCCTCGAGAGCACTCGCCTGAGTCCGGAACAGGAAAGTGAACGGAAGGAACGACGCGGCGAGATCGAGTCAGTAGTGCGAACGCTGCCTGGAAACTATCGTGAGTTGATCATCCTGCGTCACTCACAGGATCTCAGTTACGAAGAAATCGTCGAAGTGACTGGCCTGCCCCTCGGCACAGTCAAGAACCGGCTCTTTCGCGCGCGCGAGATGATGCGACAACAGTTTATCGAAAGGGGCATCACCGGCATTTAATGAGCGCAACGGCAATACCTCAGTTAAAAATTTGCGACCAAAACCTGATCGGCGCTTACGTCGATGGAGAATTGGACGCAGACCTAACGCTGCGTTTGGAAGAGCATTTAACGGATTGCGCTGATTGTCAGTTTGAATTGAGAGCTCATCGTCTTTTTGTTTGTGAGCTGGATTCAGTCTTACATACACGAAGTGCAGAGATTCCGGTACCCGCCGATTTTTCTCGCCGCGTTGCCGCTCGCGCTACCAGCGACATGAGCGGTGTTCGCACATGTTCCGAAAACCGAAAGGCGCTCGCGATCTGTTTGGTCCTGGCGTTGGCCGGCTTCGCTCTGGTCGGCACTGCTGCTCGCGATATATTTTTCCTGGTGAGCGAAAGACTTGTCAGCAAGATCTTCGCCGTGCTTGGCCTGCTCGCTTCAACTCTGTACGACGCCGTTACCGGCCTGGTTGTCGTCATCAGATTTCTGGGCCGCAGAGTCATTGTCGAAACCGGTTCGCTGTGGCCCATGCTGGGCCTGCTTGCGTTTGGAGTTCTAGTACTCTCCCGTTTGATCTCAAACTATCATCGCTCGGGTGCAACCGAATAAAAAGGGGGTTGCCGCGGGCATGGTCACCAGTTGTTCACAAGCCGTACTCACCACTTCCCCGATCGCTCCCCGAAAGTTTGATCTGAACCGGCTTGGCGCTTTGTTGGTTTGGATATTGTTGTTGGTTGGCGTTGTCAGTGCTCAGGACGCTGCCGGGGAAAAAGTCCAGGTAGTGAGTGGCACCAATCAAGCCAAAGCTTTCGGTCTTGGAAACTCGGTTCGTATAACGGGCAGCGTCAAGGAAGCAATGTCGCTCGGTGGTGATGTGATTGTCGAAGGCGTGGTTGAAGGTGACGTCGCGACGATCGGTGGTTCGGTCATTCAAAAGGCCGGGGCGCGAATCGGTGGCGACGTGATCGTGATCGGCGGCAGTTATCACGCCGAAGACGTGCACCCCAATCGCACACCTCTGGCAAAGACGATCATGTATGCGGGTTACGAACAGGAACTCCGTGACATGATGAGAAATCCAACCGGGCTCTTCAGTCCGCGATGGACCCCGACTTACCTCGGGACGCGTTTACTCGTCATATTATTTTGGTTCCTTGTCTCAATGGGATTCACGGCCGCGATGCCGAACACGATCAGTCGCGGCGTCGCGCGGTTACAGTTAACCAGTCTGCGTGTGGCAGTGATCGGTTTGATCGGTGTCGTGCTTATATTCGGCGGGGTGCCTTTGGCGCTATCGGTTTTGCCCGAAACGATTGGCGTCCTCGTGGGTTTGCTGGCACTGCTTTTCCTGATCGTGGCAGGGTTGTTCGGCCGAGTCATCCTCTACGCCGCCACTGGTCGCTTCATGCAAAGAAAATATGTCTCCGTTGCTAAGAATTCCGAGGCGGTAGCGTTATTACTGGGGACGAGTTTTTGGGTATTGTTAACCTCACTCCCCTATGTTTGGCCGTTTATGGCAGCTTTTATACTGATTGTCAGTTTCGGACTGGCTCTGACCGCTCGTTATCGAGTGGGTTGGAACGCCAGTCAGTCATAGTTAGAACATTCTCGAAGCCCGGTTCGTAACCAAAAAACTGTACTTGCCGGTCATAAATCCGCGCTTCGCGGTGTTCATCTAAAGGACAGAAAGGGATACGTAATGAGGACGTTCTTTTTCGCGGCTGCGATAGGACTAATCACACTAGCACTAACCTCGGCTGCTTTTGCTCAGGCCGACGATCCAAACATCGCAGCCAAACACGCGATTGGCGAGATTAAGAGTATCGACGCAGCGGCGAAGCAATTGACTATCAAGACTGACGCCGGCTCGGAAGTTACGGTCTCGCTGAGTGACAAGACGACATACAAAAAGCTCGCGCCCGGCGAGCAGTCGTTGACGAACGCCACCGACGTGACCTTTGCGGATCTGGCGGAAGGCGATCGCGTGATGGCGCGCGGAACTGTTGCAGCGGATCGCAAGTCAGTGCCTGCGCTCATGGTTATCGTGATGACCAAGGGTGACCTCGCGAAGAAGGCCGACGCGGAACGAATGGAATGGCGCCGGCGTGGAATTCTCGGCGTGATCACGGCGCTCAAGCCTGAGGCCAAAGAGATCACGATTTCAAATCGGACGATGGCGGGCACTCAGTCAGTGGTGATCGCTCTCAACGACAAGACGGAGATGAAACGTTACGCTCCCGACTCGATCAAGTTTGGCGATGCCAAGCCCAGTGATTTTAGCGAATTGAAAGTCGGCGACCAGTTACGCGCGCTCGGTGATCGCACGGAAGATCCGTTGCACTTCAAAGCGCAGAAAGTCGTGACCGGAAGTTTCCGCACGGTCGGCGGTGTAGTTACCGCAGTTGATCCTGCAACCGGCGAGATCAAGATCAACGAACTGGAAAAGAAACATCCGTTCACGATCGTCGTCAAGCATGATGCTGTGTTGCGCAAGTTTCCTTCTGAGATGGGAGCAATGGGTGGCTTTGGACGCGGACCGGGCGGACCCGGTGGCGGCGCTCCGCCGGCTGGCGGCGGTCAGCAAGCGCAGGGTGCAGCGCCGGCGCGGCCGCAAGGTGGCGCACCCGGCGCCGGCGGTCCTGGTGGTGGAAGACCCGGATTCAATATCAACGACATGCTCGACAGATTGCCAACTATTTCGATCGCGGATGTTAAGGTTGGCGACACTATCATCGTTTCCAGTACGCAGGGTGTGGACCCGACTCGGTTGACCGCCATTTCGCTGGTTACCGGAGCCGACACCCTACTCGCTATGCTTGCTCCGCGACCGGCCGCCGGACAAGCACCTAATCCCACTGCTGGTTTGGGCGGCAGCGGCATTTCATTTGGTATCGGCTTGCCATAGTTAAACCCATCCACAGATTACGAGATCTGCGTAATCTGTGGATGGCCTTTACCCCCGAAAGGTCTCCAATGGATTCTCTAAGAAATCTCCCACGCAACCTTTGTCGCATTTCTCTGTTCGTCATCCTCACAGCCGCACTCGTCGCGGCCCAGCAAACACGCGGTACGCTGCGCGGAGCCATTACTGACGAACTCGGTGCGGTGATTGTGGGCGCGAATGTAACTCTGACTGACGCGAGCGGTGTTCAAAAGAAGACTACTACAAACGGCGAAGGCGCTTACAGTTTCGCTGGACTCGCGCCGGGCAAATACGCGTTGCAGGCAATCGCACCGGGCTTTGCGCCGTCCGAAAGCAAAGAGATTGAAATAACCGGCGCACGGCAGACGATGGATCTGACGTTGCACGTGACAATCGAAGAGAAAGTCACCGTTGCAGAAACTGGCGCCGTCAGCACTGAAGCGACCAATAACGCCAACCAGACCGTGATTTCCGGGAAGGATCTCGATGCGCTTCCTGACGATCCTGACGAATTGGCAGCCGCGCTCCAGGCGCTCGCTGGCCCATCAGTTGGACCAAACGGCGGGCAGATCTTTATCGATGGATTTACCGGTGGCACGCTGCCGTCGAAAGACGCGATTCGCGAGATTCGTATCAATCAAAATCCGTTTGCCGCCGAGAACGATCAACCGTCGGCGCGTATCGATATTCTCACGCGTCCCGGCACCGACAAGTTTCGTGGCGGGGGTTCAATGAACTTCAACGACGAGAGCCTCAACTCGCGCAATCCGTTTCAAGTCACGTCAAGCAAGCGCACGCCGTTTCAGGTTCGCCAGTACGAAGGGAACGTTAGTGGTCCACTCGTCGCGAAGAAGGCTTCATTCTTTTTCAACTTCGGACGCATCGAAACCGACGACAACGAACTGGTCCGTGCGACTGTGCTCGACGACAATTTCAATGCGGTTGATTTTGGCCAGGCATTTCTGGTGCCGAGGCGCAGTCTGTTCTTCAGTCCTCGTTTTGATTACGCCATCAATCCAAGCAACACGCTGATCGTTCGTTACAACTACAACCGTTTCCATGTGGATAATCAGGGTGTTGGCGGTTTCAACCTGCCTGAACGTGGGTTCAACTTGCTTTCGGTTAACCAGAATCTGCAATTGACTGAGACGGCGATTCTCAACCCGACGACGATCAACGAGACTCGTTTTCAGTTTACGCATGGTCGCAACGAACAGACCGGCAACAACTCGATACCGGCGTTGGATGTGAGCGGCGCGTTCGGTTCGGGCGGCTCGCAGGTGGGCGAGTCGAGCAACGTGCGTAAGACCTGGGAGTTGAACAACTTCACTGCGAAGCAAATGGGCACGCACGCAATCAAGTTCGGCGGTCGCATCCGTCACATCACGATCGACGATACTAACGAAGGTAATTTTGGCGGCAGCTGGACCTTTGCCGGCGGTT
>Ga0070696_100003570_pt1 | contig 10364 bp, 9 predicted proteins | sample KBSK1253metaG_FD_65474 | JGI IMG/M metagenome (GOLD analysis project Ga0070696, IMG submission 65474) | Corn, switchgrass and miscanthus rhizosphere microbial communities from Kellogg Biological Station, Michigan, USA - KBS K1-25-3 metaG | ecosystem: Host-associated > Plants > Roots >... | reverse complement strand
TGTTGGAAATCTCCGGGCGACTTCGGCAATGCTCCCAAATTTTTGGAGACGCAAGTCAGAGACTGGTTCGACCTTCGAATGCGTGGTCGGGCTGCCAGTTCATATTGCTCGTTTCTGGTTTGACGGACTTTGAGGAACATCAAAGGGGATCAACGATCATTTCCCAATGGGACGGAATTGCCGGATCAACTCAACGACAGGACGACTTTGCCTTTGGCGCGGCCGGTCTCCAGATAGGCCATTGCCTCCTTCGCCTCGGCGAACGGGAAGACGCGGTCGATGACGACTTCAAGTTTCTTGGCGTCGATGAGCGAAGCCAGATAGGCCAGGTCGGCGCCGCTCGGATGCATGAACAGATAGCGATAGGTGAGACCGTGGCGCGCGGCCCGCAAGCGCGTTGTCAGGCTGGCGACCCAGAACAATGCGGCGAGACCGATGCCGCGTCCCAGATCCTTTCGCGCCGTCAGTGGCTCCGGAATGCCGGCGATCGAGACGACGTGTCCGCCCGGTTTGAGCACCGACCACAGACGCGCCAGCGTCTCGCCACCAAGCAGATCGAAGGCGCAGTCGTAGTCCGACAGCTTGTCCTCGAAGCGCTCACGCGTGTAGTCGATCACTACGTCGGCACCGAGCCGCTTTACGAGTGCCTCGCCGCGCAGCGAGGCCGTCGTCGCGACGTAGGCGCCCAGGTGCTTGGCAATCTGGATTGCGAAAGTGCCAACTCCGCCGGCGCCGCCTGGGATGAATACGCGTTGGCCGGCGCTCAGGTGCAGCTCGTCGCGCAGCGCCTGCAGCGCGGTGAGCGCGGCGAGCGGCACCGCTGCAGCTGTCGGGAAGTCCAGTGATACCGGCATGCGCGCCGCGTGGTCTTCATTGACCACGGCGTATTCGGCGAAGGCGCCCAAGATGTCCTTATCCACGCGCGCGAACACGCGGTCGCCCTTGGCAAAGCGAGTCACCCCCGGGCCGATGGCCTCGACGACACCGGAGAGTTCGTTGCCCATCACGATCGGGAGCGGATAGTTTCGTATTATCTTGAGCGCGCCCGCGCGCGTCTTGAAATCAACTGGATTAAGGCCAGCGGCATGGACACCGACGAGGAGTTCACCCACCCCGGGCGACGGCCGTGGCATCTCGGTCAGCGCCGTGTGCTCGGGTCCGCCGTAGCGTGAAAGGACAAATGCTCGCATGTCAGCTCAATTCTACCACGTCATGTCAGACGCATAGTCTCTGCTCGTACCTGATCAGTTCCGCGAGGTTGCCCGGTCGTAAGAAGAGGACGAGCGCCTGAATTGCTTTAATGGTTTTGTTGCTACGCGAAATCAACCCGCCAAGTCCTCACGGAAATCAGCGCCTCCGAAAACAGATACTGCGCCAAAATAGAGGGATGCCGCAGTCGCACATTGCCGATGTCTGCTTCTGGCACAAAGCGGACATCACCGGCTACACCGGTTGGAAAATTTTCGAGACTGGTGGCAAAATCGATAAATTGCACTCAGTATGAATTCATTGCGAGCGAGATCGATGTAAGGCACGATGAATTGGATGCCTCACGAAGATAAACCGTCGTCCAGTGTGACCGGGCATGCAGTAGGGGCCGCAAAACGTCTGCGGGGGAAATCGCTAATCGCCTTTCTCACCTTACTTGCGGCGCTTGGAACGCTGTCAACAAACATGTATCTCGCGTCATTTCCCTCGATCGGGAGCGATCTTAAGGCGTCTCCCGCGCAAGTAAGCTTGACATTGACTGTCTTTCTGGTCGGTTTTTCCTTCGGCCAATTGATCATCGGGCCGCTTTCAGATCGTTATGGACGACGGCCGCTTCTGATCGCCGGACTTTCTGTATTTTCGATTGCAAGTTTTCTATGTGCTTTGGCGAATAGTCTTGAATGGATGATCCTTGTACGGGTTGTGCAAGCAATTGGAGCGTGTACGGGAGCAGTGCTGGCGCGGGCCGTAGCTCGCGATCTGTTTCAGGGTGACGAGCTGACGCGTTCGCTTGGTTATGTCACCACATTCATGGCCGCAGCGCCCGGCTTCTCACCGCTAATCGGTGGACTCATCGAAACGTTCTATGGCTGGCGGATGACGTTCGCCTTGCTCGCCATCGTAGGTATCGGGGCCACGCTGACTGTATGGACGCGCATAGATGAAACTAATCACAATCGCTCCGCGACGCTCTCACTCGGGCAAGCTTTCATCAGTTACTTCTCTTTGCTCAAGCATCGCAGCTTTGTAATGCCTGCGGCTGCGACAACGTGTGCGATGGGCGCTTTGTTTGCTTTTTTTGCTGCGTCTCCCACAATTTTTATTCTTGAGTTTGGTGTGCCGCCTGCATTATTCGGCCTGATTCCTTTTTGCACAGTCTTTGCGGTCTTCGCTGGAGGCTTGAGCGCGCCGAGACTTGCTAAGCGATGGCCCGGCATGAAACCGATCGTGTTCGGTCTAGTCTTGATGCTAATCGGCAGCACCGTCATGTTCTTGCTCTCTCAGCTCGGAAAATTCTCGATCTGGCAAGTGCTGGGTCCTCTCGTGGTCTTTTTGTTCGGAATGGGCGTAGTAAACCCGCTGTCGACAGTAGCTGCTCTGCGGCCTTTTCCAGAACAAGCGGGCGCGGCATCGGCGTTGGTCGGCTTCTTTCAAATGGCGGGAGGGGCTTTGGGCACCGTTGCACTCGCTGCGATGCCGCTATGGATTTTGAGCGCTCTTCCGCTCGTAATGATGCTGAGTGCTATACTCGGCTTCGTTGCAGTTACGCTAGCGCTTGTGAGTATCTGATTTTCAGTCGGCTACAAACACTTCGGCATGAGCGACTGAGTATGAAATACGTCATTCACACTCAGTTTGAATTCGCAGAATCTGCACTATGGAACTTCGCAGTTGAATGTCCGCTTTTGACCCAAAGCAGACGTTCGACTTGGAATACTGGCATCGTCAATTTCACTCCGGCTCAATTTTGGCGTCGGCGACGATCTTCGCCCACTTCTTAATCTCCGAAGCGACGAAGGTTTTCAACTCATCGGGCGAGCTGGCGACCGGTTCGATGCCCACCGCAATCAACTTGGCGGCGATATCCTTATCTGCGAGCGCTTCTCGGAACGCTGCATTGAGCTTGTCGATAATCGCTTTTGGCGTCTTGGCAGGCGCGAACGCCGCGAACCACGCGGTCAGCTCATAGCCTTTCAAGCCGGCTTCATCGAGGGTCGGGAGATCGGGTGCCAACGGCGAACGCTGCAGACTCGACACTGCAAATCCCTTCAGCATTCCCGCACGCACCGGCGGCAGCGAAGTGCTAACGTCTCCGAAGAAAAGGGATATCTGCCCACCGAGTAGATCGGTCACCACCTGCGGATTGCTCTTGTAGGGGATGTGCAGCAAATCCAGACCCGCCATCGTCTTCATAAGTTCAGCCGCGGCGCGAGACGAGGTCGAGCCGGCGCCGAACGCCAGTTTCCCCGGATTGGCTTTCGCGTAGGCCAACAGTTCCTGAATGTTATTGGCCGGAACCGAAGGGTGGGCGACCAGGGCGAGCGTAATCGTCCCGAGTTTCGTGATCGGCTCGAAATCGGCTACCGCATCGTAAGGCACGCTCTTTAACATGCTTTGGTTCGACGCATGCGTGGTGTTGGAGGTGATGAAGATTACATATCCATCCGGTGCGGATCTGACGACGCTCTGCGCTGCGATCACTCCGCTGCCGCCCGCGATATTCTCGACGATGATGGTTTGGCCGAGCGACACCGACATTCGGTTTCCAAGCAATCGTGCAAACGTGTCCGTCGCACTGCCAGCAGCAAATGGAACGACGAATTTTATGTTTCGAGTGGGATATCTATCCTGGGCGAACGCACCACCGAGGCTTGCCATAGCGAAGGCAAGTGCAGCCGTTCCGATCAGAAACTTTTTCATCTGTTGAGTCCTCCTACTAGTCGATGCGCCGTGCGACAAAACCTTCCATTCAGTAAGAGGTTTCGGAGCGCTAACTTAATTTAAGTGGCTTCGTAATTTTATTTGAGTCCCGCAATGTTTGCACTTGTAAGTGATGTCGTCATAGCCATTGCCAAACACCTCCGGGATAACAGAGGTCACAATCATTTTGGCGGTGCATTGGGGGCATTTCCTCGCACCTTTCGCTGGTAGCCGGTCAATCCGGATATTCATGTATTTCCTTTCGCCCGACATTGGTACGTGCAAAGCGCTGATCGCTTGATTCTTAGTTACAAAACGATCTCGACAAAGACCCTAGCGATACCTTGCTCGATAATACCGAGTGCGCGTGCCGCGGCGGTGGAGAGGTCGATAATATAACCCTTGGTAAAAGGTCCTCGATCATTAATGCGGACGACGACCATGCGACGGGTGCGCTCGTCCGTGACTCGTACGCGTGTGCCGAAGGGTAAGGTCTTGTGCGCTGCGGTCATTGCATTGGGGTTCATCATTTCGCCGTTTGCTGTCGCATTGCGGAAGCCATAATGCGAGGCAATACCTCGTGAGAAAATTTCTCCCGCAATACTTTGAATACCTCCGACAAACAAAGCGATGGCGATCGTCAAAATCGCAAATACGTTTCGCATTTATTTGTGCGGCCCTCGTCCCAAGTGACTGCGTATACAACCACTAGCAGACGACAAGGTTCCTCACGCGCCTGCGTGGAACCAAACGACTGATCAAAGGTTATCATTCGGCGAGAAGTCTTGGCTGCGAGATATGCAGCGCTCCGAACATTGAAAAGGAAGACATATATGGACACCACCACCCTTCTCATCATTGTACTTATTGTTCTGGTCCTTAGTGGCGGTTGGTACGGCCGTGGACGTTGGTACTAGACAAGGCTGAGAGGCTTTCACACTCAGTTTGAGTTCGCAGAATCTGCAATATGGGATTGAAACGAAGCCCGGCGCAACGAACGCGTGCTCTTGACGCTTATAGGTTCATACTTGGTTTCTTTACTCACGTGTTTACGGATCGGCCCGTAGTCACTTAGCTTCTGAAAATTGTTGCTACCGGCGAAAAGAACGACGCGGCATAGCTGGAAAAGAAAAAGCCCCGGACAATTGCCGGGGCCTTCATTTGTGTAGGAGCTACTACCAACTCCGACCGTAGTTACCATAACCATAGGAGGGAGAGCCGTAAATACGATAGCCGTCATTATGAAAAGAATGTTTTGGACTTTTCGCACGTTCGAACCCGCGTAAGCAATTCGGTTCGAGATTGCGACAAGCTCGATGTAACGTCAATTTTACATCCTCGGCTTCATTCGCCAAACCGGCTGTTAGTCGCCGCATATCCCGCAGGGAGTGGGCAAAGTCTATCATGCATCGGGCGCAACGCCGCGGTGTATGAGCTCCTCGCGCTCCCGCTGCGCGCCCGACGAAACGGGGCAATGCAAAAATTATGCGCTGACGCCAGGTGATTCCTTCAGCTAATCAACGCGGATGAAGTTTTCCGTACACACACGGGTGTCGGAAGGCCAGTCCTTGCTGTTGGAACTGCGGGCGGCGAGAAGATCGATGATGCGTATGGTCGGATTGCTGAAGCCGTAAGACATGAATCTCGGACGTATTTCGCAATGAGGCAATTTGAAAATGGATTGGTATTCGGCCCATACCCCGGCAGCGTTCGCGTTTTGCGTGCCGCCGACCGAGGCAGCGATGGCGAACCGGTCATAGAGGAAGCTGCTCGCCACCAAATATTGAATATTAGGACCGATCATTTGAGGAGTGAGCATGCCTAGAGCTAGGACCTGGAAACCGATCGATGTTCCGTAGCTCTCGGTTACCAACTGCGAAGCCTTTCCAGTCAGCATTTTCTCGGCGACGAGACGGGTGTCGGCTTCCAATTCTCTTACCAAGCGAACGCCCGTCACCGCCGTCGGTAGGAGGGCAAGCGCAATAGCCACGGTTGCCGCTTCACTCGCGAGCCGAGGATGGGAAAGACGGACAAACCAGCGTCCACTTGCTTCGATCGTGCAACCGGCGAAATAAGCGAGCGGAACAATCAGAGGCAACGCATAGCGCGCAACATCGGGCCATGGCTTCAGGGGGGAAGTCTCGATCGCCGCGTAGTAAACCAGGGCGTATACCGCCATCATCCGGTCCACCGGACCGGATGATGGCCAGCGCAAGAAAGTCAAAACCAATCCGACGAGGCCGAGAACCAACAGCACCGGGCCGAAGCCCATCCAAAGACTGTGGGTCAGGTGATATCCCAGCGGAAATGCGACGCTGTCCCAATGGCCCATGGTGCTATGCCTGATCTCGCCGGTGAGTTCTGCCAACGCGCGATCGTAGTCGAACAGCATCCGCAAATTGACCAAGGGAACCACAACCACGGCAATCGCCGTCGCTTGGAGAACTGATTTCAATAACCGACTGCGGATAGTCGCAGCTTGAAGAAAGGCGGCGACGAGGAGAACGGGCATGAGAAACACGCCGATCGCCTTGCTTGAAACGGCGAGTCCGACCCAGATTCCCAATAGGATGACGAGCGCTGGCCTTGGCCGTTCAGCGAGCCGACCGAATGTGATCGCAGTGAATACGCAAAACGGGAGAAGCCACACATCTTCTTTGAGATAGTGGGCATGAACGGCGAGAAGTGGCGCGGCCAATGCTGCAAGGCTAACCACCAGCGCCGCGAATAGGCCGGCTCTGCGCAGGAGCAGGAGAAAGAGTGCCGCCACCGCAACCGCGCCCATCAGGGCAGAAAGTATTCGCCCGACCTGGATCGCGATCTGCGGATCGGAGACTCCAAGAGACCAGATGGCAAATCTCGCCGCTTCGGTCATGAAAAGGGGATGCATGTAGTACGAACGGTCTTGAAGAATGGCGGCGATTTTATTCAACTCGTCCGGATGCAGACCCAATCGAAATCCATTATGGAAGCAAAACAGGCTCAGTGCGCAGACGAACACGAAGAGAGTTGCCCCCCAACTTCTGAGGCGCTCATTGGACGACCACTCGAGCAGCTGCTTGGATCTACTTCCCTGCTGCATATAGGCCAATCAGTCTTTTCGCGGTTATTTCATAAGATGGATAAGTATCGTGTCGATGCAGCGCTTACGTCTACTTTATCGAGCCAGTCCCTTCATCGCCGCGATGAAACCGTCGCAGATCGCCTTCGATCCGGGCGATCTTCGCCGCATATCCCGCAGGGAGTGGGCAAGTCTATCATGCACCGAGCGCAACGTCGTGGGTATGAGCTCCTCGCGCTCCCACCGCGATTTTGCTATCATTCGGCCGCTGAGCCGACCGTCCCATTTTTATTCGGCTTCGATGTGGGACGAGGGGACCTCCGCCGGGCCGGACCGACGATGAATAGATTGGCTGAATAGCGCCGCGTGGATGGTCTTTAATGGTGCGCCGGACGGCGGGAACAGATCAATGACGGCCCCTACGGTCAGCATCATTACGCCGACGTTCAACCGGCACCAGTTTCTTCCGTTCGCCACAAAGTTCGTTTTGCACCAGAGCATTTCCGATCTTGAATGGTTGGTACTGGACGACAGCCCGACGCCTTCGGAATTTATGCGGAGTCTATCCGATCCGCGCATCATCTACGAACATATGAGCAAGAAACTTACGACTGGCGGCAAGCGAAATCATCTCATTGGCAAAGCGCGAGCCCCTATCATCGCGCAGTTCGATGACGACGATTTTTACGGGCCGAATTATCTCGCGACCATGCTGGCCGCGATGGATCAAAACGGTTCTGATATCGTCAAGTTCTTCGGTTTTTTCTTATATCACAAGCTCTACAAAACATTGGGCTTTTGGGATTTGAACATTAAGCTCGGGCCGCACTGGATTTGGTCGGGGGCAGCGCCGAGCATGGTTATGCTAACCGAGCAGAATAACCATGTCCTCAAAGACAACCATTTGGGGTTTGGTTTTTCGTACGTCTTCAGAAGGAAAGTTTGGGAACACGATCAGTTCCCCGACATGAATTGGAACCAGGACGGCGTATTCATGCTGAACGCCGTGCAGCGGTTCAAGTTAACGGGGCTGTATGATGTCGGCTGCACGTGCCTTCACGTCCTTCATGGCTCCAACGTGTCGCGAGTCTTTCCGCAATATCTGATACCCAATTTCCTGCTTCCCTCGCTTTTTCCCCAGGCCGAAGCGCTTCTTGCCGTCTAAGAACGAGTGTCAGGCTGAGGTGCGGTAATTGCGCCGCCGTCACTTTGTTCCGCTGTTCTGGACTTCGCCTCCTTTAGCTTGGCGGCGGCGAAATCCGCATTTTGTTGCACCCGCGGCCGCTCATGCTCGGGAATTTTCCCCTCGCGCAGAATTCGCGTGGCGGCATCGAAGCATTCCTGGTAGCGACCGGTCCAGTAACAAAGCACCGAGAATTCATCGAGCAGGGCGTAATCATAGACCCAGTTTTCGATAAGAAGGCCGGATTCCGGAATCTCCAGTCGTAAGCCGGGCGCTGCAAGCATGTAACCGAGATGATGAAGGCCCTGCATCCGACACAACATGGCAGCCCCATGCAGCGCCTCCGCTCGCCATGGGCACGCTTTATGTGCGGCTAGTAAAGTTTCCAGAACCTCATTGCCCGGATGATTGAGCTTGATCTGCAGGCGACCGGCATAGAGATAGCTCAGAAATATCTCCTCACTCGAGAAGCCGAGTTTCGTGCGTTCGAGGTAGAGGCGGAGCGCCTTCTCGTCCTCACCGCATTCGCGATAGCTCTCAGCGAGGTGGTATGTATGGCGCGCGATCTGAAAAGGGTCGCGCTCCTGCCGAAGTAATTTTTCCAGCACGGCGGCGTCGTCACGATACTTGTTCGGATTGCGGCTGCGCCCGCCATCATGCATTTCCACGATGCGTAAACCGCGCGCGGGGCGTCGATCGCTGCCAGGCGGAAACACCGGATATTCGTGAAGTTCCGACTTGAAGAAAATCTCGAGGTTGTTTCGTGCGAGACCCGGTACCATGACCGCCTTCGAGCCGTTGATCAAAAGCAGCTCGTAAATCTCGTGGCGGAGCTTCTTCTTGAAGCGCTCGGGCGCGAAATCGGCGTCGTAAACAAGGATTTGGTCGGCATCGAGCATCATCGCGTAGTCGATCTCCGCGTGCTCGCGCAGGCGACGGAGCGCCACATTGCGGTTGTAGGCAAAATCGCGCCACGGCTCGTGGATCACTTCGCCGGGCAGCTTCTTGTCGTCCAGATATTTGCGCACGACCTCCAGCGTATCGTCGGTCGAGCCGGTGTCGACGACGAGGACGAAGTCGATCAACGGCAGCGCGCTGTCGAGGCAGCGCGTGATCACATGCGCTTCATTCTTGGCAATCATGCAAAGGCCGATGGATTTCACGATTCATCCACAGGGGGCTGGCGGAAAATGTTGCCCAATTGCATCGGGACCTGCCGCATTGCAGCGCAATTGCTAGGATTCTTGCGGGTCGAAGCCTGGTTGCAGGTAACTCGTATAGCATATGAGAATTCTGGCAGGTGTTGCACAAATATCACAGACTCTTTGGTATCTGGGTGGTAGCTTTTTGGCACATTCGTGGTGAAGGCCAGGGGGCGTTATGGACGTGAAGAAGACACTGCTACTCGGCGCGATCGCGCTACCCGCAGCGATTGGATCCATGTCCTCGCAGCCGACCGTCGCGGTCGCGCAGTCGGCGGCCCCCAATTGGAGCGGCGCGTATGTGGGCGGGAGCGTCGGTGGTGCGTGGGGCCACTCTGGCCAGACTGACCCCGGCATTCCCACGGTCACATCCATCCCAGTAGGACCAGTAGGAGATGGCCACTATGGCATTTCCGGCCCAGTGATTGGCGGCGGCTTTGGCTACAACTGGCAAAATGGACCTTGGGTCGCCGGTCTTGAAACGGATCTTTCGTGGGCCGATGTTAAGGGCCATTCGGATGTCTGCGGGCCTGCGCCAGGGCACGCGTGCGGAACCAAGGTGGACTCGCTCGGTACCGTGCGCGCCCGTCTCGGCATGGTCTATGGCGCCTCATCCGGTTACTCGGGCATGCCCACCAAAGTGGCGCCCGTCGCGAACCGTGGCACGCTTCTCTACGTGACCGGCGGCTTTGCTTATGGCGGTGTCCACGGGTGGGATGACCTTACACCAGCCTCGGGCAGCAAGACCTATACCGGCTGGACGGCCGGTGCCGGCGTCGAATGGGCGCTGCAAGGGAACTGGTCCGCCAAGCTCGAATATCTCTACGTCGATCTCGGAAAAAAGCATCTCTTTGACATTGCTCCCGGCGTTCCGGAAACTGTCAGCGCCAAGCTCAATGTCGTGCGCTTCGGCCTGAACTACAAATTCGATTCGGGCGGCGCATGGGGCAAGGGCCCGGTCTACGCGAAGTATTGATCGCTACCGCTTCCAATAAAAAACCCCGGCTGA
>Ga0070696_100003568_pt1 | contig 10369 bp, 8 predicted proteins | sample KBSK1253metaG_FD_65474 | JGI IMG/M metagenome (GOLD analysis project Ga0070696, IMG submission 65474) | Corn, switchgrass and miscanthus rhizosphere microbial communities from Kellogg Biological Station, Michigan, USA - KBS K1-25-3 metaG | ecosystem: Host-associated > Plants > Roots >... | reverse complement strand
GTGTCCGCGGACGAGTTCGTCGATCAGCATGCGGTCGCCGCGCTCGAGCTGCCAGGGGCTTTCGCCTTCAAGCACCAGATAGCCGTTGAGGCGAAACTGATCGGCGAGTTGGCTTGCGGCCAGCGGCCCCACCGCGGGCCCGAACCCCTTGTCTTGCATCTGATGGCGGTGGAACGCCGCGATCATCTGGTTGTCGGCCGGCCGGTGGGGGGTCCATTTGTGCAGGCCGTTGTACGTCAGCGCCGCGTAAAATGCGGCCCCGCTGTTCATCACGGCTTTGGCGAGCTTGCGGATGAAATCTTCCGACACCAGATCGAAGAACGCCGAAGCTGTAACGAGATGTGGAGCGTCATCCAGTAGCGCGGTTTGACAATTCGCAAGGTCGGCGGTCGCGAAGGTCACGGTAATTTCGCGGTCCCCCTTTTTGAGATGTAAGGTCTCGCCGTTGCGCTCCGATGCGTCGGCCCAGCGGCTGAGCTTGACCTTTGCTGCCTCCGACAATTCGGGATCGTTATCTACGAGCGTCCACGCTTGCCGGCTCGGTAGCAGCGAGGCCGTGGCGCGCAGATTAGCGCCGGTGCCGGAGCCCAAGTCGACAATGCGAAGTTCGTCGCGAAGCGCAAAGCGCGCCGAAACGGCATTTGCGATCTCGCGGCTGCGGGCGCGCCGGTCGGCCGCCTCGCGCAAGTCCAGCCACTCGGGCGAAAAGTTGTTCACGGGAGTAACCCAAGGATGACTGCTGCGATGCGCCGCGATGTCTCGTGCCACGTCGGCAGCGTGCGACCGGCCTCCCAGGATGCGTCTGCGAGGCGGTCGCGGAGCTTCTTGTCGGTCAATGCGCGGCGCAGGGCGATCGTGAGTTCGCCGACGTTGCCGGCTTCGACGTGAAGGGCCGCCGCTTCGCCTGCGGTATCGGCGGCCGCGCCGCCGGCGGCGAGCACCATCGGCAAGCCCCGCGCCATGGCTTCGGCGAGAACCATGCCGTAGCCTTCGAAGAGTGAGGCCGAGACGAAAAGGTCGGTGCTTTCGTAGTAGTGATCGAGCGTCGCCGGGACGACCTTGCCGGCAACCGTGACGCGATCTTCGAGACGGTGCGTGCGGATGGCTTTCTGTAGTGTCTCGACGGCCTCATCATGACGATCGGTTGCGCCAGCGATCGTCAGCCGCCAATCAATGTCCTTCAGCGGTGCTAAAGCCTCGACAAGCAGATGATAGCCTTTGCGCGGCAGAACAGCGCCGACCGATAGAATTTGCAGAGGCGCGCCGGTTCCGGTCGCTCGCTGAGCAGGATCTGTGCCGGGCTCGGCGACCGTCACCTTCGTCGAGGCGAGACCCATGCTTTCGGCAAGGATGCGTCTCGTCGCCCGGCTCGTCACGACGACATGGTTGGCGCGCTGCAGTGCCTTTTGCTCCCGCTCTTTCAATTCGACCTTGCGCGCGTGGGGAAGTCCCGTCTCCAGGAACAGGGGATGGTGAACGAGGGCAATGACGCGGCCTTCGAGCTCGGCGAGAATAGTGTCCGGAAAGGCGCCGAACGCCAGGCCGTCAACGACAAGCACGGCATCGGTGGGTTTTGTCTTGAGGAGCCGGCTTGTCTTGGCGATGTCGCCGGCGGTGGGATTTGGAAACGAGCCGGGCAACGACAGCACCGAGACGGGCACGCCGAAATCGGGCAGAATTTCCATCACGCGGCGGTCATAGGCATATCCGCCGGTCGGGCTTTTCAAATCTCCGGGAATGGCGAAGATGGCGTCAGCCACGGATGGGTCCCTCGTAGCTGGCGCGGGCAAGATCGGTTTCGGAAAGCGTGACGCGGAGGCGTGCAAGACTTTTGCCGTCCGGTCCAAGAGCACCGGAGGCGGCCGCGTCGACGAACTTATCGAAGATATACTTGCAGAGAAACTCGGTCGTCGTGAGCTCCCCCTTGAATTGCGGTAAAATGTCCAGATTTTGATATCCGATCGGCCTTAGAATATTGCCGAGAACTTCGAGCGCGGCTGCGATATCGACAACGATGTTGTGGCGTGTGAGTTCCTCGCGGAAGAAAGCAACGTCCACGACAAAAGTCGCGCCGTGCATGTTCTGCGCCGGTCCAAACGCAGGATCGGGCAGAGAATGTGCAATCATGATGCGGTCACGAACTTCGACTGAGAACATTGGCTCTTTCACTTAACGGGTTGATAGCTGACGACGGGCGGCAGGGCGGTGGACGACCAAATGCGCGTCATTGCCTCCGGCAATTCCGCGAACGGGACGGCATCCGCGACGAGTATATCAAGAGCCGGGTCGTCGAGCATCGCGATGGCGCGCTCCAGTCGCTGATGGTGGTTGACCTGACCGCGCCGGAGCGGCGCGACGTGACCCACTTGCGATGCGATGATCTTCAGGCGCCGGCTGTGGAATGCGCCGCCGAGGTTTACCGTCACGGGAGTTTTTCCGTACCAGCTGAGTTCGACGATGCAGGCTTCGAACGCGCAGGCGTTGATCGCCGTTTCAAGTCCGGCGCCGGTCGCGCTCGCGTGAAAGACGATCTGGTTCTCGGATGGACTATCGCCCGGAGCGGCGAATTTCACGCCGAGCGCTTCAGCGTAGCGGGCGCGGGCCGGATCGATATCGGTGATCATCACATCGGTTCCGGCGATGCGCTGGGCGAGGTGGGCGACCAAGAGCCCTATGATACCGGCCCCGACGATAAGAATGCGGTCGCCTGGCGCCGTACCCGCGTCCCAATGGGCATTGAGGGCCGTTTCCATATTGGCTGCAAGCACCGCCCGCCTCGACGGCACATCCGCCGGAATGCGCAACAGGAGCTTTTCGGCGACCTGAAAATGATCTTGATGCGGATGCAATGCAAAGACGCGCTGGCCGATCAATTGGTCGCGCCCCGCCGTAACGGTGCCGGCCGCAGAATAGCCGTACTTGATCGGGAACGGAAAATCTCCCATCTGCAGGGGCGCGCGCATACGTGACCATTCGCTTTCCGGCACTAGTCCGAGTGCGACAAGTCGTTCGGTGCCGCGGCTGATCGCGGAATATTCGGTCGTGACGCGGGCTTCGCCGGGCGAAAGCGGGGGCAGACGCTCGGTCCGGAATTCCGCCTGCCCAGGCTTGACGTGCCAGAGCCCACGGGCGACCACGATCTGGCCTTGGCTGCGGCGTATCAGCGGGCTGTTGGGATCGAGGGCGTTGCGCTGGTCACTCATTGCGAAGAACTGAACCTGTCATGACGGTCGACGTCGAGCGCGAAGCCGTGTCCGAGCTTGTCCCCGGACTCGTCGCGGAGGGCCCAAGCCTTACGACACCGGCGGGCTTACAAGCAATTGCCACGCTTAACGCGCGGCGGTTGACCTTTCTCGTGTTGAACGTCGCGACCTGGATGTTGTTGCTCTTTTGGGCGGGCGCGATCCTTTCTGCGGGCGGGTGGACGCCGCTCACCGTGGCGCTCCTGGTGTGCGTCGCCTTCGGTACGCCGTGGACGGTACTCGGCTTTTGGAACGCCACGATCGGTCTTTGGCAGCTCCGCCACCTTAGGCGAGGTTTGCGCGACGTCGCGCCGTTTCTCTCTCGTCGCAAATCGCCGGGGTCACTTACGGTTAAGACGGCAGTTTTGATGACGTTGCGGAACGAGGACCCGGCTCGCGCCTTGCTGCGTCTCAGGACGGTAAAGGCCAGTCTCGACGCGACCGGAAAAGGCGCGTGTTTTTCATATTTCGTTCTGAGCGATACCGATAACGACGAAGTTGCGTGGCAAGAAGAAGAGGCGATTGCGGATTGGCGTGCGGAAGACCCTGACCGCGCTCGCATCGTCTATCGCCGCCGAAACGAAAACTCAGGCTTCAAAGCCGGCAACGTGCGCGACTTCTGCATCCGGTGGGGGGACGGCTTCGAGCTGATGTTGCCGCTCGACGCCGACAGCTTGATGACCGGGCCTGCCATCATCGAACTCGTGCGCGTCATGCAGGCCTATCCGAAGCTCGGTATCTTGCAGAGCCTCGTCGTCGGCACGCCGTCATCATCGGCGTTCGCCCGCATCTTTCAATTCGGCATGCGGCTCGGCATGCGGACCTATACCATGGGGCAGGCGTGGTGGACCGGCGATTGTGGGCCGTTCTGGGGCCACAATGCGCTTATCCGCATCGCGCCGTTCGCCGAGCACTGCGTGCTGCCGGCGCTTTCCGGTAAGCCGCCGCTCGGCGGCGATCTGCTCTCGCACGATCAGGTCGAAGCGGTGCTAATGCGCCGTGCCGGTTTCGAAGTTCGCGTAATGCCGGTCGAGTGCGGTTCCTACGAGGATAATCCGCCGGATGCGCTCGAATTCGGCCGACGCGACGTGCGCTGGTGCCAGGGAAACATGCAGTATCTGAAGCTACTTGGTCTTGCCGGATTGCAGCCCGTCAGCCGGTTCCAGCTTTTGTGGGCCATTTTGATGTTCGTCGTCGTGCCCGCGTGGACGCTGCTCATCGTGCTGCTGCCGTTCGCTGCGGCTGGCGCGCAGAGCTTTGCCGAATTCCCATTGGCTTCGGCGAAGGCGCTCTATCTGCTCCTCCTGCTGATGTATTTGACGCCGAAACTCGCTGCGATAATCGACGCGGTTTCGACACCGGGCGAGGTGCAGCGCTTTGGCGGACCGCTGCGTTTCGCGGCGAGTGCCGTCATCGAGATCGTGTTTTCGTTCCTGCTGAGCGGCCTCTCGACGATACGCACGTCGATCTTCATGTTGGGACTTCTGTTCGGTAAATCGACGAGTTGGAGTGGTCAGCGGCGCGATGTCGAAGGCGTGACGTGGACGGACGCACTGTCGGTGCTCTGGCCGCAACTTCTGTTTGGGCTTGCGGTCTGCCTCTCACTTGCGATCATCTCTCCAATGATCCTGTTGTGGAGTTTGCCGGTGACGTCGGGTTTCCTGCTTGCCGTTCCGTTCGCGGTGCTGACGGCCAGCCCCGCCGCCGGCCGGTTCTTGCGCCGGCATGGTCTTGCAGGAATACCGGAAGATTTCATAACACCCCTTGAGATTGGCGCCGTGCAGTCGTCGAGCGCCGGGTCCTGACGTGATGGCTTCGCGGGGGCTTCAAGGCGTATTTCGTTCGTTGCGGCTCTATCACGGGCCGGACGCGCCAAAGGAGCGGATGGACGCGCTTTATCGGAACTTCGTTGAACCAGGTGATCTCGTCTTCGATATCGGTGCCCATACCGGCGACCGCGTGTCGTCGTTCCGCCGACTTGGTGCGCGCGTCGTGGCGGTCGAGCCGCAACCGCTGCTGGTCAGCGCGCTGGGGCACATTCATGGCAGCGATCCATTGGTCGAAATCGTCGGCCGGGCAGCCGGCGCCAGGGCGGACAGGCTGGCGCTTCACATCAACACGGAAAATCCGACGGTTTCGACGACCTCGGAGGCGTTTCTGCGTAGCGCCAGCGGGGCTGCCGGATGGGAAGGCCAGAACTGGGATGATCAGATGCGCGTCGATGCCGTGACGCTCGACGCCCTTATCGCCCGCTACGGGACACCGTCGTTCGTCAAGATCGACACCGAGGGCTCCGAGGACTCGGTGCTGCGCGGCCTTTCTCATCCCGTCGGCAAACTCTCGTTCGAGTTTACAACCATCGCCCGCGATGTGGCGATGGCATGCTTTGAGCGGCTGTCGCTGCTCGGCGACTACCGCTACAACGTCGCGCTGGGCGAGAGCCAGAGATTGACCTTCGATCACTGGCTTCCGGCAGCGACAATGAAAGAGCACATCGGCACCCTGCCGCACGAAGCGAATTCCGGCGATGTCTATGCCGCGCTTCGGTTGCAGCTAAAGTAACCCAACGCATATCGGAGCACTTCCAGATGCCGCATTGCCTTCGACTGATCGCCGCTACGTTTATTTTCGCTGTTTCGGCCGTTGTTCAGGCGAATGCCGCATCGCTCGATGGGTTGGCCGTCGAGGTGAAGAACCAAAGCGAGCCGGTGCTTTGCGCCGAAAAGGACAACGTTGCGGTCTCGTTCGCCAACAAGAACGTGCGTTCGTTCCGCATCGAGGCGGCGCATCCCGTCTATCTGTCTGCCGGCATGCGCGATAATTTCGAGGCAGACTGGACGGCGTGCGATATGTCGGCGGACCCGAATTACAAGGCATCTGGCGAGCCGAAAAAATTGACGCTTTACGAGGACACGGCACTGTGGATCGTTGGCTATCGGTATCCCGCGTTCTGGCGGCCCTCCAACGCAACCGTGCGGATAGGCGATCACGTCGAGAAGGGTATCCACTTGTTGCAGGTTTGGTTGCGCAGAACGGACGGAGCCGAGGAAGTTCTGGTTCTGTATCCGCAGGACGGCTACTGGCGTCCGCGTCCGATGACGCCGCTCAATATGCGCAACACGCCGTACGGATCGTCGTTTCTCGTGGGGCCCATTGAGCACGATGGCCGGCCGCTCGTGAAGATCAACGAGGTGACGTTCGATCCCAAGACGCGGGCGTTCTCGCTGACGTTCGAGAAGGGCGGATCGGCGACCGTGAAAATGGTGAAGGCCGATACCAACAGGCTGGCGCTCGACGTTTCCTTCGACAAGGGCATCAGCGGTGGCCCGTTCGCCATGCTGCGGTCGATGTACATTACGGAATTCAACAACGATACCGCCCGCATTGCGGTTCGCGAGCAGGGCGCCAAGGGCTGGCGGGAAGACAACATCATGAAGTTCGATAGCGCGCATGCGACCGATATCTGGATCGGCCGTCTGACGCCGTCACAGCACAACACGGCGTCGCCCGATATCGTATTCAACAGTTTCTCGGACGGGCCCTATCCAAAGCGACCCAAGAGCGAACCGCCGCCGGCTTTGCCAATCACTAAACCGCAATAGCGGGAGCGCTGATCGATGCCCTGGCTTCTACCAACGAAGCTCAGCCATCGCGGCGATCGCCGGTGGTGAACCCGGCACAAAAAGATCCGTGAGCCCCTTCGCCGAGAGACTGATGCCGTCCATGGTTTCGTGCCGATGGATGCCGGATGCAATGAATAGGGCATCCGAGCCGAACGTTTCCGCGCCCTTCATGTCGGTGCGCAAAGAGTCGCCGATGATAAGAATTTTGCCGCGCGGGACGTTTTCATCTCGAAGTGCCTCGGCGCGGTGGTGCGCAGTCTCGTAGGAATTGAGGTGGGGCTTGCCTGCCCAGTACACGGCGCCCCCCATATGCGCGTAGAGATCGGCGATGGCGCCCGCGCAGTAGAGCAGCGTTCCGCCGACGTCGACGACGAGGTCGGGATTGGCACACACGAACGGCAGCCGCAGTGTCAGTGCTTCTTCGAGCAGCCCTCGATAGTCGTCCGGCTTTTCATGCCGGTCATCAGTCAATCCAGTGCAGATGATGGCTTCGGACTCTTGGAGAGAAACAGACCGGGCTTTGAGTGCTCCGAACAGCGCCTGGTCGCGATCCTGCGGACCAATGCAATAGAGCCGCGTAAAGCCGCGCTTCTGGACGTGTGCGAGCGCGATGTCGCCCGACGAGACAATGTCGTCCCAGGCAGCTTGGGGCACATGTCGGCTTTCGAGCATATCGGCGACGCGACGCTTCGGCACCGGCGCGTTTGAGACGAGGATGACGGTGCCGCCGCCGGAGCGAAATGTTTCGAGGGCACGGCAAGCGCCTTCGTACGCCGTAACGCCGTTGTGCACGACACCCCATACGTCACAGAAAATGACGTCGTAGCGCTCGAGGAGCGGTCCGGCATGCGACAGGATCGGAGGGACCGTGTCTGACGTTCGCGACGTCGTTTGCAAAGCAGCGTCTCATGTCGGATGGAGCCGGCGCAGAATTTGAAAGCGCGGACCGTGATTGCCGGAGCGAAATAACCAACGCCCGCGCGTCAAAGTACTGACGCCGCGTTGAGGCGATAGCGGGTATTCAAGCCCAGTTCAAGTCACAAGGCCGGGCTATCATGGGCGTTGCATCACGCGCACCGGTATCGACTTGGCTGCGGGCACGTTGCTTAGGTTACGCCGGCCTACCAAATCGTCTTGAAGCCTGCCTCCGTCGGTGCCGGCCTCTTTGCACGCGACACGGTTCGCTGATGCTTGAATCTGCGAACGGCCGATTTGACGTGAGACAGCGTCACCGGCGGGGCGACGTCGGCGATCATCTCGACTTGCGCCTTCGGCTTCAACTGCACGACTTTGAATCCTGCGGCCTTGATTTGGGAAAGCAACTCGGGGAGCGCGTCGGCGGTCGACTTGTGAATGTCGTGCATCAATATGATGCCGCGCCCGCGCGCCTTGAGACCGGTCATGACTTTGTTGATGAGGGCTTTTGAATTGTGGATTCGCCAGTCAAGCGAATCTATGTCGACGGCGAACTGGCCGATGTTACGACTGCGAAGGTAATCGACGGTTTGCTTGCTGCTGCTGAGGTAGGGGTAGCGGAAAAAAGGCGCGATCGGCGTAGGGCTTGCCTTCTGCGCGGCGTTGAAAGCCGACTCGATTTCCTGCGTGGCTTGCGAAATCGGCAGGGCTGCGAGATTGGCGTGCGACCAGGTGTGCGTCCCGATCGTATGACCCTGATTTGCAATCTCCGCCAGCACGTCCGGATGTTGCACGACCATGCTGCCGACAACAAAGAACGTTGCCTTGGTGCACTCTTTGGCAAGCGCGGCCAGAATGGTGCGCGTGTCCTTCGGCGACGGCCCATCGTCGAATGTCAAAACGACTTCTCCCGGAGAAAGGAGATTGCGATCGCCGTGAGGTTCGCCGAACCAAGGGCCGCCTGTGGTATCGACTTCGACAATTCGCGAGACGCCGAGGGTACCCGCCGGGCATGCGTCGTCAGCCAAGGCCGGGGACGCGGCGATCATGACGGATGCCAAACCAACCCAGGCTACAAAACTCAACTTTTGAGCCACCCGCATCTTACCCCGCCCCTCGGCCCGCTGGCCGGTCATTGATCCGCGTTACCATTAGAGATTCCGGCGAGCTAGGCAAAGCGCGGTCTGCCGCACGCCAGCGAGGCGCGCATACTATTTTGTAAGCATGATGTCATGGAAGCGGCGCGCGAGGCGGGAGGCCGGATTTGTACCGACGTTCCGCGCCAGCACTTTCAGACGCGCTTCAGCATCCCTGGGAAATAGCGCACGCCGGGGGCTCAGCTCCGGCGTGCGCCAAGCCAGTTCACTTGCCGGCCTGCGAAGCGATGGCCTTGGCGATCTGTTCCTTCACCGCCTCTAGATTGAAGCTGGCGCCCTTCTGCATGGGCGGGAATTCGATCGCGGTCTGCGCCAATTTTGCAACTTCCTTCTGAACGAACTGGAAGCGCCAAAACTCATAGAGGAACCAATTGAAATATTCGTAGGAACCGTACGCTCCTTTCGCAAACCCCGTGCGCTCGAAGGGATCGAGCCGGAGATTGATGAGGATTGGCATGTCCACCTTGACGGTCGTGCCGATCCAGCCATCGGGCTGATCGGTGAACCGATACTTGTAATCGTCGATGCGGACGGCAGAGAGCGTGCCTTCCGTGAAGTAGTAGATTTCATGACGTTTCGATGGGCCCTTGCCGGTGAGCAAGTCCATCTGATTGTAACCGTCGAGATGAACCTTGTACGTGGTATCGCCTATTTGTTTGCCCGCTTTCAACTCGTCGACAATGTTGGGGTCGCCGGCTGCGGCGACGAGGGTCGGGAACCAGTCGAGGCCGGACATGATGCCGTTCTCGACCTTGCCTGCCGGAACCACGCCCGGCCAACTCACGATCATCGGCACACGGAAGCCGCCGTCGAGCCCGGTTCCTTTGCCGCCGGCAAAGGGTGTCTGGCCTCCGTCGGGCCAGGTGAAGTTTTCCGTGCCGTTGTCAGTGGAGAAGGCGATGATGGTGTTCCCATCAAGTTTGTTATTCTTCACATACGTCATGACGGAGCCGACGATGTCGTCGAGCTGCGCCATTCCGGCTTCTTCCACGCTCCAACTATTCTCCGAATTCCGCATCTTCTCGTACTTGTCGGACAGATGCGTCGTCACGTGCATGCGCGTTGGGTTCAGCCACAGGAAGAAGGGCTTGCTGTCAGCCCTGGCCTTGTCGACAAACTTGAGGGCATTGCTGAGTATCTCGTCGTCGATCGTCTTCATCCGTTCCGGGTAGAGCGTGCCTGCGTCTTCGATCTTCTGCTTGCCGATTTTACCCCATCGCGGCTGTTCCGTCGGATCGTCGACGTCCGTCGCCCAGCTATGAACCATGTTGCGAGGGCCGACGGTGGCGAGGAGGTTCTGCGGGTAGTTGGGATGCGCGGGGTCTTCCATGGCGTCGAGATGGTAGAGATAACCGTAGAATTCGTCGAAGCCGTGCACCGTCGGCAGAAATTCATTCAGGTCGCCGAGGTGGTTCTTGCCGAATTGACCGGT
>Ga0070696_100003565_pt1 | contig 10371 bp, 9 predicted proteins | sample KBSK1253metaG_FD_65474 | JGI IMG/M metagenome (GOLD analysis project Ga0070696, IMG submission 65474) | Corn, switchgrass and miscanthus rhizosphere microbial communities from Kellogg Biological Station, Michigan, USA - KBS K1-25-3 metaG | ecosystem: Host-associated > Plants > Roots >... | reverse complement strand
CCGAGGATCGACATGCGGCTGCCGAGCCCGTAGCCGTCCTCGTCGGCGAGCTCCTGGCTGACCAGGGCGACCGGCTCGTCGGTGCGGTCGAGCATGGTGCCCGCCGCCAGGGGAACCTCGTGCAGGCGCAGGTACGACGTCGGGTCGATGCCGAGGACGGTGATCGCATCGGATGCGCCGCCGCCGGGCGTGCTCGTCGGGAAGGTCTTGTGCTCGACCACCGGCGCGGCGTCGACGACGCCCTCGGTCGACACGATCGCGCTCACGGACGAGTCCGACAGGCCGCTCTCGAGGAACCCGGACACGCGCAGGTCGGCGCGGCCAACCATGTCGTGGACCGTCCGTTCGACCGCTGCATCGAGCGCGGCGCCGAGCGTCAACGAGGCGCACAGGACGGCCACGCCGAGGGCGATCCCGGCGATCGTCAGGAGGGAGCGGAGGGGTCGCGCGGCGAGGGTCCGCCACGCGAGGCGATCGAGGCCCACCGGAGCTACAGGCCGACCTTCGCCAGGCGCGTGATGAGCGGTGCGGCCGAGTGGTCGGCGCGCCGGCCCAGATCGATCGCGTCCTCGATGCGCCCGTCGCCGATGACGAATACCCGGTCCGCGTAGGCCGCGGCGCGGGCGTCGTGCGTGACGAGCACGATCGTCTGGCCGCCCTGCTCGCTCGAGCGCCACAGCGCGTCCAGCAGCTCGCCGCTGTTCGTGTAGTCGAGGTTGCCCGTCGGCTCGTCGGCGAGGAGCACGGACGGCCGGGTCACCAGTGCTCGGGCGACGGCGACGCGCTGCTGCTCACCCGCGGACAGCTGGTCCGGCCGATGGCGCTCCTTGCCGGTCAGCTCGACGAGCTCCATGACCTGCCTGACCCGATCGCGAGCGTCTTTGGGCCCGCCGGCGATCGTGAACGGGAGCTCGATGTTCTCGCGGACGCTGAGCAGCGGGATCAGGTTGAACGCCTGGAACACAAACCCGGTTCGCTCCCGGCGGAGCTTCGTCGCCTGCGCGTCGGACAGGTGACTGATGTCGTTGCCCTCAAAGACGATCGAGCCGCTGGTCGGCTGGTCCAGGCCGCCGAGCAGCTGGAGCAGCGTGCTCTTGCCCGAGCCCGAGGGGCCCATCAGCGCGACGAACTCGCCCGGCGCGACGGCGAGCGAGACGCCGCGGAGCGCCTCGACCGTCGTCCGGCCGAGCTCGTATCGCTTGGTGACGTCGCGCGCCTCAAGGATCGGCGCGGGCCGGCCGGCCGCGTGGCCGTTGTGGGACTCCGCCGTCGGAGCGGCATGGAATGGGCTGTGGGCAGCGAGCGTCGGTGTGCTGGTCATCACTTCCCCAGGAATGAGGCGACAACGTCGCCGACGATGGTGTCGACGAGGCCCGACGACGTCGGAGGCTCGAGCACCTGGAGGGAGGTTTCGGTCCCGGTGGGCGGCCCGCCGGGGGCGGGCGCGCCACCGCTCGGGTCGGAGCCCGGCGCAGGCGTGCCGAGCAGGCCGGGGTCGAACCCGTCATCGCGCATCCAGTCGAGCCAGATGGCGTCGTGGCCCGCGCTCGGCAGGAGGCTCGCGGGATCCGGCGTGGGGGTCGGCGTGGCCTGCGCCGCCGGCGCCCTGGTCGGCCGGGGGGTCGGGCGCGGCGTAGGCTTGGGCTTGGTCTGTGGCGCGGACCCGCCACCACCGCCGCCGCCACCACCGCCGCCTCCACCACCGCCGCCGCCGCACGGATGGGTGAACACCGCGGTCCAGAGGTGCTTCGGGTAGTCGGAGCCGGTGCCCTTGTACGCACCGATGCCAATCCTGGTGAAGTCCTTGCTCAGGATCAGGGCACGGTGACCGGGCGAGTCCATCCAGCCGTTGAACATCGTCTGCGTGGCCACGTCATCGGGGTAGTTGTTCCAGCCGATGTTCTCGCCGGCGATCGTGTAGCAGACGCCGCGGCGATGGAGCTCGTTGAAGACCTTGCCACCCGGCGGGCTCGGGATGTCGTGGCTGAAGTAGTCCCGGACGTACATGTCCTTCGACCGCCAGCGGGCAACGTCGTGGAGCGTGCTCCCGACGCGGTAGGCGGGCAGGCCGTTGGCGGCGCGCGCCTGGTTGATCAGGGTGAGCATCTGGCCCTCGCTCGAGGCGGAGAACGAGGAGTTGCTCCAGCCGAGGGCGACGCTCGGCGAGCCCGCGACGATCAGCGCAGCGGCGACCAGGGCGACGCCCAGCGGGAGGCCGTGGAGCACATGGAGGCGACGTCGGGGGCGCGGGCTCTGCTTGTCCATTGCACCTGCACGAGGTCGGCGAGCTCTCGGGGCACGTCTCGTCCGAGCCGTCCCGACTGTGCCGCTGCCCATCGCAACGAACCCCGGCTCCATGGTCCCGACCGGACTGCGCAGGGGTACCAACTACCGCAGCGAACCCCACCGGACCACACCAGGCCGCGTGCGCACCGCACCGACCTTCGCACGCTGTTGTGCACGCGGAGCCGGTACGATCGACGGGTGAAGACCGTCGTCGTGGGCTCCGGCGTCATGGGCGCGTGGACCGCGCTGTGGCTGCGCCGGCGGGGCCACGAGGTGACGCTGGTCGATCGGTTCGGGCCCGGAAACCAGGTCGGCTCCTCGGGCGACGAGTCACGGATCACGCGCAGCAGCCACGGCCCGGACACTCACTACCCGCGCTGGCAGCGGCGCGCGCTCGGCCAGTGGCGCGACCTCGAGCGGGTGGCGGGCACGCAGCTCTTCGAGCAGGCGGGCGTGATCTGGCTCGCCAGCGACAACCAGACCTTCGAGGCGGACTCCCTCGTGTCGTGCGGCAGCCTGGATATCCCGACCGAGTGCTGGACCCCCGACGACCTCGCACGCCGGGTCCCCGTGATGAATCCCGCCGGCGTGCCATGGGCGCTGTACGAGCCGGAGGCCGGCGCGCTCTTCGCCCGCCCGGGCGTCGTGGCGACCATCGAGCGGTTCGAGGCTGAGGGCGGGGAGGTGGTGGTCGGTCGCGTGCCGGACCCAGTGCCGGTGGACCGCGATTCGCTCGGCGAGCTCCGCCTCGACGACGGCCGGACGCTCCGTGCCGATGCGTTCGCCTTCGCCTGCGGCCCGTGGCTGCCCGAGCTCTTCCCGGACGCGCTCGGCGAGCTGATCGTCCCGCACCGGCAGGACGTCGTGCACTTCGCGATCCCCGAGGGTGACACCCGCTACCACGCAGGCACGATGCCGATCTGGATCGACTTCGAGGGGTCGTTCTACGGCTTCCCGTCGTTCGATGGCGTGAAGGCGAAGGCCTGCCCGGACTGGCTCGGGCCGATCGAACGACCCGACGACTCCGCCCGGGAGGTGGCCGAGTCGACGGTCGAGGCGTCGCGGACCATCCTGCGCAACCGCTTTCCGGGGCTCGCCGAGCAGCCGGTGGTCAAGCGCTGGACCTGCTTCTACGAGGTCACGCCCGACGCGAACTTCGTCATCGATCGGCACCCGCGGCTCGGCGACACCTGGATCGCGGGTGGCGGCACGGGGCACGCCTTCAAGCACGGGCCGGTGATCGGCGAGTACCTCAGCGCGCTGATCACGGATGACGGCGATGCGGCTCGCGAGCTCGCTCCGCCGGACGCCCGCTTCGCGATCGGCGTCCGCCAGGCCAGCCCGAGCTTCCGGACCAGCGGCAAGAACCCTCTGGAGGCGATGACCGCCTGATCCGGCAGGGGCGTCCGCGACCGGACACCGGGTACACTCTCCCGCGCGCTGGCTCCCGGTCGATCGATCGGCCGGTCGAGCGCGCGACGCGGTGGCCTTAGCTCAACCGGCAGAGCATCGGATTGTGGATCCGAAGGTTATGGGTTCGACCCCCATAGGCCACCCCAACTCCTGAAACGCAAGCAGCCGAGCGGGCCATCCGCTCGGCTGCTCACTGGATCCGTGGCCGGTTTCGGCCGGCCGCCCTCGGGGTTCTCGAATACGAGGTTCTAGCTGGCCGTGCCGGTCGCGCTCGGGGCCGCGGAGGAACCCGGGTTCGCGCCGTTGCCGTCGGGGCCGAACGGGAAGCCGTGCCCGAACCTGCCGCCGCGGCCTTCGTTGGTGCTGATGTTCCCGGCCCTGACGCTGCTGGCGGTCAGCGAGCCGTCGCTGTTCTTCGTGCCCTCGGCCACGAGGAGCATGCCGACCTTGACGTCGGACAGCGCCGCGCTGGCGTTGCCGTTGACGGAGTACTTGGTCGAGCCGTTGACGGTGATCGTCGCCGTGCTGCCGTCGCGCTGGGAGACGGTGATCGTCGAGCCGTCGATCTTGGTCACCTGGCCGCCCTCGCGGGGCAGGATCACTGCGATCGAGTCGATCGACCAGCTCCCGCTCGACTCGAGCGTCTGCCGGAAGCCGATCTCGTCGCCGACCTTGAGGTCGCCCAGCGCGATCGTGGCGCCCGACCTGGTGTAGGTCGTGCCGCTGTCGACGGTGATCGTGCGCGTCCAGCCGTCCTCGGTCTTGAGCGAGATGGTGTTGCCGCTGATCGCTGTGATCGTGATGCCGCCGAAGCCGATCCCGCGGCCGCCGAATCCTGGCCCGCCACCATTCATGAGTGGCACCTGGCCGTTGCTCGATCCGGTTCCGGAGCCTGCGGCGAGCGTGCCGCCGGGCGCTGCGCTTGTCGAGAACACGAGCAGCGCCGCCGCAACCAGCGCGGCCGCTGCGATGCCCAGCAGGCCGATCCGGGCCAGGAGCGCCTGCCGCGACATCGCAGGCAGGACCGCTGTCGTGGCCGTGAGTCGGGATGCCTCGGCGACGTAGCCGGGCTCCGTGGGATGCGTAGAGGGAGTGGGCTCGTTCATGTTGTCTCCGTAAGGCGGCCGCCTTGCCGGCGGCTGTCGTGGCAGACGATCGGCGGCGCTGCTGACAGCATCCTGAGAATTGGCCCGCCTCGCGTTGCAAGTCGCGGCGCTTATACTCCCCTGGAGTATCGAGCGGTGGAGGCGAGATGACGGAGACACGACACATCGAGCCGGATGAGGATCCGGTGTGCGGCATGCGCGTCGACCCGGAGACGGCGCGGGTTCGGGGCCTGACGCTCAGCCACGACGGGCGTGAGTACGTGTTCTGCGGCAAGGGCTGCCTGCTCGAGTTCCGCGACGATCCCGCGACCTTCGTCGACCCGAGCCACCTGCCCTCGATGTAGCTCCCGGCCGGCTATCGGGCCGGCTCAGGGCGTGAGCCAGACCGGGTAATCGGTCGTGTTCGTCGGCGAGCCGTCCTTGGCCGACGGCTCGAACACCCGCAGCGTGCCCCAGCCTGCCTTCGCGACGCGGTATCCCAGCGTCATGTCGAACGTGCCCCAGCAGCCGGTGCCGCAGCTTGCCATCGGCGGCGCTGCCGCCAGCTCCCGGCCGTTTCCATTGAGGATGCGCACCTGGAACTGTGCCTCGAAGACGTTCGCGACCCCGGCGATCCGGGCCGGGGTGCCGAGCACGCCGCCCCAGGCCGGGCGGTCCACGAAGATCGCCGGCAGCTGGTCCATGTAGTCGTCTCGACCGACCGGGCCGTCGAACGTGGTCCCATCGCCGCGGAAGACCGTCTTGGGGACGCCGTCGATCTGGAAGGACACGCGGGTCACGGTCGGGAACTGCGTGAGCGTGTACACGACCTGGGCGAGGCGCTGGACGACCGTGGTCGATCCCCCACCCGACTCGAACTCCTTCGAGAGATTGACCGTGGCGACGCCGTTGTCGATCGTCAGGCCCAGGAATCGCGTGCCGTCGGGAATGGCCGTGTACATCGCCGGTCTCGCGCCGAGCTCGTCGTCGTTCGGGCCCTTCAAGAGCTCGGTCATCGCCCCGGTGCCGACGGCCTTCGTCCTCGGGATGTCCCGGAGCACCGGCACGAGGCCGGCGTTGTCGACGAAGCTGCCGAGGATGAAGTACGAGCGGACGGTCGTCGTCTCGCCGGTCGTCGGTTCGGGCGAGGCACCCGGCGACGCCTGCGGACTGTCGGTCGAGCCGGGGGTGGGTTCGTCGCTGGGCAGCTCGATCGACGGCTGCGCCGTCGACGGCGGCGTCGCCACCCCGCCGAGGTCGCCGGTCGACGGGCCACAGGCGGCGAGCAGGAGCGCCGCGATCAGGATCGACAGGGTGCGGTTCACGCGTTGGGCCTCGCTTGCTCGGTCGGCGCCGTTTCCGCGCCCGATCCGTCCGCAGCGTCCGGCCCGAGCGTGTCGCGGCCATCGCCGGCGCGTAACGATCCGGAATCGACATCGGCCGTGGGCAGGCTGAGCGTGACCTCCAGCCCGCCGCCCGCGCGGTTGCGCGCCGACAGCTCGCCGCCGAGCAGCTTGGCGTGCTCGGCGGCGATGGCCAATCCGAGCCCGGAGCTGCCCTGGTGGCGAGAGGCGTCGGCCTTGTAGAACCGCTCGAAGAGGTGGTCGAGCGCGTCCGCCGGCACCCCCGGCCCGCGGTCCTTGACCGTGACGGTCGCGCTGGTCGCGTCACCGCGCACCTGCACCTCGACCGGAGCACCCGCCGCGTGCTGGCCGGCGTTGTCGAGCAGGTTGCCGAGGATGCGGTCGAGGCGGCGCATGTCGGCGGCGACGACGATCGGCGTCTCCGGGCCATCGACGGAGGCGCCCCGGAGCCGAGCGGCCACGATCGCGCGAACGGCCCCGCCGAGATCGGTCGGGCGAAGGTCCGCTTCCTCCGCGCGGGCGTCGAAGCGGGACAGCTCCATGAGGTCCTCGACGAGAATCCGCAATCGCCGTACATCTGCGACGAGGAGCTCGGCCGCGCGGCGCGCGTCGGGGGGGAGGCCGTCGAGGCCGCTCTCGATGACCGAAGCCTCGGCGACGAGCGCCGTCAGCGGGGTCCGCAGCTCGTGCGACACGTCCGAGACGAAGCGGCGGTTCTGGTCCTCCGAGGCCCGCAGCTGCTGGACGCTGGATGCCAGCGAGTCGGCCATCCGGTTGAACTCCGCGGCGAATCGCGCGAACTCGTCGGCGCCGCCGGCAGGCACGCGGGCGGAGAGGTCCCCGGCCGCGATCCGCGCGGCCGCCGCGCTGCCCGAATCGACGGGCCGCAGGATTCCGCGCGCGACGAGGCGGGCCGTCGCGAGCGCGAGCACCACCGCGAAAAGCCCCGCGACCAGCAGGCCGAGCCGGAGCTGTGCGAGCGCCGATTCGATCGTCTGCGCCTGGAAGACGAAGTAGAAGACCGGGCTGGCTCCCTGGCGCCCGCCGACGACGAGCGAGGGAGCCCCCGCGACGTCGAGCCAGGCGAAGCCGAGCCGGCCGCTCCCGGCCACCGACGTCAGCGACGCCGGGAAGGTCCCGACTGCATCGAGCAGGTCCGTGTTCGACACGTCGACGATGTCGTGGCCGAAGTCGACGATCGTCTCCACGTCGCCGCGGAGCCGGAACGCCTCCCGCAGGCCGCTCGCGGCGTAGCTTTCCGGGCTGATCTCGCCGGGCAGCCGCTCGGGCAGCAGCACGGACAGGTTGAACTGGGCCTGGCGGGAGGCCTCGTCGAGGAGACCGTCGCGGAGGCGCCCATCGACGAACGCGTACGTGCCGACGCCGATCGCCGTCACCGTGACCGCCACGAGGGCGACGAGCGCGAGGGCGAGCCTGGATCGAATTCCGCGCACGGCCGAGAGACGCGTCAGCGGGCGGCTTTGTAGCCGCTGCCGCGGACAGTGAGGAGCAGCTCCGGGTTGGCCGGGTCGAGCTCGACCTTGGCGCGGACTCGCCCGATGGCCACGTCGACGAGGCGCGAGTCGCCGAGGTAGTCGTAGCCCCACACGCGATCGAGGAGCTGGTCGCGGCTGAACACCTGGCCGGGTCGCTGGGCAAGCTCGACCAGGAGGTCGAACTCCGTGCGGGTAAGGGCGATCTCCTCGCCGTCGCGCCGGACGGTCCGCCCCGCCGTGTCGATCGCGAGCGGCCCCAGCGACAGCGCCGCCGGGCCCGCCTCCGTGCCGCTCCGGCGGCTGCGCAGCGCGGCGCGAATCCGCGCGACCAGCTCCGGCATCTCGAACGGCTTCCGGACGTAGTCGTCGGCGCCCGCCTCGAGCCCGACGACGACGTCGATCGTGTCGCCGCGCGCCGTCAGGATCACGATCGGGACCGTCGACTCGCGGCGGATCTCGCGACACACCTCGAGGCCGTCGAGGCGCGGCAGCATCACGTCGAGGAGGACGAGGTCGGGCTGGAGCTCGCGCCAGCGTTCCAGGCCGGCGGCGCCGTCGGAGGCAGTCTCCACCTCGAAGCCGGCCGCTCGCAGGCCGATCGCGGTCACCTCCCGGATCGACGGGTCGTCTTCGACGAGCAGGATCCGGGCATCCATGCGCCACCGATCCTACCGGCCGCTTGACGCTGCTGGCTACTCTGCGCGCGAGGGTGGCAAGCGGGCGCAAAGATCGATCTGGTTCGCCGGGCGTCGCCGCGCTCCTGAGCCTGTTCGTCCCCGGGCTGGGTCAGGCATGGCTCGGCGCGGCCCGTCGAGGGCTGTTCATCGCGGCTCCGATCGTCGTCGGGCTCGCCGCGCTGCTCGGGTACGTCGCGGGCGGCGATCGCAAGCAGCTGCTCGACACCTTCCTCAAGCCGGGCGTGATCCTGGCGCTGTTGCTCGCGATCATCGGGCTCGGCGTCTACCACGTGCTCGCGATCCAGGACGCGTACCGCCTGGGGCTTCGGCAGGCCGTCGCGAGGAAGGGCTGGATCGAGCACCCGGGGCGCGCGGCGGCGATCCGGGGCGGGATCCGCTCGTTGCTCTCGCCGCTCCTGATCGTGGCGCTGACGGCGGCCATCACCCTGTACGGCATCCTCACGATCGTCGGCGTCAAGGCGTACGGCGCCGCCGAGAACATCTTCGTCAAGCCCGACACGGGCTTCGTCATCCCGGAGGCGAGCTTCGAGCCCACAGCGACGCCGATCCTGCCCATAACGAGCGGCCCGCTCCCGACCGAGCTCGTGCCGGCCGAGCCGACACCCACGCCGGTGCCGGTCCCGCCGTGGGCCGCCGACGGGCGGCTCAACCTGCTGCTCATCGGCAGCGACGCCGGCCCGGGTCGATGGTCGCTCCGCAGCGACACCATGATCGTGCTCAGCGTCGACGTCGAGAGCGCCCGCGCGGTCATGTTCGGGATCCCGCGCAACATCATGAACGTGCCGCTGCCGCCGGAGAGCGCGGACGCCTTCCCGAGCGGCCGCTACCCGGGGCTGCTGAACTCGCTGTACGTCTACGCCGTCGGCCACCCGAGGTACTTCCCGGGCGGCGACGCGGCCGGCTTCCGCGCACTGACGGGCGCGATCCAGGAGCTCGTCGGCGTGCCGCTCGACGGCGCGATCGTCGTGAACCTCACCGGCTTCGTCGACCTCGTCGATGCCGTCAACGGCGTCTGGGTCGACGTGCCGTACACGCTCTACGACGAGCACTACCCGAGCGGCAACGGCCAGATCACGGTCTACGTTCCGGCTGGCTGCCAGAAGCTCGACGGGACCGAGGCGCTCCAGTACGCGCGCTCCCGCCATAGCAGCGACGACTACAGCCGGATGCGGCGCCAACAAATCGTGATCCGGGCGCTCGCTCGCCAGCTCGACCCGATCAAGCTGCTCCCGAAGCTCCCGAAGCTCCTGGACATCGCCGGCGACAACCTGTGGACGACGATCGATGAGAACCAGATCGCGAACCTCGCGGTGCTCGCCGCGCGCGTCGACTCGTCGAAGATCGGGCAGGTGATGATCGAGCCACCGGTCTACCCCGAGGTGCTCGATGGCGCCGCGATCCGCCACGTCCGGCAGACGGTCCGGAACATCTTCGATGGCGAGCCCGGCTCCGGCCCCGCCTCCACCCCGGAGCCGAACAAGGCGCCGAGGCCGTGCCCGCGCAACAAATAGCTGAGACACGGCCGACCACCTAGGATCAGCGGCCATGGCCGCGCTCGACTTCGATCGGTTCGACGTCCTGACCTTCGACTGCTACGGCACCCTCATCGACTGGGAGGCGGGCATCCTTGCCGCCCTGCGCGACCCGCTCGCGGCCCACGGCATCCGGGAATCCGACGACGACGTGCTCGGGGCATTCGCTCGCCACGAAGCCGAGATCGAGGCAGGCCCATATCGCCCGTATCGCGAGGTCCTGGGCGAGGTCCTCGGGGCGATAGTCGGCCACTTCGGAGCGGAGGCGACCTCGGACGAGCGCGCCGTCTTCGGGGCGTCCGTCGCCGACTGGCCGGCGTTCCCCGATTCGGACGCCGCCCTGGCGCGCCTGCACGAGCGGTTCGCGCTGGGCGTCATCACCAATTGCGACGACGACCTGTTCGCGGCCTCCGCGGCGAAGCTCGGGGTCACGTTCGACCACCTCGTCACCGCCCAGCAGGCGAAGCGCTACAAGCCCAACCCGCGCGGCTTCGAGC
>Ga0070696_100003563_pt1 | contig 10372 bp, 4 predicted proteins | sample KBSK1253metaG_FD_65474 | JGI IMG/M metagenome (GOLD analysis project Ga0070696, IMG submission 65474) | Corn, switchgrass and miscanthus rhizosphere microbial communities from Kellogg Biological Station, Michigan, USA - KBS K1-25-3 metaG | ecosystem: Host-associated > Plants > Roots >... | reverse complement strand
ATTTCTCAGCGCTTGTACAAGAGACCGGGCGATTCGTCTCGTTGATCGAAGTTTTGAGCGGTCCGGCCATGAAAAAGGCGCGCGTTCCCGATTTCCACTATGACGCCCTGGAAAATGACTATTACTACTACCTGGTGCAAGGGTTTCATATCAGCCCAACAGCGGGACACGATAATCACTACGAAACCTGGGGCGACGCGACAGATGCACGAACGGGTGTCTACGCAGATGGGCTGACCGCCGCACAACTGCTGGATGCATTCCGGCAAAACCGGACTTTCGCAACGGAAGACAAGGACTTGAAACTGGAATTTTCGATTAATGGCCAGCCGATGGGAAGCGTTCTTCAATTGCCAGCCGACACCGACTTGGTTATTAAAGTCAACGTTGCGGACCCAAGCGACGGAATCGCGAACACTGAGGTAACTTTGGTTCGCGGACAGGTCGCGCCACAGAAGTCGGGCACACTCCAGAAGTTGATTGCCAACGATGGGATCGCCGACAGTGGCATCATTGGTCCTGCTGGTTCGCTAGAACTGCGAGGGCTTGTCGCATCTGGAGACCCGGAGTTTTTTTACATCAAGGCAGTCGAAAGCGATGGTGATCGGGCATGGTCGGCGCCCATTTGGATCAACCACCCGCGTATCGGGGGCACAGCCTCACCTATACCGGCTTTCTCTTGGACACGCAATCCGCAGTCAACCGTCTACCATCGGTCCAAATGTAAATCCGTGCGGCAGATTAAGCCTGAAAACCTCGTTCAGGGGGACCAGCCGCCTGCCGGACGAACGTTGCACAACTGTGTCTTAGTGGAGAGTGAAGACCCGCATTAGCCTCAAGTCATTTCACCTCTCTAGCACATCCGCCGCTGCGAGCTGGATCGGTTGGACTTGCGGTTCCAGAACATCACCCCTGCCTCCCTTCCGCCCCCCGTCCCGCATTAAACTGAATATTTGTAATGCATCACGCTTCATGCGTCCAGGAGGTTTCCATGCGGCTTCTGACTACAGTCCTACTCGCGGCGGGCGCGCTCGCGGCCCAGGAAGATCACACGCATCACGATCACGGCGCGATCGCGGGACTGGGGACGGTGCACTTTCCGGTTTCGTGCAGCGCCGGGGCGCAGGAGAAATTCACCCGCGCGGCGGCGCTTCTACACTCATTCGGATACGAGGAGTCGGCGCAGGCTTTTTCCGCCATCACGGCCGGCGAACCGGACTGCGGTATGGCCTACTGGGGTCTCGCCATGACTTACTATCATCCGATCTGGGCGCCCCCCACGCGCCAGGATCTCGAGCGCGGCGCCGAGGCATCCGCCAACGCTTCACGCGTTTCGGCCAAAACTCAGCGGGAGAAAGATTACATCGCGGCCATTGCGGTCTTCTATCGCGACTGGGCGACGACGCCGCATCGCAAGCGCGCCGAAGCGTACCGCGAATCCATGAAAGCGCTTCACGAGCGTTATCCGGATGACGATGAGGCAGCCATATTCTACGCGCTCGAAGTGCGCGGGCTCGCGAGCGATAACGACAAGTCCCTGGTCGAGCAGAAGAAAGCCGCCGACATCCTGCTGGCGGTGCTGCCGCGCCACCCGAACCATCCCGGCGTGGCTCACTACCTGATCCACAGCTTCGATTACCCGTCGCTCGCGGAATTGGCGCTGCCCGCCGCGCGCGCGTATGCCAAAATCGCGCCCGATGCGCCGCATGCATTGCACATGCCGACCCACATCTTCACACGCCTCGGACTTTGGGATGAGTCGGTGACGTCGAACCTGGCCTCGGCGAACGCGGCGAAAAAGCGGGCCGCCAGAATGCACCCGGGCGCCGGAGCGTTTGACGAGCTGCATGCCTACGACTATCTGGTCTACGCGTGGCTCCAGCAGGCGCAGGACGACCGCGCGCGCGAGATCCTCGGCGTTATGCGGGGCATCACCAAGCTCGATGACGCGCAATTCGCCGCCGCCTACGCGTTTGTCGCGGCTCCGGCCCGCTTCGCTCTCGAACGGCGGGACTGGAAAGATGCGGCGGCTCTCGAAGTCTCACCGGCGTGGTTCCCGTGGAAGAATTTTCCGCACGCCGAAGCGATTACGAATTTCGCACGCGCGCTCGGCAGCGCACGGACGGGAGATCTGGACGGTGCGCGCCGCGCCATCCAGAGTTTGGACGACCTGAAACGCGCGGAGCCCGCCGGCCAGCCCTATGACTGGACGATGCAGATCGATATTCAACAGACGGCTGCGCGGTCGTGGCTGGAACTGGCGAGCGGAAACCGCGAGGCGGCCCTGAAACTGGCGCGCGCCGCGGCAGATCTCGAAGACCGTACCGAGAAACACGCGGTGACGCCGGGCGCCGTCCTGCCAGCGCGTGAACTGCTGGGCGATATGTTGCTCGAGACGTCATCGCCGGCACAGGCGCTCGATGAATACAAGGCAACGCTTAAGGTGTCACCACGACGGTTCCGCAGCATCGCCGGCGCCGCACGTGCGGCAGAGTTAGCCGGCGACCGCACAACGGCGGCCGGCTACTATCGGGAGTTGTTGGCGCTGACGAAGAACTCGACGGCATCGCGGCCGGAGCTGTTGCGCGCGGCGGCCTTCATCAAGGAAAAATAGTGGTTTGAGAAAAACGCCGGGCTGCTTAGCGGCCTCTCGGAGTTCCGCGGCCCGCACCGCCGCCAGCACCGGCTCCGCCTCCGAAGCCACCGCCGCCGCCGAACCCGCCGCCTCGCGAGACAGTGCCCCCTGAAGACGATCGGGCAACGCCGCCAGTCGCCGAACGCGCGGACGTACCCGTCGCGGTCGCCACCGATTGTGCCGGCGCGCTGGCCTTAGCCGTCACCACAGACCTCGCGGACACGCCGCGGTATACTCGGCCCCCGCCACGCTGCATCATCGGTGCGTAGTAAAGGTAATCGTAAACCGTGTACGGGCTCCAGAACGCGAATCCCCACGGGCTCGAATAGAGTCCGCGCGCCGGAATAAACGTGTACATGTTGAAGTAGGGATTCCAATACCAGCTGTTCGATCCCATGTAGTAGCCGGAATCCCGCACTGACTTCGCGGCCGAGATGTTCGCCAACGCGAGGTACTCGCCCCGCCGGCGGCTCCAGCGGTAGAGCGAATCGCCGTCCTTGGTATCGAATCTGGCGACGGTCATACCGCCATCGAATGCCAGCAGGCGGCCTTCCTTGACCTCGATATTCTTGTCGCCGAGCGTGGCGATCGTCTCGCCATCGTATACGCGCAGCTCGTCCGGCTGAGAATCGAACCGGTACAACCCCTTCTTCTGGAGCTGAACCGTGTAGTCCTTATGCACGATCGTGACCGCGTTGTCCTTGGGCAAGTCGCCGGCTTCCACCAGAATCGATCCCGACAGAAACTCGACCCGCGTATCGATCAGCCGGTTGGTGATCATGCGGATGGCGCTCGATTCGCCTAGGCGCAGGATAACGCCCGGGGTGAGCAGCACCTCGGCGCGCCCGTCCTCCGTGCGCAGTTCGGACTTCTCGCGCACTTCAGGGAAACTGCCGAACTTGCTTTCCACCACTTGGTCGCCGAGCAGAACGCGCCCCTCAACATAGTGGATCAGGCCCGATTTTGCCGAGATCACCGATTGCGCCGACGCCACAAAACACGACGACCCAATCAGCACCCCAGCGCCGAGCAGCATGCGCCCAGACAATTTCATAGGAGGAACCTCACCTAGATCTTCCTCCTCTCCATAACCGGTGTCAATCGGGTGCCCGCAATGCGGCGATGATGTAACCTTTGTGTCTGGCCCGAGTTACCATTCAGAGGCGCAAATGTCCAATTTCCTGCTAGATCTGCGTTATACCGTCCGGATACTGCGGAAAGAGCCGGCTTTCACCATCGTCGCCGTCCTGGCCCTGGCTCTCGGGATTGGAGCCACTACCGCGATCTTCAGCGTGGTGAACGCGGTCCTCCTGCGCCCCTTGCCCTATGAGGACCCGGACCGCCTGGTCAAGCTCTGGTCAAGATTCGTAGGCATTGGACTGCCCAACAATCAGAACTGGGTCTCCGCGCCCGAATTCGTCGACTTCCGCTCGCTCAACAAAAGCCTGTCGCACCTGGCCGGCATCTCGGTCGATAGTTTCAATCTGGTGGCGGGCGCCGTGCCCGAACGCATCGAAGGCGCAGCCGTATCAACAAGCTTCTTTCCGATGCTCGGCGTGAAGGCCCAACTGGGCCGTGTGTTTTTGCCCGATGAAGAGCAATCCGGGCGCGACACCGTGGTCCTGTTGGGCGATGGTCTTTGGCGGCGTCGATTCGGAGCGGACCCGGGCGTGGTCGGCCGCAAGCTGAACATCAACGGCCGCAGTTTCCTGGTTGTCGGCGTGCTGCCGCCCGGCTTCCGGTATCCCGGCGAGTCCGATCTCTGGACGCCGCTCGCGTTCAGCAATGACGATCTCAGCCCGAACAATCGCGGCTCGCACGGCCTCGAAGTGCTGGCGCGCATCAAGCCGGGAGTGTCGATGGAACAGGCGCGCGCGGATCTCGATGCCGTGGGACGGCGCATGATCGATCTGCATCCCGAATACCCGTATCAACGAGCCGGCTTCGCCGTGATCATGACGCCGCTGCTCGAGGAAATGGTGGGCGACATCAAGACGGCGCTCTGGATCCTGATGGGCGCGGTGGGTTTCGTGCTCCTGATTGCGTGCGCCAACGTGGCCAACCTGCTCCTGGCCCGCGCGTCGGCTCGTGAACGCGAAATCGCTATCCGCACCGCCTTGGGAGCCGGCCGCCGTCGTCTGATCAGCCAGTTGCTCACCGAGAGCATTGTCCTCAGCGTCATCGGCGGCGCTGCCGGTTTGCTGCTCGCGCGCTGGGGCCTCGCGGTCCTCATTAACATCAGCGCCGCAAGCTTTCCGCGCGTCGCCGGCACAGGAATCGACGGGTGGGTGCTCGCCTTCACCATGTTGATCTCGATTGGCACGGGCATAGTATTCGGCATGGCGCCCGTGTTTCAGATCTCGCAGGTCACACATGAATCGCTCAAGGAGGGCGGGCGCGGCTCGACCACCGGGCGTGGATCGCAAACTCTGCGGCGCGCTCTGGTGGTAGCCGAGGTCGCGCTGTCCATGGTGCTGCTGGCCGGCTCGGGGCTGCTGCTCAAGAGTTTTATTCGGCTGATGGAAGTCGATCCGGGTTTCCGCCCCGAGAGTGTCCTCACGCTTCGCATCTCGCTGCCCGAGGCAAAGTATCCAAAGCCCGCGCAAATTCGCGCGTTCTATCGTGAAGTGGCCGACCGTGCCTCGAAGCTGCCCGGCGTGGAAGCCGTGGGACTGGTGTCGGCCCTTCCTCTCAGCGGATCGGGTTCATCGGGGACCACCACCGTCGACAGCCGCGCCGTTTCCGGTAACGACGCATCGCCCGAAGCCGATTGGCGGCCCGTCACCCCGGGATATTTCAAAGCTCTGGGGATCGCGTTGATCCGTGGCCGCTACTTCACCGAAGCCGATACCGATACCTCGGCGCCGGTCGCCATCATCGACGAATCCATGGCCAAGACTTACTGGCCCGACGAGGATGCCGTGGGCAAGCGGCTGCGTCGCGGCGGCGCGCAATCGACTGCGCCCTGGATGACCATTGTGGGGATCGTTCGCCACGTTCGGTACCGAACGCTGGAGGCGCAGTCCCGAGTTGCGCTCTATTGGCCGCACGCGCAAAACCCGTGGCCCTCGATGAGCCTTGCGGTTCGCACCTCCGCCGACCCGCGTACGCTGGCTACTGCCATCCAACGCGAAGTCCTGTCGGTTGACCCCGATCAGCCCATCTACAAGGTCCGCGCCATGCATGAGCTGATGGCTGATTCGGTCGCGCGCAGGCGCCTGGCCATGGTGCTGCTCGCCATTTTCGCGGGCGGGGCGCTTTTGCTGGCCGCCGTCGGGATTTACGGCGTCATGTCCTACGTGGTTACGCAGCGCGCTCACGAAATGGGAATTCGCATGGCCCTCGGCGCGAGCCGGACGAGCGTGCTGCGGCTGGTGCTTTCTCAGAGCCTCTCGCTCGCACTTGCGGGAGTTGGATTGGGCCTCGTCGGCTCAACGGTCGTCGCCGGATTGCTGTCCGGGCTCCTGTTCAAGGTTCCGCCCCGCGACCCGGTGACGTTTGCGCTCGTAGCGCTGGTTCTGACAGCAGTCGCCGTAGTAGCCAGCTACCTGCCGGCACGGCGCGCGACGAAGGTCGATCCTGTGGTGTCGCTCCGTTATGAGTAGATTTTATTTGCCCGCCTGAGCCTTGGCTTCCGGCAGCGGAATTACGACCGAGACATTCGTCCCGTTTTTAGGCCGGGAGTCGATCGCGAGCATGCCATTCAGCAGGCGCACTCGTTCGTCGATACCCAGCAGGCCCAATCCGTCTTTTGCCGCTTTGGGGTCGAAGCCAACACCGTAATCTCGAATGCTCAGCTCGATGCGATCCGCGTCCCCGGTAAGAGAGACGGTCGCCCGGGACGTCCGCGCATGCTTCACCACATTCTGCAGCGCTTCCTGCGCGATCCGGTAGAGCGCCAGCGATACATGCTGGGGCAGCCCGTCCCCAATCTTTCCTGAAACGAACTTGATCGGAATGGATTCCCGCTTGGCGAGTTCCTCAACGTAGGACCGCAGCGCCGCCTCGAGACCGAGGTCATCGAGAATCGAAGGGTGGAGCTGATATGCCAGCCGCCGGATTTCATTAGAAATCTCTGCCACGGTAGCGCGCATCGAGTGGAGCTGTTGGCGGACATCCTGCGCCGAGCCCGGGGGCTTGCTTTCCAGGTTTTCGACATCCATCTCCAGCAGGGCCAGTTTTTGACTCAATGCGTCGCGCAACTCACGAGAAATGCGCCGCCGTTCCTCCTCATGCGCGGTGATCAGGCTGGCATTCAGCGACAGCTCGGAGCGTTTGTCCAGCAGCGATCGCTGGCTTTCCCGGAGCGCCTGCTGGGCGGACTCCTTTGCGCCCACCTGCCGGCGGAGTGATTCTCCCATGTGTTCCAGCTCGGCAGTCCTTTGGCGGACCCGTCCCTCGAGCTCCGCTTGCGACCGCATAATCAGTTCTTCCGCGCGTTTTCGCTCGGTGACATCCTCAATCGACAGCAGCACCATTTCCGAATGCTGCGCCGCGCCGCGGAACCGTCGCGCGTTAAAAAGCATCGTCTTTCTCCCAATGCGCGGGAAGTCCTGCTCGATTTCGAAATCCTGCAATCGTCCTTTTTTGGGCAACAGCTCTTCGAGTAGCGATCGGAGAGGCGCCAGATTAAACTGCCCGCCGCCCAATTCATAGATCAACAGGTCTCCCACCTCCTGCGGCCCCAACTGGAAGGTGTTGTGGAACGACGGATTCGCCATTTTCACTCGCAATTCACTGTCCAGCACCAACAACGGCGAGCGTACGGTTTCGATCACGGATTGATTGAAGTCGCGGGCATCCCGCACCTGTTCGAGCGTGCGCTTGAGCTGATCGATCTCGACCAGCGTCAGCACAGCGCCCTCGATCTTGTTGTCCTCGGTCCGATAAGGCCGGATTCGCATCGAGTACCACCGGCCACTGACATCCTGCACTTCCGATTCGTGCGTCTTCAGACTCGCGATGACTTCCATCAGAAGCTGTTCCAGGTTCGGGATGTCAAAGTTGGAACGGATGTTGCCGATGGGACGCCCTAAATCGCTGGGATTCAGGCTGAGCGCCTTTTCCGCCTGGAGGGTGAAGCGCCGAACGCGGAGGTCATTGTCCACCATCACGATTGGCTGATTGACGCTGCCGAGCAGGTTGCGCAGATCGTCATTGACTTGCGAAAGCTGCGTATTCCGGTTTTCCAGCTCCTCATTAACCGTGTTGAGTTCTTCGTTACTGGATTGCAGCTCTTCTTTGGCCGTCTCCAGCTCTTCGTTCGTGCTTTGCAGCTCCTCGTTACTCGATTGGATTTCCTCATTGGCCGACCGCAGTTCTTCGTTGGACGCTTCCTGCTCCTCGATAATGGCCTGCAAGCTCTCCTTGGTTGCCGCCAGCTCATCGCGAAGTCTCTTGAATTCCTGCGGCTGGGCTCCAGCCTGCCGCCGTGACCCTTTTCCACTTGGCTGCTTAACATCGAGTGGCCTGGCATGAAACAGAATCAGGAAAAACCGGCTGCCCTGCGGCTCGCCTTGAATCGGAACCACCTCAAGGTCCACTTCCCGAAGACCGCCGTTGAACTTGACACGAGACCCCACGCGCCGGACCATGGCGTCGTTACTGCGCGCCTTTTGAACGGCGATACGGAGGTCGGTCAGGAGCCCTTCGCGGGCCAGTTTCAGGATGTTGTAGGTCGCGGGGCCTGGCGGCGGCTCCAGAAACATACCGGTCTGCCCGCGAAACTGCACGATGTCCAGATCGTCATTGATCACGACTCCCGGCGGGCCAAACCGCGCCAGCACCACCCGGTCCGCTTCCTTTTGTAATTCCGAAATGGTCGCCGCGGCAGGCGATTTCGGCTGCATCCGGGCGCTGCGAGGGTCCGCACTGGCGGCATGCGAGAAATGGAGGGCGGGTCGGGCGCCGGTCATTCTTTTCGCAAAGATCTTGTGTTTCTTGTCCACCGGCGCGAATATTTCCCCGTACGCTCCGATAGTTTCCGAGTTGCCCAGCAAAAGAAATCCTCTCGGTTTGAGCGCGTAGTGAAAGACCGGCAGCACCCGGCGCTGCAAGCCAGCACTCAGGTAGATCAGCACGTTGCGGCAACTGATCAGATCGAGCTTGGAAAACGGCGGATCCTTGGACAGGTCCTGACGCGCAAATACGCACACGTCGCGAATGCGCTTGCTGATCTGGTATCCGCGGTCGACCGTCAGAAAAAAACGTTTCAGGCGTTCCGGCGATACATCCGCGGTGATGTTCTCGCCATAAAGTCCCGTGCGAGCCTTCTCGAGCGCGTGTTCACTGATGTCGGTGCCGAAAAGCTGGACAGGCGCCTGATTCACGCGCTCCTCCAGGTATTCCAGCAGGCAGATGGCTAGTGAATAGACCTCTTCACCGGTGGAGCAGCCGGGCACCCAGATCCGGATGGGCGATCCGGGCGCTTGCTCCGAAACGATTTTGGGGAAAATAACGCTCTTGACGGCCTCAAATGATTCCGAATCACGGAAGAACTGCGTAACGTTGATCAGGATGTCTTCGTAGAGAGCGCGCACTTCAGCCGGATCGGCTTCGAGACGCTCGAGATACTCATCCAGCAACTCGATCTTGTGCAGCAGCATTCGCCGCAGAATGCGCCGCTTGATCGTGTTCGGCTTGTACTCCGTCAGGTCCACGCCGGTCACGACGCGCACCAGCGTGAGAATCTGCATCAGCAGGTTGTCTGAGACAGGGATGATCTCTTCCGGCGGCGCCGGCTTGGGCGGGGATACATACGGGTGTTGGCCGATGCGCGCCAGTTCTTCCACCATGGCGCCCGGCGCCAGCACGAAATCCACGCAGCCCGACGCGACCGCATTGCGCGGCATGCCATCGTACTTGGCGGTTTCCTCGTCCTGTGCAAAGGTGATTCCGCCTTCCGCCTTGACGGCCTTGAGACCCAATGAGCCGTCCGTCCCGGTCCCCGAAAGAATGACGCCGATGGCCTTGTTGCCCAGATCCGTCGCGAGTGAGCGCAGAAAGTGGTCGATAGGCATCTGCGGCTCCCCCGTTTCCTGCCGGGGAGTGGGATAAAGAACGCGTCGCTCGATGTGTACGTTGGTCGCACGGCGGGCGATATAGATCGAGTTCGGCTCTACTTTTATCGGTCCCGCTACTTCGGTGATGGGGAGGGCCGTCGACCGAGCCACGATCTCCGGAAGCATGCTTTCGTGTTTAGGGTCGAGATGCTGGACGAGCACGAACGCCATGCCGGTATCGACTGGCAACTCCTGGATGAATTGGGTAAAAGCCTCTAGGCCGCCTGCGGAGGCGCCGATTCCGACCACGGGGAATGCGTCCGGATCGAACGGCTTCGCGTCTGCCGATTCGAAAGGCGCTTCCAGGTGCGCCTCGGACTTATCGCTCATAGCCGGGGCAGCATGCTCGCCCGTGCGGCGCAGTGTGCGTTTGCCTCTGGATCGCGCGGGTTTGGATTTTTCCCTCGCCATTTGACCCGAACAATCATGGCGCGATTCGATGGTGTGGTCAAGCGGCGGCAACACTGAACGCGCTGCCTGAATGCAAGGTAAGCTGCGAAGGCGGAAGCGGGGTAAACCGACGCGGTGACATGATTCCGCAATGGACTAGCCCTCAAATAATCGAGAAGCCTAATATCATCATCGTGAAGCTGGATAAGATTGATCGAATCATTAGCCAATGGGAAGCGGGATCGAAAAACGACCTCTCCCCGATCCCAAGATCGCCGTTCCGGGC
>Ga0070696_100003562_pt1 | contig 10373 bp, 9 predicted proteins | sample KBSK1253metaG_FD_65474 | JGI IMG/M metagenome (GOLD analysis project Ga0070696, IMG submission 65474) | Corn, switchgrass and miscanthus rhizosphere microbial communities from Kellogg Biological Station, Michigan, USA - KBS K1-25-3 metaG | ecosystem: Host-associated > Plants > Roots >... | reverse complement strand
GTGGCCGCACTGGCTGAACAGCAGATTCCATTCGAGCGCTTCTGAAAGCTGCTCGTAGAGTTTGACCGAAGCTTCGTAGAACGGGATGCCTTCCGGCGTCCGGTAGTTCGATCGGATGATGGCGGTGTTGCGCCCGCTGTTCCCGCTGCCGAGGTAGCCTTTCTCGAGTACGGCGATGTTGCGGATGCCATGCACGGACGCGAGATAGTAGGCGATGCCCAGGCCGTGCACGCCGGCGCCGATAATCACGATGTCGTAGCGCGGCTTAAGCTCGTGCGACGTCCACATGCGTTGCTTGCGGAAAAGCTGCATCATAGCTTCCCGTTCATAACGTCGAGCGCCCGCAAGCCAAACGGCACGAGGTGGAATTCATGGCCGGCATGCATCACGGCGTCCCACACGCTCTCGCCGTAATCGCGGCTCACCAGAATATGAAAGGCGGGGACGCTGCCCAGGTCGTCGCGCAAAACGATGCTGTGTGCGTGCGCGAGGCTGGCCTGGCCGCACGCAAGGTTATCGAGCGCGGTCACATTGAGCGACGTCAGCTTCCGCAGGATTCCGCGGCTCTGGGGTCCGGCCAGCAGGAAGTGCGCATAAACCGAGGTCACGTCCGTCACATATACGGGCGGCGGCAATGCGAGATCCGGGGCGGATGAGAATGCCGAACGGATCTGTGCGAGCGCGCCATCGCGGGCAGGCGGATCACACGTAACCAGATAGTGTAGTTGGCCGAGTGACCACGCGCGAGCACCGCGTAGGGAAGGCGGCGTCTTTAATCCGTATCCCTTCAGATCGAGCTTGGTCATCCAGCTCACATCGCTGAGCGCGGCGCTCTGGCTCAATTGCTCGGCTTCCTTTTGCGCGAACGTGAAATACGCAGGCACCTGCCAGCCATGATGCTCCGTGAAGCCGGCTCCCGCCTGCTCGTGTTTGTGAAAAAGTGCTGTGTGCCGGTTGGATGCCATCGTCACATTCTCAAACGTTCGCCCGGCGCGTCATAGAAGGCGTCCGACACGATACGCGCGCGCGCCAGGGTCCCATCGACGCGAATATCGATCTGCGAACCTTCCGCCGCGGACGCCGCAATGACCCACGCGAGACCAACCGCTTTGCCGTTTTTCGGCGAATGCCGTGCGCTGGTGACGCGGCCCGCCAGCGCACCGTTTACCAGAATCGCCGCTCCATCCTGTGGCACAGCGTTGTCGTCCATGATGAAGCCGACTAAGCTCTGTTGCGGCGTGGCGGAGGAAAGTTTCCGCAGCGCATTCCGTCCGATGAAGTCGTCCTTATCGAGCTTGGCAATCCAGGCCATCCCCGATTCGTAGGGATTCGAAAGCGCATCCGTGTCGACGCCGACGATCACGTGGCGCTTTTCGAGACGCAGCAGCCGTTGTGCTTCGATGCCGAAAGGCCGGATACCGTGCGCGGCGCCGGCTTCAAGCAGTTTATTCCAGAGGTGCTCACCATACTCGGCGGGATAATGAATCTCCCATCCGGTTTCGCCGACAAAGCCGATGCGCATGAGCAGCGACGGTACGCCGGCGACTTCGGCCTCGCGGCACGCCATGTACGGAAATGCTTTTATCGAGAGATCGCTGTCCGTGAGCTTTCGCAGCGTATCGCGGGCGTTCGGGCCGGCGAGATTGACCGCCGCGCGACCACTTGTCAGGTTGGTGATGTGGACGTCCCAGCCGCTGCCCAGCAGCCACCACTCCAGCCACTGCCGCACGAAATCGAGATTGCCCGTAGTGGTGGTGATGAAGTAATGATCCTCGGCGAGGCGCGAGATCGTACCGTCGTCGAGCATGATGCCTGCTTCGTCGCACAGCACGGAATACCGAACGCGGCCCGGCTTCAGATCCGAAAACCGGTTGGTGTAAACCTTATCGAGGAGCTTGCCCGCGTCGCGGCCCTTCACGTCGAGCTTGCCGAGCGTGCTCACATCGATCAGACCAACGTGTTCGCGGACAGCACGATATTCTTCCTCAACGCACGGACGCTCCGAGCTGCACGTCGCAGTTTTGTAATAGCGCGGCCGTTTCCATTCGCCCATGTCCAGCCACACGGCGCCCGCGGCTTCGTGCGCATAGTGAACAGGCGTGCGGCGAATCGGATGATGCCGGGGCCCGGCCAGCGCACCAAGCGTGACCGAGGGGTTGGGCGGCCGCGAAGTTGTGACTCCGGTTTCCCCCATCGACCGGCCGGTTTCGTGGGCGCATACGCCGATCCCAGCCAACTGGCACATCCTGCCCTGGCACGGGCCCATGGTCAGCGTGGTGTAGCGTTTCAGCGTTTCGATGTGATCGAAGCCCTCGCCGATCCCGTCGCGAATATCGACCGTCGAGACATCGGAACAGAAGCATACAAACGCGCGCTTGTGAAATGGAACTTCGGCCGGTGGAAGCGGCGCAGCGCTCCGCAACCCGATTCCCGTCACGCCGCCGACTGCGATCACGTGTGGCGGCAGATCCACCGGCAGGAACGCGCCGCACACCGCGTCCCATTGCAGTTTCCCGCCGGCCTGATTCAACAACCCGGCGTCAGGCACCCGCTGGCCGCACATGACGACCAGATCGCACGGAATTTCGCGATCGCGAGTGCGCAGGCCGGATACATGCGAGGAGCCCGCGGCCGAGACGACGTCGGCGGGCGCAACGGTCGCCACCACTTCAATGCCGGCTTCGCTCAAATCTGCCGCAACCTCGTCCACTTGCGTGCCAATCACGACCGCACGCGCGCCGGGCTTGATGCCATGAATGTGGATTAAGCGTTGAACGGCGCTCGAAAGCATTACGCCGGGAAGATCATTGTTCTCAAACGTGAACGGCACTTCATACGAACCGGTGGCGACGACTACTCGCTTGGCACGTAAATGAATCAGGCGCTCGACCGCGCCCGGATGCGGATTGGATTGGAGAACGCCCAGCAGATTGCCCTCGTACAGCCCGAAACAATACGCACTGGAGATGATTTCGACTCCCGGCATGGCCCGGAGCTTGTCGATCAACTCGGCGGGAACCGCGCCGGCCTGCTTGCGATAACGCAGATGGCCGCCTAACGCGGACTGATCGTCGACCAGAGTTACCTGGATTCCCTGCTGCGCCAGTTCGTGCGCCGCCTGCAATCCCGCGGGTCCGCCGCCGATGACCGCAACTTCGGCGTGCATCCAGGCGTGCTCGTAATCAGTCGACCCGCTTCCCGGCTCCGGCACAATGCCGAGGCCCGCCACTTTGCGGATATACGGCTCGGCCGCGTGCCAGGCCCACGGTTTCGTGAGTGTCTTGTAATACCAGCCCACAGGCAGGAGCCAATCGAAACGCTGCACTCCGGCGAGCCAGTCATTTTCGAGCGACGGAATTGCATTCTGGTGCCGCACCTTCATTCCCGCTCGCGCCGGCGTGATGCAGGCCCGCACGTTCGGCGTGCCGTCCACGCTCATCATGCAGTTGGGGCATTTGCCTGCCATGCACAACAGACCGCGCGGACGATGGTATTTGAAGCTGCGCGTGAAGATGCGCCGGCCTGCGCGATAGAGCGCCGACGCCACCGTGTCGCCGGCTCGCGCCTCGACAGTTTTGCCGTCAAATTCGAATGTGAATTTCTCGAGACTGTACGCCATCACTCAGGGAAAAACGCTTCCAGGACTTCGTTGGTTGTCGTGTTGCGCAAGGCTTGCAGCCATTGCCGGCAGCCGGAGCGATGGAACCACCACTCCTTTTGCACGCCTGCTTCGTTGGCCTTTGTATACGTGTAGTCGAGCCATTCTTCGTCGGACGCTTCCGGCCGCGGCCGCAGCTTCACTTCGCCGCCGAAACGGTATTCATATACGCTGCGATTGCCGCAATGCGGGCACGGGATCAGAAAAGACATGGTGTCATCTCCCGAAAACCTTTCGCGTGCCGGCCAGCGGAATACCGCATATCGCCGAAGCCTCCGTGGACAATGCTGCCATATCTTCGGGCTCCAGATGATGCACATCCGACTTGCCGCACGCGCGGGCGAGCATCTGGATCTCGAGCGTCATGGCGCGTAACAGGTTAGTGACGCGCTCGGCGGCTTCATCGATTTCGAGGCGTTTCATCAACTCAGGATCCTGGGTGGTGATGCCGACCGGGCAGCGTCCAGTATGACAGTGATGGCAATGGTGAGGCTCCGCGCCCAGCGCGCGATAGTCTTCGATGTAGAGCGGCCGGTTGCAGTTGAGCGCGATCAGCGCCGCGGTACCGATATAGATTGCGTCCGCGCCCAGTGCAATGGCTTTGGCGGCGTCTACTCCATCGCGAATGCCACCCGCGATGATGAGCTGCACTTCACCGTAGAGACCGATGGCCTCGAGCGCCGCCCGCGCTTCACAGACGGCGGCCAGCGTGGGAATGCCGGTGTGCTCCTGCAGAATGGCCGGCGATGCGCCCGTACCGCCCTCCATGCCATCGACGACGATTACGTCCGCGCCCGCTTTAGCGGCGAGCTTCACGTCATCGAAAACGCGGCTGGCGCCCATCTTGATAAAAATCGGGACCTGGCCGTCGGTCGCTTCGCGCAGCTCCTCGACTTTGATGATCATGTCATCCGGCCCCAGAAAATCGGGATGCCGCGCGGGGCTGCGCTGATCGACGCCCACAGGCAAATCGCGTTGCTTTGCGATCACGTCGGAAACTTTTGACCCGAGCAGCAGACCGCCGGTGCCGGGCTTCGCGCCCTGGCCGATGGTCAGCTCGATGGCGTCGGCCATCCGCATGTGATGGATGTTGATTCCGTAGCGCGACGGCAACACTTCATAAATGAGCGTGCGGCTGTTCTCGCGCTCGGCCATCAGCATGCCGCCGTCGCCGGTAGTGTTCGATGAGCCGATGGTGCGGGCGCCTCGAGCCAGCGCGACCTTTGCGTTATATGAGAGCGCGCCCCAGCTCATGCCGGTGATCATCACCGGAATGTCCAGCTCGATCGGCTTGCGCGCGAAACGCGTCCCCAGCACGGTCTTGGTCGAACATTTTTCCCGATACCCTTCGAGCGGAATGCGCGTGAGCGAGCATGGCAGAAACGTGAGGTCGTCGAAGGTGGCCCATCGGCGTTCGCGCAGGGTTCCCCAGCCACGAATGCGATAGAGGCCGGATGCAGCCTTGGCCTGAATATCTTCAATCACGCCGGGCTGGAAAGTTCCGCTGGTCTGCAGCACTCCGCCGTTGTCAGACATCGTTAGAGCGCCTCCTGCCAGACTTTCCATTCTCGCTTGTCGAAATTCCAAAGCTTGCGGCCGGCCACGATTTTCTTGAAATCATTGCCGCGCTTTTGGGAACCGGGCAGATATTGCGCGAGCGTCGAGTCTAGAAACGCGATGTCGTCTTTGCCCGGCGACTCCACCACCGCATCGGTACCCAGGCCCGCGACATTGCCGCCGACGAAGCACACCGTCTCGTACATCGAGTCGGCAAACGCGTCACCGGCATCGCCGCAAACGATCATCGTCCCCTTCTGGCCCATGAATCCCGCCATGTATCCGCAGCTACCGGCGACGAGAACCGTGCCGCCTTTCATGGAGACGCCAAGCCGTGCCGCGGCATCGCCATGGATCACGACGGTTCCACCACGAATCGCCGCCGCCGCGCCATTGCCCGCGCTCCCGTGAACCACCACTTCCCCGCCCATCATGGATTCCGCGAGCCCCCAGCCGGCGCTCTCCATGATTTCGAAGCGAGGGCCATCGATCAAACCGGCGCAATAATATCCGACGCTGCCCTCAATGCGGATGCGAACCGGATCGAGGATAGCCACGCCGAGATTATGCCGCGCTAGCGGGTTCTTCAACACAATGTCCGCGTCTCCGGCGGCAATGACCCGTCGGATCTCCGAGTTGATCTCGCGCGTGGAGCGGCCTTCGCAGTTTATCTCTGCCATACCCGCACTTCCCTGACCTGCGCCTCGCGCACCGAGTATGTTCCCGGAATTGCCGAGCGGATCGCGATCTCTTCGGTGGCTACAGCCACAAAATCGTCCGTCTCGGTCATAACCAGCGGCTTGAGCGCGAAAGTGTCTTTCACGAATCCAAGCTGCCGCTCGGTCGCAACCAGGCAACTGTACGAACCGTCGAGATCGCGCAGCATCCGCTGGAGCGCTTCCTCGAGTCCCGCGCCTGTCTTGAGCTGTTCGGCGAGATAAATCGCCACCACTTCTGAATCATTTTCGGTATAGAAATGCACGGCGCGCTGTTCGTAACGCCGGCGGAGCTGGTGGTAATTGGTGATGTGGCCGTTATGTACGATGGCGAGATCGGGATAACCGTGGCTCCAGAAAGGCTGCGAGTGGCTGAGATCCACGCGCGATTCGGTCGAGAGCCTGGTATGCCCGACGCCGTGCGTGCCCTTCAGCCGGGAGACATGATATGTGTTCTCGAGATTTTCCGGCGAGCCGGTCTGCTTGACGATTTCCAGCTTGTGGCCGATGCTGACAACCTCGAAATCCCTGTCGAGAGATTCTATCGAACGGGTCAACCGCTGGAGGTCGGTCGCGCCTGCCACCGTAAACCGAACATAGGATGCCGTCGTAGAAAAGTCCTGCACGCCGGTTGCATCAACGGCGCCGGCCAGAAGCCGCACTTTGTTGTCGAACTCGCCGGAATCCCCCAGTTTCACGCGCACGATATAGCGGCCGTCATCGGGCGAGCCAAACAAAGCTACGCCGGCGGAATCAGGGCCGCGGCAGCCGAGAGCCTTGAGCATGCCGAGGATGGTGCAGCCCACCGCAGCCTGCTGGTCACTCCGCTTCGCCAAAAATCCGACGATTCCACACATAGTCTTGGGATACTCGCAGTATACTACCAGCATGCCGGTGTCGAGGCAAGCGAAAACGCGAAAGGAAGGCGAGGTGGAGCGCGTCTACCGAATTTTGCGTGAGTGGCTGATTACGGCCCAGCTTCCGCCCGGTGAATTCCTTTCCGATGCCGTGCTGGCGCAAAAGTGCAAGACCAGCCGCACGCCTGTCCGGGAAGCGTGCAGCCGGCTGTCGCAGGATAAGTGGCTGTCCCTGATTCCACGCAAAGGATATCTGGTCAAACCGATTTCGGTGCGCGACATCGTGGAGTTGTATGAATATCGCAAGCTGCTCGAATGTTTCGCCGCGGCAAGAGTGGCGCAGTCGGCGAACGGAGACTACATTGCGGAACTGAACGCCATTCTGGCCCCCGAATCCACCCGCCCCGCGCGACTTCACGATATCCTGGCTGCCAATGAGCATTTTCACGTGCGCCTGGCCGAACTCGCCGGAAACCAGCGCGTCATCGATCAGCTTCGGCTCGCACTGGGATATGTCCGGAGGCTCGACACGCTGTGCACCCAACGCGTGCCTGGGTGGATCGGTCACGGAGAGATCATGAAAGCCATCGCACTGCGCAAGCCGGCGGCGGCGCGCGAAGCCATGGCGATGCACATCGACCAATCTCTTGAGAAAATGATCAAGCTGTTCAGCAGTTGAGGAGCGGAACGATGGCCAGACCGGTTTTCGATGTGTGCGTGGTCGGCAGCGGCCCCGGCGGCGGGATTGCCGCCTATGTGCTGGCCAAAGCCGGCTTGAAAGTCGCGCTGGTCGAGGCCGGTTCACGGCTGCGGGCAGGTATCGACTACAACGCGCACGGACCGCATTACCAGAACCTCGAAAAACGCCTGAAGGCCGGTTATCGCGGGCCTGTCTCGAGCGTCTTCGGCGACCACTGCGAGCGCAATCACTTCACTCCCGTCGGCGACAATCCGGGCCACGGTTTTTTGAAAGCGTTGGGGGGACGGTCGCTCTGCTGGGCGGGCCACAGCCTTCGTTTTGGACCGATCGATTACAAGCGCTGGCCGATTTCTTACGAAGAGGTCGCGCCCTACTACAGCCGGGCCGAGCGTTTCATGGGCGTCTATGGCTACAAGGACGGGCTCGACAATCTTCCCGACGGCGAATTCCTCAAACCCGTGCCGATGCGGTGCGGCGAAATGTTGCTTCATCGCGGGGTGAACCGGCTGAAAGCGCAGGGCCGCAAAATCGAATTCGTCGCTCAACGCAAGGCCATGTTGACCCAGCCGCACTGGTCGAAGCGTGCCGTGTGCCATTATTGCGGGCACTGCATGAACGGCTGTGAAGTGGATGCGAAATATACATCCGCGAATACACCGATCCCGTTCGCCATGCGGACCGGCAACTTGACGCTGTTCACCGAATCCACGATGACGCGGATCGTCATGGACGCGGACGGCCGGCGCGTCGCGGCCATCGAGTACACGGACGCCGGAGGCGGCACCAAGAGGATCGATTGCAAGGCAATGGTGCTGGCTTGCAGCGCAATCGAGACGGCCAGGCACCTGTTGCTGAATAAAACGCGCGAGTTTCCGAACGGGCTCGCAAATGGCAGCGGGCAGGCGGGCAGGAACCTGACCAGCCATTTCGGCCTGACCGTTGTGGGATTTTTTCCCGAGCTGCGCAATCGCGATGCCTCCAACGACGACGGAACCGACTATTACCACAGCCTGGTGACGGGTCTTAATTGGGACAAGCCGAATCCGAATTTCGATGGAACCTACCAGGTGCAATGCGGCTCCGGCTTCACGCCCACTCGCATGGCGGTGCGCGACGTTCCCGGATATGGATCGAGCTTCAAACGCGAACTGCGCGAGAAAAACATCTGCAACGTCTCGATGAACATGCAGGGATCGCTGCTCATTTCACCGAAGAAATTTGTGGATCTCGATCCGGAACGCAAAGACCGTTTCGGGCTGAGCCTGCCGCGCATCCACCTGCACTACGAGCAAAACGATGTTGCCATGGCCGAGGATATGGTCGCGACTTGCGAAGAGATTATTCGCCAAAGCCGCGGCGAGGTGTTCTCAACGCCCGGTGCGGTTACCACGGGGAAATTGCAGATCGACTACAACCACTGGGTTGGAACGACGCGGATGGGGACCGATCCGAAAACATCGGTGGTGAACCGTCACGGTCAGAGTCACGAAATCGCCAATCTCTTTATCGGCGATGCGTCGGTATTCGCCGCTTATCCGGAAAAGAATCCGACGCTGACCAACATCGCGCTTTCGTGGCGTACGAGCGACCATCTGGCGGAGAAATTTCGGCGGCGGGAACTGGGCTAAACGCCGGAGCGGTGTTGCGGATGCGTGCAGCCTGGAAACTCAGCCAATACTGCGTCGCCTTTGTAGCCGATAAAGTCGCGCATGCCGACCTCTGACAGCGTATACGCCTCAACCGTCATGCGCTTCAGAGTGACGAAGAACTTTTCGAGAGCAGTCTCGGGATTTGCTTCATTGCGCGCCATTGTGGCAACAATTTCTTCCTGATCCGGCCGTGCACACGCAAGAAATGGCTTACTGAATCTGGATTGCGCGGCCTTCTCCAGCTCCGCGAAACCGTCGCGCCACACCTTTTGCAGCGTGGCATCGCCGTAATGCAACACGGTATCGATGTAGTACGCAACCCCAGCCGCGTGAGCGCCGGGCGACTGCTCATCCGAGGGCACGATGATGTCGCATAAGCGATCGGCGGTCGCATATTCGTCCTTGGAGAAAAATCGCGGCTGATAGTTGGCCGCAGAAAAAGGCGGCCCCGCGTGCTGGTGCTGCGGCAATGCGTCGGGAGCGGCAACCGCACTCGCCGCGAGAATCTTGAATAGATCGCGCCGTTCCATTGAAGGCTTCAAAATAACACGAATTCCCTGATCTTACTCTTCCGGCGCGGCCGCGTAGCCGCCGGCAACATCCTGCGGGCGAATCTTCTCCGTGTTGAATTTGGCCGCACGTTCTTGCATGGTTTGAAGAATCTTTTCGGCCGGCGGCAGATCGCCTTTGATCCAACGCAGAGGATTGATGCGCGCAACCACAAAGGATCGGAGATACGGGCTCACCAAACCGCGCTCCTTGAGCTTTGCCACTACGCCGGCGACTGTATCTTCCAGGTCCATCAACAGGCTGGCGCGGCGCTCGTGCGTCTTCATCGCCGAACGGATGGACTCGTCTGAAAACGTTTCCACACGGCGCAGCACCGGGTGGTAGACGCCGCCGGCAAATTTTGGCTTCTGTTCGTAGGCGATGCCCAGCGTGACCAGCGATGGATCTTCGAGGTAAAACGCAAACTCCGCTTCGGGTTTCGAAGGCGCTTCTTCCAGCAGACCTTTACAGATTCGGATCACTTCGAGCGCGCGCTCTTTCAGATTGTGAGCCTTTTCGGTGTTAAGGGCCAGGATTTGGCGCGCCACTTCGCGCTCGGGAACGATGAGCGCGGTGATAGAGCGCGCTCCCAGGCGTCGCATGGCCTCCAGGCGGTGCAGGCCGTTGGGGGTCCAGAATCCGCCGTCCGGTGAAGGCACGGCGATCAAAGGATCGAGAAATCGCCCG
>Ga0070696_100003561_pt1 | contig 10374 bp, 7 predicted proteins | sample KBSK1253metaG_FD_65474 | JGI IMG/M metagenome (GOLD analysis project Ga0070696, IMG submission 65474) | Corn, switchgrass and miscanthus rhizosphere microbial communities from Kellogg Biological Station, Michigan, USA - KBS K1-25-3 metaG | ecosystem: Host-associated > Plants > Roots >... | reverse complement strand
GCTGATTCGCGTTCGGTCCAGGCGCTGCTTGGGCACAGTGATATTTCCACTACTCAGATCTACACGCATATCACCGACCTGCACTTGAGATCTGCCTACGATCGGCACCATCCAAGGGCTCGCATTAAATCCAATGTTCAAGATTAGCGAGCCCACCGAACGCGATGTTGAGGCGTTCATCGCAACTCAGCGGACTCTGCCACTCACTTACACAGAGGTTGGGACCACGAACGCAACACCTCCCGCAGGTTACAACGTCGATCACAATGGAACACAACTTGGCAAAGGCGAGGCGACTTATCAACGCGCGGTCGATGCTTTGAAAAACTGGCAACAGTTTGACCTCGGTTGGGTGACGATCGTGCCGCGCGGAGTAGTCGTCGAGAAGGGCGCAACGGTCGCAGTCAAAGCACGTGCGTTTGGAACGTGGTCGTTGAATGCGTGTCGCGTCGTTTACGTCATCAACGAAGCGAGACGTTTCGGATTCGCTTACGGAACGTTGCCCGATCACGTCGAGCGTGGCGAGGAACGTTTCCTGGTTGAGTGGCTGGATGATGATTCCGTCTGGTACGACATCCTCGCGTTCTCGCGCCCGCAGCATCCGCTCGTAAAGCTCAGCGCTCCGCTCGCTCGTCGACTTCAGAAACGATTCGCGCGTGAATCTCTGGCGCGAATGAGATCGGCCGCGGATTTACACGGATGAACGCGAATCTGACCCGCGTTTATTTGCATTAATCCGCGGCTAAAACTTCGGTTGCCGTCCGGCACGGCGGCGAATTCTTCCCAAGTTTTTTAAAAATCACATCCACACACTCTTCCGCGAGACTGCGATACGTCGTGAGTTTTCCACCGACGATCGATAGCAGGTTCGGAAGCTGCGGATGCTCGCTAATGAAGTGCTTGCGGGTGATGCTTTGTTCGTCTTTTTCATTCGTTACCGGAAGCGGTCTCACGCCCGAATAAGTGTAGAGAATGCTGTCGCGCGTGAGGTGGGTGCCGGGCAGAGCAAGGTTTGTCTCGGAAAGCAGATAGTCGATTTCCCACGGTTCGCACCGGACCTCATCCGGATCGCCTTCAAAGCGAACGTCAGTGGTGCCAATCAAGTAGAGCTTGTTCCACGGAATTATAAAGATAGGTCGCGCGTCGCTGCGGGCCTCGAGGTAGAGCGCGTTTGCAGGAGCGCCGGCAAATGGAGCTACGACGATGTGACTGCCCTTCGTTCCGCCAATCAACTTCGGACTCTTGACCGGCGCGTGCTCGAGGACGAAGTCGATCCACGGTCCGGCAGCATTGATGACCACAGTCGCTTCAGCAAAATTCCCCTGCGCAAAATCTACTCCGGAAAGCTTGCCGTCGTTCACAATCAAATTCGTCACGCGCGTGTGAGTCAACACTTCCGCGCCAAACTCGCGCGCCGACCGCACATTCGCCATCACCAGACGCTCCGGAAATTCAACTTGCGCGTCGTAATACAACGCCGATCCGACCAGACCGTCGGGATTCAGACCCTGCCACTGCTTCAGAGTCTCAGCGCGCGACAACATTCGATGATTTGGCAGCGACTTACCCCACGAAAGCAGATCGTAGAGGATCATTCCCGCTCGAATCGTGAGTCGCCCGCGTTTGCCCTGTTTATAAATCGGAATCGTGATCGCGAGCGGCTTGACCAAACCCGGCGCGATGCGCAACAAAATCTCGCGTTCCCGAAGCGACTCACGCACTAGGCCAAACTCGAAGTGTTCGAGATAACGTAAGCCGCCGTGAATGAGACGTGTGGATGCAATGGTTGTCCCCTCGCCCGGTTCGCCTTTGTCGATCAACAACACTTTCAACCCGCGCATCGCAGCATCGCGAGCGATCCCCGCGCCGTTGATGCCCGCGCCGATCACGATTACATCGAACGAGCTCGACAGACCGTTTGGTCGCACCATATCGTGTTGAGCATACACTGTCTCAGGCAGAACCAACCCACTTCGATTCCGAATAACTAACGCGTCCGTTGGCCCAACTAAAATTTGAGAAATCTCAAGGCGATAATACTCACCGCTCGTTCTCGTGACCCCTCTTTGAGAACCCTCAATTCGCCGCAAATCCCTTGTAAAAACGCATTCGCGGGCATGGACCTTGCTCGCATTTGAAAGGCCTCCCAACTTCAGATCACAAGGAGCATAACAATGAGAGTCTCCCGGCTAAAAACGATTCTTCTCCTTTCATCTTTTCTTCTCACCCTTTTTTCAATTCCGATTACAGTCCGCGCCGACGATGACGATGACGACGATTACGACGTAAAAGCTCGCGTCGCACGCATCAGCATGATCGACGGCCAGGCTAACCTGAAACGCAGTGACAGTAAGGACTGGGAAGCGGCGAAGCTGAATCAATCCCTCGTCGAAGGCGATACAGTCAGCACCGGCGCCGACAGTAAACTCGAAATACAGATCGACGCGCGCAACTTTATTCGTCTGAGCAGCAACTCCGTCCTGCGCATCGTCACGCTGCGCGACGAAGGGATCGCGATCAGCACTGTCGAAGGCACCGTGACCGTTCGTCTCGCAAACTTCGACCGCAAAGACGGATATTTCGAAGTCGATGCACCGAAAACCACTCTCGCCGCGGAGAAAAATGGGTCCTACCGGATTGACGTTCCGAAAGACGGTCGCGTTCGTTTAACCGTGCGCGATGGCGGCAGTGCCCGAATTTATTCCGACACTTCAGGTTTTTCGCTTCGCGACGGTCGTGCGGCGGAACTCGTCATCACAGGCGAGACCGCGGGTGACTGGGATTTAATGGCTGCCGCGCCACGCGACGCCATTGACGATTGGATCGTCGAGCGCGAGCAGTACCTGGCGCAGCGACTCAAATACGACGTCAAGTACTACGACGAAGACGTTTGGGGCGGCGAAGATCTCGGCACGTACGGCGACTGGATCAAGACTGACGATTACGGTTGGATCTGGCGTCCGTTCCCGAGTTCGATCAGCGTTTACAGTGATTGGGCGCCGTATCGTTACGGGCAGTGGACGTGGTGTCCGCCTTATGGCTGGACGTGGGTTGGTTACGAGCCATGGGGCTGGGCGCCATATCACTATGGACGATGGGTTTACTACAACGGTTACTGGGCCTGGTGTCCGCGTAGCCAGTTCTATCGGAACCGCAGTTGGTGGCGTCCGGCGCTGGTAGCGTTCTCAATTGATTTCTCGTTCGGCGACAACGTCTGCTGGTATCCGTTGAATTACTACCAGCGAGATCCACATTCGCGTCGTTATCGTCACGATGGTGATCGAGATCGAGATCGGGACAGAGATCGTGATCGACGACGGCACGATCACGACAACTGGCGCGGTGTGACGCATATGCCACGTCGAGATTGGGGTAATCCCGATCGTCGTGGCCGGGGAGTTGATGAAAACGTTGCGCGTAGAGTGATCGACCGCGATCCTGAGCGTAATGATCTACCACGTCGCGGTGGTGGGGGAGGCAGGGTCCCGGTGGTCCATATTCCGGATCGACCGACAGGCGCTGCCGAGCGTATACCGGGAGTGGCGCTGGATGAGGACCTGCGTCGCAACAGAGTTTTCCGCGGGCGAGAGCCACGGCCAACGCAGCCGGCAGCTCAGCCAAACACAACCACTCCTGTGGTAACCACGACGAACACGGAAGCGCAGCCGCAGCCGACGACTGGTGCAGTCGATCGGCCGGAACCGCGACCTCGTCGCAATGAGCCACGAACAGAGCGGCCGGGTGGCGGTCCTGATAGACCGGGGAGGCCCCGAACGCGCGAAGGAACGGAGAACACTGATAGTGGCTCAGCACAACAAACGACTGAACCACGCAACGAACAACCGGCTACGAGAACCACGGAGCCGCCGCGCGAGAATCCTCGTGAGGAACGTCAACGCGAGGCGCCGGAAGTGCGACCACGTTTCGAGCCGCGTCCTGAGCCGAGAACTGAGCCGAGAGCCGAGCCACGATCGGAACCACGCGAATCACGTGAAACGCGATCTGAAGCGCCGCGCACTGAAACACCACGTTCGGAACCACGGCACGAGTCACCGCGTTCTGAACCAAGGACAGAAGCGCCACGTTCAGAACCGCCACGTTCAGAACCGCGTCATGAGTCACCGCGGTCCGAGTCACCGCGGTCCGAGTCACCGCGTTCCGAATCACCGCGTTCTGAATCACCGCGTTCTGAACCTTCGCGCTCAGAGTCGCCACGATCAGAAGCGCCACGTTCGGAGCCGCCACGTTCCGAACCACGCTCTGAAGCTCCACGCGAATCGCCACGCTCAGAGAGCGAATCGCCGCGTAAACCAGACAAGCCGATGCTTTAAACTTTAACGCAACCGCGGGGGCAAGCCCCTCTTCCTGATGTTCAATCCAGGTGCAGATGCTGGATAAGAACAAGTAAGAAAAAAGGAAGAGGGGCTATTTACGATTCGTACCTGGATTGAACAGGTCAGGAAGAGGGGCTTGCGCCCGCTTTTAATGAAAACTACGGTTCGATCTTCAGTCGTGGCAACTTGCGCACTACGCCATCGAAGCTCGCATCAGTCTGACCAATCTCCGTCGCACCCATGCGCCGGTAAAACCCAGCCGCATTCGGATCCGACAAGATCTCAACCGCGATAACTTTCAACGCCGCAGCCCGCTCCATCGCATCGAGAAACAACTCTTTACCGATGCCCGTACCGATCAAAGTCGGCTTCACCCACATGTGATCGAGCTCTGCTTTATCACCCGTCACAATTAGCGCGTAGAAACCCTGGATTTGTCCATCCTCTTCCGCTACGTAAACATGATTGTCATTAATGAAGTTGGAAGTGATCGTGAGATCTGATTCCCAGTGTTTGATCCAGTGTTCGGGATAGCCCCAATATCGCTTTGCCTCAACAGCCATGTTGGTCAGGACAGAAGCTTCATTTGTTGCCGCGGGCCTTATCATCTCGAGACCTAATTCTTCTCCAGTGTCTTTTCTACTTTGCGAACCAGTTCCTGCACTTGGGGGACAAACTCACCTTTCGGGGCTAACCTTAGATATTCCCGGTATTCAAGTAACGCACGCTCGCGCTGGTTCACGCGCAACAGGATGTTGCCCGCGAGCAGGTGCGCTTCGGCGAGATCGGGTTTGAGTTGCAGCGTCATGCCGATTGGACCACCGGCTTTCGCAACCTCACCCATGTCCCAGTAAAGACGCCCAAGCGTGAATTGTCCGTGCCACGATTTTTGGTCGAGCTTCAATCCTTCGCGCAGTGTTTGTTCGGCGTCCGTGTAACGCTTCTGACGCCAGTAAACCTCACCCAGGTAGATCATCGCGGACGCGTTTTGGGGTTTGATCTCATTTGCGCGCTGGAAAGATCGCTCAGCCTGGTCCCACTCCTTGAGATCCATGTGAGCAATGCCAAGCAGCAGTTGGGCATCAAAGAAGTTTGAATAACCAAGCGTCGCTTTTTCGAGAAAAGCAATGCCTTCCTTGTAATTCTTTTTCGCCAAGGCCGCGCGGCCGTTATTGAAATCCTCACGCGCTGAGGCCGGAATGCGAGCATCGACCACGTCCGTCAATAAAGGCAGGCCGGTCGTGCCTTTTGCCGAGTCGTTAACGAGCTCGAAGACGAGATAAATACGAAAGAGAACTTGCAGATCGGCGTCCTGCTGTGCCGGGCGGTAACCAGGCGCATTAATGATGACTTTGTAATAACCTCTTGGAAGATTAGGAAAACGAAAGCGCCCACGACTGTCCGTGACAATCTGATCGATTAGACCACCACTAAATCTCTCCAGACGCACCTGCACATTGGGCGGTAATGCTCCGGTATCCGCTAAACGCACTTCACCGCTTACTTCAAAAGTGTTCGAGTTGTTGGTGTAAGTATCACGCTCGCGCTGGGCGTAGATGGAAGACGCCATCAGCAACAAAACTACGATGGGGAGGAGACGGCGCATGAAAGGAATAATGCCACGGATTTCACGGATGATCACGTAGCTGTGATCATCCGTGTCATCCGTGGCAGATAATCGTCAGTGACGATAATTCAGACCAAACTGAATCAGTCGGGCCGGAACGACCGTGGTAGTGATTTGAGCAAAAGTCGATGGTGTGCCGATGTTCACCGAACTCGGGAAACCAAAGACCGGATGGTTCCACAAATTGAAAGTATCCATGCGGAAGCGCAATTCATGGCTTTCCTTGATGCGGATGGTCTTGATGATTGAGAGATCCCAGTTCTGTTGCATGGGACCACGAAATGCGTTTCGCGGTACATCGCCGAAGCCCGTAGCACTCGCAGTACCATTCGGAACCAGACTTGCTGTCTTGAAGCACATCGGATTCAGGTAGTGAGCGAGCTCATCCGCCCTCGAACCACTTGTGTAAGAGGTCGCGAAGTTGGTGCAGAGCCCACTCCACGAAGCCGTACCACCTCCCGTTTGACCGAACGCGCCACCACTGGTGCTGTCAGTGATCGAGAACGGCAAACCACTCTGGTAAGTGACGATGCCGCTGATGGCCCAACCTTTGAAGAACTGGTTGTTCCAGAAATTACCATCCGGCACCGGCAGGTCGTAAGAGTAGCTCACTACCAAACGATGCGGCCGGTCGAAATCACCGCGCGCCTTGTTCTGGAACGGATCCTTCTGCGAATTGAGCAGATTGCCACCGCCCTGACCATTGCGAGTGATATTTAGCTCATCCGTGCTCAACGAACCGCTGACGTTGTCCGTGGTCTTTGAGAACGTGTAAGCAGCCTGAAAGTAGAGACCACGGCTCATGCGGCGCGATACGGTTGCCTGGAGTGAGTTGTAGTTGGCGAATCCGATATTGCCGGAGTAACGCGAACCACGTTTTCGTGACAAGCCGATAATGTCGTGTCGCAACTCTTCGTTGTTGACGGTATTGCTAGTGATCGTATAGGTGTTCCCATTAATATCGTGCACCGTGCGCGGGTTTGATGGACTGTAAAGGGGAGCCAGGAATGGATCCCAGATACCGATGCCGCCGGTGTAATGCGTGCCAACGTAGCCAACTTCAACCGCCCAACCATTTGCGATCTCACGCTGCACAGTGAAATTGTACTGCTGCGTGTACGGCGTGTAGGCATCCAGCGGAGCACTGGTGAATGAAGCGAGGTTGATTGAGCAGTTGGTCGCGGTGCCGCCGTAGTTCAGGCACTTTTCTCCAGCTGCGTTAACGAATATCGGCCCAACGTTTGGATCGTTCACGTTGGTCGCCGGTGCATTCGTGCTCACATTTCTCAGACCCGCAAAGAACGTCGCCGAAGGAATAAACTGAGCGGCGATTATCGATGGTGCTGGGATTGCACCAAACGGGTTCGCCAACTGCAATGCCGTTGGGTTTGCGTTCGTCGACAATGGTTGTACGGTGAACGGAGCTGCCAACGAATTCTGAAGAATGTTTTGATTCGACAGTCGTTGATAGTAAATGCCGTAGCCGCCGCGCAACACTGTCTTCTGATCACCCCTCATATCCCACGCAAAGCCGACACGAGGCCCGAAGTTGTTGCCGTCAAAGCAGTCTGTCAGCGCGCAATCCTGCACCCCCGGCGTACCTTTGAAGCCGGCGAGATCAACTTTTTCCGGGAACAGGAAAGGATTCAAGCCCTGCGCCGCCAGCTTCGGATCGAAAACGCCGGCGCGATACAACTTGTCGCGACCAAAGCTCATGCCTTCCCAACGAAGACCGAGGTTCAACGTGAGCCTTGGTGACCAGCGATAGTCATCCTGGATAAACGCCGCATAATCGGTGGCGATGAAGTTTCGTGCCGGGTCGCCGAACGCTGATTGGATCGCCGTTACCCTGCCCCGCAGAAAATTCTGAAAAGCGCTACAGTCATTCGTATCGAGCTTGCAATTAGTAAATTGCGATGGCGCAGGCGTTACGCCGGAAGATGTCGCACCGGTCGTTAGTGCGCCTCGGACGGCAAAGTTGTTGAAGCGATTCAACTGGTATTGAATTGCCTCGCCGCCAAACCGCAGGCTGTGTTTTCCGTGAGTCATCGAGAAAGTGTCGACGATGTTGTACTGATTCGACACCGTGCCGCGATCGTCGTTGACGCCGGTACCTATCGTCATCAGACCAGTGATGGTGACCTGATACATTCCCGGGAAGATGTCGCTGTTTCCGCGCGTGGCTCCGATGTCAGACAGGTTAACTGCGTCGTGCGGAATATTCGCGAATATGAAGCGACTAAAGCCCAGGCGCAGCTCATTGATCTTGGTGGCGCTGAACACGTGAGTTTCGGTTAGTGAAAGGAACCGGTTCTGTTGCGTGTCAGTGCGTGGAAACGCGAGCGAGGGCGAGCTGGCGGTGCCGTATGGTTTTTCAACGGCGCCATTGTCCCAGAACCAGCGGCTGGAAATCTTGTCTTTTCCGTCGCGCATGATCCGGTCGTAGCTGATCGTGTACTGATTGTCTACGATAGGAGCGACTCCCGAGAAACTGCAGGTGAAAGTTCCCGGGAATCCGGTTGCCGGGTCCACCGCGCTCTTGCAACCGGCGCTGCCTGATCTTGGAACCAGGAAACCGTTGTAGAGCGGGCTTTGCAGATTGAGGATGTTAACCGCGACCGGATCGATTTGATTTACATTCAGACCAAGAGCAGAAGCTAACAAGGCCGCCGAGGTACTGCCGTTAGCATTCCTGGGGAAATTTTGAATAGTCGGAGTCAGGCTCGAACCATTCGGATCCAAACCGTTGCGGGCGCGTACTCCCTGGTAGTTGAAGAACCAAAAACCATTCAGCACCGGCACTGGACCACTGCCGCTGCCGCCAAACACGTTCTGCAACAGGCGGGCGCGTTTGCTCACGCCGTTCGCGTTGCGGAACCACTCGTTGGCGTTAAGTGCATCGTTGCGGTGTGACCAGTAACCTTCCCAATGAAAGTCTTTGGAACCTGACTTGATGACCAGACCCAGCGCACCGCCGCCTTTGCTGCCTTGCGAAGCGTCGTAGAGTGAAGTTGAAACTTTCATCTCTTCGAGTGTGCTCGGGTTCGGCAGTGGCACGGTATCGAAGTGGGCGAGGTTAAAGTCGTTAACGTTGATACCTTCGAGCGAGATGCTGTTGTTGCTGGTGCGCTGTCCGTTAACGTTGATGTCGGCAGTGCCGCGACCGGCCGTGCGAACGTCAGTTGGTTCACCAGCGGTGCCTGCGGAAAGCGACAGCAGAAACAGGAAATTTGGTGAAGCGAGCGGCAACTGTCGGAGGGTTTCGGAGCCCAACGGCTGACCGGTCACTGCACTTGAGGGGTTGATTAAGGATGTGCCCGCCTCCACGTTCACTGTTTCTTCGATGCGGCCGGCTTCGAGGGTGACGTCTTGCCTGGCAGTTTCACCGATTCTTACCTTGACCGCCGTTACGACAGCCTTCTTAAAGTTGGGGGCCGTTATTTCCATCCGGTAATCACCAGGCGTTAACAGCGTAATGGAATACCCACCGTCCCCTGCGGTGGTTGCTGTTCGTTCTGACTTGCCTGTGCTTTCGCTAATGACGTCGACGGTGGCCCCGCTAACGAGGGCGCCGCTCGAGTCACTAACAACTCCGGTGATACCTCCGGTTTGGCTAGCTTGTGCAAACACGCTAATCGCACACAAGAGGGCCAAGATCGCCGCGCTTGCCAAGCGTAGTACGCTTCTCATGGACAATCCTCCTTTGTAGGTCGCTAAGAGCTCGTTTATCGGTTAGGGACTAGAACGTCTAAAGGCCGGTATGAACAGTTTCCCGGTATGCAATGAGTATTCCGGGCGCGGGCAATTGGGGGTCGTTAGGGCTAACGGTTGCGGTGAAGGAACTTAGCTCAGAAACAGGTCCGGACAGCGGATGTGAATGAGGTTGAGGTTTTGCAAAAATTTCATTTTTTTTCAAATTCTCGGATGCGTTTGAGCTACAAAAAGGCACAGCAGGCACAAATATACTTTTATGCCTTCCGTGCCTCTTTGTGGCGTTGATTACGACGCGGCGGATTCGCCTGCTTCGTCGTGATGCTCGGTGGTGTAAAGACGAAGGATGTCTTGTCCCTGACGTGAGCGTGGATCAATTGTGCGCAGGTGCTTGCGCCCCTGCATTTCCCAAATGGCCGTGACTACTCCATCCTTCTCCACTGCGTGATACGTAATCTCTTCAGTGTTCGCCTCCGGCGCGGTCTCGTTTGCTTTCGCCACGCCTTCACCTATTGCAGATTCATTCTCAGACATACGAACTCAAACACACTCCAATCTCTTGCGATGGGTTTTTAAGGTGCCGCGAATTGTTGCACACGTGCACTAGGTGCGCAAGCGCAACGCCAACTCAACCGCCTTTCGCGGCACGACCACACCCCAGCCTTGTCGCTCCACTTCAACACCCACGACTCGCTCAGCCGT
>Ga0070696_100003560_pt1 | contig 10375 bp, 4 predicted proteins | sample KBSK1253metaG_FD_65474 | JGI IMG/M metagenome (GOLD analysis project Ga0070696, IMG submission 65474) | Corn, switchgrass and miscanthus rhizosphere microbial communities from Kellogg Biological Station, Michigan, USA - KBS K1-25-3 metaG | ecosystem: Host-associated > Plants > Roots >... | reverse complement strand
TTTCGCATGCTGTTCTTTTCTCCTCGCGCTGGCGGGGGTGGCCCTGCTCGGCGGCTGCAATCGCGGTCAAACCGGCGGCAAAGAGATGGCGTACGTGTCCGCCCCGCAGGCCTTTCTGCGCGACCAGGTAGCCGCGGTTTACAACAAGGCCGGCACGGTCAAGAACGGCGAGGCGGTGCAAGTACTCGGACGCGACCGCCGTTTTGCCCGGGTCCGCACCTCCGGCGGCGCCGAGGGATGGCTGGAGCAGCGCTATCTGGTAAGCCAGGAAACCTATGACGCCTTCCAAAAACTGGCGGCACAGACGCACAATGATTCCGTCCAGGCAACCGCCATTGCGCACAACCAGAGCAATATCCATCTTGAGCCCGGGCGCGATGCTGAACACCTCTACCAGATAGATCAGGGAGCCAAAGTCTCGCTGCTCAAGCGCGCCAGCAGCGAGAAGCCGCTGCCCGGCGGCCAGGCGCGCGCCGTGAAAGAAGGAGCCACGCCCCCTCCGCCGCCCATGGAGGACTGGTGGCTCGTCCGCGATGACCAGGGACACGTTGGCTGGGTACTGGGGCGCATGCTGGATGTCGATGTGCCCATCGAAATCGCGCAATACTCCGAGGGCCAGCGCCTGGTGGCTTCATTCGTACTCGACCATGTCCGCGACAGCGACAAGCAGGTCGCCCAGTACCTGGTGCTGTTCACCGAAAATAAAGATGGCATGCCTTTCGACTACAACCAGGTCAGGGTCTTTACCTGGAACGTCAGGAAGCATCGCTACGAAACCGCTTACCGCGAGCGCAATCTCAACGGCGTCCTGCCGGTGACGGTCTCGCATGAGAATTTCGACAAAGAAGGCGATCTGCCGGTTTTCGTGGTGCGAGTCAAGGACGAGACTGGAAACGTTACCGAACGCAAATACAAGCTGAACACGCCCATTGTGCGGCGCGTGCTGGCGCCGGGTGAACAGAAAGAAGCCAGCCGTCAGTCACCGGTCAGAAAGAATGTAAGAAAGAAGAATAAACGATGACGCCTGCGGCAGGAATCTGAGAACCGGGACCTGAAAACCGGCAACTGATAATCCCCTAGAACAACTTATTCCCGCAGCACAATCCTGGGCAGCGGGGGCACCGGCGTGCCTTCGTCAAGGGCACGCTGCCACGCCGAAATCGAGCTCAGTAAAAGCTCCGAATTGATCCCGCCGAAGTTTTCCGGATAGCGGGAGAGATTTCGAAACCCCCGCTTCAGCACAGACCGCGCTCCCACGGAATTCCCATTGCCATGGTGGTAAAGCGCAACCGCCACCTGAATCAGGCCCTGCAGAAACTTCTTCTCGGCCGCGGGCGCCGCTCGCCAGACGTCCTCCAGGGCCTCATGCGCGTCGAAGAAAGCTGAGCGGTTGAACAACTCGACTCCCTGCTGATATTGCGCGGAATCCACGCATTTATTGTGGCATAGGAAATGGAGGCTTCAGCGGCCAGGAAATATAAGATTCCATAGTCGAAGGCTGAAAGGACATACATTTTTTAGTATCAATCAACAGATCATCACCACAAATTAATGAAAACATTGTGTGTTATAGAGCCTTAATGTTGGAATCTGAGTTGCATCGAGATGTCCAGTTCAGTCTGTCGCCATGTTATGTGGTTGCCTGATTTTCGATTCAGGCCATATTCCCAGGATTTTGTGTTGAGGAGAAAAAGCATGTATTCAGCCGCCTCCAAGTTAAGGATTTTCGCGTTGGTTCTAGCAGTGGTCAGTCTGGTCGCGATTGGGTCCGGCCTCGCTTACGGGCAAGCAATTAGCGGCAGTCTCGTGGGCACGGTCGTCGACTCTTCTTCGGCGGTAATGACCAACGCGACTGTTGAAGCCACGAACGTTGGCACCGGGGCCACAACTGCGACGCATACGAACGCCACGGGCGGGTATCGCTTTGAAAACCTTCCAGTGGGATCCTATCGGGTGGTAGTAAAGGCGAGTGGTTTTAGAACGGTTTCGCAGCAAGTGGACGTGGTGCTGAACCAGACGGGAACTCTGAACGTCACGCTGACTCCCGGCGCCGCCAGTGAGACCATCGAGGTTTCCGGCGTAGCGGCCACCATCGACACAACTTCTGCGCAAATCGCGTCCAGTTACAGCGACCGATTTTCTCAAGACTTGGGAATCACCTCCGCCGGCGGAACTGGCGCTGGAGTTTTGAACCTGTCTCTGTTGAGCGCGGGCGTCTCCCAGAGCAGTTCGCTGGGTCTGGGTGTCGGGCCGTCGGTAGGCGGTCAGCGTCCCCGGGACAATAACTTCACCGTGGAAGGTGTGGACAACAATAACAAGACCGTTACCGGGGCCTTGATCAGTATTCCGAACGATGCGGTTGAAAACTTCACGCTCCTGTCGAACCAGTTCAACTCGGAATTTGGTCATTCCTCGGGCGGCCAGTTCAACACCACAATCAAGAGCGGCACCAACACTTTCCATGGTTCGGTTTATGAGTATTTCAGAAATCGCAACATGAATGCCGTGGACAATTACTTCGTCTTGCAAGGGTTGACATCGAACCCCCGGTTCGACAGCAATCGCTACGGCGGAACCTTCGGCGGGCCGATCATCAAGAACAAACTGTTCTTCTTCACCAACTATGAACGACAACCGGTCGGCCTTACCGGCACCAGTGGAGCCGCCATTGACGCGCCGACGGTTGCCGGTCTGACCGCGATCCAGGCGGATCCCAACCTGAGTGCCACAAATTTTCAGATCTTCAACCAGTATGTTCCTACCGCGTCAGCAGGTACCGGCTGCATTCCGTACAACACCACAGTCACGGGTCCGGGCAACCAGGGACTGTTCAATGCCCCCGCCAACGGCAGTTGTGCCGCAGGATCGGTGGAAGTAGGCCCGGTTCCGATCACCGCTCCCGCATGGGAGAATTTCGAGAACTTCGTTCAGAGCGTGGACTACGACTTCTCTTCTCGCGATCAACTCCGGGGCCGCTTTGTCTTTAATAAGCTGGATGAGATAGATACGGCGGCAAACTTGCCTGCGTTTTACCTGGTCCAGCCTTTCCGCTTTTACCTTTTCACCCTAGGTCACTACCATACATTCACCCCGACGCTGGTGAATGAATTCCGGGTGGGTTTCAATCGCTTTTCCAATACAACCCCTAGTGGTGATTTCCAGTACCCGGGTTTGGACGCTTTCCCCAACCTGGTGTTCAACGACCTGGGAGGTGGCCTGAACGTAGGACCGGACGGCAACGCCCCGCAGTTCACGATCCAGAACTTTTACCAGTTCGTCGATAACGTCTCGTGGACCAAGGGCTCGCATACCCTGAAGTTCGGTGGGGAGTACCGGTGGTACATATCGCCGCAGAGCTTTACCCAGCGCCAGCGCGGCGACTATGAGTGGGACAACACCCAATACTTCCTGGAGGATTTCTCGCCCAACAGCTTCGGTGAGCGCAGCACTGGGTCGGTCACCTACTACGGCAATCAGAAGGCGGTTTACTGGTACGCCAACGATACCTGGAAGATGAACCAGCATCTTACCCTCAATCTAGGTATCCGCTACGAGTACACTACGATCTCAAGTGGCATTAAGCTGCAGGCTCTTAACAGCATTTCCGACACTCCCAGTCTGATCGTACCCGGCGTCAACCAGCCGTTCATCTTCCGCTATCCGGAAGCCCCCAAGAACAGTTGGGCGCCACGGATTGGTCTTGCTTACTCTCCGGGCAGCAGCGGAAATACATCGATCCGGGCTGGCTTCGGGTTGGCCTACGACGTTCTTTACGACAACATCGGTATTCTCGAAGTGCCTCCACAAGTAGGATCGACTAACGACGTGGACACCGGCGTAGCCATGACCCCGAACTTCCTAGCCAACGGCGGCTTGGGTGGTGGCGGTAGTGGCGTTACGCAACTGGATGAGGCCACCGCTCGCGGCAACACTGCAAACTGGCTGGCGCCACAAACTAAGTGGCCGTATTCGATTAACTGGAACCTTGGAATTCAGCATTCGTTCGGTAAGGACTTCACAGCTGAAGTCCGCTATGTTGGTACTCGCGGCGTCCATCTGGATGTTCAGACAAGAATTGACAGACGGCCCCGCATTACCGAGCAGAGCCATCTGCCAACCTACCTCCAGGCTCCTTCACAGGCAACTCTGGACGCCTTGCCGGTGACTCTGACCGACTTGACTTCCGTCAGCAGCCTCGTACCTGCCTTCGCAAACGCAGGCTTTGCCCAAAGCATTACGTCCGATCTGCCTCTGGGCGATTCCAACTACCACGGCTTGCAGGCCCAGCTTACCAAGCGCTTCGGTCAGGGGTTGATGTTCCAGGCGGCCTACACCTGGAGCCGCACTATTGATAACAGCACAGCGGATTTCTTTACCACCTACTTGACCCCTCGCCGGCCTCAGGATTTCCAGAACTTCGCAGCCGAGCGGTCGGTGTCTCCCTTGTCCCGCACCCACCGCTTTACCCTGGCAGCGGTATATGAGTTGCCGTTCCTGAAGAACAGCAACTGGTTCGCGAAGAACATTATTGGAAATTGGGGCTTCAGTCCGATCTACACTTACGAGTCTCCGCAGTGGGCCAATGCTCTCTCCGGCCTGGACTCGAATCTGAATGGCGACTTTGCGGGCGATCGCGCGATCATCAATCCAAGCGGCAATCGCGACATCGGTAGCACGGTCACTGCTTTGACCAACACCGCTGGGGATATTGTTGCCTATCAGGCTGACAACCCGAACGCCTACTACATCACGGCGGGGTCGGGGGCGTTGGCTACCGGAGGTCGAAATACCTTGGCAACCGAGCCCACGAACGACTTCTCTCTCTCCACCTATAAAGACCTCAACATTACCGAGAGAATGAAGTTCAGATTCGGAGCCCAGTTTGGAAACATCATCAATCACCCGCAGTTTATTCCTGGCAGCAACCCTGGCCAGGGGCTTGGCGTCAATGATGTCAACTCATTCACGACCGCCAGCCAGAGCTATCTGAGCTACGTGTCGGTGGGCGATCCGAACTTTAACAAGCCGAGAACCGTGTTTGCCAGCAACGCTCGCAGCATAGCTTTGGTGGCGAAGTTTACCTTCTAGGCTGCGGCTATCGGTAACGATTCTGGTCGACGGGGCCTTCGGGCCCCGTTTTTTTTACCCCGGATCTCATTACAGGAGCCCCTATATGGCTTTTGGTATTTCCACCATCTACAACTCCGTAGATGTGACTAAAGTACCGCTGTCTTTGTTGATTCCGGTGGAAAGCTAAGTCCTGTCGAATTAAATACTTCACATAAACACCCATGACTGGCCGCTTAATTGCCATTATCACTCTCTTCTGCCTGTCGTAAAGTGGCAGTCAGGGCGTGTTTCGAGCCGGCAAGAATTTGTCAGACGTTCATGGCCCGCGCCCGCGGACAAGTTGGCGAAACCTGATCGCCGCAGCAAGCCGAACGAATTGCGGACGACTTGAGGGATCAAGGAGCAAAACAGATGAAGAGCTTCAGACTACTTTGGGGAAGCATCCTGGCGATGCTGCTGTGCGCCACGCTGGCGCTGGCCCAGACCGGTTCGATTCAAGGCACGGTGACGGACTCAGGGGGCGCGGTCGTGCCGGGCGCGGAAATCACCGTCCGGAACCTGGGATCGAACGCCACCCGCACTGCCACCAGCAGCGGCACGGGAGCGTACAGCATCCCATCCCTGCCGCCTGCTGTCTACGACATTACGGTGAAAATGGCCAGCTTCAAGACCTTCCATGCCAGCGATGTTCAGCTCACCGTTGCCCAGGTGCTCTCCGTGAACGTGGAGTTGGAACCGGGAGCGGTAACCGAAGAAGTCCAGGTGCGCGCCGATCAGATTCCCGATGTGGATCTCGAGACCTCGCAGGTCAGCAATCTGGTGGACGAGCGCGCCATCAAAGACCTGCCACTGATCACTCGCAATCCGTATGAACTGGTACTGCTGTCGCCCGGAACGGCAGTGACCAACAGCGGGCTGGGCGGCGTCTCGGTGAACGGTTCCCGCGAACGCAACAATAACTTCCTGCTCGACGGCGTAGACAACAACGACACCTCGGTTCCCGGTGGTTTGGGCGGCGTGCTCAGCGCAACTCCGGATTCCACCCAGGAATTTCGCGTTATCACCAACAACTTCGCTGCCGAGTATGGCCGCAACACCGGTGCCATCATCGACGTGGTTACTAAGAGCGGTACTAATACCTTCCATGGCAACGCCTACGAATTCGGGAGATGGAACGCCTTCGGCGGCGCCCGGGACTGGTTCAATCGCACCGATGCCGGCAGACAGGATCCTTATACCCGCAACCAATTTGGCTATTCCATCGGTGGCCCGATCATCAAGGACAAGACGTTCTTCTTCTTCAACCACGAATTGGATCGGTTCCGCACGACTCTCACCAACAGTGCAACCGTGCCGACTGCGGCGTTCAAGACAGGTGTATTCAACTATTTCGGGGATCCGGTCGATCTGACCCAGAGCGGCGCCAATAACGGAACGGGGAACTCATTTTTTGGCGATCCCGCGGAGAATGCTCCGCCCGACCCTACCATGCAGAAGATTTTCTCTCTTTATCCAAACCCGACCGTAAACAACGGCGACGGATTGACGGGCACGCTGTTCTTTCCCAGCACGTCTGCCCAGAACAGTTACACTACGGTGGCCAAGATCGACCACCACTTCACCGACCGCGAGACCTTTAGCGTACGTTACGGATACGACGACTTCTTTGACCCCAACCCCGGTCACGCTGACGTGCTTCCTGGGAATATTGGTGGCTACAACGAGAAGGCCATCGCTCAGGGATTGTCCGCGAACCTGACTTCCGCTTTGAATACCAACCTCATCAACTCCTTCACTTTTGGCTGGAACAAAATTTACGCCAATTTTGGTTGCACGGGCACAAGCCTGTTGGACGGCGCCATTCCGGCGGTTGATCGCTTTGGCAACGGCTGGGACGTCAACATGTTTCCCTTTAGCAGTTTCGGGTGTCTGACGCTCGTCTCCGATGGCCAGTATCGGAAGACCGGAACCACCAGCTACACCGAGGGTCTTAGCTGGTCCCATGGAAACCACACCTTCAAGTTTGGTGGCGACTTCCGTAATGTGGCCGAATCTGGCCCCAATGGATTCTTTTCCCGTCGGCAAGTCAGTGTCAGCACACTGCTGACTAATTTTAATATTCCCATCGTTCAAGGGGTTCCGAGCGATGACTTCAGTTTGGAGACAGCAGCCCAGGCCTACTACGGTCTCGTTGACAATGATTTTCAGGCAGAATTCTTCAACAAGGCTGGCGCCCGCCAGGGGACCGATAACAAGAACTTTCGCCAGCATGAATACGATTGGTACGGGCAGGACACCTGGAAGATACGACGCAATTTGACGTTGACGTTGGGCTTGCGGTACCAGCTCGATGGCGTTCCCTACGAAGAAGGAGCGAATTTTTCCAATCTATTTGGTGATCCTACTGCCGGCCCCGTCACTTTGACCGTTGTTGGACCTGGAACGGGCAAGCAAGTCTATGCCAGCGACTACTCCAACCTCGAGCCCCGCGTCGGCTTTTCCTGGGACCCCAAGGGTGACGGAAAGATGGCGGTCCGTGGCGCGTTTGGCATCTTCCATGACCGTGTATTCGGCAATCTTTTCGGAAATGCCCGCGGCAACCCGCCGTTTGAGCAGGACTACAATCGCTTCCCTGTAGATACGATTAACGGTTTCTACGGCGGTGCGCTGAATGGACCGTTTGTTTTGCCTGCGCCTCCCGACACTACGCCGTCGCCGATAATCCCGAATTACGATCCCAACACCGGAGTGGGAGCACTGGCACCGGTGCTGTTCGATCCCCACTTCCGCAACGCAGCAAGCAACAACTGGAACTTTGGCATTCAGCGAGAACTACCTGGTAATAACGTTCTGGACCTTGCCTATGTCGGATCCCAAGGCCACCACATTTACCGTGAAATGGATCCCAACTCGCCGGATCCTGCGCGTGTGCAGCAGTTGGTGGCTTTTTGCAGCGATCCTAACAATACCTTTGGTTGCACACCAGCTACGGTGACTTTCACTAATTTGTACCTGGGAGCCGAATTTGGTGCTCTGCCTTTCGACGCAGTCGCCAACAACGCCCTCTTCCAACCCTTCTTTCAGACTTCAAATGCCAACTCGATGTACAACTCCTTGCAGGTGAAGTTCACACATCGTCTGAGTCGTGGGGTTCAATTGCAGGCCGCTTACACGTGGGCGCATGCGATTGATAACTCGAATGATCCCCTGGCCCCCGCGGCTGGGAATCGCGGATTCCCCCGCAACTCGCGAAAGCTGAATGAGGAACGCGGCAACTCCGACAACGACATCCGCCACGTTGCCGTCATCAACTACCAGTGGGAACTGCCTTTCGGTAAGGGCAAGCGCTTTCTGAACAGCGGGTTTGTGGGCAAAGTGTTCGAAGGATGGCAACTTTCCGGCATCACCACGGTGCAGACCGGACATCCCTTTGATGTGTTCACCTCGACCGATATGGAGCGTACGGGCTTGAGCGGTCGCGCTGACCTGGTGGGAAATCCTTATGCACCGGGCGCCAACAACGACGTTACGGCGGCGGGCAATAAAGTCTGGTTTACCAACCCGGCAGCATTCTCCGGCCGCACGGATGCAAACGGCGGGCCACTGTATAGCGGTCCTGGAACTTCGGGACGCAACACCTTCTATGGACCGGGGTTTGTGAACTTTGACGCGGTGTGGGCGAAGACCACAAAAATCACAGAGCGATTTAATGTTGAGCTGCGGGTGGAAGGCTATAACCTCTTCAACCATCCGCACTTCACCAACCCGGGGACGGATGGCGCATCGAACCGAATTACCGCGTCCAACTTCGGCCTGATTAACTCCACTGCGACCCGGCCCGATGCCACCACCTCAGCGCGGCAGATGCAGGTGGCAATCAAGCTGAATTTCTAGAGGCAAGAGACTAAACTAGCTGCCTGCGGGTTTGCGCCCGCAGGTTTTTTCTGCTGTGTACTTCTTCGCGCCGCCCGAAAAGGTCAACGCATGAATTCTCGCAAGACAATGTTGATTCCCCTATACCGGGTCGTGACCATCATCACAATCTTGGCGGCCAGTTCTCTTGTGATTTGCGCAGCGGACATGAAGCCCGAAGACCTGGTCGCCAAGCATCTAGATTCCATCAGCCCGGCCGATGTCCGGGCCGCCGCCAAGTCACGAATCGTGCAGGGAACGTCGCTCTTCAAGATTCGTGTAGGAGGAGGGGGCGAACTGTCAGGCACCAGCGCGTTGGTGTCGGAAGGGCGGAAGTCGATCCTGATGATAAAGCTAAGCAACAGTGACTACCGCGGAGAGCAGTTTGTCACGGATGGCGACAAGGTCTCCGTGGCCGCGACCACGTCCGCTCACAAATGGTCCGACTTCGCCAACTTCGTGCGCACCCAGGATCAAATCGTCCGCGAAGGCCTGCTGGGCGGCGAGTTGACGACGGCCTGGGCACTGCTCCATCTGGCCGAAAACAAGGCCAAACTCAACTTTGATGGAGAAAAGAAATTCGATGGCCATCCCGCCTATCAGCTGACCTATCACTCCAAAAAGAGAGATGAACTGACGGTCCACCTGTATTTCGATCCCCAGACTTTTCAGCACATCGCGACGACTTACACGATCACTCTTGCATCCGGCCTGGGCGGCTTCTCGCCTTCCATTTCGGACCAGGCCGGGCTGACCAACTCGTCGAATACGGGCGGCGCCGATATTACCCAGAGCTCCAAGCAGAAGGAGACTCGCTACACCATCGAGGAACGCTTCGGCGATTTCAAGACTGCAGAAGGCCTGACCTTGCCCTCGAAGTATTCCATACATTTCACCGAAGAGCTTCAGGATGGTACGACCAAGGTGTATGAATACGACTTCACTGCCGATGAGATTTCGAATAATAAGCCGCTCGACCCAAGGAATTTTCAGGTGAAGTAATCCAAGCGCATGAACCACAGAGGACACAGAGGACACAGAGGACACGGAGAAAGGCCCGGCGCCTTTGTGAACCTCAGTGTCCTCGGTGGTTGACGGGTTTCGGAGTGTCTCGCGCCTACCTCCCCAGAATCGTGTAATGCGAACTGGCGGCCATGAAGAATATCATGGGCACCGACAGGAAGAAATTCATTCGCGAAGCGAGAAACGCCTGTCGCGCGAGCACTGCCCCATTCGCCGCCGGCGTGCCTGCCAGGGTGCCGCGGATGATCATCTTGTTATTGCGCCAGATGATTCCCCAGACGTTGAACAGCATGATGAAGCCCAGCCCGCCGCCGATGCCGATGGAGAGCACGTGGTTGTCGTCCTGGCCCACCGGCGTGTAGTTCACGAA
>Ga0070696_100003556_pt1 | contig 10377 bp, 8 predicted proteins | sample KBSK1253metaG_FD_65474 | JGI IMG/M metagenome (GOLD analysis project Ga0070696, IMG submission 65474) | Corn, switchgrass and miscanthus rhizosphere microbial communities from Kellogg Biological Station, Michigan, USA - KBS K1-25-3 metaG | ecosystem: Host-associated > Plants > Roots >... | reverse complement strand
CAGCGTGCTGCTGCGAGACCCTGCGTCAGATGCCAGTCGGAGTCAAGGTGTCCGCGCCGCGAAATACCATGACAAAGAATGGCCATCAAATAGGAAGCACATGAACCAGATCGTGTCGCAATCCCGAACGGCAACGCTAGTCGGCGGCTGGTGCCTCGTGGTTGCCGCGATCGGATTCATGGTCGTATTCGGCTATCTCGGCGCGAAATTCGATTATCCCGAGATGCTGGACGGCACGGCCGCCGACGTACTCCCACGCCTTCTCGCGCTCGGCGACTCCGGTCGCGCGGTCTGGGTGGTGTATGCGATGCTACCCTTTCTGCTGATCCCCGCGGGGCTGGGCGTTCGCGCCACGTTCGGCCGGCTCGCGCGGACCGCGAGCCGGGCCGCTCTCGTGGCCACGGTCGTCGCGGCGGTGAGCATGATGCTTGGCCTGGCGCGTTGGCCCAGCATGCAGTGGGAGCTTGCACGCGCATACGCTACCGCTCCGGCTGCGCGCCCCGCGATCGACGCGGTTTTCCGGGGGCTCAACGTCTACCTCGGGAACTACATCGGCGAGTTCGTGGGGGAGATCTCATTGAGCGCCTTCTTCGCGCTCACCGGTTACGCGGCGCTTCGCTCACGCACTCCGCGCTGGTTTGGCTATGCCGGGATCCTCGTCGGCGTTGTAGGGTTGATCGCGGCGATGCGTAACGTCACTTCGCTCGTGAGCACCGTTGCTGCCGTCAACAATTATCTGCTTCCAGCGTGGCTCGTCACCCTCGGCGTCCTGATGATCAGGTGGCGCGACGCGTTCTCGGAACAGAACGTCTACGTCTTCGGATGACTCCCAGCGTGGCTACGGCGTCGAGGCCGTAGTCGAGCGGGACTCCACCAGCCGTCGGATTCTCTCCACGACTGGTTGGCTGGCGCCGCCGTAGTTCGACATCACGACGGCGACGTAGCCGTTGTTCTTGAAGATGTCGAGGTTCGAGCTGATGCCGGGAAAGCCACCGCTGTGGCCGACGATGCCGCGGTCGACGCCGAAGCCGAACCCGTACTGCGGTGAATTCACGTCGGGCTTTGGAGTCGTGAGCAGCTCGTAGCTTTTCGCCGACACGAGCTTTCCATTCTTCAACGCTTCGGCGAATCGCAGCAGGTCTTCGGCGGTCGAATAGCCTCCACCCGCCGGACCGCCGCGTATGACGTGCATGAAGATGTTGTTGCGGAACTTCTTGCTGCCATCGGCGCGGAACTCCTTCTGATAACCGACGGCGAGGTTGAGATTCACTTCGTCCAGCAGGTACGCGTCGGTGTTCAGCATTCCGGCGGGCTTGTAGAGATGCTCGCGGACGTAGTCGAAGTAGTCCTGCTTCGTCACCGCCTCGATCACCTTGCCGAGGACGAGCATGCCGGTGTTGCTGTACGACCAGCGCGTGCCCGGCTCGAAGGCGAGCGAGTCGCCCTTGGCCAGCAGCATCATGTCGTCCACGGTGCGATAGCGCGCGCGCGAGGTCTTGTCGAATTCGTCGTTGAAGTAGCTGCCGAGCCCCGACGTGTGCGTCAGCAGATGCTTGATGCGGATCTTTTTCGCCGCCGCGGCGTTGGGATAGTCGGGGAGGAACTTCGCCAGCGAATCGTCGTACGAGAGCTTTCCCTGCTCGACCAGCTGCGCGATGGTGACAGCGGTGAACATCTTGTTCATCGAGCCGAGGTTGAACTTGGTGTCGAGCCGGTTGGGGACGCCGAAGTCCTTGTTCGCCTGGCCGAAGGCGCCCGAGTAGATCACCTTGCCGTCCTTCGCGAGCAGCACGCTGCCCGAGAAGAGGTCGTTCTTGCCGAGGGTGGTGACATACTGCTCGAGCGCGGACGCCATCGCGACGTCGCTCGTCACCGCGGGCTCTCCCTTCGCGACTTTGGGCGGACGCCTGCCGATCCCCGAGATCAGATGCTTTGCGCTCGGCTCGACCCGCACCAGGATCGCGATCCGTTCGCCGGTGAGCTTTCGCGAGAGCAGCGCGACGGTTTCGCCCGCGCTCTCCGAGTCGACGCCTTCCCATTCGAGCCCACCCGACGCCTCACGCTGTCCCAGGAAGAAGTTGACGTGCGCGTCGAGGGGCATTCCGCGCATCTGCGTGTCGAACGCGGTGTCGGCGAAAGCGCGGAGCACGGCGGGGGTTGCTGTGTTGATCATGGCGACGACTTCGCGCGCACGCCGTGTCGCTGGCGAAGGCGCTGCCTGAGCGAACGCTGAACTGGCATCGGCGCAGATGAGAGCCGCGAGGGCGAGCGTCAGACAGCGATTCATGATCGTGCTCCGTGATGGGCGAGGAGAGAGGGTCGTGCACTCGAACCTAGCATTTGGACACATGATCGCTATCGACAGTTGCCCGATGAAAGCCGCGGGCCGACGCTACGAGCAGTAGAACGGCAGCGTGTCCACGTACGCCTCGCCGGCGTGGACCGTCACCAGCTTCTCGGGCCAGACGTAACCGCCGATGACGTTGGCGCTCACAGTGTGCAGGCCAAAGGCGACTGGAAACGGTTTCGAGATCGTATCCTTGACCCCCCAGGTAACGAACGTGTCCGTCGCGACGATCGCCTTGTCGATGGACAGCTGTACGAAGCATCGAGCTGCATAGTGGGGCATCGAGGGCGAAGGCGATTGTCGTCGCCGGGATGGGCGGATCGCCGCCGTACGTCGGGCCGCACGCGAAGACGGCCACAGCGACCAGCACTCCGATAGGTCGTCGCATCAAGATCATTATAGACTGGTTGTTGGCGAGGACCAGCCCAGCGGGTCAGGAATAACCGCGGTCACCGGGAATACGTAGAACCCTCGACGGACAGCTCACTACTCTCGAGTGGATTACGTAGATCTGTCATCGGGCAGTCGGGTCACGACGTCGGTCAGTCGAGTCATGACGACGGACAGGGGAGTCATGACGACGTGCAGGCGAGTCACGACGACGGGCAGTCGAGTCATGACGACGGGCACACGAGTCACGACGACGGGCAGGCGAGTCATGGTGACGGGGCAGGCGAGTCACGACGACGTGCAGGGGAGTCACCACGACTGGCAGTCGAGTCACGGCGTCGGGCAGTCGAGTCACCACGTCGGCCAGTCGAGTCACGACGACGAGCAGTCGAGTCACGACGACGGACAGTCGAGTCATCACGACTGACACCGCCCCACCTTGTGTCGAGCAGCGTTCAACCTTGTACCTGCACTCGATCGAGGCGATGCGGGGAACGCGTTGTGGGAGAATGTTTTCGGCGCCGGCTGCGCAATGCCCGGCCGGTGACGTTCGCGGAAGAAAGACTCTGTGAGGTGGGCCCGCCCACCGGCGCGAAGCGGCCGCCGAGCACGCACCGCCGGCGCCAAAGCAGCTTTAGCGCCGGCGCCGAGAACAGTTCGAGAACAGTTACGGTTGCTGTCTGCTCGAAGTAGCTTCGCCGGTACTCGCCATCAGCGCTGCTCTCGCGCTAGGGGAGGCGACGCACGTATGGCCGTTGCTCTCCCAGTCGAACTCACGCGGTTGTTGGCTGCGTCGGATACCAACGCGAAGGAAGAAGCGTGGGCCGCCTTCGTCGCCGAGCATAGCCGCCTGCTCCTCAGCGTCGCTCGATCGCTCAACTCCGACCGCGACGCGGCGATGGACGGTTACACCTACATACTCGAGCAGTTGCGTGAAGACGGCTGTCGTCGCCTTCGCGCCTTCACTCCAGACGGTCGGAGCCAATTCACGACCTGGCTCGTCGTCGTTGCCCGCCGCTTGTGCGTAGACCACCAGCGCAGCCGGTATGGTCGCCTGCGCGACGAGGACTCTGTTGCTGCGATGGCCGCGCGCCGACGGCTTTTGGATCTCGTGGCCGAGATGGACCCGGATGAAATCGCGTCGCAAGGCGTCGACCCTTCGCAGTCCCTGCAAGCCGGCGAGCTTCACGAGGCGCTCGAAGTCGCGCTCGCCCGCCTCGCTCCAGCGGACAGAGTCCTGTTGAAGCTGCGCTTCGAGGACGACTTACCCGCTCGCGAGATCGCCGCCGTCCTGCGCATGCCCACGCTGTTCCACGTCTATCGCCGCCTCGAGACGCTCCTGAAGGAGCTCCGCGTCACCCTCAGGACGCGTGGAGTGGAGGACGCGGAGCCATGACGCGCAAATCCGCCGCGCTCTGTCCGTGTGATCTCTTGAGGAGAACACATGAGGGATGACACCAGCGACATGCACCTGACGACGCACGACGCCGCGGCGTACGTGGACGGCCGGTTAGCGACAGCGGAGCGCGCGGCGATCGACGGTCACTTGGCGCAATGCGCCGAGTGTCGCCGGGAAGTCGTGGACGTCACGCGCTTGGTGCGTGTTGCGCCGCAACGGCGCCGGTGGATCGTGCTGGCGCCGCTGGCTGCCGCCGCGGCCGTGCTCATTCTCTTCATCGCGCCTCGGCGTGCCCCCGATTCATCATCGCCGCTGCTGCGCGAGCCCGCCGTTACGACGACCGCGGCCCCGGCACTCAGCATCCCGCGCGGTGGTGTGCCCGAGCTACGCGCCATGACCTGGTCGAGCGTGCCTCACGCGGACCAGTACCGCGTGACACTCTTCGACCGCGACGGCTCTGTCGTCTGGCGGACGCAATCGACGGACACCACGGTGCTGGTGCCCGATACCGTCCGCCTCGTTCGCGGCGTGCCATACTATTGGAAAGTCGACGCGCGCATCGAATTGGGACGCATGGTGAGCTCGGAGCTGACCTCGTTCACGCTCGATCCTGCTCCCCGACCCCGATCGAGATGAACGGGCTCGTGATGCTCGCGTGGCTCGCCACGATCGCGCAGGTGCAGACGTCCACTCCCCTGCCCAACGGCGCCGAGCGCCTGCGAGCGCTCGCGCGCGACGGCCCGCAGACGATACTCGTACAGGAAGTCCGCGATCGACCCGACGACGTGCGACCCGCCCTCCGCCTGCTGCTCGCTGGTGCTTCCAGCGACATCGTCGACGGGAGCTCGCTTCCTCATATAGAAGCCGCGGACCGTCTCGCGTCCGCATACGCGGTCGCCTGGCAGGATTCCTTTCTGCTGCGTCAGGTCGAACGCTTTCGGTCGTGGTCCCCCGCCGAACGGCGCACGAAAGCATCGGCGGACAGTCTGCGTCTCGCCGGTAACGATGCGCTCGGCCGGTCCGGCGCGTCCGCCGCGCTTCGGCTGTGGCGCGAGAGCGTGCGGCGCGCGGCGAGTATCGGCGACACGGCGGCGATGGCGGCGGGGCTGGGCAACGTTGGCCGCGCATTCTACGACGCGAGTGAATTGGACAGCGCCGCCGCGTACTGGCAGCGCTCCGCGGATCTCGCGCAGCGCGTCGGTGACGCGCGCACCGCCGGCAACGCGCTAGGCAACCTGGCGAGCGTGCGCAAGGATCGCGGCGAGCTGCGCGAGGCGGAGTCACTCTATGCTCGCGCGGGCGAGATCCGGGCTCGCACGGGCGACACGCGCGGCCTCGCGGCCGACGAGAACAACCGCGGCCTGATCGCGCAGACGCTCGGCGACTTCGCCGCGGCGCAACGTGCGTTCGAGACGGCGCTGGAGGCCAACCGGAAGGCCGGCCGCGCCGAAGTTGCCGCGGTCAATCTCGTCAATCTCGCGAATCTGGCCGCCATCGCCGGAGATGACGAATCAGCCGACAAACGCTACCGCGAAGCCCTGACCCTGTTCCGCGGTGCTGAAGACCGCGTCGGCGCCGCCGAGGTGTGGCACGACATCGGGTTGCTGCGCACAACGCGTGGCGACTTCGCGGGCGCGATAGCGGCACTCCTGACGGCGCTGCGCACCTACGAGATCACCGGTCCACCGACGCAGACGGCGAGCGTACGTGTCGACCTGGCCATCGCGCGAGCGGCGACCGGCGATCTCCAGGCCGCGGTGCGCGAGTTGCGGCGGGCGTCGACAGTTGTCGCCGACGGCGATGATCCGCAGATGCTCGCGCGCATCGAGCTCACGCGCGCGGACCTGTCGGTGCACTTCAATCGCGCCGCTGAAGCCGAGGCGTCCTATCAGCGGGCGCAGATGCTGTTCCGACGCGCACGCGATGACGCTGGCGAAGCCGACGCGATACAGGGTCGCGGATATGTCCTGCTCCTGCGCGAAGACTACACGCGCGCTCGCGACGTGCTCCAGCTCGCACTCCGCGCGCAGGGGAGCGGTTCGACGCCGGTGCGCAGCCGCGCGTGGACGCGGCTCCTGCTCGGCTACGCGCTGCGACAGAGCGGCGACAGCGCCGGCGCCCGGCGAGTCGTGATGACGGCGCTCGACACGCTGCGCGCCGCTGGCGACGCGGCGGGAGAGGCCACCGCCCTCGGGGCGCTCGCGGATCTGGCGGTGCGCGGGCGCATCGGGCTGACCGCCGACTCCCTGTATCGCGTTGGACTCGAGCGACTGCGCTCCGCTCCGGCGCCGAACATCTCCTGGCCGCTGCATGCCGGTCTGGCGGCGGCGTTGCGAGACCGCGGCGCGCTCGCCGAGGCAACAGTGGAGATGCAGGCGGCGCTCTCCGACATCGAGCGAGTTGCCGGCAGTTTGCCGCTCGAGCAGCGGCGCGCTTCGTACCTCGCCGACAAGTGGGACGTGTACGCCGAGCTGGCATCATTGGAGCGGACGCGCGGACGGATCGACGCGGCATTCGAGGCGAGTGAGCGACTGCGCGCCCGGCAGATGCTCGACTTGCTCACGCGCGGCCGGATCGCGTGGCGAACCGCCGGAGGAGGGGGGGGACGCGACTCTCTTCTCGCGCGCGAGCAGGACCTGCGTCTCAGAATCTCCGACCTCACGCGCCGGTTGGAAAGCGATCGAGGAAGTGGAGCGCTGCGTGAGCCGAGCGCGGGAGAGGCGGCCGCGGTGCGCGAAGCACTGAGCCGGACGCAGGGGGCCTACGCGGAGCTGCTCGCTGCGGTGCAGGAGGCAGAACCGGAGTACGCGCATCTGGTCAGCGGCAAGGTCACGACGCTGCGAGAGGTGATGCGGCGACTCGCGCCCGACGATGCACTGCTCGAGTACCTCGTGATGGACTCCACGACGCTGGTCTTCGTCGCTCGGCGCGACACCGCGGCGATACTCGACCTGGCTGTGGGTCGCCAGCGCCTCGCGTCGCTCGTGGACTTCAGCCGAGCCGCGCTGACGCGGCCAGCGCGAACGGATGAAGGACCGTCCGCGCGCGCGCCGCTCGAGCGGCTCTACGGCCTGCTCATCGAACCGATCGAGGCCGCCGGACTGCTGCGCGGCGCTCGCGCGCTCGTCATGGCGGCGCACGAGGATCTGCATTACCTGCCGTTCGCGGCGCTGCGAAAGCCGAACGCGGCGGATCCTTACCTCGTGCAGCGGTATGTCCTCACCACGGTGCCGTCGGCGTCGGTCTGGTTGCGCTTACATGAGCGCACGCATCCGCCGCAGGGCGGAGGAGTGCTCGCCCTCGCGCCGCGCGTCGATGCCTTGCCCGGTACGCGGTCGGAAGTCGCGTCGATCGCGCGCGTGTTTGGCAGACGCGCGCGGGTGCTCGTGGGGCCTAAGGCAACCCGCCAGGAGCTCGAACGAACGGCGTCGACGCAGGAGATCATCCACTTCGCCACGTACGGTGTGCTCAACAAACACAATCCGCTCTTCTCGTTCGTCGAGTTGGCTCCGGGTGGCGTGCCGAACACGGACGGCCGACTCGAGGTGCACGACGTCTTCGGTCTCGATCTGCGCGCGCGGCTCGTCGTGCTGTCCGCGTGCCAGACAGCGCTAGGCTCGGGCGCGCTCGCCGACGTGCCGTCCGGCGACGACTGGGTGGGATTGGTGGAAGCGTTTCTCTACGCTGGCGCCGCGAACGTGCTGGCGACTCTGTGGCCGGTGGAGGATCGGGCGACGGCGGGATTCATGGAGCGATTCTATACGGAGTTGGTTGCTGGCCGATCCGAGGCGGAGGCGCTCGCGCTCACGCAACGCGCGACGCTGCGCAATTCCGCCACGGCGAGCCCGTTCTATTGGGCAGGGTTCAGTCTCTCCGGAGGGCGGTGATGTCTCGGTCGCTGAAGAACCACGCGTTGGTCGTCGCGGCCGTCGTCGTCGCCGGCACCCTGGGCTGGGGCTGCCACGATGCTGGAATCACCGGACCCCAAACGAGTGATGAGTCCCGGGGCCTAATCGTTTCGAGTCCGATGCTGTCGCCTCCCGCGAGTGCTGCTGCGCGTGGCGCACTGGCGAACGTGCTGGCAAGTCAGGAGAGCCTGACGTACGTGTCGCTCGTGCCAGGCACCGCGCAGGGCGGCGTCAGCGCTACGATTCGGAATATCAGGAAAGCGGGTGCGATGCCGAAAACCGTCTTCGTCATCGAGGGTGGTTTCGATCCTGTCGCGATCGTAGCGAGACTCGGCGATACCATCGAAGTAGCGGTCACCGACGCCGCGTCGGCCGTCGTGTTCCAGGCAGTTGCCCTTGTCCGATCGCCGCGCCGGCCCGTCGTGGTGCGTACGAGCCCGCCGGCAAGAAAGACCGACGTTCCCCTGAACATCATCATGGACGTCGTCTTCAGTGCGCCGATCGACTCGACGACGTTGACCACGGCGTCCGTCCAATTGTGGCGCGGCGCGCAGGCGATTGCCGGCACGGTGCGGTTCGGCGATGCCGAACACCTCCGGGCGGAGTTCCATGCCGATGGCGCATTGGCGTCGGAGACCGCATATGAGTTGGTCGTCACGTCTGCGATCCTCGACGTGAACGGCCTGCCGCTCGACTCGGCCGTCACCGTCCCATTCACCACCGGGACCGCCAGGACGATCGGGAATTTGGTGTTTGCTTCGGTGAGCGCGGGGTTACAGCACGCCTGCGGCGTGACGACGACGGGCGCCGCGTATTGCTGGGGAGACAACTACACCGGCGCGCTAGGCGACGGCACGATGGATTACAACAGCAGCATCCCGGTGCCCGTCGCGGGCGGGCTCACCTTCGCGACCGTGAGCGCGGGCGCTTTCCACACGTGCGGAGTGACGACGAGCGGCGCAGCCTATTGCTGGGGGGTCGGGGGTCAGCTCGGCGACAGCCTCGGTAGTTGGAGCAACACTCCGGTGCGAGTCGCCGGAGGGCTCACCTTCGCGAGCGTGAGCACTGGGTTCATCAACACTTGCGGCGTGACGACGGCGGGCGCCGCGTACTGCTGGGGCTCAGGTTATTACGGCGAGCTCGGTGGCGGCTCGACATATCCGGGTTCCGCCTTGATGCCTCAGGCCGTCGCCGGTGGGCTCACCTTCGCGAATGTGAGCGCGGGCAATGGCCACAGCTGCGGCGTGACGACCGAAGGCAACGCGTACTGCTGGGGCCAGAACACACTGGGCGAGCTCGGCATCGGCACGTCGACCGGACCGGATCGGTGCATCAATGGCGACACCCTGGCTTGCAGCACTCTCCCCGTGCCGGTTTCGGGTGGGCTCACCTTCGCGACAGTGACCGCGGGGGGCAACGGGACGTGCGGAGTTACGACGGGTGGTGCTGCCTACTGCTGGGGGAGTGGTCTGAGGGGTCTCGTTGGCCCCGTGGAGCAGTGCGAGCTCGTATTATGGATGGACTGGATTGTGGGTCCCATCCCCTGCAGCCGCGTTCCCGTGGCGGTAGTGGGCGGACTCGCGCTGACTTCGGTGGCTGTGTCGGACCAGGACGCGGGCGGCTGCGGCCTCGCGTCGGCCGGCGTCGGGGCGGGGGAGTGTTGGGGGCAATGGGGCCTCACGACGCCCGGCGCGGGCGGGCTCACCTTCGCGACGCTCAGCGCCGGATCCTGGTCCATCTGCGGCGTGACTACCGCCGGCGTGGCGTACTGCTGGGGTGCGAACAGTCGCGGCCAGCTCGGCGACGGCACCACAAACTTCAGTCCTGCCCCCGTCAAAGTTGCGGGCCAACCGTAGGGGATGGTGATTGTGTCTCTGCCGATGAGGAGAAACGCTTCGATCGTCGTAGCCGCGGCTCTCGCTGTCATCATCGGTTGCCGCGGTGATTCGATCACCATGGGGGAGACGACAGCACCGACGCCGCAGGGTCTCACCGTCTCCAGCCCGATGTCGTCGGCTTCCGCGAGCGGTGGTACAGGCGGCGTAACACCCAGCCAGGACAGCCTGGCTTTCGTATCCCTCGTGCCAGGCACGGCACGAGAGGGCGTCAGCGCTTCGATTCGGAATAGCAGGGAAGGTGTGGCAAAGACCGTCACCGTCACCGAGGGCGGTTTCGATCCGGTCGGGATCGCGGCGCGTGTCGGCGATACCATCGACGTAGCGGTCGCCAATGCCGCGGGGGTCGCCGTGTTCCAGGCAGTTGCCTCGGTAAGGGCACCGCGCCGGCCGGTTGTCGTGCGCACCAATCCGCCAGCAAAGAAGACCGACGTTCCC
>Ga0070696_100003553_pt1 | contig 10384 bp, 6 predicted proteins | sample KBSK1253metaG_FD_65474 | JGI IMG/M metagenome (GOLD analysis project Ga0070696, IMG submission 65474) | Corn, switchgrass and miscanthus rhizosphere microbial communities from Kellogg Biological Station, Michigan, USA - KBS K1-25-3 metaG | ecosystem: Host-associated > Plants > Roots >... | reverse complement strand
AGCCGCCCACGTACTGCGCCGGATACGGACGAATCGCCGGACGCGGCAGATCGCTTTCGCGGACCGCGGCGCCGTGCAGAACCACGCGCGCGTCAAGAGCCAGCAGTTTCTCGGGCGCGGCCAGCAGCGGGTTCATATCGATCTCGCGGATCCACGGCTGCTCGACCACCAACTGGCTGAAACGCACGAGCACGCGCTCGAGTTCCGCCATGTCGATCGATCGTCTGCCTCGTACGCCCTTGAGCGCCGGACCGATTTTCGTCTGCTCGATCATGCGGCGGGCGAGCGTGGTGTTGAGCGGCGGCAGTCCCAGCGCGCGATCCTTGTACACTTCGACCAGGCGGCCTCCGGTGCCGAAGACGATCACCGGTCCGAACTGCGTATCGGTAGTGCTGCCCACGATGATTTCGTAGCCGTCGAGCGCGATCATCGGCTGCACGCTCACGCCCAGGAAATGGCCGGGACCGGCCTTGTCAAGAACCGAAGCCTGAATTGCCCGATAGGCCTCGCGCACCGAAGCTGCCGTGGCCAGATCCAGCTTCACGCCGCCCACATCGGTCTTGTGCGTGATGGTTTCCGAGTGCAGCTTGAGAACCACCGGATAGCCGAAGCGGTCGGCGAGCGCCACCGCGTCCTCTTCCCTGGTTGCGATTTCGGTAGGAAGCACCGGCAGTCCGTAGATTTGCAAAAGGCGTTTCGACTCGGTTTCTGTCAGGATCGAGCGTCCGCTGTCGCGCACCTGCTGAATCATCCGGCCGGCGGCTTCACGACGCGCGGTGACGTCGGCGGAATCGTCGGTCGCCGCGGGTGTTTCGTAAAGGCTCCGCAGATTGCACGTGTAGCGCCACATGTAGCAGAAGGCGCGCGCGGCGGTATCGGGATACGGGAATGTCGGAATGTTGGCGCGGTTGAGAATGCTTTCGCCCGCGGCCACGTCGGCGCCGCCCATCCAGCTCGCGAGAATCGGCTTGCCTTCAATGCGCGCACAGGATTTCAATTTTTCGGCAATTTCAGCCGGATGCGTCATGCCCTGCGGGCTCAGGATCACGAGCAAGCCGTCGCTAGCCGGGTCCTTCGCCATGATCTCGACCGCTTTGACGTAACGATCCGCGCCGGCGTCGCCCAGAATGTCGACGGGGTTGTGGTGGCTCCAGTGCGGCGGCAGGAAGGCGTTGAGTTTTTCGACGCTCCCGGGGGACAGCTCGGCCAGTTCGCCATGTTCGGTGAGCAGGGCGTCGGTGGCGAGGACACCCGGTCCGCCGGCGTTGGTGACGATGGTGAGCCTCGGGCCGCTGGGGCGCGGCTGCTTCGCCAGGATCTCCGACATGTAGAAAAGATCCGAAATGTTGTTCACCCTCAGCACCCCGCTGCGGCGGAATGCGGCATCCAGAACATCGTCGCTGCCTGCCAGCGCGCCGGTATGGGATGCAGCGGCTTTGGCGGCGGCCTCGGTGCGCCCCGCTTTGATCACGATGATCGGTTTGCGCAGCGCCACCTCGCGCGCGGCGGAGATGAACGAGCGCGCATCGCCGACCGATTCCATGTACATGACGATGCTGTTGGTACGCGGATCGTCGCCCAGATACTGGATCAGATCGCCCCAGCCGACGTCGAGCATCGAGCCCACTGAAACAAACGCGCTGAAGCCGACCATCTCGCGCAGGCTCCAGTCGAGGATCGACGTGCAGAGCGCGCCCGACTGGCTGATGAAGCCGACATTGCCGGGACGCGCCATGGCATTGGCGAACGTGGCGTTCAAGCCGCTCACCGGAGCCATCATCCCCAGACAGTTCGGGCCGATGATGCGCATCCGCCCGCGCCGCGCCTCCGCCAGCACCTGCTGTTCGAGTGCGGCTCCACCCGCGCCGGCCTCTTTGAATCCCGCCGATATGACGATCGCGCCCCGGGCCCCGGCATCCACGCATTCGCGAATGATCCCGGGAACGGTCGCCGCGGGCGTGGCGATCACCGCCAGATCCACTTTCTCGGGTACGCCGCCGATCGACGGATAGGCCTTGATGCCCAGCACGCTGGCCCGTTTCGGATTGATGGGGAATACCGCGCCGCCAAACGGGCTGCCCATCAGATTCCACAGGATGGTGCGGCCGACGCTGGCCGGTGTTTCCGTGGCGCCGATTACGGCGACGTTGCGCGGCCGGAAGAATACGTCGAGCGAGCTGGCTCTCGGGCTGAGATCGGAAGCCGGTTCCGGGCGCGCGCCGGGCGGGATGTTCCGCGGCTTCTGCAATTCCGAATCAAGCATCGTGGTGTTCAATTTCTATTCTCCGGGAAATCGGTCATGCCGTGGAACGGCAGAGCGACTCTTACGGCGTTTAGTACGGCGGCGAGGTCGATAATCTCCTGCGCAACCGCACCGGCCAGCGGCGGCAGGTATCCGGCCGCGGCCGCGATCATGCCCACGACACTCAGCGCCATGCCGCCCACGGCGCTTTGGAGGGCGATCGAGCGCATGCGCCGGCCGATATGGATCAGCTCGTCGACTTTGGCGAGCGAGGTTTCCATGATGACGGCGTCGGCAGCCTCGGCCGTTACATCGCTATTCTGGCCGAAAGCCACTCCGATAGTGGCGGCGAGCATGGCGGGCGCATCGTTGATGCCGTCGCCGACAAACAGCGTTTTCGCGCGCCTGACCTCGGCTGAAACAATCGCCACTTTCTCTTCCGGACTGGTCCCGGCATGCACTTCCAGAATTCCGACTTGGCCGGCCAGGTGCCGCACCTCCACCTCGCGGTCGCCTGAAACCAGCATGACCTTTCGTACGCTGTGTTTCGGTTTCAGATGGGCGATGAATGAAGCGCCTTCCCGGCGCGGCTCGTCGCGGAACCGGAACAGGCCGGCGTACTTCTGGTCCATGAAGATCACGCATTCCAGGCCCGGCGCCGGCGGCGGGAGCATTTCGGCCGGAACATGCCCGCGTCCGATGATCCGCACGACACGCCCCGCTACCACTCCGCGCAAACCCTCGCCGGGTTTCTCGCTGACGCTCGAGACCGGATCATCGGCAAGACCGGCACGGCGCGCAGCTTCGAGAACCGCATGCGCCAGCGGATGCCGCGAATAGCGCTCCAGGCTGGCCGCCGCCCGCAGAACTTCGCGCTCTTCGAATCCAGCGGCGCAAACAACATCCACCAGCGCCGGCTTGCCATAAGTGAGGGTGCCCGTCTTGTCGAAAATGATGGTGCGGCAGCGATCGATCTGCTCGAGCGCGGCCGGATTCTTGATGACGATGCCGCGCCGGGCGCAGATCGAGATCGCGCCGATGATGGCAACCGGGATAGCGAGCAGCAGCGGGCATGGAGTGGCAATTACGATCACGGCCAGGAAACGCTCGGGATTACCTGTCGCAGCTCCGGCGGCGCCCGCTAATGCCAGCGCAAGCGGCGTGTACCAGGCGCCCAGTTGATCGCCAAGCCGTCGCAGGCGAGGCCGGTTGATAGCTGTATTCTCCATCACCCGCATGATGCGCGCATAACGGGAATCGACCGGCAGCCTCGTGGCGGCGATGGTGATCGCGGCATCTCCGTTGACCGCGCCCGAAAGGACGTCCGATCCGGGAGTCTTGCGAATTTCAAACGGCTCTCCGGTCAGGTAAGACTCGTCCATGACGCCGCGGCCCTCGATCACAGTCCCGTCGGCCGGACAGATCTCGTGCGGCAGCACCACGAGCGTGTCGCCGACCGCGACGTCCGCGAGAGCCACTTCCTCGAGGCCGTCCGGGGTCTTGCGGTGGGCGATGCGCGGCATTCGTTTCGCCAGGGCATCGAGAGCGGATGAAACCTTCCGTGTAGCGTAGGTTTCAAGCGCGGCGCCGCCCGAAAGCATCAGCACCACGATCGCGCCCACCAGATATTCGCGCAGCAGAACGGCAGTCAGGATGGAGATGCCCGCCAAAAGGTCGGAGCCGAATTCGAGTGCGAGGAGCCGCCGCGCGAGACCGATAATGAGCGGCACACCGCCCAAGATCAGGGCCGCCTGGAGGGGAATGTCGGCGTAAAGCGGGGACACGTGCGCCAGATAGCGCAGAAGGAGGTGGAGCGCGATGGCGGCAAGCGCGACCAGAGCAATGCGAGCGTCACGCGAGACGGCGTTTACTTTGCGGGCACATAACCTTCGGGCGAATTGCCATGCTCCTGATAATACTTGCCGGCCTCGTTCAGCTCTTTCGCGCCGGCCGCCAGCACCGCCATCGGAATCACGAATTTGAATCGAATCATGAATGTCCTCCACGTTTCCTCACGCACAGCGGGGAATTTCGGCCAGGATCGTAATGTGATCTACGGCAATCTCGGGCGCATGGAGCAGCGTGTTGTGGATCAGGCAGGATTGAACTGCGCGCAGCAACCCGTCGCGGTGTTTGTCGCTCAGCGGCGCGGTCTCCACTTCCACGCGGAACCGGCTGAGCCGGGCCGGCGAAGTGTCCTTCTCAGCCGTCACGAATACCGCGAGCCCGGTAGTCGGCAGCTTTCTGGTACTCAGGTAGCGGTACGCGTAATACCCGGCGCACGTGCCCAGCGAGGACAGCAGCAACTCGGGAGGCGTCATCCCCTGATCCTTGCCGCCGTTATCGACCGGTTGATCGCAGATAATCCGGTGTTTTCCAGCTTCGACCTCGAATCGCGCGCCGTCCCGGTAATTCACCTTAACGTACATGCCGCTCCTCCTTGGTCGCAGTTTCCAGATTCGCCGACCGATTATGTAAGGAGCACCCCGAATTCCATAAGCTGGATTCCCGAAACCGCTGATTGGAAAAGACTTGCGGGCACAGAGGACGAAGGCGCGCCCGACGCTTGTGTGAAATGCCCCGTGGCCTTGGGCGGAATCGCGTGGATACGTTACTTCAGATTGTGTTTGGCCATCTTGTAGCGCATGCGATCGCGGCTGATGCGCAACAGACGCGCGGCCTGCGACTGATTGCCGCCCGCCCTTTCAAGCGCGGATACGAGCAGCAGCCTCTCCTGCTCTTCGAGCGACAGCTCAGGGTCCGATTCCGCGCTCGGGCCGGATGAGCCCCCCGCGGGAAAAGGTTGCGGCGATTGCGAGCGCATCTGCTCGGGAAGGTCGGCGATGTCGATCATGTCGCCCATCACCATCATGCAGGCGCTGCCCAGAACATTTTCCAGTTCGCGCACGTTTCCGGGCCAGGAATATCGCGCCAAAAGAATCTGCGCGCGTTGCGTAATCCCCTGAATCTGTTTCTGGTACATCTCGGCGAATTTGCGGATGAAGAACTGTTCCAGCAGACCGAGGTCTTCCTTTCTCTCGGCCAGGCGCGGCGCTTTAATTTCCACCATCGAGAGCCGGTAGTAGAGATCCTCCCGAAACCTGCCTTGTGCGATGAGCGCCTTCAAATCGTGATTGGTGGCCGCGATAACGCGCGCGTCCACTTTGCGCGGCTCAAGCGATCCCACACGATGGACCTCCTGGTTTTGCAACGCACGCAGGAGTTTCGCCTGGGTATTCATCGGCATGTCGCCGATCTCGTCCAGAAACAGCGTCCCATTGTGCGCGTATTCGAACAGCCCCATCTTGTCCTGGTTGGCGCCGGTGAACGCGCCTTTAACGTATCCGAACAGTTCGCTCTCAAACAGCGTCTCGACCACCGCCGAGCAGTTGCAGACCACATAGCGGCCTTTCGACACGGGACTCAGCCGGTGTAGCGCGCGCGCCACGAGTTCTTTGCCGGTGCCGGTCGCGCCGGTGACGAGCATGGTGCGGAAATGCGGCGCCACGCGGCGGATGCGGGCGAACATTTCCCACATCACCGGGCTGCGGCCCACCATGCCTTCGAATTGCGAAGTGGAAAGCAGTTCGCCGTCGAGAGCGATCACGCGATGGCGCTGCCGGGCATCGTCCATGAGCTTGCGGACGCGCTCGCGGAGCATCGCGATGGAGATGGGTTTGTTCAGATAATCGCTTGCGCCTTTCTTGATCGCCTCCACGGCCGATTCGGTTGAATAGTGCGCCGTCATCAGGACGACCTCGATGGCGGGATCGAACTCCACGATGCGCTCCAGCACTTCCATGCCGGTCATCTTGGGCATCACCAGGTCGAGCAGCACGATCTGCGGGTGCTCACGGAAAATGATGTCCAGTCCTTCTTCGGGATCGGTGGAAGTGAAAATCTCGGGACCGTCATCCGACAGCGCTTCAGTGATGAGCTCCAGGCTTTCCGGAGTGTCGTCGATGGCGACCAGTTTGACTTGAAGGTTGGACTTACTCAACGTGTGTTTCCGAGCAAGGCGGCCACCTGGGCGCGGAAGGCCGGAATATCAATCGGTTTGGTGATGTAGGTACTGAAGCCGAGCGAAAGGGCTTTCTCGCGGTCGCCCTGCATGGCATATGCCGTAATCGCGGCAACCGGGAGATTGGCAAACCGCACATCCGCGCGCAACTCGCGAATCAGCGCCATGCCGTCCAAAATGGGCATCTGAATATCCAGCAGCGCCAGATCGGGCGAGTACTCGCGGAGTTTATCGAGCGCGTCCTGCCCGTCACCGGCTTCGATCACTTCGTAATCATCCGCTTCCAGAATCTCACGGATCAACTCCCGACTGACGGGATTGTCGTCAGCTACCAGAATCCTCTTCATGCTTCAGGTGGGAATCCGTTTCGCTTTTTTTTCGTGCGGCGGCCTGGGTGCATCGCCGGATCGCGCCCAGCAGCAGCTCTTTGGAAACAGGCTTCACCAGATATTCGGATGCACCCATCCCTAAAGCTTTTTTCCTTTCGTCCACGACAGAAATAATGATAACCGGAATGTGGGCCGTCGCGGGCGTCTGCTTGAGATCGGAAAGGACCTGCCAGCCGGTCTTGCCGGGCATCAGCAGGTCGAGCGTGATGACATCCGGCTGCAACACGCGCGCCTTCTGAACGGCTTCAGCGCCCGAGTTCGTGGTGATGGGCTGGTAACCGGAGTCTTCCAGATGGCTCATCAGCAGCTCCTGTGCCGGCTCTTCATCTTCCACCACCAATACATACATCAGCTCACGAGGTTGTTCCAGGACGCCATTTGGCGACGCCGCCCTTAACGGCATGGTGAAAAAAAAACGGCTGCCCTTTCCGGGTTCGCTTTCGACCCAGACCTGGCCCCCATGCTGCTCGACCAGCCTCTTGGTAATCGCGAGACCCAGGCCGGTGCCTTCGCGAACACCCTTGGTCGTCGTTCCGACCTGATGAAAGCTGCTGAAAATTGCTTCGTGTTCGTGCTTGGGTATGCCGATTCCGGTATCCGCCACGCAGAAGCAGAACGAACCGCGAGCTTTACTTGTCTCGACCGCGACGCGGCCGCCGGAGGGAGTGAACTTGATGGCATTGCTCAGCAGGTTGTAGAGCACCTGTTTGAATCTCAGGCGATCCGCATACAGGAACAGATCCTGGGGCAGCGAGCTATCGACCTGAAGATTCTTGGCCGTGGCGGCCGGGCGGACGTTCGCCAGAACCTCGGCGGCGGCCCCCGAGATGCTGAACTCTTCGTACTTGAGCTCGAGGTGGCCTGCTTCGATTTTCGACAAGTCGAGGATGTCGTTAATCAGCTCCAGCAGATGCCGCGCGCCCTGCCGGATGTGTCCCACGAAACGCTTCTGCTTGACGCTGAACTGGGGTTCACTCTGCTCAGCGAGAAGATCCGAGAAGCCGATGATGGCGTTGAGGGGCGTGCGCAGCTCGTGGCTCATGCTGGCCAGGAATTCATCTTTGAGCCGGTTCGCCTGCTCCACCTCGCGATTACGCTGTTCCAGATGCTGGTTGAGGGTGCGAATCTGTTCGTCGGAAACTTTGCGGTCCGTGATGTCGCGGACCACGCAGATCACGCGGCCCCCGCCGCCATCGGCTTCGTAAGGGCTGAGAATGACGTCGACGGCGAATTCTGTGCCATCGGCGCGCCGCGCGTGTAGATCCAGTCCCGTTCCCATTGGCCGCGTGACCGGGTGCGCGAAATACCGATCGCGGTGGGGCGGGTGTATGGCTTGGAAGCGCTCGGGGATCAGCGTTTCGATCGATTTCCCCAGCAACTCCGCGCGGCTGTAGCCAAACAGCTTCTCGGCCTGAATATTGAGCAACACGATACAGCCCGTGCGATCCACCTCGAGAATGGCGTCCGGCGCGGATTCGAGCAGCTTCTGGTACCGCTTTTCCAGGCTGGCTTCGGCCCGCGCCGCCTGTTCGCGAGCGACGAGCTGCGACCTTTCCTTGTCGGCGCGCTTGCGGTCCGTAATATCGGCCGCCACGCTCATGATGCCGGAGATATTGCCGGTGGAATCCCGGAGCGGCGAAGTCCAGATGCTGACATCGATCAGGGCGCCGTCTTTGCGCATGCGAGTAGTTTCGAAACCGGCCAGTCCGCCGCGCCCCTGCATTTGAGAGAGCACCAGCGTGCGGAATTCATCTTGGAATTCCGGGGGAACGGTAGGCAAAGCGCGCCCTACGACTTCGTTTTCGCTCCAGCCGAAAATTCGCTCGGCTCCGCGGTTCCACATCTTCACTAACCCGTCGGCGTCGAGCGCGATAATAGCCAGCGGCGACGCTTCCACGATGGCGTGGAGCCGCTGCACGGTCTCCCACAACATCTGGTCCGGGTTGTCAGCTGGATTCTGATTCATGCGTGGCGGCGCAAATTGCCGCGCCAGCGGAAGATCCTTATTATCCCAATTCTAAGCGGTAGGATTTTATTGGTGCGAATGAACCTGAGTGAATGCGTGCAGCCGCCCCGCTGTGGGTAGACGCGCGGGTGACGATGGGCGACGGAAACCGTTGTCGCGGTTGTTCCGTCCGCTTGGCTTCAGGAATTATGAGGCTGCGCCGGCAGTTTCGACGGCTTCACATTCCCCATGCCCGCATTCGCAGGCGATAGATGGGCTGCTGCCGATGCTTTCGCAATAATCGCTGCAGTACTTTGTCCCCTCTTGCACCGAGCAATTACAACCCGGGTGGGCGCAATTTTTCTGTTCAGCCATGATGGCCTCCCTGCCTCTGGTTAACACAACCAGCAACCGGACGCAATGACCGATGGTATGATGCGATCCATCTCGATTACCCGCATCAAACCCGACGTCATGCCGATGCCATCCAGACCTCGCGGGCTGTATAATCGCCGAAGATAATCGTGTCCTGTTTGCAGCGCACCAGGGAACCTTCATGCGTTCTGGAAAGGTGAGTCCTGCATGAGCTTTGGCAGGGCGAAGGGGCTGAAGTGGATCATCACGTTCAGTCTCGTCCTCGCCTTCACTGTCGTCGTTGGCTGGATGGCTGTGTGGCGGTCGAAGGTACAGGATCGAGTCTATAGGATCGGCTTCGAGAATTCGCCCCCGATACACTTCATCGGTAAGGATGGCCGCGCTACCGGTCTCGCCGTAGAGATGGTCGCGGAAGCGGCGAGGCGCCGCGGTATCCGGCTGGAGTGGCTCGTGGCGCCGGATTCTGAAGCTGCCTTGAAGGCCAAGAGAGTGGACCTATGGCCGATGATGACCATCCGGCCTGAGCGCAAGGGAGTGGTTTATATCACGGAGCCCTATGCGGAAGGTGAATTCTGCCTGATCGTCCGCCGTAGCAGTAGCTACAGCCGTTTGGAAGATCTTCGAAATGCCGCCATCTCTTATGACGGAACGCCTCTTTTCGTCAAATTGCTCCGTCCCCGTCTCGCGAACGCGCAATTTGTAGTGGCCGAGTCTCCGAAAGCGAGTCTCGATGCTGTCTGTCGAGAGCGCAGCGATGCGGCTTTTCTCACTGAGTACACGGCAGTCGAAACCCTTCTGGCTGGCATATCGTGCGGAGGCGAGGGACTTCGTGTCATCCAGGTTCCCGAAGTACGCGGCCTGTTGGGAGTGGGCGCCACATTCGAAGCCCGGCCCGCCGCCGATGCGATTCGCGAGGAAATCGGCGAGATGGCGGCGGATGGCGCCTTAGCCGGAATCGTTGTGCAATGGCGTTCTTTCTCGGGCCGAAATCTCGAAATAGCTGAAGCGCTCATCCGCGCCAAACGCAAAGAGCGCTGGTTGATTGCGGGTATCTCAGTTGCCATCCTTCTGCTCCTGCTGGTGATCTGGCAGGCGGTCCGAATCCGATTGGCACACGTGGCGATAGGTGAGAAGAACAGAGAACTGGCGGCCGCCCTCGCCGGCGCAAGAGAGGCCACGGACCTGAAGAGCCAGTTTCTGGCCAACATGAGCCACGAGATCCGCACGCCAATGAACGCCATCCTGGGGATGACTGCCCTGGCGATGGATACGTCAGACCGGAAAGAGGCGCAGGAATACCTGAGAGATGCAATGGGCTCAGCCCAACTGCTGCTCACGCTGTTGAACGACATTCTCGATCTTTCCAAGATTGAGGCGGGAAAGCTGACCTTCGACCGGGTCGAGTTTGATCC
>Ga0070696_100003551_pt1 | contig 10385 bp, 4 predicted proteins | sample KBSK1253metaG_FD_65474 | JGI IMG/M metagenome (GOLD analysis project Ga0070696, IMG submission 65474) | Corn, switchgrass and miscanthus rhizosphere microbial communities from Kellogg Biological Station, Michigan, USA - KBS K1-25-3 metaG | ecosystem: Host-associated > Plants > Roots >... | reverse complement strand
CGATCCTCGCCGGGCGCGAGTTCACTCCCGCCGATGATCAGGGCCGGCCATCCGTCGCTGTCGTCAACGAGACGTTCGCGAAGAAGTTCGGCCTCGGCCGAGACGCGGTTGGCAAGCGCATGGGGATGGGGGACACCACGATCCTGAACATCGAGATCGTGGGGCTCGTGAAGGACGCGAAGTATTCGAGCGTGAAGGATCAGATCCCACCGCTCTTCTTTACGCCGAATCGCCAGGACAGGAACATCTCGTCGATGAACTTCTATCTGAGGACGCAGGGCGATCCTAACCTCCTGCTGCGCGCCATTCCCGGCGTCGTCCACCGACTCGACGCCGGTCTGCCGGTGGAGAACCTGCGCACCATGCCGCAGCAGATCAAAGAGAATGTGTTCATGGATCGCATGATCAGCACGCTCTCGGCGAGCTTTGCGTTCCTCGCGACGTTGCTGGCTGCCATCGGCCTGTACGGCGTGCTGGCATACTCGGTGGCCCAGCGGACGCGCGAGATCGGCGTGCGGATGGCGTTGGGCGCGGATTCGGGCAGGGTGCGGCTGATGATTCTGCGTCAGGTTGGCGTGATGGTGCTCATCGGCGCGGTGATCGGCATCGCCGGCGCGCTGGCGCTCGCGAAGGGAGCCAGGTCGCTGCTCTTCGAGTTGTCCGGGACCGATCCAGTGGTGATGGCCGCGTCGGTCGTAGTGCTCACACTCGTGGCGATGGGAGCGGGTTATATCCCCGCGTTGCGCGCGTCGAACGTGGATCCGATGCAGGCACTCAGGTACGAGTAGGACGTGCTAGCGGACCAGACGGCGCGCGCGTAGGAGAACCGCGGTGCGTGCAAGTACACTCTGGTGTACTTCGCGTACCAGCGCCATGTTGAGACGCCACGACCGCCGCAGGTCGGGGGTACGAACTATCCCTCCGCGTACGACCTCTCCCAGGGGAACACGCATGCGTTTCATTTCGTGGCGTCGGGCAGGCATACTAGCCGTGGCAGCACTGTTCGCCACCGCGCTCACCAACCGCCTCACGGCGCAAACCGGATCACTGCAAGGCAGAGTCACCGACACGACTGGAGCCGCCGTCATTGGTACCAGTCTCACGGTGGACCGCACCGCGCTTCGAACCACAGCCTCGGCGCGAGGCGGATACACGTTGAATGGGGTTCCGGCCGGCCGACAAGTTCTTCGCGTTCGGGCACTCGGCTTCGCGCCCGAATCCATTTCAGTCAATGTGGTGGGAGGCGCCATCACCAGCCAGGACGTGACGCTGCATCGCGCGGCGCAGCGACTGGCGGCCGTCGTCGTCGTGACCGGCTCGCGCGCGCGTCACACCGCGGCGGAGGAGCTGGCGGTGCCGGTGGACGTGTACACGAGCGCCGACATCATCCAGCAGGGGTCCACCGAGACCACGCAAGTTCTCGCGAACCTTTCCCCCTCGGTCAATTTCCCCAAGCAAGCCGTCACCGACGCCACCGAGATCGTCCGCCCGTTCACGCTGCGCGGGTTGTCGCCCGATCACTCGCTCGTGCTGATCAACGGCGTCCGTCGGCATCAGACGTCGCTGATGAACGTCTTCTCGAATGGCTCGGCGCCTGGCTCGAGCGGTGTGGACCTCAACGCGTTTCCGTCGAGCGCCATCGAGCGACTGGAAGTTCTGCGTGACGGCGCGTCGACGCAGTACGGGTCGGACGCCATCGCCGGAGTAGTGAATCTCGTGCTCAAGGAAGGCGTGTTCTCGCCCTTCATCAACACCAGCTTCGGCCAGTATCGTCCCGGCAAGAACTACCCGAATGACGGCAGCACATCCGACGTGAACGGCGGCGTGGGTTTCGGCCTCGGCCGGGGCTCCCTCGCGTTGTTCGGACAGTACATGAATCGCGGAGCCACGAACCGCGCGTGCCCGGACGGCAGCTTCCCCGATCTCAATGGCGTGAGAGACTCCGTGGCCAACTGCGCCGTCGTCATCAAACGCGCCAACGTGCAGCAGCCCAACGTGCACTGGGGCGACGGCATGGAACGCGACGTCCACACGTTCGCGAATTTCAAGCTTCCAGTGAATGCGGACGCGACCAGCGAGCTGTACGCGTTCGGCGGCTACTCCCATCGCCAAGGCACCGGGAATGGATTCTTCCGCAAGCCTCAGAACTCGCGCAACTGGCCCGAGATCTATCCGATCGGTTTCCTGCCGCAGTTCCTCCCGACGGTCATCGATTACTCCGCGGCCGGCGGCATTCGCTCGAACAGCAAAGGCTGGGTGATGGACTACGGCGCGTCGTATGGCTACAACAGCTTCCAGTTCAATCTGGAGCACACGCTCAACTCGTCTCTGGGTCCGAGCCTCTCCGTGCCGACAGCTCCGGGACGCGACGGAATCCTCGGCAACGCGGACGATCCCGGCATTCCGAACCAGACGTCGTTCGACGCGGGCGCGCTGCGTCGCGGTGAGTTCAATTTGACGGCGAACGCGTCACGGCTCATGAACATTGGACTTCCCCGCGAGGTCAATGTCGCGGTGGGTGCCGCGTTCCGCCGCGAGAATTATGAGGTGGTTGCCGGCGAGCGCGCGTCGTGGATCAACGGCTATCATCAAACGCAGGACAGCACGGTGGCTTGCTGCGGGCCCGGCAGGTCGATCGCCCAGGCGGGGTCCTCGGTGTTCCAGGGTTTCGCGCCGAGCGACGCGAGCACCAACGACCGCAACAACATCGGCGGATACGTCGATCTCGAGACGAACCTGACGGAGAAGTTGCTCGCCAACGCCGCGGGACGGTTCGAGAACTACAGCGATTTCGGCAAGAAGCTCACCGGCAAGTTCGCCATGCGATATCAGGCCGCCAAGGCGCTGGTGCTGCGCGGTGCGGCGAGCACCGGATTTCGAGCGCCGAACCTGGCGCAGAGCTGGTACAGCCACACCACCACGGCGATTCAGAATGGCGTGCTTGTGGAGATCGGCAACTTCCCGGTGACCCACCCGGCGTCGCGGCTCTTCGGCGCCAAGCCGCTCAAGGAAGAGACGTCTATGAACCTGAGCGGCGGGCTGGCCTGGTCGCCGAAGCGGGACGTCAACGTCACCGTGGACTACTACCACATCACCATCAAGGACCGCATCCTGCTCGGCGCCACATTCGATGGCACGTCGGACACCGTCACCGCCAATATCCTGACGGCCAACGGGATTACGTCGATCGTCGGCGTCCAGTTCCCGACCAACGCGCTCGACACCAAGTCCGACGGTGTCGATATCGCGGCGAACTGGCGCATGGAGGCAGGGCGCGGCGCCTTCGACTTCACCGCCGCGACGAATTTCTCGAAGAACAAGATCACGCGCATCGATGAGCTGCCGGCGATTTTCCAGGGCAGACCGACGATCTACACCAGCCTGCTCGACCCCGTGGTGATCAATGCGATCGAGAAGAATCGGCCCAACCGCCGGTCGTCGCTGACCACGAACTACACCGCCGGTCGCGTTCGCGCGATGGGGCGGATTTCCGACTACGGAAGCTTCGTGGACGGAAGCCTGGACGGCCTCGAGACTTTCAGGGCGAAAACGCTGTTCGACGCTGAGCTGGGATACAAGTTCGATCGGATCGCGATCTCCCTTGGAGGCAACAACCTGTTCAACACGTATCCCGATCAGGTAAAGGTGGACGCAAACACGAACAATGGGACGTTCATCTATCCCGGTTCATCGCCCTTCGGGTACAACGGCCGGTATCTGTATGTCCGGTCGGAATTGCAGCTTTCGCGGTAAAAACGAAAGGCGGACGTAAAAGCGGACGTAACTACGGACGTAGGAACGTCCGTAGTTACGTCCGCAGTCGGCCTTTCCTAATGAAAGACTACTTCGCTGTGGCGGGATGCGACGGTGCTGTAGTCGGAGGGTCGGAGACGTGTACGTGCCGGATTCGCCAGGTGCCATCCTCGCGCACCCAGACCCACGTTTGCGCTGACGTACCAGTAGACGTCTTCCCCGCCATGTCAGTGTAGGAGTGCCGATAAGTGCCATGCCAGAGCGCGACGTCGGGAGTGAGCACCTCGACCTTGTAGTCCAGCGGCTCGAACTTCACGGAGCGCAACGTCGCGAAGAACTCCTTGGCGCCCTTTTGATGCTCGGGCCAGGACGGAACAATGGTTCCGACACTGAGGAAACTGGTCTGGCCGCTGAAGAAGGAAAACAGGCTGTCCAGATTCTTCGCACTGCCGGCCGCGAACGCCGCGTTACCGAGGGCCGTTACGGTATCGGCGATCGCGGCACGGTTTGCGTCCGGCATCGTTCCCTGCTGAACGACTTGCGGAGCAGAGCTACATGCAACCGCCGTCGCGAGGATGACTATGCACGCTGTACCTGGAGCGTTCGGCATGAAGTCTCCTTATGGGTGGGCCGAAAAACATGGAGCCGGCGATGGCGAGCGTCAAACACTACATCGGCAGCAGCCACGGCTGACGACGGAGCTATCGGCCGTGGGCCAGGATCAGTAACGGAAGGCGACGCCAGTCCGAAACATTCGCCCCGGCATGCGATAGTACTGTGCGTCTCCGAACTCACTCTCGGAGATCGCGTCGCGCCGATCGGTGAGGTTGTGGGCATCCACGCGAAGCTCGCTCCGGCTCAGTCGATAGCCTAGTCCCGCATCGACGGTCGTGAACGCTGGTGCGAGCGCGGTGTTCCGCTTGTTGAGATAACGATCACCGGAATAGTTGATCACCGCGTTCGCGATCAAGCCGCGCTCGGGCGCGAAAACCAGTCCCGCCGAAGCGAGTTGGCGCGCGGACATCTCGAACCTTTTGCCACCGAGCTGCGTTGGCACGCCGCCGAACTCCTGGACGAAATCCACGAACTTGCCGTCGTGAAAACTGTAGGTCCCTCGCAGATACGCGGCGCCTGGCAACTGGACATCAGTGGCCACCTCGAAACCCTTGAAGCGGGTCTTGCCGGCATTGATCAGCGCGGGCTGACCACCGACGATCGTGGGAGTGACCAGGTTCTCGAAATCCATTCGGAAGACGCTGCCTTCGACCTCGACGAGCCCGTCCAGCTCCCGCACCTTGAGACCCGCTTCGTAGCTGCGCGACGTCTCGGGCTCGAGGATGCCCTCGTTCTCGGCAAGACTGAAATCGAATGCCGCCGGCTTGAAGGTGTTGCGGAAGTTCGCGAAGAGGCGGAGGTGATCGGCGCCCTGTTCCCACAGGCCAACGATCGCTCCGAGCGAGCCGCTCAGCCGGGTGTGTGACACCTCCGGCGAGGTTTCACCGCGCTTCTCAGCCGTGGCGTTCAGTCGGAGGCCGGCGTTGAAGTTGACGCGAGGCGTCGGCCGCCACTCGGCGGAGCTGTACGCGCCGAGGAATCTCCGCTCGTCCTCGGCGTCCTTGTCGAAGGTGGTGGGCTTCGCGACCGAGGCCTGGGTCGCCCCATCGAGCGGCGCGGTGTACGTGAATGTCGCGCCCTTGGCGTCGCCAGCGGCGAACATCAGATCGGCGCCGGTCATGAAGCGAACGTTGGCCTTCAAGGGCCAGATGACGTGCGAGTCGACGTACAGATGGTTGACGTCGATGTCCTCGATGAATCCGGCGGCGTTGTCCGGGTTGTTGGAGATGTCCGTGAGGAATCCGCGGAACATGCTCTGACCGGAGAACGTGTACGACGCCGTTGTGCCCCACGAGGCGTCACGCGCGAAGAGACGCTCGAATCCACCCGTGAGCGCGAAACGATTCTCGTTCAGGTACGCGCCAGCCGGGTTGTGGTTCGCGTCGAGCGGCACCGACGCCGAGAGCGACGCGCCTTCGCGCGGATGCGGGCTCGCGGGATCCTGCCGCAGCAGGTTCACATCCGCATTGAACCAGGTGCGCCGGTTCTCCCCTCCACGCGACGTGCGGAACAAGGCGTGGCCGCGCGAGAACGACGTGTGGTCGTCGTTGAAGCCCTGACGCTCGAAATCACCACCGAGCCGCGATTGCCAGGACGACCATACGGGCAAGGCGACGTCGAGTCCGGCGCCTCCGGTTCCGAAGTTGCCACCATGGGCCTCGGCGTAACGTGCGGTCGCCGCGGCGATATTATGCACGAGGTGAATGACGCCGACGAACGATGTGGCGCCGTACGTCACGGGCGCTGGCCCGCGCAGAATCTCGATGCGCTCGACGTCGCGCAGGCTGGCGGTCGCGATCGCGGGGTTGAGCGCTCCGCCCCACGGCACGTCGTCCACCACGAGCAGGAAGGCGTCGAACTCTCGCAGCCCCCAGAATTCCGGGACCGCGCTCGCCGGGCCGGCATCACCGCCGGGTCCGATCGCGACACCCGCGGCGAGCGCCAGCGCGTCTCGCAGTGAGGTCGCGCCGCGGGCGCGGAGATCGGAGCCGCTGATCACCTCGATCGACGCCGGCACTTCGTGCGGCGCTTCCGGGATGCGCGTGGCGACGACTTCGACCGGCGGCACCTTGACCGGCTTCCCCGGTTGGTCTTGCGCGGAAGAGCTGCTTGGAGTGAGGACGACGAGCGCGCCTGCCAGCGCGGCGACCGCGGTCGCGGCGGCTCGGGATGTGATTCGATGAGACAAGGTCTTCTCGCGATTGCTGGGGTCGGGACCAATCAGTCTACGGCGAATACGTGGAAACATGCCCAGGCGCTGCATGCCGCGGTAGCATCGCCCGACGAGGAGTCCACAGCCGACGACTGACTGCGATCCCACGCTCCTGCCGTTGCGAGCGATTTCGCGCCCCCGTATATCAGTCTTTCCTACCCTCCCCCGAGGACCGTGTGAATGGAGCGCGGTCACGACGTGCGTGGATGACGTGCGCTGGTCTCTCGGCATTCCTGATCGCCGTGACTTCGTTAGACGGCTGCGGCATTGGAAGGGATCGCCCGCTATTCAAACTTCTCAGCCCGACCGAGACCGGCGTCACCTTCAGCAATACCGTCTTCACTGACGATTCTCTGAATTTTCAAACCGATCCCTATGTGTACAACGGCGCCGGCGTTGGGATCGGTGACATCGACAATGATGGACTGCAGGACATCTTCTTTGCGGGGAACATGGTATCGAGCCGCCTATACCTGAACAAAGGGCGAATGCGGTTCCAAGACATCACCATGCAAGCGGGTGTCAGGACGAACCGATGGGCGACGGGCGTGACGCTGGTGGACGTGGACAACGACGGCTATCTGGACATCTACGTCTCGGTTTCCGGCCCCGAATGGTCGAAGGCGGAAGAGCGGGCGAATCTCCTGTTCATCAACAACAGGGATCACACCTTTACAGAAGCTGCCGTGCAATACGGTGTCGCCGACACGGGCTTCACCGCGCACGCTGCCTTCCTGGATTACGACGGCGACGGCTGCCTCGACCTTTTTCTGCTCAACAACTCGCCCAAGGACTTTTTTCGTGGCATCGTCAGCAATCTCACGGAGAAGCGCGGACAGATCGCCGGCAGTTACAACCAACTGTATCGGAATACCTGCCGCGGAAGTTTTACGAATGTGTCCAAACGAGCGGGCACACTCCTCGACCCCGGGTATGGACTCGGCGTCGCCGTCGACGACGTGAACCGAGATGGTTGGCCCGACATCTACGTCTCCAATGACGGCGTGCCCAACGACGTCCTGTACGTCAATAACGGGCGCGGAGCATTCACCAACAAGGCGGCACAGTTTCTCAAGCGCACGAGCTCCGCGGGCATGGGCGTCGACATCGCCGATTTCAACAATGATGGCTGGCCCGACATCCTCCAGGTCGACATGCTGCCGCGCGACCTGAGTCGCCGCAAACGAATGAGCGGCTTCGCGACGTACGGGGGTGTCCTTGCATTGCGCAGCTGGGGATTTCGGGACGACTACACCGCGAACTCGTTGCAACTCAGCAACGGAGTCGCGAAGGGCGGCGATGTCATCTTCAGCGAGATTGGCCGGCTTGCGGGTATCTCACAGACCGATTGGAGCTGGAGCGCCCTCTTCGCCGACTTCGATGATGACGGCAATAAGGACATTTTCATTACCAATGGCTATCCGAAAGCGGTCAATGATCAGGATTACCAGTCTGCCATGTTCCCTCTGCGCGGGCGCCGTGACGCGGCTTCACGTCGCGCCCGACTGGAACTCCTCAATAGGCTCCCCGCTTACGAGGAAGCGAACTATCTCTTCCGGAATTCGGGAGACCTGACGTTCAGCGACAAGACCAAAGAATGGGGGATGGACCGGCCCAGCTACTCTTACGGCGCGGCCTACGCCGACCTCAACAACGACGGCAGGCTCGACCTCGTCGTCAACAACGTCGATGCGCCTGCGTTTATCTACGAGAATGTCCGACCCACAGGCGACGCCCATCACTATCTGGCGATCAAGCTCGAGGGTGACATTCCCAACAGACGGGGGATCGGAGCGAAACTGATCCTACGAGCTGGCGGAGGAAGGCAGTACATCTACCAGAGCCCCTACCGCGGATACATGTCCACCATGGATGACCGTGCCCATTTCGGGCTCGGTTCCCTGACGCGCGTGGATAGTCTCGAGGTGATCTGGCCCGATGGCCGATATCAGTTACTGACCGATCTGGACGTCGATCGGTTTCTGGTCGTGAAACAGTCTGAGGCGACAGAGAAGAAGCGCACCGATTCTGCCCCAATTCGAAACCCGGTTTTTCGGCCGCTGACTCCCCCTGGACTGACGTACAAGCATCAGGCAGCGACGCTGGTGGATTACGGCGTGCAACCGCTCCTGCCGTACATGATTTCGAGTCATGGCCCTCCCGTCGCCGTGGGAGACGTGAACGGTGACGGGGCCGACGATGTATTCATCGGCGCCGCGGCTGGTATCCCCGGCAAGCTCTTCATCCAGCGCGGGGACGGTGGCTTCGTCGAGTCCACCCAGGGGCAGCCATGGCAAGCGGACAAAGCGTACGACGATTGGGGCGCCAGCTTGTTCGACGCGAATGGAGACGGCCGGCCCGACTTGTACGTTGCGAGCGGAGGATATCACCTCGCGCCCAGCTCTTCGTTGCTGCAGGACCGCCTCTACATCAACAAGGGTAGCGGCAGATTCGTGAGAGATGCCGAGGCGTTGCCGACGATGCTCACGAGCACCGCTACCGTGCGGGCCGGGGATTTCAACGGCGATGGTCGACCCGATCTATTCGTCGGTGGCCGGCTGTCTCCTCGCAATTACCCATATCCCACGAGGAGCTACGTACTGCGTAACGACGGGCAACGGTTCACCGATGTTACTGAAGCAGTCGCCCCGGAGCTGGCGCATCCAGGAGGCATGATCACCGACGCGGCCTGGATCGATTTCGACGGTGACGGTCACCTGGATCTCGTGACCGTCGGAGAGTGGATGACGATCGAGTTCTACCGGAACGATGGCAAGCGATTGCACAACATGACGAAGGCGACGGGCTTGCCATCGTTACGAGGCTGGTGGTACAGCCTCGCGGTTGGCGACTTCGACAACGACGGTCGTCTCGACCTGATCGCGGGCAATCTCGGTTTGAACTATTCGTACACGACCTCCAAGGAGAGCAAGTTCGGAGTGTACGCGAACAATTTTACCGGTAACCAGACAACGGACGTCGTCCTCACGCGGGAGATCGACGGAACCGAGTACCCGATCGCTGGTTTCGCTCCGCTCGGCCGGGAGATCTATCAGCTTGCGGTGCGATTCCCCACGTACGGATCGTTCGCGCGAGCCTCGATCCCTCAATTGTTCGGCGCCGCTCAGTTGCAGAAGTCCGTGCACTACGAGGCAGATACGTTTGCCACCGTCTATCTGCACAACGATGGCGGCGGGACGTTCAGCGCGTCGCCATTACCCAATCTGGCGCAAATCGCGCCGATCAAGGCAATCATCGCCTACGATGTGGATGGTGACGGGCATCGTGATCTGATCGTGGCAGGCAACCTGTACGACACTGAGCCAAACACGCCGAGAGCAGATGCGGGCAACGGGCTCTGGCTGAGAGGCGACGGGCAAGGCCACTTCAGCCCAGTGCCTCCGAGCGAAAGTGGTTTCCTCGCTCCGTTGAACGTCAACGGTCTGGCTCTGATCAACACGCGGACCGGGAAGGTGCTGCTCGTCGCGAATCGCGGCGATTCTCTTCAGGCATTCAGCCTCGGGAGGCGTTGACGGCGAGGATTACACGCGCCGACGACATTACATCGGCAGCCACCAGCTCATCTTCACCAGGAAGATATTGTCCGGCCGCGTGGCGAAGAGCGCCTCCCGCTCGCGCGAGAACTGCAGGTCGCCGAACGGTGATTCCGTGAAGCGAGACTGCGTCCAAGCGACATAGAGCAGTGATCCGGGCCGATACTCCCAGCGGAAGACGGCGTTTCCGCGCAGCGATCGGTCGGTGAAGTCGGGGTTGGAGAGAGTGAACGACTGCGCGGGGCCGGCGG
>Ga0070696_100003549_pt1 | contig 10386 bp, 5 predicted proteins | sample KBSK1253metaG_FD_65474 | JGI IMG/M metagenome (GOLD analysis project Ga0070696, IMG submission 65474) | Corn, switchgrass and miscanthus rhizosphere microbial communities from Kellogg Biological Station, Michigan, USA - KBS K1-25-3 metaG | ecosystem: Host-associated > Plants > Roots >... | reverse complement strand
AGACGACCCGGCGCGTGCTCGAGCGGGTACCGAATGAGCACTTGGGCTGGCGCCCGCATGAGAAGGGGCGGACGCTCGGGGAACTCTCGTGGCACATCGCGACGGTGCCGGGCAACATCGCCGAGCTGGCGCTGAAGCCGACGGCCCAGGTTAAGAACATTCCCGAGTCGAGCCCGGCCCACGCGTCCGAGCTGATTCCGGTGCTCGACCAAAGCGTCTCGAAGGCGAAGAGCCTGCTCCACGGCATGGACGACGCGACCCTGAACTCCACGTGGCGTCTCATGAACGGAGAGCGCGAGATCCTCGCGATGCCGCGGGCCGCTCTCCTGCGAACCGTCATGTTGAATCATTGGTACCACCACCGCGGGCAGCTCTCGACGTATCTGAGGGCGCTCGGCCAGCCCGTCCCGTCGATCTACGGATCGAGCGCGGACGAGAATCCGTTTCTGTGACCTGATCGGTAAGCATCGAGGATCCAGAAGCTAGACTTTGGCTTCGGACCCGGCGTCCGCCAGCCAGCTTCGCACGGAGTGGACCGCGTCTTCGAAGGATGTGGCCCTTCCTTCGCGGTCCAACTCCGCGTGTCGGATCTCGCCGAGCGCGGCGCGAATCCTCGAGAGCGTGGCGTCGATGACCCCGCGATTTTCGACGGAGGGCGCATAGCCGGTGGCGTGTCGCACGGCGTCCGCCGTGCCGAGGATCCGCGCCGCGAGCACCAGCGCGCCCACCTCGACGGCGAGGACCGCGAACGACTCCAGAGAGTCGGCGCTCAGCGTCTGGGAGGGGAGTTCCTCGGCGAGCCGGAAGGATTCCGCGAAGTACTCACGCGCCGCCGTGAACTGCCTTGTCTGAGTCGCGATCGTCGCGAGGTTCGTGACGGTCGCCTGAGCGCCGTTCACGTCGCCGATCTTGCGGAAGATCGCGAGCGCTTCCTCGAACAACGGACCGGCGCTCCCGTATTCCTGTTGGATCATCAGCACGATCCCGAGATTGTGAAGGTCGATGGCGACGGCGCGCTCGTTCTGGAGGGCCCGGCTGATGCCGAGGGATTTCTCGTGATAGGCGCGCGCGGTGGGGTAGTCCCCGGCGTATTCGGCGGTGTTCCCGAGGCCGTTGTAGGCACGGGCGATTCGCGACAGGTCTCCGAGCGTCTCCGCGACCTCCAGAGATCGCTGGAACAAGTCGCGCGCCTGCGCCAGGTCGCCGAGTTCCCGGGCCATTTGGGCCGCCGCATAGAGCGCCTGCGCGCGCTCGGGGGTCGCTGCCGCCGCCCGGTCCTGTTCGAGCGCCGTCTTCAGGCTCGTGAGGCCAAGGGAGAAGTGTCCGCCGAACCACCAGAAGCGCCAGAGAGCGCCCCCCATCCGAAGTCCCTTTTGGGCTCCACCCTCGACGCGAGCGCACCAGCGGAGGGCGGACAGAATGTTCTCGTGTTCAGCATCGAGGCTCTGGAACCAGGCTTCCTGGTTCGGACCGATCAGCTCCGGTTCCGCTCGTTCCACGAACGCGAGCACGGAGTCCAGATGGCGCGAGCGCGCCCCTTCCTCCTCGCCCGCCTCGGCCAATCTCTCGAGCGCGTACTGGCGGACGGTTTCGAGGAAGCGGTACCTCGACGCTGCCGTCGGGACGCGGTCCACGACGACCAACGACTTTTCCGCGAGCGCGGAGAGGAGATCCAACACCTCGAATTCGTCGCGGCCGATCCCGCCGACGGCCGAAGCGGCCTCCAGGGTCCATCCGCCCGCGAATACCGATAGGCCGCGCAGAAGTTGTTGTTCGTCCGCGGTCAGGTGGTCGTAGCTCCACTGGATGGTCGTCCGCAGGGTTTGATGCCGGGACGGGGCCGCCCGACTGCCGCCGGTGAGCAGCCGAAAGCGATCCTCGAGTCTCGACCGGATCTCGGTCGGCGAGAGGAGCTTCATCCGGGCCGCCGCGAGCTCCAAGGCCAACGGAATCCCGTCCAGCTTCCGGCAGATGTCGACGACGATCGGGGTCGATTGGGCGTCCAGGGCGAAACTGGGGCGAACCTGCTGCGAGCGCTCCACGAAGAGCCGCACCGACGCGAAGGCGCCGGCCGCCTTCGCGTCGACGATCCGCGCGTCAGGGAGCGCCAAGGGCGGAACCGGGTAGCTGTGTTCCCCCGCCGTTCGCAGGGCCTCGCGGCTCGTCGCCAGGACTTTCACCGCCGGGCACTCGCGCAGGAGCGCCGCGATCTGTTCCGCGATCGGAGCGATCATGTGCTCGCAATTGTCGAATAGGACGAGCGCCTTCCGGCCGCGCAGGTGGATTGCGATGGTCCGCTCCAGGCTTTCGCCGGGCACCTCGCGAAGCCCGAGGGCGCCCGCCAACGTCGCCGGCGCCCGCGAGGGATCGGAGAACGCTGCGAGGTCCACGTGCCACACGCCGTCGGGATAGTGATTCGCCACGCCCTCGGCGATGCGAAGCATGAGCCTCGATTCCCCCGAGCCCCCCATTCCCGTCAGCGTGACCAGCCTGCTTTGTTCGAGCTGTTTCGCGCACTCGGTGATCTCGCGCGCCCGCCCCACGAAGCTCGTGAGCGGGACCGGCAGGTTGTGTCGCTTCGGCCCCTCCTCGGCTCCCGGCGTGGCGGGTTCCACGGCGCGCCCCTGGAGTAGGGCGTCCAATTCCTCCCGAACGGCGCCCATGTCGCGGTGTCGGCGTTCCGGATCCTTCTCGAGACACCGCCGGAGGAGTTCCCGGGCACGAGACGGGGTCGCGTCCGGGAGCGCGATCCAGTCCGGCTCCTTGTGCAGCACCGATGCCATGACCTCGGCCGATGTGGCGCCCTGGAACGCCGGCGCGCCCGTCAGCGCCTCGTAGAGAACGCAACCGAACGCGAAGACGTCGGTGCGCGCATCCTGATCCGCCGCGCGAATCTGCTCCGGGCTCATGTACGCCGGCGTTCCGATGACGCGCCCCTCCTCCGTGATCGCGGTCTGGGTCCGATCCTCGGAGCGACCGGAGCCGGTGGGTTCCCGAATCAATCGCGCGATACCGAAGTCGAGGACCTTCACGGCGCCCGTGTCGGAGACCATCACGTTCCCGGGTTTGAGGTCGCGATGCACGATTCCCTGGTCATGCGCCGCCTTCAGCGCGAGCGCGATGGCGCGGCAGATGCGAAGGGATTCCGGAATGGGTATGGGGCCGTTTCGAATTCGGTCGGCGAGCGATTCTCCCTCCACGCGCTCGAGCACGAGGAAGCAGCTGGTGGGGTCCGCGTCGTCGATTTCATAGATCGTCGCGATGTTGGGATGGTTCATGGCGGCGAGCGCCCGCGCCTCGCGTTTGAATCGATGCAGGTGCTCCGGGTCCTTGGAGACCGCCTCGGGGAGCACCTTGAGCGCCACGGTGCGCCCGAGACGGGTGTCGCGCGCGCCGTAGACCGCGCCCATGCCGCCCGAACCCAGGTGCTCGAGCACCTCGTAATGCGCGATGGTCCTGCCGATGAGCCCGCTCATCCATCGATGGTATGCCGCCCCCGCGGCCGGCACACGCGGAGATCGAGGGTCGATTTCCGAGACGTCTAACCGCCGTTCAGGCAGAGCCTTATGTCCTTCGGCGACTGCCGCGTGGTACGGTTGCGAGGCGATGGAGACCTTTCGAGCGGCGTTCCGCCGCGTGATTCTTCTGGCGGCGGTGTCGTCGATGCAGTCCCCGGCGCCGTGCCTCGCCTCCGCGACCGGCGGAACCGAGAACGTCGACGTCGCCCTCATTGCCGAGCACGCTTTCGTCCGGGCGGGCGACCCGTTTCGAGTCGGCCTCCATATGAAGATGAAACGCGGCTGGCACACCTACTGGAAGCAACCCGGAGATGCTGGCCTGCCGCTTCGGATCGACTGGGCGCTCCCGCCCGGATTCACCGCCGGCCCGATCGAGTGGCCCGCCCCCGAACGAATCCCGACGGGCGAGTTGATGAGCTACGGATACGAGCATGAAGTCCTTCTTGCGGTGGTCATCACGCCGCCGGCGCGAATCGAAACGGATTCCGTCACGGTCGCGGGCACGTTCGACTGGCTCGAGTGCAAGGACGTCTGCCTCTCCGGCTCCGCACGCCTCGAGATCGCCCTGCCCGTAGGATCCGCACCCCCGAGATCCGGACGGTCGGCGCGTCTCTTCGCCGAGGCACGGTCGCGACTGCCGCGAGCCCCGAGGGGCTGGTCCTTCGCCGCAACGGCGGGCCCGCGCGCGATCGAGCTTTCCTTTCGCCCGCCGGCGGGCGTGACGCCGCGCGGGGGATACCTCTTCGTCGATCAAACGCTCGTTGCGGAGCACGCGGCGCCGCAGGGTTTCGAGCGCGCGGGCGAGCGGTATCGTTTGACACTGACCCCGGCCGAGAACGCCGCGGAGCCGCCAAAGCGGATCACTGGCGTGCTCGTCCTCGCTGGGGTGCCGCGCTCCGAGGGGAATGCCCTTGCCGTGAACGTGGACGCGATCCCCGGAGATCCCGCGCCAGCGCCGGTCCAGGCGACACGGTCGTGGCCAACGGGGCCGCTCTATGCGATCGTTGGCGTGCTCCTCGGGCTCGCACTCGCGGTCGTGCTCCGGCGCCGGGCCGCGCGAAGGTGATTCCGTCGGGGCTTCGGAACCGATTGTCGTTGCAGGGGTACCGAGATTCGAAGGCCACGTCCCCACGGGGACATGAGACTCGAGACGGAAAGGGAGAGACCATGATCCGAATGGCCGCACTCGCATGCTTGCTGTTTCTGTTGGGCACGACCGACCGGGCGAACGCAGCCGCCATCGTCGGCAAACCCGCGCCTTCGTTCGACCTGACCGACGTGAACGGTGAGCACGTCAAGCTCGCTTCGTTCAAGGGCAAGTTCGTCGTGCTGGAATGGACCAACTTCCAGTGTCCGTTCGTCGGAAAGCACTACGGTAGCGGCAACATGCAGAGCCTGCAGAAGCAATACACCGAGAAAGGCGTCGTGTGGATCTCGATCTGCTCCTCGGCCCCCGGGAAGCAGGGAAGCATGACCGGCGAAGAAGCAAACGAACTGATCGAGGCAAAGGGTGCGGCCCCTTCGCGATTCCTGCTGGATCCCAAGGGGATCGTGGGTCACAAGTACGGCGCCAAGACGACGCCGCACATGTTCGTCATCGACCCGAAGGGCGTGCTCCTCTACAACGGTGCCATCGACAATCGGCCGTCCACCAAACAGGACGACGTGGTGGGCGCGACAAACTATCTTTCCGCGGCGCTCGAGTCGGCCATGGCCGGCAAGAAGGTCGAAATCGCGGCCACCCAGCCCTACGGCTGCGGCGTGAAATATTGAGGAGACCATGCAAAAGATCACACCGTTCCTGTGGTTCGACGACAAGGCCGAAGAGGCGGTGGATTTCTACACGTCGATCTTCAAGAATTCCAAGACCATCAGCATCAGCCGCTATGGGGATGCGGGACCCGGACCCAAGGGTGCCGTGATGGTCGCGAAGTTCCAGATCGAGGGCCAAGAGTTCATGGCCCTGAACGGCGGGCCCACGTTCACGTTCTCGCCGGCGATCTCCTTCGTCGTGAACTGCAAGACCCAGGAAGAGGTCGATGAATTGTGGAAGAAGCTATCGGAAGGCGGGGCGAAGTCCCAATGCGGCTGGCTCACCGATAAATTCGGCCTGTCTTGGCAGATCGTGCCTACGGTCCTGGGCGAGTTGATGCAAGACAAGGATCCCGTGAAGACGAATCGGGTCATGGCGGCCCTCCTGCAAATGACCAAGCTCGACATCGAGGGTCTACGGAAGGCCTACGAGGGATAAGCGTGGACTCCATCGCGGCGGCCGCCGCGATGGTCACGCGTGGTCTTGGGGCGGCTCCCAACGGACGATCTTCAAGTCCAGAACGAAGACCGCGTAGAGGACCGGTACCAGGATCAGCGTAATGAAGGTGGCGACCGAAAGCCCGCCGATCTGTGCGTAGCAGAGAGGCTCCCAGAGCGGGCCCCCGTGCAGCGCGAGCGGGAAGAGCGCGAGCACGGTCGCGCCCACCGTGATGAGCACGGGACGCAGCCGCATGATCCCCGCGTCGAGCAGGGCCTCGATCAGGGGCTCGCCGCGCTCGTGGGCCTCCTCGATGAAGTCGAAGAGCACGATGACGTGGCTGACGATGACCCCGACCAGGCTCACGACCCCAAGGAACGCCATGAACCCGAACGGCACGCCCATCACCCAAAGGGCGGCCAGGGCTCCGACCATGCCATACGGGATGGCGGCGAAGACCAGGAGGGGCTTCACGGAGTTCCGGAACTGAAGGACGAGCGCGATGTAGATGAGCGCGATCGAGATCGCCATCACCATCGCCAGCTCTCCGAAGCTTTCCTTTTGCTTTTCGTATTCCCCCGCGATCTGTAGTTCGAAGCCCGGCGGGAGGTCCTTCTCCAGGTCGCGGATCGCGGGTCGGACCGCGGCCAGCACCTCGGACGCGAGCCTGCCATGCGCCGGGAAGCACGAGACCGTGATGGTCCGGAATTGATTTCTCCGGCTGACCTTGGCCGGCTGCATCGCGGTCGTCAGGGTCGAGATCTGACGGAGCGGCACCTTCGCTGAGCCCTGGGACGAGTAGACGTAGAGGTTCTCCAGGTCTCCGAGGCGGGCCCGCTCTTCCACACGCAATCGGGCGACGATGGGAATCTGCTTGTTCCCCTCCCGAAGCACGCCCACCTCGTAGCCGTTCAGCGCCGCGCTGGTGGAGGCGGCGACGTCGACGTTCGTGACCCCGGCCAAATGCGCCCGATCCGGATCGATCTCGAGATTCACGGCGAAGCTCTCCGCCCCCCAGTCGTCCTGCACCTGGGACGCGATCGGGATGGAGCGGAGGGCGCCCTTCAGACGCTCGGCCAGCCGCCGGAGCGTGGGCACGTCGTCGCCGATGATCCGAAGCGAGACCGGAGTTCCGACCGCGGCGCCGACCTCGAGCTCCTTCGCCGTGATGCGGGCGCCCGGAATCTCCGCCGACAGGACCGGTTGCAGCTCGGCAACGAGGTGGCGGCTGTCATGCTTGTCGTAGGTTTCCAGGATGATCTGCGCGTAGTTGGCCTGCCTCGGCTCCGGGTTGAGTGAACTCCAGAACCGAGGTCCGCCGCCGCCGACGAAGACCGTGATCGACCGAAGCACCGGGTGGTCCTGTTTCCCCTTGCCGTGCCCTCGCTCCATGTCCGCGGCGACCTTCCGAATGATCGCTTCCGTTCGCGCCACGACCTGCTGCGTCGCGGATAGCGCGGCATCCTCCGGCAGCCACACATCGACTGTCGACAGATACTGGAGATCCTTGGGGAAGAACTGGGGCTTCAGCTGGGCGGCGATCACGCCGCCGAGAAGCAGGAACCCCAGGGATCCCAGGAGCACCCGCTTTCGGTGTTCGATCGCGCTTCGCCCGATCCGGTAGTACCAGCCCGCAAAGCCCTGCGTGCGCCGCTCGTGGAGGGGCACCTCCGGTTTCTTTCCGGGGCGGAGGAGGTAGTAGCCGAGCAGCGGGATGAACGTCATCGAGACGAGCCTCGAGGCGATGAGCGAGCAGGTGAGCACGATCGGAAGCGTGACGATGAAGCGCCCCGTGTCCCCGGAGAGGAGCAGGAACGGCAGATACGCGACGATGTTCGTGATGGTGGCGAACATGATCGCCGTGGCCAGCTTCGTCGGCCCGAGCCACGCCGCGATTCGCCGCGGATGCCCGGCCTGGAGGTCGCGCTTGATGGCGTCCCCGGCGACGACCGGATCGTCGACCAGGAGGCCGAGCGCGATGATCAAAGAGGCAATGGACACCTGTTGAAGGTCGATTCCAAGCGCGGCCATCATTCCGAACGTCATCGCGAGCGTGAGGGGAATGGAGAGTGCCATCAGCGCGGCCGAGCGCCATTCCCAGAAGCCCACGAGCGCGACCAGGACGACGAGCACGATCGCTTCGACGAGGCTGCTCATGAAGAGCTCGATCGACTCCTCGACCTGGCGAGGCTGGTCGGACGTTCGCGCCAGGATCAGATCCTCCGGGAGCCGGTTTCGGAGCTGCTCGAGCGCCTTGTCGACGGACTCGCCGAACTCGCCGATCTTGGCCCCGGCCCGCATCTCGACCGACAGCGTGACGGCGCGGCTCCGCTGCCAGTGCCCGTCGCGATCCCGCCACGTGAAGAAGTTCAGGTACGCGGGCGGGCTTCGATACGTGCGTTGAACCTCGACCAGATCGCGCAGGTAGAGCGGCGCGCCGGACGGCGAGGAGCCGACGATCATCCCGCCGATCTCGCGCTCGCTCCTGAATTCGCCGGTCGGGGCGATGGCGACCGTCTTCCCCTGGCTTTCGACGGTTCCGCCGGCGACGGGAATGTTCCGAGCCTTCATCAGATCTTTGAGCTTGCCGACGGGAATGCCGTAGGCGGCCATGCGCTCCTGCGAGAAGGAGAGCAGCACCTGCTCCTCGAGGAGACCGCTTCGGGCCACCTTCGTCACGATCGGGATGGCCTGGAGGGTCCGGCGGATGACGTCGGTGAACTCTTCCATTTCGCGGTACGTGTATTTGTCTCCAGCGCCGTCCTCGATCCGCGCCTTCGCGTCGGCCAGGTCGCGGATCACGACCGGCGGCCATGCGTCGGGATGGAATTCCGACGCGCGAAGAGACCGCTCGACGAACGCGCGGCTGTAGCCGACGAGCGCGCTGTCGGTCAGCGCCGTGCTCGCGTCGACGCAGACGAAGCCGGGGCCCGAGATCGTTCGGACGTCGCGCAGAGTTCCGTCCCCGGTCGCGGCGGCGACGAACATGTCGAGGTGCTCGCGAAGCTCTCGGGTCGGGACCGTCGTGGGGACGCTCAAGACGAGCGCCGCGCGCGGCGTGCCCGCGTCCGCGCCGGCGCGCGCACGCCGGAGGCCGTCGACGATCGCCGCGGCCTTGAGCCCCAGGACGACGTCGCCCACCTTGGGGCTCGCCACGGTCAGCATCAACGCCGCGGTCGAGCCGAAGTCGCGGACGAAGTTGATCGGGCCCGCACCCTGGGGCAGATCGGTGATGCCGTCGAGCCGGAGCTTGATGTCGTCGAATTCCTTCGCGGGGTCGTTGGTCTCGTCCTTGAGGATCACCGTGACGAAGGTCACGCCGAGGCGGGTCGTGGACTTGATCTCCTTGACCCGGACGTTCTGGGCCATCGTTTCTTCGATCCGGCGCGTGACCAGCTGCTCGACCCGGCCCGCGTCGACCCCGGGCCATGGGCAGCTGGCCATGGCGACCTTCACCGGAATGTCGGGATCCTTCCGCTGCGGCATTCGGAGATAACCGAAAAGGCCGAGCAGGACCGTCGCGGCCAGAACCATCCACGCGACGTGCGCGTGCTCCGTGAAGAAGCGCGCCGTGTTGTGCGTGTTCTGGATCCGCCAGTCGTCGGGGCGATGGGGCATCGTGGCTTCCCGAGGTCAGGGAATGATGCGAACTTCCGTGGAATCGACGGCGAGCGTGGCGCCGCGGACGATCACGCGCTCGCCGCCGCGAAGGCCGTCGACCACCTCGATCAGATCGCCGCGGAGTTCACCGAGCCGAACGCGACGCAGGCGCGCAAACGAGCGCCCTTTGATCTCCTCGACGACGAAAACGCCGTAGCTGCTCGTCTCGCCGGGAGGGCGCACCACCGCGTTGAGCGGGACGAACGCTCCGGCCGGCACGGGAGCCCCGGCGACCTGGAGGGAGGCGATCATTCCCGACTTCAATAGTCCATCGGGATTGGGAATGGTCACCTCGACCTCGAACACGCGGCTCGACGGATCGGCGGACGGGGCGACTCGGGTGATCTGGCCGCGGAAGGTCTGGCCAGGGACCGCCTCGACGTTGACCGACTGTGTCGCGCCCATCTTCATGCTGGCGATCTGGACGTCGGGCACGCCGAACACCACTTCGACCGACCGGAGGTCGCCGACCGAGAACGCGGGCGTACCCGCGGAGACCAACGTCCCCACCTCCACCGACCGCTTGAGCACGTGGCCGTCGAGCGGCGCGCGCAGGGAACAGTCGGCGAACGACTGGGCGGCCTGATCCTCCTGGGCGCGGTTGGCGGTGAACTTGGCGTAGGCGGCGTCGTAGTCCGCCTTGGAGACGGAGCGGTTTTCGTAGAGTTGCGAGATCCGGTCGAAGTCCGCCTTGGCCTGGGAGAGCGTGGCCCGCGCCTGCGCGAGGGCGTCAGCGTACTCCCGGTCGCGGACGCGGGCGAGGATGGTGCCGCGGCGAACCACGTCGCCGTCCTGGAGATTCCGGGGACGCCCGTCCACACCCTTTACCTGGGTGATCTGGTCGATGTACCCGCTCACCTTGAACGCCACGTCGACCTGCGCGCTGGGTCGGATGCTGGCGGTGTAGCGGACTCCGGTCTCGCCGGGACCTCCGGCGACGGACTGGACGGTCACCGG
>Ga0070696_100003545_pt1 | contig 10389 bp, 10 predicted proteins | sample KBSK1253metaG_FD_65474 | JGI IMG/M metagenome (GOLD analysis project Ga0070696, IMG submission 65474) | Corn, switchgrass and miscanthus rhizosphere microbial communities from Kellogg Biological Station, Michigan, USA - KBS K1-25-3 metaG | ecosystem: Host-associated > Plants > Roots >... | reverse complement strand
ACCGTCCAGCGCTGAATGTTCTTCGGCTGGGTGGTCGTCCTCGTCGCCTTCGCCCTCGCCACCTTCGGCTGGGGCCTCGGCTTCTACGGCCTCGGGATCTATCTCGTCGAGCTGCACCGTCAGCACGGCTGGCCCATCGCCTTCATCTCCTCCGGCATCACCGGCTACTACATCGTGGGCGGCGTGCTCGTGATGTACCTGGGCGACTTCTTCGCGCGCTGGGGCCCGCGGCGCACCGTCCTCGTCGCGGTGGGCGCGATGGGCGCGGGGGTGCTGGGCGTGGCGGCGGCGACCCGACCCTGGCACCTCTACGTCGCGCTGGGCGCCATGGCGGTGGGCTGGGCGGGGATGAGCGGCGCCGCCGTGAACGCCATCGTGGCGCCGTGGTTCGAGCGCAAGCGCGGGATGGCGGTGAGCCTGGCCATGAACGGCGCCAGCGCGGGCGGTGTGCTCCTGGTGCCGCTCTGGACCGTCCTCATTGCCCGGATGGGCTTCGCGCGGGCGGCGCTGGTGGTGGTGGGCCTGATGCTGGCGCTGTTGTGGCCCTTCGTCGCGCTGTGCCTGCTCCGCGGGCCGGAGGCCATCGGGCTTCGCCCCGATGGGGTCACGGTCGGATCTGGGGCCTCCCCCGCCGGCGCCGGGAGCGGCCCGCCGGCTCCTCGCGCCGCGATGGCGCCGCTCTCCCGCGCGGCGCTGCTACGCTCCCTGCATTTCTGGTCGGTGTCGGGGACCTTTGCCTTCGCCCTGCTCGCGCAGGTGGGCTTCCTGACCCATCAGCTGACGTTCCTCAACCCGGCGCTGGGCCTGGAGCGGGCCGCGCTCGCGGTGAGCTTGACCACCATCGCGGCCATCGTGGGGCGGGTGGGCACCGGCCTCTTCATCGATCGCGTCGATCGTCGCGTCGCCACCGCCTGCAATCTCGCCGTCCAGGCGGTGGCGCTGGCGCTGATGCTGGCGTGGCCGTCGCCGGCCATGCTCTTCATCGGCAGCGCGCTCTACGGCCTCGGGGTGGGCAACATGGTGACCTTCCCCTCGCTGATCGTGCAGGTGGAGTTTCCGCGGGAGTCCTTCAATCAGGTGGTGGGGCTGGTGCTCGCCGTCAACCAGTTCACCTTCGCCTTCGGGCCGGGGATCCTCGGCTGGGCCCGCGACCGCTGGGGCTCCTACGACGCGGCGCTTCTCCTCTGCATCGCGTGGGAGCTGGCGGCGGCGGTGGTGGTGCTGCTGGGCATGCGCGGAGCGCGCCGGACAGCGGCTTACTGCTGATGCGCGAGCGGCGCGCCCGCCACCGGGCACCGCGCGTGGAGCACGTAGTCCTTCCGCACGCTCCCGATGTAGAGATCGCGGAGATCGGCCCCGCCCCAGCTCACATTGGTCGGCCAGTCCATCAGCTCGCCGGTGGGATCCTGGATGATGGTCTCGACCCGGCCCTCGGGGGTGATGGCGATGACCTTGTTGGCCATCACCAGCGTCACCCAGAGATTGCCCTCCTGGTCGAAGCCGCAGCCGTCGGTGGCGCCGAAGGTGGCGCGCTGCTCGACGGTGGGATCGGGGATGGCGCGCACGCCGAGCGAGGGCCCGTAGCGCTCGCGCGGCCCCAGGGTGCCGTCGCGCCGGATGGGCAGCCGGATTACGTCTTGGCCCATGGTCTGGCAGACGTAGAGGTGCGACTCTTCGGGGTCCATGGCGAGGCCGTTGGTGAAGTGGAAGCCCTCCGCCATGAGCTGCGCGCGGCCGTCCGGGCTCACCCGGTAGACGAACCCGTCGCCGGAGCCCGCGGCGGAACCCGCGCGATCCCAGGTGGAATGGCTGCACCAGACATTGCCCGCGCGATCGACGAGGGGATAGTTCGAGGCCTTCAGCGCGCGGCCGTTCACCTCGGCGCAGAGCATCTCGACGGCTCCACTATGTGGATCCAGGCGCTGGAGTCCTCCGGGTTCGGACGTGTCGAGCGCGAAGTTGGCGATGAGGATGCGGCCCTGCCGGTCCATGTTGATGCCATTTGGCCGGCCACCTGCCTTGCCGACACGCCGGAGGCTGCCGTCCGGCAGGATCTCGGCGCAGGCGCTCGCCTCGTCGGAGGCCCAGATGCGTCCCTCGCGGCTCACCACCACGTCCTCTGGACGCTTGAGGCCCACGCCACGCTTCGTCAGCGCCGAGAGGGGGATCTTCGTCAGCGGCATGTCACCGGCCCTCGTAGACTTCGCGGCGCGCCATGGTGCGCTGCAGCTCCAGATATCCCCGGCGCGTGAGCGGGCGCTTCGCCTTGCCGAGCACCTCGCGCGCGCCGGCGGCGCCGTCGGCGAGCATGTCCACCACCATGGTGGCAAGCGCCTTGGCCTGGCCCACATAGGCGAGGTCCGGATCCGCGATGCGGTAATCCACCGCGTGGCCGTGGCCCGATGCCCCGCCCAGGTACGGATGCAGGCAGGGGATGACCTGGCTCAGGTCCCCCATGTCGGTGGAGCCCGTGCGATGTCCCACCTCCATGAAGCCGGCCTTTCCCCACATCGCCACCGCCGCGTCGCGGAAGTAGCGCGCCATGGTCTGATCGCAGTCGAGCGGGAGATAGCCGGGGAAGGTCTCGATCTCCACGGTGGCGCCCAGGGCAAGCGCGCCCGCGCGCAGCGCGCGGTCCACCTTGGCGTCGGCGTCGAGGATGGCGGGCAGGGTCCGTCCGCGGACATAGGTCTCGATGCGCGCCTCTCCCGGGATCACGTTCACCTGGGAGCCGCCGGCGGTGAGGATGGGATGGACGCGGATGGTATCCTCGTCCCGGAACGTCTCGCGAAGCGCGTTGATGGCCATGAGGCCGAGATTGGCGGCGTACAGCGCGTTGATTCCCAGGTGGGGCGCCCCGCCGGCATGGGCGGCGCGGCCGATATAGCGCGCCAGCTTGCCCACCCGGCCGTTGTTCGAGAGCGGCACGCTGGCGGTGCCATCTTCCGCCCGCGGAGTGAGGTGAATCATCATGGCCAGGTCCACGTCGTCGAAGTGACCGAGCCGGAGCAGCTCCGCCTTGCCGCCCAGTAGCTCGAGCTTGCCCGCCTTGACCTGGCTCACGCGCCACTCGAGATCGCCACCTTCCTCCGCGGGCACGGCGAAGAAGGTGGCGCGGCCGGCAAGATGCTCGAACGCCTTGGCGTCGAGGAGGCCCATGGCCGCGCCCAGCATGGCGGCGACCTGGGCATTGTGGCCACAGGCATGCGCGGCGCCCGTCTCCGGGTCGGCATCGGGATGGCCGGGCACGCGGAGCCCGTCGAGCTCGCCCAGGAGGGCGAAGGTGGGCCCGGGCTGGGCGCCGGCCACGTCCGCGCGGACGCCGGTGAACGCCAGTCCGGCCCTCGGCGAGAGCCCGAGCGACCTGAACGTCTCTTCGACCAGCCGCGCGGTCTTGATTTCCTTGAAGCCCAGCTCCGGATTCTTCCGGATGCGCTCGCCGATGGCGATGATGTCGGGCGCGCGGCGGTCGATGGACGCGAGAATCCGGGCCTTGAGCTGGTCGCGGGTCATGGACGCTCTGCGCTCACCGGCGTGTTATAGCACGCTTGACGGACGCGCGCGGGCCCGCTACTGTCGCTCCGTCATTGCCTCGCGACCGCGCTGCCCACCTTCACCCGAGGAGCCACCCATGGCCGACTCGAAGCCGCCCACTCAGGACCGTGTCGAAGCCTACTTCAAGGAGCTGAACAACTGGGGCCGCTGGGGGCATGACGACCAGAAGGGCACCGTGAACCTGATCACGCCCGCCAAGCAGGCCCAAGCCCAGGCCCTCGTCAAGAAGGGCCGCACCGTGTCGCTGGCGCGGGATATCGGGCCCCAGCCGGTCCTCATGTATCACGCGACCTTTCCCTCCAAGCGCGAGCGCGTGGACGTGGTGCTGGACCGCTTCGACCTCGTCTACCACGGCTACACCATCACCCACATCGACGCGCTCTGTCACGTGGCCTGGGACGGCGAGCTCTACAACGGCCGGCCTTTTGGCGACAGCCTGAGCGCGGCCGGCGCCACCTGGTGCCCCATCGACCCGCTCTTCGACGGCATCACCACGCGCGGCGTGTTCCTCGACGTGGCGGCGGGGCGCAAGGAAGGTTACGTGAAGGCGGGCGAGCCGGTGACGCCGAAGGAGCTGGACGCGGTGGCCGCGCGCGCGGGGGTGAAGATGCAGCCGGGGGACGTGGTGGTGGTACGCAGCGGCAACGAGGCCTTTCTCAAAGCGCATCCGAACTTCGTCTTCCGCGTCGATCCGCACCCGGGGCTGCACCTGTCCTGTCTCGAGTGGTTTCGTGAGAAGGATATCGCGGCGATCTCGTGGGACATGATGGACGAGCGGCCCAGCGGCTATGCCGGCTTCGGCATGAGCACGCATCTGGCCATTCCATTCCTGGGGCTGGCCCTGGTCGACAATACCTATCCCGAGCGCCTGGCCAAGGTCTGCGCGGAGGAGGGGCGGAACGAGTTCCTCTTCACCGCCACCCCGCTCCGGCTCATGGGGAGCACCGGCGCGCCCGCGCATCCCATCGCCATCTTCTGAGGAGACCGAGCATGGACGGCAGCAAGACCGTGGTGACGCCGGAGCGCTTCAAGTCCGGCCGGACGTTCGCGGAATACCTCGCCTATATCGGCAGTCCAGAGAACCTCGCCCGCGAGGGCACCGGCGGCTCGAAGCGCCCCGACCACTCGGCGGTGATCCGCGAATGGTACGAGGGCAGCCGCCTCACCGACACGCAGGCCGCGGCGTGGAACTGGCTGGCCGCCCAGCCGGGCGGGCCGGCCAGGATCCTCGTGCTGTCGGAGGACTGGTCGTCCGATTGCCGGCGCGACGTGCCCATGCTGGCGCGCGTCGCCGAGGCCACCGGCATGGAGCTCCGCATCTTCGACCGCGACGGGCAGAAGTTCGGAAAGACGGCCGATCCCCTGAGCGAGCCCGATCACGGGAAGAACGCGGACATCATGGCGGAGTTCATGAACGAGAAAAACGGCGGCCGCTGGCAATCCATCCCGGTGGTCGTCTTCTACGACAAGGATCAGCGGTACCTCTACCACTACACCGAGCTCCCGGCCATCTACCACAAGGACCGCGTGGTGACGGAGAAGATCCGCGCCCCGCGCCCCGGCGAGACCCCGGCCCAGACCGCGGAGCGCGCGGGGCGGGAGTTCGGCGCCTTCCAGAAAGCGCCCTTCTTCCGCCTGTGGGCGGGAGCGGGCATCGACGAGATGGCGAGCGCACTGCACGAACGTCTGGTCATGGGGAGCCGGTGATGGCCGAGAGCGAAGCGTACAAGAAGGGCCGCGAGATGCGGCGCAAGCTGCTCGGCGACGCCTACGTCGAGCGCGTGAACAAGAACACCTACGGCGACTCCATGATGACCCAGTTCATCGACCTCGCCCAGGAGAGCGTCTTCGGCACCATCTGGACGCGCCCGGGGCTGGATCTCAAGACGCGGACCCTGGTCACCGTGGTTTCAGATGCCTCCACCGGGCGCGAGCCCGAGCTGGCGATTCACCTGCGGATGGCGCTCCGCCAGGGTTGGACGGAGACCGAGCTGACGGAAGTGATCCTGCACCTGATGGGCTACGTTGGCGCCCCGCTGGTGCGGGACGCCATGCTCGTAGCCCGTCAGACGTTCGCCGAGGTGAAGAAGGAAGCGGCGGGCTAGGCCCGCCGGCGCGCCGCCATCGCGACCAGGCCAAGCCCGAGCAGCACCATCGAGGGCGGTACCGGCACCGCGGCCGCCGCCGGGATCTCATCCGTGACCTGGACGATCTCCTCCGGACGGTCCTCCACCGTGAGGGTCAGGGTCGCGCCCCCGAAGAAGTAGTCGCCCGTCTCGGGGCCGAGCGTGATGTTGAGGGTATTGCCCAGTGAGCCGAGGTCGAGCAGGACCAGCAGGTTGTGGTTTGCGTCGGCATTCACCTGCATATCGACGCCATCGACGAAGAGGTCGATCTTCTCACTACCGTCCCGCGCTCCGGAGTCGTCGGAGATAAGGAGCGTCAGGGTGGCGGCGGTGATGATCTCGTCCGCGTCCGCGACGCTCGAGAGATCGAAGCCGAAGGAGTAGGTGGTCAGCGAGGCGCCGCCTCCGTTGCACGCGGTGGGGGAGTTGGCGCTCAGGCACAGTGGCGCGCCGGCCGGGGTATGAGTCAGAGTCGTGGCGCCCACTCCGGCGGGAACCATCCCGGCCAGGGCGGCGAGCACGACCAACGTTCGACGAAGCATATTTTGCATGACAGTCTCCCTTATGTCTTTGCGTGTTTCTAACTGGCCCGTGGTAGAGCAAGGGAGGTGCCAGTGGGAGACCCCCGGAAAATGGCAGCGCGGGTAGCCACTTGGCGGGCGCGAAAGACTTGCGCCGCGCCAACCGTCGGCCCGGCCGACAGGGCGGAGCCTTCGACGCTACGGAGCGTGGAGCGTGGGCGGCTCAGCCGTCGTTGAAGTCACGCGCCAGCGCGGCCATGCGCGGATCTTCGAGCGAGGGCGCGAAGGACGGGTAGAGCTGGGTACGGTCGTAGAGCCCGGCGTAGCGCTCGCGGATGCGCGGGCCGATATCCGCCCAGGAGCCGATCACCGCGAAGTCCTCCAGCATGGCGTCGCTGATCAGATCGGCCATGCCCTTCCAGTCGCCCTCCAGTGACCTCGCGTGCAGCCGAGGGGAGAGATCGTCGAGGCCGTGGGCGGCCAGCACGGCGCTATACGTTCGGGTGGAAGCGTAGAAGGCGATCTGCTGCTTCACCGCCTGCTTCTGCTTCTCGATCTCCTCCCGCGTGTCGCCCACGATGACCATGGTGGAGGCGCGGAAGGTGAAGTCCAGGCGCGAGCGCCCGGCCCGGTGCAGGCCCTCCGCCACCGCGGGATGGAGAACTTCGCGGAGATACTTGGCCGAGTGGAAGGAGTGGATGTGCAGCCCCTCCGCCACCTCGCCGGCCAGCCGCGCCATATAGGGGTTGACGCCCGCGAGGTAGATGGGGATATGCGGGTGCTCGATGGGGCCCGGATCGAAGAAGGGCGTCATGAGGTCTATCTGATAGTGCTTGCCCTGGTATCGGAGCGGCGCCTTGGTCTGCCAGGTGTTCCAGATGGCGCGCAGCGCCTCCACGATCTCCCGCAGGCGGGGGCCGGGGGCGTCCCACTTCACAGAGAAGCGCCGCTCGTTGTGGGCCTTCACCTGGGTGCCGAGGCCCATGATGAAGCGCCCGCCGGAGGCCTTCTGCAGGTCCCACCCGATCTGGGCCAGCACCATGGGGCTCCGCGCGAAGGCGATGGCGATGGCGGTGCCGAGCCGCACGCGCTCCGTGGACGTGGCGGCGACGGCCAGGGGCAGGAAGCCGTCGTGCTTGGTCTCCGCGGCCCAGAGCGCGCCGAAGCCAAGATCCTCCGCCTTGCGTGCGTAGTCCGGAATGGCCCGAAGGTCGAAGGAGAGGAAGCCGGTGTCGAGCTTCATGGCGGAAAGCCTCCTTGCGGTCAGGCCGCGCGCGTCCGAGGATCGAGGAGATCGCGCACGGCATCGCCGACCAGGTTCAGGGCCAGCACCATCACGAAGATGGCGAACCCGGGCAGGAGCACCACGTGCGGGCTCAGGATGACGAACTGCCGGCCGGTGGCCAGCATGCTGCCCCAGTCCGCCGTCGGCGGCTGAGTACCCAGCCCCAGGAAGGACAGCCCCGCGGTGGTGAGGATCTTGGCGCCGACATCCAAACTGAATGCCACCACCACCGGCGAGAGGAGGTGCGGCACCACGTGGCGCGCCAGGATGAGCCGGTCGGGGCTGCCCAGCGCGCGCGCCGCCTCCACGAACTCGCGCTCGCGCACCGACAGCACCACGCTGCGCACCAGGCGCGCGTAGATGGGGAAGCCCACGATGGCGATGGCGATCATGGCATTGCGAAGACCCGGCCCGAGCCCGGCCACGATGGCGATGGCGAGGAGAATGAACGGGAAGGCCATCAGGATATCGGTGAACCGCATGATGAGGGACTCCACCCAGCCGCGGTAGTAGCCCGCGAGGAGCCCGAGGCTCACGCCCATGAGCATCGCCGCCGCCGCCGTGCCCACGCCGGCGAGGAGGGATACGCGGGCGCCCCAGACGAGCCGGCTCAGGAGGTCACGGCCGAACTCGTCGGTGCCGAGGGGATGCCCGGGCGTCCCCGGCGTCTGGAGCCGGCTCGGCGTGTCCACCGCGTCGGGATCGGGGAGCGGGAGCCACGGCGCGCCGAGCGCGGCGACGATGGCCAGCGCGATGGCGGCCAGCGCGACGGCGGCGAGGCGATTCCGGGCGAACGCGTGGCCAATCAGCGAATTTGATCTACGGTCGTCGCGAGCGACGACCTTCACAGGGTGGCTTCGCATCTTTTTATTGGAACTTGATCCGCGGGTCGAGCCACGCGTAGAGCGTGTCGACGAGGAGATTGACGAGCACGAACGACAGCGCGATGACCAGCACGCCGCCCTGCACGAGCGGCATGTCGCGCGCCAGGATGCCCTGGACCACCAGAGTGCCCACGCCGGGCCAGGCGAACACGGTCTCGGTGAGGACGGCGCCTCCGAGGAGATAGCCGGCCTGCACGCCCACCACGGTGACGATGGGGATGAGCGCGTTCTTGAGCGCGTGCCGCCACACCACCTTGCGCTCTCCCAGGCCCTTGGCGCGCGCGGTGCGGACATAGTCCTGGCCGAGCGTCTCCAGCATGGTGGCGCGCGTGAGCCGCGCGATGATGGTCACCGAGGCCGCGGCGAGCGTCACCGCGGGCAGGATCAGATGCGAAAGAAGGTCGCGCAGCCCGCCGCCGCCATAGGGCGCATACATGCCCGAGGCGGGCAGCCAGCCCAGCCAGAGGGAAAAGATCACCATCAGCACGATGCCCAGCCAGAACACTGGCATGCTCGCCCCGAAGAGCGAGGCCACGCCGGACAGCCGGTCCAGCAAGGAATTGGCCCGCGTGGCCGACGCGATGCCGAGCGCGATGCCGCCGATGGTGGAGAGGAGGAGCGCGCTCCCGGTCAGCAGCATGGTGGCCTTGAAGCGCTCGAGGACCTCGCCCAGCACCGGCCGCTTCATCCAGAGCGAGCGGCCGAGGTCGCCCCGCGCCACGTGGCTGATCCAGGTGACGTACTGGACGTGGAGCGGCTGGTCGAGCCCGAGCTGGGTGCGGAGGCGGGCGAGGTCCTCCTTGTTGGCGTTGGCGCCCAGCATCACCTCGGCGGGGTCGCCCGGCGCCAGGTGCAGCACCAGGAACACGATCAGCGACACCCCGAGCAGCACGGGCCCCAGATGCAGGAGCCGGCGCGCGAGAAAGGGACCCACGGAGTCGAGCGCGCTTCCGCTACCGGAGGCTGATCGTCTCCACCCGGAGATCGAAGCTCGGGTGCAGCTTGAAGCCCTGCACGCGCTTCGAGGTCGCCGCGATCTGGATCTCGTGGTCCACGAACACCCACGGGGCGTCCTCGACCAGGATGCGCTGGGCCTCGCGGTACAGCGCGGCGCGCTTGGTCTGGTCGGTGACCTGACGCGCCTCGCTGAGGAGGGCATCGAACTTCTCGTTCTTGTACATGGCGCGGTTCGGCCCGTTGGGCGTCCACTGGCTCGAGTGGAAGAGCGGGTACATCACCATGTCCGGGTCCTCGGAGCCGGCGGCCCACGAGAGCGCGAACAGATCCTGTTCCTTGGTGCGGAGCTTGGCGATGTACGCGCCCCACTCCATGGTCTGGAGCGTGACGTTCACCCCCACCGCGCGGAGGTTCGACTGCATGACGATCGCCATGGCCACCGGCGACTGCATGCCGGAGCCGGACTCCGGCACCCACATGGTGGTGGAGAAGCCGTTCGGGTAGCCGGCCTCGGCGAGAAGCTTCTTGGCCTTGGCGGGATCGTAGGGATAGGCGGGGAGATTGGGATCGGCGCCCCAGGTGCCGGGCAGCACCGGCCCGCGCGAGACGGCCCCGGTGCCCTTGAGCACATCCTTGACGATGGCGTCCTTGTTCACCGCGTAGTTCAGCGCCTGGCGCACGCGCTTGTCGTCCAGCGGCTTCTTGGTGTTGTTGATGCCGAGGTACCAGACATGCGCGCCCACCTGCTTGAGGAGGTTGGCCTTCGGGCTCGTCTCGAGCTGCGCCACGAAGTCCGCGGGCACGCCCACGATGAGGTCCAGGGTGCCGGTGAGGAGCTCGGTGAGGCGCGCCTGGTCCTCCACGATGGGCCGGAACACGACACGGTCGAACTTCACCGCGCCCTTCCAGTACTCGGGGAACTTCTCCAGCACCACCGACTGCCCGCGCGTCCATGAGCCGTAGCGGAAGGGGCCGGTGCCGACGGGCGCGAGGGCGAAGTCCACCCCGGCCTTGAGGGCGGCGGTGGGGCTCACCATGGAGGCGGCGGCGGCGGCCATCAC
>Ga0070696_100003543_pt1 | contig 10392 bp, 10 predicted proteins | sample KBSK1253metaG_FD_65474 | JGI IMG/M metagenome (GOLD analysis project Ga0070696, IMG submission 65474) | Corn, switchgrass and miscanthus rhizosphere microbial communities from Kellogg Biological Station, Michigan, USA - KBS K1-25-3 metaG | ecosystem: Host-associated > Plants > Roots >... | reverse complement strand
GTGCTATCGAAAGGACGCGTCGCCGCGAGCGGGAATCCGGCCGAGCTCGCGGCGCAGCCGGACGTCCGCGACGCATATTTCGGTTAGGTCATGAAATCTTCAGTCGAGCTGACGCAGGACCTTGTTCGCTTCAACACCATCAACCCGCCGGGCGCCGAGCGGGCCTGTGCCGAAACGCTTGCCGCTTTGCTAAAAGATGCAGGCCTCACAGTCGACGTCGTCCCATTCGGCGACGGCCGTGCGCAGATCGTTGCCCGTATCGGCGGTGTTTCGGGCAAACTGCCGATCGGATTTACCGGTCACCTCGATACCGTGCCGCTGGGCGCCCAGCCGTGGTCGGTCGATCCGCATGCCGGCGCGATTGTCGACGGAAAGCTCTACGGCCGCGGCTCGTCGGACATGAAAAGCGGTGTCGCGGCCTTTGTCGTTGCCTGCCTGCAATTGTCCGCCAAGCTTGCAAATACGCCCGGCGTTGTTCTGGTGATCACGGCCGGGGAGGAAACCGGCTGCACCGGCGCTGCGGCGCTCGCGCGGGAGTTCAAAGGCCTGCCGAAAGTCGGCGCGTTTGTCGTGGCGGAGCCAACCGGCAACCGGCCTCTGGTCGGCCACAAAGGCGCGCTGTGGCTCGAGGCGGTCACAAAAGGGTTAACCGCGCACGGCTCGATGCCGGAAAAAGGCGTGAATGCAGTCTACAAGGCCGCCCGCGCCGTCACAGCTTTGCAGGATTTCGATTTCAATGTCGCGCGCCACGATGTGCTTGGCGGGCCGACGCTGAACGTCGGCACGATCACCGGCGGTCTCAACATCAATTCCGTTCCGGACCGTTCCGCCATCGGCATCGATATCCGCACCATTCCGGGGCAGAATCACGCGGGAATCCGCGAGCACCTCGCGAGCTACCTCGGCGCCGAAGTCGAGCTTGGCACCAAGCTCGACGCGCAGAGCGTGTGGACCAACCCGAACGATGCCTGGATCGGTACAGTCGTACGCACCGCCCGCGAGATTACCGGAGTCGGGGGCGAGATCGGCGCCGCACCGTATTTTACGGACGCTTCGATCCTGACGCCGGCGATGGGCGGGCCGCCGACCGCGATCATCGGTCCCGGAGAGCTGGAGCTTGCGCACCAGACTGACGAGTATTGCTTCGTGTCACGGATCGAGCAGGCGACCGAAATCTATTCGGCGATCATCCGCGACTGGTGTGCGCTTTAGTGTTTTGCTGGCGGCAGACGTTTTTCGGCCTCGCGCGCGGCATCCTCCATCGTCATGAAAGTCGCGCCTTCTTTCGTCAGCCGGTCGACCATGTCTTCCAGCGCCAGCATGCGATAACCACGCCCGATCACGTAAGGGTGCATGGTGTAGGTCAGAACACCCCAGTCGACGGTCTTTTTCATATAAAGGAACTCGTCGAACCAGTTCTGCAAAACCGCGCGCGCCGGCTGCATGCCGGCGAGGATCGTGGTCTGGGTGCGCACGAACTCGAAATGCGGGTAGTCGTCCAGCGACCAGCTGATCGGCATTTCAATCAGCCTTGTTTGCTCGCCGAAATGATAGGGCTCCCCAAGTTTGACGACGTCGCCGCGCCGGGCGCGGTAAGGCACGTAATCGGATCCCATCAGGCTGGAATCGTAGCTGAAACCGTGCGCCAACAGCAGATCGATGGTGTGGTCGCTCAGGTCCCATGACGGCGAGCGGTAGCCTCGCGCCTTTTTTCCGGTCAGACGTGCGATCGCCTCGTTGGCGCGCACCAGGTCGGCTTCCTCTTCGTCGCGGCCTTGGGTCGCCGGCGGGATATGGGCCCAACTGTGGTGCGCAACCTCGTGCCCGGCCTTGACGACGGCCTCGCATTCGCGCGGCCAGCTTTCGATGGTGAATCCGGGAATGAACCAGGTCGCCTTGATGGCGCGCGAGGCGAGAAAGTCGATGATCCGGCGCGACGCGAGCGCGCCGAATTCGCCGCGCGAGAGCGGCGTCGGCGTCGTCATTCCGCGCGCGATGAAGCCGGACTGCGTATCAAAATCGAACGTCAGGCAGACGATATGGCGGGCCATGGCATTGTCACTGTGCAGCCTCGCCTACAATACTGGCGCCGGCGCGGCATGATAGGAAGGCGGGCAGGAGGGTCAAGGTTTGGCGGTCAAGAACATCGGGATCATCGTCAATGGTGCAACCGGGCGTATTGCTTCGACACAGCATCTGGCGAACGCGCTGTTGCCGATCCGCACAGAGGGCGGGCTGGCCATCGGCGACGACCGCATCGTGCCGCGCCTGCTTCTGTGTAGCCGCGACGAGAAACGTCTCGCCGCACTCGCGCAGGGCAATGGAATTGATCGCTGGACAACCGATCTCGATGCGGCCCTGTCGGATCCCGGGTATTCCGTATTCTTTGACGCCGCGGCGACGGGGCAGCGGGTGCCGACGCTGACGAAAGCGATCGCTGCCGGCAAATATATCTACAGCGAGAAACCGGTTGCGCTGTCCGTTTCGGAAGGCATGTCGCTTCTGACCGCGGCGCGCGCACGCAACCTCAAGCATGGCGCGGTCGAGGACAAGATCTTCCTGCCCGGGCTGCAGAAGCTCGCTCATCTGGCCGGACAGAAGTTTTTTGGCCGGGTCACCGGGTTTCGTCTCGATTTTGGCTGGTGGGTGTTCGATGGGTTCGAACGCAAGGGCCAGCGGCCCAGCTGGAACTACCAGCGAAGTGGTGCCGGCGGGCTCATCATGGATATGTACCCGCACTGGCGGTACGTCGTTGAAAGCATTCTGGGTCCGATCAGACGGATCGTGGCAGCCACTGCGACGGCCATCCCCCAGCGCGCGGACGAAAGCGGCACCCGTTACGACGTCGACGTCGATGATACGTCCGTGACATTGGTCGAGCTCGACAATGGGGCCATTGGGACGATCGTCTGCTCATGGGCAACCCGGGTACGTCGCGACGATGTTCTGACATTCCAGATCGACGGCACAGGCGGTTCGGCGATCGCCGGCGTGCACCGGTGCTGGACGCAAAGCGCGACCGACACGCCGGAGGTTCGCCACATCAATCCAATGGTTGATATCGGTTTCGACTATCACCGCGACTGGAAGGAGGTTTCCGAATCGGTCGATCCTACAAATCCCTATCGCATCGGATGGGAGCGATTTCTCAGGCACATCGTCGCCGGCGAGCCTCTGGCGAGCGATCTGTCGGCCGGCATCCGCGATCTGAGGCTGGTGCAGGCCTGTTATCGCAGCGCTGCCGAGGGCAGATGGATTACCCTGGATGAGGCTTGATACTTCGTGTCAGCGGTGCAGGCACGAGTAGATCCTGACGAGATCACGAACCGGGATGGGGACAGAGCGGACAGCCTTCGCGTTTTCCGTCGCGGTTTTGCAGGACAGCCAGAAATAATTTCCGGTGGGGTCAACAACGATCCGCTCAGGTTTGAAATCTGAGACGATGATCGACAGGTATTCGACCGTCGAGTACCAGCTAAGTCGATTGAGCTCAGGCAAAATCCGTTGCGATGAGACAAAGCGTGGGTCGCCGAGCACGGGATCGGAGGCGCCGCCCAATGCGAGCGCTCTTATTGCGGACTTGTATGAAGTCCAGTCCGTGACGAATTTTGCCGTCTGGACCACATGAATGGCTGTGACCAGGACGATGGCGCCGATGTAAACCCGGATCACTGTAGCGCTGCTCAGGAGCTCTGTTATTTTTGGCAGGCCCAAAAACCTAGGCGGCGCGCCGTCTGCTCGCATCGCATAGAAGACCGACAACGCACCGAAGACGGGTGTGAAGACGACCAACAGCGTACGGAGATAGTACCGGTTGCTGGCGTGGACCCACTGGTCGAATAACAGCCAGTAAATTAGCAGTGCGACTGCAGCGGCAGCTGTTGCCGCAAGCAGCGCAGTATCCGCATTCACGACACGGGTAAGAGCGAGAAAGAGCAAGCTGTAACCGGCAAGAACAGCGATCAGCAAAACAACAAGGCTGACCTGAAAGATTGCGAGGTCGAAAAATTTTAGACCCGCTCTGACAAGAACATCGGCGAAGTAATCGTCGGGAGGATAGGCCATCTTAACGATGACCCACAGTACCAGCGCGACCAACAGCGCGACTGCTCCGCGTACGAACAACAGGTCACGCGAACGGTGCAACCCGATCGTCGCGACAATGACAAATGCGAACACAATGCCGCCCGCGTGCGAGAGAACCAGGGCTGCCATTGCGATTGACAGGACCACGGCCCCAATGGCGCCTCGATACGCATAGTGAGCAAGCGCAAGCGTCGGCCAGAACAGCGCATGCGCCATCCACATTTCGGTTGGAAAGCCAAACACCAATGGGCATAGCAGGGCGGTCGACCCGCACGCGAAAACGAAAATGGCGTGATTGCGAGACCGGTCGGCGATGAAAGTCCAGCCGAGACCGATCAACGGCGCGACATTGAAAAGAAATCCGTAGACGACAATTCCGCCGTAAGGACGTCCCGCAAGCCTGACAAAGGTTTCAGCGGGCCAAAGAGTGAGGAAAAAAACCGTTATGCGGTTCGCAATATTGTGCCAATGGAATGCCCACACGTCCTGGACCGCGACCGCGTAGGAAAACATCGCGCCGTCGGCATAAAGCTGAAGCTCATAGGCGAGCGCAACGATGACAAAAGCAAGCGACCAGCAGAGGCCGGCGGCCACAGCCAGATTGCGCAGAAGGCGCTCCCCGCGGGCAGACGATCGCGATGCAGCCTGCATTGTATCTAGCCGCGCAAAAGCTGCTGGCGTTCCAGAAGCTGCGTAAATACGCCGCCTGCCGCGTCGGTGATTTTCTCCAGGAGCTGCTTGCCGAATTCCGCCGAGGCAGATTTTGCGTCGCCAATGACGCCGTTCGCAGCGATGGCCTTCTCGCTCGTGGTCCACGGCCACGTCACGGACTGATCGAGGATCGTTGCGCGCACTGCGTCAGCCCCGGGAGTAGTTTGCAGTTTTTTGATTTCGTCGGCGCGGACCAAATGCGGCGCAACCGCCAGCATCATGGACGTTTCGTTCTTTCCACCATGGATTTCCGGCGCTTTGGAGGCCGCATGAATGTCCGCCCAGGTGGTCGGATGCAGCACGCAGACATTGAGCCTGAAATCGCCGCGCAGATCCTGCGCCAATACCTCCAGTATCCCGCGGTTGCCGCCGTGCCCGTTAATGACCGCAAGATTGCGCGCCGGCAGGCTGCGCGCGATTTCGCGGCCCAGGTCGCGAATGAGCCGGGTCATGCCCTCGATAGACAAGGACAGCGTGCCCTGAGCCCATTCATGCTCGCGCGCGAGACTGACCGCCTGCGTCGGCAGTTGCCACAGATCATAGGTGTCGCCCCAGCGCGCGATGATGCGCCGTGTGAATTCCTCCGCCAGGACAACGTCTGTATTGAGCGGCAGGTGAGGGCCATGCTGCTCGATCGAGCCGATCGGCAGGCACAGGATCGAGCTTGCGCGCAGGCGCTTTGAAATGTCCGGGTAGGTCAACTCGCCGATCGACCGGCTCGGCACGTCTTGTGGCATGGCTGATGTCAGCTCGTTGAGCCGCAACGGGCGGCACCCGTGGAGACGATATCAGTGCCGTTCAATGATGCCAGCGGAAAGCCGCGCCGCCTTACGACGGCTCGGCGAGCGACGCCATAAGGTGATCGAGGCGGTGTCCCGCGCGCACCGCTTTTGCGGCCATGTAGCGCCGATTGTCGGCATTGATCGGGGTTTCAAGTGGCATCCTGCTAGCGATTTCGATGCCGGCCTTTGCCAGGCCGTCGACCTTGGCGGGATTGTTCGTCAGGAGGACAATCCTCGTGCAGTTGAGCATCTGCAGCATACGCGCGGCGATGCCGTAGTCGCGCTCGTCGTCGTCGAAACCAAGCGTCGTGTTGGCATCGACCGTGTCGAGACCGTCGTCCTGCAGCTGATAGGTCCGCATTTTGTTGGCGAGGCCTACGCCGCGGCCCTCCTGTGCAAGATAAAGCACGACGCCGCCGCCGAGATCTTCGAGCCGTCGCATGGCGAGCTGAAGCTGGTCGCCGCAGTCGCAGCGCCGCGAACCAAAGACGTCGCCGGTGAGGCACGCCGAGTGGAGCCGCACGGGTACGGCGTTGGAAAAATCAGGCTTGCCTACGATGATCGCGGTCGAATTGCCGCCGATCGCATCGCGGAAGACGACGAAGCGTGCCTGTGTACCAGAATCGAGAGGCACCGAGGCTTCGCTCGCCAGCGTCAGCGACCGGATCGCTTCGTCGGCGAATCGCTCGACGGCTTCGGCGTCGACCGTGATGACGTCTGCGTCGCGAGGCAGGGCTTCGAGGGGAATCTCCGCCGCCAGCACCGCGGGCAGGCCTTGTGAGAGCTTCACGAGCTGGATGGCGGCAGCGGCGGCGGCGCCAGCTGGTTTTGCCTCGGGGACACGATCGCAAGTCGCGTCACCGACCAGCGACTCGATCGTAGTCGCGTCGTCATCCGTTGTGAGGTGCAGCGTCATCGGCGTGCGGGCATCCAGTCCAAGCGCAAGCGCACGCCGCGCGGTAACGATGAGTTGCGGAGTACGTGGCGCGCAAAGCTTCATGAATTCAGTCAGGCGCGCGGTATCGAGCCCTTCAACCGGCAGCGCAAGCAGCGTTTCATTTTTCGCTGTGATGAGGACCGGACGTCGACCGTGAAATTCGGCGAGGCCGCGACTGACGCCAACGTGACCTTTACTGCCAAATAATACCGGGCTTACGCCACTGCGTACTGAATTCATTCCCGCGACTTTCTGTTTTTTTAGACGCCCGCCAATTAAAGAACACCGATTGCCGTGTATTCATTCCGGTCGCAAAGAGGCCGAATTTGTGCCAGCCTGCTGGCGCCCGTATCAGCTGTTAACGCACGGGGCGTGCTTTTAGCTGCCATGTCATTAAGAAATTTTCCCCATAACCCAAATAGCGGGGCCGGCAGCAACACATCCGACCCATGGTTGGAGTTTAGCAATATTTTTCGGTCTGGTGACCAGCCCCTTGCGCAGCCCTGGAGTGAAATTTTCGGCCCGCTCCGCCGGGGCGTCGTCGACGGATTGATGGTGGTCGGCCAGATAGGTCAGTCGCTCGATGGCCGTATTGCGACGGAATCAGGGCATTCGAAATACATCAACGGGCCGGCCGGACTGACCCACCTCCACCGGTTGCGGGCATTGGTCGACGCGGTTGTTATCGGCGTCGGTACTGCGATAGCCGACGATCCTCAGCTAACCGTGCGGCGGGTTGCCGGCCCGCAGCCGGCCCGGGTCGTCATCGACCCGAACGGTCGCCTCGGTAGCAAGGCGAGGATCTTTGACAAGGACGGTGCCCGTCGCATCCTGGTGACCGCTGAAGGAAAATCCGCAGCTCCGGCCCCCGGCGTCGAGCTTCTTCGGCTGCCCACTGCCGATGGGCACCTTGCTCCTAAAGACATCCTTGCGGCACTTGGTGATTGCGGGATGCGCCGGATACTGATCGAAGGTGGTGCCGACACTGTGTCACGCTTTCTTGCGGCGGGCTGTCTTGACCGCCTGCATGTGATCGTGGCGCCGATCATTCTGGGCGGAGGGCGGCCCGGTATTGCATTGCCGCCGGTCGAGCGCGCCGACCAGGCCATGCGGGTGCCGATGTGCACGCATCGAATTGACGATGAAATGCTGTTCGATTGCGATCTTGCGGCTCAACGCCTGCCGGTCGGTACTGCAAAAAGGTCAACATGACCGACGCGAAGGGACGACGTCCCCGCTACGACGCTGGCGCGCCGGCGCGTCAGCCATGATGCAGTTTCGGCGAGCGATAGCGCGCCCATTTCGCGCGCCGCACCCGCCCAGCCGGCAAATATTTCCAGCTGAATGTCGCGATCGTTCGGGCCTATCGTCCAATCTGATGGACGATGGGTGACGGCACAGCCAAGGCGCTCGAAGTTGGTGATGGCATATCCGGCAGCGTCAGGTCCGAGCGCCGGGCCAAATCCTTTGTCGGTGCTCTGGTGCTTGTTGACTGCCGCTACGATCGACGCGTCCGCAGGGTCGTTCGGGGAGATCGCAATACGGCCGTCATAGGTCAAGGCGGCGTAAAACGGGATCGACCGTGCCGCGACTTCGGTCGTCAGGCGATCGAGCCAGCCTTTCGAAACGAGATCGAGAAATGCCGAGGTGGTGACCAGGTCAATCGCACCATCAAGCGCGGCCTCTAGGTCGCGATTGAGATCGAGCGGAACCGCTGTGACTTTGACATTGTCGGCAAGTGCCATCGCGTTCGCGCGGCCAAGCAAACCCAGGTCATTGTCGGCAAGCCGCCAGATTTGTCGCGACGGAAGGTGTCCGGCCAGTGCGCGCACCGTTGCGCCGGTGCCACAGGCGAGATCGGCGATATGAACCGACGGCAGCGCGGCAACCGAGGCCGCTACCGCCGCAATCACCTCGCGGCTGCGCGCACGCAGGTCATAAGGCTCGCGCAGCGTAAGCCAGTCGGTAGAGAATCCGCTCACGTGAGCGCCTCCAACGTGCGCGCCACGATTTTCGCGGAATCCTGCCAGGTCGGGAGTTTGGCTGCGGCCGCCCGTGCGCCGGCGGCGAAGCGTTTCCGCTCGTCGGCATCAGCTATGAGCCGGCGCAGTGCCACGGCGAACGCGGGCACATTGTCGGGCTCAACCAGAATGCCGGCATTGGCCGGCACCGTATCGGGGATCGCTCCCGCTTTTGTGCCGATAACCGGTAGCCCGTGTGCAATCGCCTCACTATAGGCCATGCCATAGCCCTCGAACCGCGAGGCGAGGGCGAATATGTCAGCCTCAGCGTAAAGTTCGGCAATTCGTTGCGCAGATACCGCGCCAAGCACCGTTACACGCTCGCCAAGTCTGAGGCGGGCGATGTCGCTATCAAGCTGAGCGGCGGTTTTTGCATCGCGGCCTCGGTCGCCGGCGACGGTGAGGTGCCACGGCAGATCGGGCAGTGTTGCAAGCGCAGCAACAAGAACATCGAAGCCTTTGCGAGGCACCACGGCGCCGACAGAGAGGACATGTACGGCGCCATCGCGATTTCCGGATGCCGATGCCACGATGTCGTTTCCCGGCCTTGCGACGGTGATCTTGTCCTCCGGAACGGAATAGTCCGTGACCAGTCGCTGTGCCATCGCTTCGCTTGTCACGACCACATGTTTGGCGGCCGCCAGGGCTGCCTTTTCGCTAGCGCGCAGGATGTTGGCTTGCGCTTCGGTGAGCCCGGTCTCCAACGCAAGGGGGTGATGGACAAGGCCCACCAGCACGTGGTTCGCACGCAGGCGGCGCGCCGCTTCGGGCATGGCGCCGAGCGCAAGTCCGTCGACGATGATGGGGCAGTTTTCAGGCACCATCAGCAGACGTGCTTCGGCAGTGGCACGGGTCTCTTTGGCGGGCCAGGGGAAATTCTCGCCGAGATTGACGCGCTCGATGGTCCAGCCGAGGGCTTCGAGCTCGGCGATCATTCGCCGGTCATAGGCGTAGCCGCCGGTTGGCGTAGAAAGTTCACCTGGCACTGCGAAGGCAAGCCGCTTTACCACAAGTTCGCCTCGTAGGACGCGCGCGCGACATGAGACTCGCCGAGCGTAACGCGGATCGCCTTCAGTTCGCGGCCGGGACGGCCAAGCTGGTCCGCGCGTGCTGCCTTCGCAAGCTGATCGCAGATGTGTTTGGTCAGAAATTCGGTTGTGGTGTTGACCCCTTTGAACTCGCTCAGCTCATCGAGATTGCGATAGTGCAATGGGGCGAGGGCGGCCTTCAGCGCCTCGTGGGCGCGGCCGATATCGATGACGACACCGTTCGAATCAAGAGTGTCGGAAAAGAAGGCTGCATCGACAACGAAGGTTGCCCCATGGAGGGCCTGTGCCGGTCCGAACATGGCCCCACGGAAAGAGTGGGCAATCATGATGTGATCGCGGACTTCGACGGAAAACAAAGGAGCCCCCTAGTCGTAGGAAATGAGTTGAGCGACGACATTGCTCTTCGGATCAAGCAATGTGGGCAACCGCGACGGCAAATCGCGAAACCGCACTGCCGGAGCAAGCAGCGCGTCGAGGCGCGCATCGGCAAGCAGATTGAGCGCGGCGCGGAGCCGCTGGCCATGTGTCCAGCGTGGCCGATGTGACGGCGAAATCTTGCCGACCTGACTTGATATGAGGCGCAGACGGCGGCTGTGGAAGCTACCGCCCAGCGTTGCGGCGACCGGCTGCTCGCCGTACCAGCTCAATTCAACGACCGTCGCTTCCTCTCCTGCGAGTGCGATGGCCACATCGAGACCGCCGGCGGTGCCGCTCGCATGAAAGACGACGTCGCAATCGCCCTTTGCGGACTCAGGCGTGGCAAAAGTGATGTTGAGTCGCTGCGCCAATTGGGCGCGGGCGGTGTT
>Ga0070696_100003541_pt1 | contig 10393 bp, 10 predicted proteins | sample KBSK1253metaG_FD_65474 | JGI IMG/M metagenome (GOLD analysis project Ga0070696, IMG submission 65474) | Corn, switchgrass and miscanthus rhizosphere microbial communities from Kellogg Biological Station, Michigan, USA - KBS K1-25-3 metaG | ecosystem: Host-associated > Plants > Roots >... | reverse complement strand
CGCTCGTGAGCGGGGGCGTGAGCAATCTGTCGTTCGCCTTCCGCGGCAGTGCCCACGTGCGCGAGGCGATGCATTCGGCGTTCCTGTTCCACGCGATCGCGGCGGGCATGGACATGGGCATCGTCAACTCGGCCCAGCTCGCCGTCTACGAGGACCTGCCGGCCGAGGTACTCGTCCTGGTGGAGGACGTGCTGTTCAACCGGCGCGCCGACGCGACGGAGCGACTGACCGCGCTCGCCGAACAGCACCGCGAGAGCACGGTCGCGACGCGGGCCGATGCGGCGTGGCGGTTGTTGCCGGTGACCGAGCGCCTGCGGCACGCCCTCGTGGAGGGCATTCTCGACCACGTCGAGGCGGACGTCGAGGAGGCGCGCCGTAAGGCCGCTAAGCCGATCGACGTCATCGAGGGCCCGCTGATGGACGGGATGAACGTCGTAGGGGATTTGTTTGGCGCGGGGAAAATGTTTCTTCCCCAGGTGGTGAAAAGCGCGCGCGTCATGAAAAAGGCGGTCGCCTACCTCGTGCCGTTCCTCGAGGCCGAGCAACGCGCGGCGGGTGGCGTGCGCCGCGCCGGCAAGATCGTGCTGGCAACCGTGAAGGGTGACGTGCACGATATCGGCAAGAACATCGTGGGCGTGGTGTTGCGCTGTAACAACTACGAAGTGATCGACCTCGGCGTGATGGTGCCGGCGCAGACGATCCTCGACACGGCGCGCAGCGAAGGCGCGGATGTGATCGGCCTGTCCGGCCTGATTACGCCGTCGCTCGACGAGATGGTCCGGTTTGGCCGGGAAATGACCCGCCAGGGCTTCACCTTGCCCCTTCTCATCGGGGGCGCGACCACGTCTCGCGCGCACACGGCGGTCAAGATCGCACCGGGGTACACCGGTCCGACGATTCACGTGCTCGACGCGTCGCGCGGCGTCGGCGTCGTCAGCCAGCTGCTGTCCGCCGAGCGCCGCGACGCCTACCTCGGCGAGATCGGGGCGGAGTACGAGCGCCTACGTACCGAGTACGGCACACGGGACGCGGAGCGCGTCTCGCTTGCGCTCGCCGAGGCGCGACGGCGGCGTCTGCAGCTCGACTGGTCGGCGTACGAACCCGCCCGCCCCTGCAGTCCCGGCATCACCGCGCTTGACGACTACCCGCTGGGGGAGCTCGTCCCGTACATCGACTGGACGCCGTTCTTCCAGGCGTGGGAGCTGAAGGGCAGCTACCCGGCCATTTTTCAGGATGGTGCGGTGGGAGAGGCAGCCAAGAAGGTATTCGCCGATGCGCAGGTGTTGCTGCAGCGGTTCGTGGCCGAGCGGCTGGTGCGGGCGCGGGCCGTGTTCGGCCTCTTCCCCGCGAATACGATCGGGGACGACGACATCGAGGTCTACGCCGGCGAGGATCGCTCCAAGGTACGGACGGTGCTGTACGGGCTGCGGCAACAGTTCGAGAAGGGGCCCGGTCGCCCGAATCTTTGCCTAGCCGACTACGTCGCGCCCAAGGACAGCGGCAAGCGCGACTGGGTCGGCGCCTTTGCGGTGACAGCCGGTATCGGCCTGGACGCGGTGTGCGCCGCGTTCGAACGGAATCACGACGACTACTCGAGCATCCTGGCGAAGGCACTGGCCGATCGGTTGACCGAGGCCCTCGCCGAGCGGCTCCACGAGCGGGTGCGCACGGAGTTCTGGGGGTACGCGCCCGACGAGCGGCAGGATGTCGCCGCGCTCGTCGCCGAGCGGTTCCGCGGGATCCGTCCCGCGCCCGGGTACCCGTCGTGCCCGGACCACACGGAGAAGCGGACGTTGTTCGACTTACTGGATGTGCCGAGCAACGCGGGGATCACGCTGACGGAATCGTGCGCGATGCTGCCGGCGGCGTCGGTGAGCGGCTGGTACTTCGCGCATCCGGAAGCGCATTACTTCGGTCTGGGCCGGATCGGCCGGGACCAGGTGCTGGATTACGCCGCCCGGAAGGGCATGGCGCCTGAGGAAGTCGAGCGCTGGCTCGCCGCGAACTTGGCGTACACGCCGTGAGGGCTTAGGTTGGCAGCTATGGATCAGGATCTCCGCATCACCGCGGAGCCGGTGGACAACCACCGCTGCAAGTTTGTCGTGAGCCAGCCGCTGCACGCGGCGGGCGTGCGTCGTTTCGCGTCGGCCGCGGAGGCAAAGGGATCACCCCTCGCCGAAGCGATCTTTGCGATTCCCGCGGGGGGCGTCACCGAGGTCATCGTCTCGGGTAACATCGTCACCGTGGTGAAGGACAATCCCGCGCCGTGGCAGGCGGTGGGCAAGGCTGTCGGAGCGGCGATCCGCGCCGCCGCGGCATCCGGAGCTCCTGCTGTTGCGGCGAAGGCGGCCCCCGCGGCAGGCACCGTCGACGACGACGCCCTCTACGAGCGGGTGGCACGCCTGTTCGACGAGGAGGTCAACCCGATGGTGGCGCGGCACGGGGGCCGCGTCGAGCTGATCGACGTGCAGGACGCCGTCGTCATGCTGCGGATGGGCGGGGGCTGTCAGGGCTGCGGCATGGCCGACGTGACGTTGCGCCAAGGGATCGAAGGCATGCTCGCCCAGCACATTCCCGAAGTCCGCGGCATCGTGGACATCACGGACCACACGTCGGGCGCGAACCCCTACTTCCAGGCATCCAAGAAGTAGGGCACGGCATTGCCGCGCCTCCTGCTGTTGCTGCCGTCCACGACGTATCGGACGACGGCGTTCGTGGAGGCGGCCCGCCGTATCGGCGCGGACCTGAGCGTGGCCTCGGAGCGCCCCAGCACCCTCGAAGCCACGAACCCCGCCGGTCTCCTCACGCTCGACTTCCAGCATCCCGACCGCGCCGCCGCCGAGGCGCACGCCTTCGCGCGCCAGCATCCCATCGACGCCGTGGTGGGCGTGGACGACGACAGCGCCGTCGTGGCGGCGGCGGTGGCCGAACGGCTGGGACTCAAAGGCAATCCGCCGCCGGCGGCCGTCGCGGCGCGCGACAAGCACCGCCAGCGCCAGCTGCTCGCGGCGGCGCAGGTGCCCGTGCCAGGGTTCGCGCTGCACCGCCTGGACGAGGACCCGCGCGAGCTCGCCCAGCAGGTTGTCTATCCCTGCGTCTTGAAGCCGCTGCGCCTGAGCGCATCGCGTGGCGTGATCCGGGCCGACAATCCCACCGCTTTCATCGCAGCCCACGCCCGGCTGTCGAGCATCATCGCCGGATGCGACACGGAGTTCCTCGTCGAAGAATTCGTTCCCGGGTACGAGGTCGCCCTCGAGGGATTGCTGGTAAACCGGCGGCTGCACGTGCTGGCCTTGTTCGACAAGCCCGATCCGCTCGACGGCCCGTTTTTCGAAGAGACGATCTACGTGACGCCGTCGCAGGTGCCGGCCGGCTTGCAGACGTCGATTGCCCAGTGCGCCGAGCGCGCGGCGCGCTCACTCGGTCTCGTGGAAGGACCGGTGCACGCCGAGCTGCGCTACAACGAGCGCGGTCCCTGGCTCATTGAGCTGGCGGCGCGGCCGATTGGGGGGCGCTGCTCCGCGGTATTGCGGTTCGGGGATGGTGTGTCCCTCGAGGAGTTGATACTCCGGCATGCCTTGGGGATGCCGATCCCATCGCTCGCACGTGAGGCGCTCGCTGCGGGCGTGATGATGATCCCGATCCCCGGCGCCGGCGTGCTGCAGGAAGTCCGGGGCGTGGCGGAAGCGAAGTCCGTGCCGCTCGTCGAGGACGTGCAGATCACGGCGCATCCCGGCGAGCGACTCGTCCCGTTCCCCGAGGGATCGCGGTATCCCGGGTTCATCTTCGCGCATGGACCGACGCCTGGTGCCGTCGAGGCGGCGCTGCGCGAATCGCATCGCCGCCTGTCCTTCGTGCTGACCCCATGAAACGCAAGCTTATCGCCGTCGCCCTCCTTGGCGTGTGCGTCGTGTTGTCCGTAATCGAGGCGAAGAGCCAGCGTGCGGGCACCGACTTTCATGCGCGCTGGCTTGCGGGGCGGTGGTTCTGGGAGGGCCAGCCGCTCTACACGTACCTCCCCGGCGTGCGCGAACCCACGTATCCGCCATTCGCCGCGATGGTGTTCCAGGTGTTCGCGCTGTTTCCGCTGAAGGTTGCGGCCGGTCTCTTCTACTTCTGTAACCTGCTGCTGATTCCGGTCGCTGTACGCCTGACGACAGACGTATTCGACGCGCTCTGGCCTGATCGCCCGCGCGACTGGTGGCGACTGGCGTTGGCCATCCTGTTCTCGGCGCAGTTCTTCCTCAACAACCTGAACCTCGTCCAGGTCAACCTCGCGCTGCTCGTCCTCTGTCTGCTCGGCATCCGGTGGTACCTCGCGGGCCACGACGTGCGGGGCGCCGCGGCGCTGGTCGCCGCGACGGCGATCAAACTCGTGCCCGTGTTCCTTGTGGCGTGGCTGGTGGTGCGGGGACGGCGTCGCGCCGCGCTCGCGGTGGTCCCGCTCGGCCTCGCCTGCGTGGCACTGCCGATGCTGCAGCGCGGCCCTGCGACCGGCGCGCGCGACCTCGCCGATTACTATCACACGCTGCTGGAGGGATTCGGCAAGGGCCGCGTCGAGCAGCGCTACACGAACCAGAACCTCGCCGCATCGGTCTATCGGTTCACGCGTCTCCCCACCGAGCCCACCGAACGCGACTACCGCGTGGTTGCTGCTTCTGAGGATACGGCGCGCCTCGTCTACCGGGTCGTGGCGGCCCTCGTCGTCGCCGCATTCCTGGGTACGCTGGTCTGGTTGCGCACTCGCGGCGCGCCGCTCACGGTCTTCGAGCTGAGCGCAGCATTCCTCGTAGGACATCTGCTGTCGGCGATGACGTGGAAGGCGCACCTCGTCACCCTGCTGTTCGTCTACTACGCGTTCCTCTCGTTGCGTCCGCGCGGGTTCACCTGGGTGATTCTCGCCTTGATGGCGATCGTCGGCCTGACGGGTCGTGATCTCGTGGGCGACTGGCTGCACCACGCGATCGGCGGCTACAGCGTGATCGTTTGGATGATGCTGCTCATGCTCGGCGCATCGCTCTGGCACTCACGGAAACCGGCCTCCGCCTGATGCCCAAGCTCCGGCCGTGGCAGGTAGCGGTCTACGGCGGGACGCTCCTCTATCTGGCCTTCGAGATCGCGCGGAGCCTGTGGCGCGCGGACGTGGTGGTCTTCAGCGGTTACCTGGAGCTCGGCGAGTCCATCCTCGCGGGCCGCGACCCGTATCACATCCACTTGAATACGTGGCCGCCGTTCTTCGGCCTTGTCGCCGCCGCCCTCGCGCTCGTCACCCGACTGATCGGCATCCACGCGGCGCTGCTCGTCTGGCAGCTCGGGAGTGTGCTCGCGATCTGGGCGTGCTGCCGGCTGCTGGCGCGCTGCTTCGAGGACGGCGGGGACCGCCTGACGTTCTGGCCGACGACGCCGGACCGCCTCTGCTTCGTTTCCTCGGCCGTGCTCGTGCCGGTGCTCCTCTCCGCCCGTATCCTGCAGGAGCACCTACAGCACACCCAGGTGAACCTGTTTCTGCTGCTCCTCGCCCTGGTCGCGTTCGACCGATTCCGCGCCGGCCGTCCACAGTGGGGCGGGCTGGCGCTCGCGGTCGCGGCAAGCGTCAAGGCGGCGCCGGTGCTCCTCGTCGGCTACCTCGTGTACCGGCGGCGCTGGCGTGACACGGCATGGACGGCGGCGTGGCTCGTGATACTCAATGCAGCCGTCCCGGCCCTCGTCTTCGGCCCCCGTGAGGCGCTCGAGCAGTGGAACGGCTGGCGCGCCGTAGCGGCGCGCGAGATCGCGGACCCCGCCTCCGCTCACCGGTTCAACCAGTCCCTCCTTGCCGCGGTGAGTCGTCTCACCCCCGACCCGGAGACCGGTCGCCTCGCATTCTACGGGGCGGCCGGGCTGCTGGCGCTGGGGCTCGCGTTGGCGTTCCGCGGCGGGTCGAGCGACCTGCGCTCGCGCCGCGCGGCAGCGGAGTGGGCGATCGCGCTCGTGGCGATCACACTGGTCACCCCGCTCGCCTGGAAGGCGCACTATGTCACACTGCTGGCGGGCTATTGGTGCGTGTGGTGGGGACTACGACAGCTGCCGGCGGGCACACCCGGCCGGCGCTGGTGGTTCGGACTCTTGTGGGCGTCGGTGCTGCTCGTCTCGCTGAGCGCGCCCGCCATCGTCGGCCGACAGACGGCCGCGGCCCTCGAATCGCTGAGCACGATCACGCTCGGCGCGCTGCTCGTGGTGGTGGTCGGCGCCTCGCTGCTCAGACGGCTTCCGCTACTACCTCCAGCCAGTTCCGTGACACGCTAGGCACCTTGAGCTCGTCGAGGGTGCGATCGAGGCCCTTGATCAGCGCCTGCGACCCCTCCTCGAGTGGGACGCCGGGCAACGCGCCCTCGATGAACAACGAGAACTTGCCGATGTCGGCGAGACTCTCCGGCGTCATCTCGACCTTGACCAGCTCGACCGTGGTCGGACGGAGGCCGGCGGCCTCACACGCCGCGGCGTAGTCGTTGGCCGAGAACCACTTCATCGCCGCGGCGTGACCGTCGTGCCGCACGGCGATGCCCTTCTCCCGTAGCACCTGCACCGCGCGCACAACCCAGCGCCGCCAGAACCCGCTCGTTCCCTCGACGTAGGCTCCCGCGAAGAAGGTCGAATTGAAGCCGAGCAGACCGCGTGGCTTCAGCGTCTTCCGAATCTCGCCCAACACTTGGTGCTTGTCCTGAACCAGGTGGATGGCGTTCAGGAACACCACGGCGTCGGCAGGGGGGACCAGGCGCGACAGCAGCTCCGCGCTGCCCTCCATGAACTCCGCGAGTTTTGACGAAATCGCGGCGCGGGCCTTGGCGATGGCCGACGGCGACGGATCGACCCCGATGACGCGCGGCGGCGGCACCGTCCCGGAGACGTGCTCGAGGATCAGCTTGGTGACGGCTCCCGGCCCGCACCCCAGGTCGACGATCACCTGACGCCCCGGGCAGATCACCTTATCGATGATCCAGTTGTTCACCTGCGTGAAGAAGGGATGCCGTGTGAACGGCGTGAACGAAAACTTCTCGTCGTCGGCGAACGACGCGCCGGTCACAGTTTGTGGATCCCGAGCGCACCGAGGTGCACGTCGAGGTTGTGGTTCACGCGATAACCGACCACGCCGCGCGTGTCGAGGCCGGTAGCGTCGGCGGCATATACTTCCTTGCCGTTGACCATGAACCTGGCGCGCCCGGCTCGCACCTCGACGCTGAGCTCATTCGTCGCCTTGCCGGTGCTGTCGGATTTGACCACGGCATCGCTCGCCGTCCATTCCACCACGGCGGTGGGGCGGGCCGTATAGCCTCCGCGGCGCCGGATGCTGTACATGCCGTCCACCGCACGCACCAGGAAATACGTATAACTCTGGCCCGAGTCGGCGAGGCTCTTACCGCCCAGGATGATCCCGTAGCTTTCGGGATGGGCGGGGTTCTGCATTTGGGTAATCTTGGCGACGATGTGGTAGTTGCCCGAGATCGTGTCGGCGTCGCGCCAGTAGATGGCGGCCGGGCCCACGGTCACGTGCAAGCCGTCGCCCATCGCCCCGAACTTGACGTTGGCGAGCGGTGCCGGCTGCCCCGTCTGCCGGGCCAGCTCCGTGCGCACGTGCCACCCAGGAGGGAAACTGCCACCCCCCGCAACCGTGCGGTCGGGGTCGGCCTGGGCGGCGATCGTCGTGGCGGAGAGCACGAAGGCAGCGGGCAAGAGTACAAAGCGTGTTGAAACCATGGCGGAACCTCGAAAAGTGTGAGCTCCCGGGTGGTCGCCCACCCGGAGCGACACTAGAATCAGAATCTAAGTGACCCAGCCAAAACGTCTTAGTCAAGAGGACGAGCGCACCCTCGTTCGGCGCCTCAAAGCGCGCGAAGAGGGCGCCTTGGCCGAGCTGTATGACGCCCTCGGGCCCTGGGTGTTCGGCCTCGCCTCTCGCATCCTCCGGGACGACGCCGAGGCGGAGGAGGTGCTGGGGGACGTGTTCGTGCAGGTGTGGGCGCGCATCCACCAGCACGAGCCGAGCCGTGGTCCACTCGTGCCGTGGGTCCTGTCGATCGCGCGCAACCGCTCGCTCGACGCGCTGCGGCGCCGCCGCCGCTGGTGGCGCAAGGCCGATCGCTGGGGGGCGGCGCAGCGGCTCGAGGACGACGGGGCGGTACCGGTCCCCGACCCGGCAGAGGCCGCCGTGCCTGGTTGGCCGGTGCACCAGGAGGTGCACGCCGCGCTGGCGGCGTTACCAGCGGACCAGCGACGCGTCGTGCTGCTCGCGTACTTCGAGGGCCTGACGCACTCCGAGATCGCCCGGCGCACCGGGCAGCCGCTCGGCACGGTGAAGACACGGCTGCGCATCGCGCACGGCAAACTGGCAGAGGCGTTGAAACACGTGAAGGACTGGCTGCGATGACTGACTGGCTCGGCATGATCCCGAATCCCCGCGAACCGCGCCCCGAACTCCGGGCGCGGGTGCTGGCGCGCGCCACGCGACCCGAGTCGCGCGCCCGCCGGTGGGGATGGCTCGCCGCGGCGGCCGTCGTGGCAATCGCGCTGGGGGGCGGGGCGGGGTACTGGACGCGGGCCACCATCGTGGCCCTGTCGGCGCAGCGCGATCGGCTTGCGGCGGAGCTCGCCGCGGTGCGCGACACGCTCGGCTTCGTGCGCGGCCCCGCGACGCGCGTCGCGTGGGTCCCCGTGACGACGAACGGCCGTCTCGGCGGGGTGACCATCTTTGCGGACTCCGCGGCGCGGCGCTGGCTGGTGCGCTGCGAGGGGATGGCCCCGAACGAGCCGAATGAGACCTACCAGATCTGGTTCGTGACGGAGGGGGGCCTGAGGCGGGCGGCGGTGATGACGATGGACGAAGAACAGGCCACGGTGATGGCGATGGCGTTCGACGTGCCCGATGATGTCGGTCCCGTGACGGGTGCGGCGATGAGCATCGAGCCGCGCGTCGCCGCAGACTCAGCAGCGCCGCGGGGCCCTATGGTGTTTCACTTGCGGCTGTGACGAGCCTTGGGAGTCTTGGCCTTTCCTTCTGCGATGTCATGCACCGTCTCGAGCTCCAAGACTTTCAGCTTGCGTTTCCCCATCGGCAGCACGATCTCGACCTGCTCCTTGACCTTTTTCCCGATCAGCGCTTTGCCGAGGGGTGAGGCCATCGACACAGGCATCTCTGCCGCGCCGTCTTCAGCGCCTTCGATGAACTCCCCCAACGTCAGCGCGTAGACCTCCTTCAGCTTGCTGTCGACGTCTTCCACCGTGACCCGGGAGCCGAAGCCCACGCGGTCGCGCGGGATCTCCGCTTCGGTTACGCTGGACAACTTGCCGAGGCGCATCCGCAAATGAGTGAGGCGCGAGGCAACGAACTGTTGGCGCTCGAGGGCGGCCTTGTACTCGGAGTTCTCACGCAGGTCGCCATGCTGGCGCGCCTTATCGATCTCCTTCGGTAGAACGAAGTTGATCTCGTGGTTCAGGCGCTCGACCTCGGCCTGGAGCTTGTCCTTCAACGCTTCGATCATGAGAGGCAAAGATAGGCGGTTAGGCGGTTGGTCGGTTAGTGCCTGAACGGCTAGTTTTTATCCCATGCCCCCAATTCGTACCTATCACGAGCTGACCGACGCCGATCGCTCCGGCTTGCCCGAACAGATCGGGGCGCAGCGGAAGCGAGTCGCCGAGCGGCTCGCTGGGGTGGGGCGGGTGATCGCAGTGATGAGCGGGAAGGGGGGCGTCGGGAAGAGCTACGTGACCGCGCATCTCGCGCGCGCCCTGGCGCGGTCGGGGCGGGCCGCCGGCGTGCTCGACGCGGACCTGAATGGACCCACGATCCCCAGACTGCTGGGCATCGAGCACGCCCCACGCCCCACGTCCCAGAGCGGCATCGAACCCGCCACCGGCCAGGATGGTGTTCGCTGTATTTCGATGGCGATGCTGCTCGAAGACGGCGCTCCACTCGCCTTCAAAGGACCGAGCGCCGAGAGCTTTGTGTGGCGCGGCGCGATGGAAGCCTCGGCCCTGCGCGAGCTGCTCGGCGACGTGGCGTGGGGCTCCCTCGACACACTGCTGCTCGATCTCCCCCCCGGGATGCAGCGCTATGTCGAGCTGTGCGACATCCTCGGCGCTCCGCCGCCCGTCTTGACCGTGACGATCCCAACCCCCGAATCACGCGACGCCGTTCGGCGCGCGATGCGCGCCGCGCTCGAGCGAGGCTCCCAGCTCCTCGGCATCGTCGAGAACATGGTGGGGGACGAGTTCCCGGGCAGCGCGGGCGACGACTTGTCAGGCGAGTTCGGCGTTCCCATCCTCGCTCGTCTGCCCTGGCGCCCGACTCCCGACGCCTGGGCGGGGTTGGCGGGGCGGCTGTGAAATTCCTCTGCGTCGATTGCGACAAACAGATGGC
>Ga0070696_100003539_pt1 | contig 10396 bp, 11 predicted proteins | sample KBSK1253metaG_FD_65474 | JGI IMG/M metagenome (GOLD analysis project Ga0070696, IMG submission 65474) | Corn, switchgrass and miscanthus rhizosphere microbial communities from Kellogg Biological Station, Michigan, USA - KBS K1-25-3 metaG | ecosystem: Host-associated > Plants > Roots >... | reverse complement strand
CCTCGACATCGTCGAGAACCGTGACCTGTTCGGCATGTTTTCCAAGCCGCTGCCGCCAGTCCGGGCCGAAAGCGCCGATCAGCAAAGCCGAGGCGAACCCGCGCGGGACCAGCGCGATGCGCTCGAGGCAGTCGGCAAAGGCGCGTTCGTAGAGGAACGGTTCCATGCCGCGACGCCGCGCGCGGTCGCGGCGCATCGCCCGCAGCTTCATGTCGAACAAGTCGGCAGCCACGGCGCGCTTGTGCGCTGGCCCGCGCTGGGCGACAAGCCAGCCATGATTGCGGCAACCGCCCGCACGGTCGTTTGCTGGGCGCTCGACTTCGCGCTCCCGCCGCGCTGTGCCGGTTGCGGCGTCATCGTCGCGAACGTCCACTCCTTCTGCCCTGACTGCTGGAAGCAGGTCGAGTTCCTGATGGGCGGATGCGAGACGTGCGGGATTCCACTCCAAGCGACGGACTCGAGCCGATGCGCGGCCTGCCTCGCCCGACCGCCGCGCATCGCCCGCACGCGCTCGGCGGTCGCCTATGATGATCTGTCGCGCAATCTCGCGATCCGCCTCAAGTACGGCCGCAAGGTCGCGGTGGCGAAGACGATGGCGCGCTACATGGCCCCGCTCGTCGACGGTGAGGGCGAGGGCCGGCTGCTCGTTCCCGTACCGCTTCACCGCACGCGGCTGTGGGCGCGCGGGTTCAACCAGTCGGCGCTGGTTGCCAGCGAGCTGTCGCGCCGGCTTGCGATTCCGGCCGATCCACTGGTGCTTCGGCGTATCCGGCGCACTCCGCCGCTGAAGGGCATGAGCGCGCAGCAGCGGCGCAAGACGGTGGCCGGCGCATTCCGGGTCCGCGACCAGGCGGCGGTCAGGGGCAAGACCGTGATCCTGGTCGACGACGTGCTCACCACCGGCAGCACCGCCGAAGCCTGCGCGCGAGCCCTGAAACGCGCCGGCGCAGAGAGAGTCGAGCTCGTCAGCTGGGCCCGCGTGGTGAAACCTTCGCAGTTGATGCGTTGATGACCCGCCCTAAGTAGGACGTGAAGGAGCATGCGTGCCGGTCGTCGAAATCTACACCAAGACCTTTTGCCCCTACTGTTGGCGGGCGAAGCACCTGCTCGAAGCCCGCGGGATCGACTATCGCGAGATCTCGGTCGATTTCGGGGGCGAGCCGCGCGAAGAGATGATCCGGCGATCGAACGGGCGGACGACGGTCCCGCAGATATTCATTGGCGGGCATTCCATCGGCGGTTGCACGGAGCTCGTTGCGCTCGAAAGCGAAGGCGGGCTGGACGAATTGCTGGCGGCCTGAGCCCATGACCCGCATTGCCCTTTTCCAGTCGAACAGCGGGATCGACCCGCAGCGCAACGCCGATGCACTCGTCGCGGCAATCGAGCAGGCTGCGGCCGGCGGCGCCGAGATGCTGTTCACGCCCGAGATGTCGGGATTGCTCGACCGCGACTCCCAGCGTGCCGCCGCCAACCTGCGTATGGACGAGGACGACATCGTCCTCGCCGCATGCCGAGCGGCCGCCAAACGGCATGAGATCTGGCTCCACCTTGGCTCGCTTGCCGTTCTGGTCGAGGGCGGCAAGATCGCCAACCGCGGCTTCGTCATTGACCGCGGGGGGCTGATCCGGGCCCGTTACGACAAGATCCACTTATTCGATGTCGACCTGCCGACTGGCGAGAGCTGGCGCGAATCCGCGGTCTATCGCGCGGGCGACAAGTCTGTGGTCGTCAACGGCACGCCGGTCGGCAAGCTCGGGCTGACGATTTGCTACGACCTGCGCTTCCCCTTGCTCTTTGCCCGCATCGCCGAAGCCGACGCCGACGTGATCAGCGTTCCCGCAGCCTTCACCGTGCCGACCGGAAAGGCGCACTGGCATACCTTGTTGCGCGCGCGTGCGATCGAAGCCGGGCTGTTCGTCGTCGCCGCGGCACAGACCGGCCATCACGAGGATGGGCGCAACACCTTCGGTCATTCGTTGGTCGTCGATCCGTGGGGTGACGTGCTGCTGGACATGGGCGAGGAGCGCGGCGTAGCCTTCACCGATATCGAGTTGCCGCGCATTTCCGAGGTGCGCTCGCGGATACCGGCGCTTAACCACCGCCGCCCTATCCCGGACGTGGTGAGCCAATGATCGTATTCGACATTCAGTGCCTCGACGGTGGGGAAGTGTTCGAAGCGTGGTTCCGTTCGAACGCCGATTTCGATGAGCAGGCCGCGGCCGGGCTGGTCCAGTGCCCTTATTGCGACTCCGTGCACGTGGCGAAGGCGCCGATGGCGCCGCGCGTCCCACGGAAGGGTGCCGATCCGCTAGCGCAGCTCGCGGCGGTTCAGGCCGAGATGCTCAAGGATTCGCGCTGGGTCGGCGACCGGTTCGCCGAGACCGCGCGGGCGATCCACGCGGGAGAGCGCGAGCCGGAGCAGGTCCATGGGAATGCCACGCTCGCCGAGGCGAAGTCGCTGGTCGACGACGGCGTGCCGGTGGCTCCGCTGCCGCTGCCAGTGGTGCCGCCGACCCAAGTGAATTGATTGAACGGCAGCGAGACCGTATCTCGGCCTCGGACGACCCCGTAGCTCAGCAGGATAGAGCGACAGATTCCTAATCTGTAGGCCACAGGTTCGAATCCTGTCGGGGTCACCATGGACTTGGGCTGGAAGGGCCGATGGCAGAACAACCGCACACCACCGTTTCGCAAGGGAATATCGGGCACAGGCTGTTTGTGGAGCATCCGCGTTCGCTTGGGATGAGTTGGGCCGAGCATGGGGTCGGCGCAGTCAAGATCGGCGCTGAACTGATTGGGGCGGGGTGCGCGGCGATCATCCACGCGGTGGTCCCTGGCTGCTTCACCGAGACCGCGGGGCGGACCGTGACGCGTATCTACGACCATATCCAAAGCCGCAAGGCCGGCGCCGCGAACCCCAACGACTGGCCCGACTATGAAATCTGACGGGCGCTTGCCTGTTGCGATCGTCGGAGGCGGCTTTTCGGGAACGATGGTGGCAGCACAGCTCGCCCGCAAAGGCTTGGGCGCGGTGCTCATCGACGGCAGCGGCCGCGCCGGACACGGCGTCGCTTATTCCACGCGCGAGCCCGCACATGTGCTCAACGTCCGCGCCGAGATGATGAGCGCCTGGCCCGACGATCCCGAGAATTTCGTGCGGCTGGTAGAGCAGGAAGGCGGGGACCGCCGCGATTTCGTTCAGCGGCAACAGTTCGGGCGCTATCTCAAGGCCGTCCTGAAAGAAGGCGTCGACACAGGACACTTGCGCGTTGTCGAGCAGCATGCCGTTGCCGCCGAGCCGAAGGGGTCGGGGTGGTCGGTTCGGCTGGCCGACGGCAGGGCCGTGGAAGCGGACGCGCTCGTCCTGGCGATCGGCAACCAACCGCCCGAGCCGTTGCCGTTCGCCAAAGCGGGCGCGCGCCTGATCAACAATCCCTGGGGTCCGGAGGCCCTCGCGGCGGTTGAGGAACTCGCCGCGACGCACGACGACGTTCTGCTCGTCGGCACCGGGCTGACGATGGTCGATGCGGTCCTCTCGCTCGATGCCGCCGGCCATCAGGGACGCATGGTGGGCCTGTCGCGCCGGGGCCTGGTCCCGCGGGGCCACACGGACTTCGCGCCGGCCCCGGTCGAAGCGGCAGAGGTGCCCCATGGCAACGTCCGGGCCTTGTGGCGGTGGCTGCGACGACGCGGCGCTGAGGTTGGCTGGCGGGCGGCGATCGATGCCCTTCGCCCGCACAGCCAGGCGCTGTGGCAGGCGCTGCCGCTGGTTGAGCAGCAGAGGTTTTCGCGTCATGCCCGGCCCTGGTGGGACGTCCACCGTCACCGCATTGCGCCCGAGGTTGCGCAGCGACTGCACGACCTGGTCGCTGAAGGCCGGCTGGAGATCGTGGCCGGCCGCATTCAGGCAGTCGAAGACGAAGGAGACGCGCTCACGGTCACCTATCGGCGGCGTGGAGCGTCGGAGGCGCATTCAGGCCGCTTCGCCTATATCATCAATTGCACCGGGCCGCTCGGGACCATCACGCGGACTCGCGATCCGCTCCTCAGGACCATGCTGGACGATGAGTTGGCGCGGCCCGACCAGCTTGGGATCGCGCTCGACGTCGACGAGCGCTCGCGGGTCGCTGGAGCCCCGCGCGCGTGGGCGATCGGGCCGCTGACCAAGGGGCGCTATTGGGAAATCATCGCGGTACCCGATATTCGGGGTCAGGCGGCAGCGATCGCCGAGGACATTTCAAGGGAGCTGGGCCAATGACCCGCGCATTCGATCACGGCGAACCCGAGGACGGTGACCTCGTCGAATCCGCGCCCGCCTGCGATATTCCCAAGGACGTCAGCGAGGCGGTGCGAACGCTGATCCGCTGGGCCGGCGACGATCCCGAGCGTGAGGGTCTGAAGGACACGCCGCGGCGCGTCGCGCGCGCCTGGCGCGAATATGCCCGCGGCTATCAAGAGGACCCGGCAATCCACCTCCGCCGGACGTTCGAAGAGGTTGGCGGCTACGACGAGATCGTGATCCTCAAGGACATTCCGTTCCAGTCGCATTGCGAGCACCATATGGCGCCGATCATCGGCAAGGCCTCGATCGCCTATCTTCCGCGCGACAAGGTGGTCGGTATCAGCAAGCTCGCGCGGGTGCTGCACGGCTTCGCGCGACGGCTCCAGGTCCAGGAGCGGCTGACCGCGCAGGTCGCCGACACCATCTGGGAGCATTTGCAGCCCAAGGGTGTCGCGGTGGTGATCGAAGCGAGCCACGCCTGCATGACGGCCCGCGGGGTCAGCACGCCCGGCGTGATGATGACGACCAGCCGGATGATGGGCACTTTCCGCGAGGACGAACGCAGCCGCCGCGAGGTGCTCGCGCTGATGGGTCGCTAGTCGATCAGCCTGCCGAGCAGGAGCGGCCCGAGTTTCTTCGAGCTACCTTCGTAGAATCCGACCTGGCCGTCAAAACTCTTCGGATTGTGGAACGTGCCGAAGATCATGTCCCACAGCGGCAGATCCGAATAGTTGCGGGCGTGGACTCCGCGCTCGTGGTGGCACGAATGGCTTTCCGGCCGCTGGATGACGTAACCGAGCCAGTGTGGCGTGCGGATGTTGGCGTGCTGGAACAGGCCGTAGAATGTCGCCAGCAGGTTGACGACGATCGCGGCCTCAGCGCTGACCCCGAACCCGAGCACCAGGGCGAGGCTTCCCACGAACGTGAAGCCCAGCGTATCGAACGGGTGGAAATAAAGCGCGCCCCAGATGTCGACGCGCTCGGCACTGTGATGCATCTGGTGGAACCAGCGCCACAGGAACGGCGTGTTGTGCATCGTCCGGTGCCAGCCATAGACGCCGAGCTCGATCGCCAGGAAGCCGCCGACGATCTGCGCCCACAGCGGGAGCGTGTCGGCTGCGAACAGGCGGTGCTGACCGAGCCAGCCGTCCCAAAACAGAGGCGCATAGGTCGACAGCGCCAGATAGAGCAGCACGAAGCCGGTCCCCTTGAGGCGCCAATAAGTGACATCCGGAAAGCTTCGGCCGCGCAAGATGAGCTCGAGCAGCGCGAAGCTGCCGAACAGCCCAAGCGCGACATAATGGTACAAGCCAATCATCAACGTTCCCCAATTTCGGTGTGGGGATGCAGATACCAGACACACTCACTACCACTCTAGCAAGCGCGCGGTCGGTTTGCCGGCTCGCTATAAAATTCGTCGATTTCCGTGTAGCTTGCGACACGTGACGCGAGGGGGCCAACGGCCATGGTCGAGAAACTGATCGAGAAAACTGGACCCGCGGTACAGTTGGAATCGGCGGCACAAACCAAGGGTGAGAAGACCCGCGAACGGATTCTCGATGTCGCCTATGAATCGATCGTCCAGAAGGGGTTCGCTGCGACCTCGATCGAGGAGTTGGTCGAAGCGGCCGGCATCACGAAAAGCGGCTTTTTCTACCATTTTCGCGACAAGAACGACATGGCGCGACAGCTGTTTGAACGCTTTCTCGCCGAGGACGATACCATCATCAACACGCTCGAAGCACGTGCCCACGAGCTCAGCGACGATCCGCTCCAAAGCCTGCTAATTTTTCTCAATCTCTATGCGCAGGTGATGGACGACATGGAGACGCTACACCCTGGCTGCATGGTCGCCACGGTGACCTACCAGGAACGTCTGTTCGATCCCGAGGTCAAGCGCATGAACGTCGAATCCCTGGTGCGCATGCGCCAGCGGTTCCGCGACTGGTTCGACCGAATCGCGGACCGGTATACGGCGCGGGCCGAGGTCGACCTCGACGCGCTCGCGGATCACCTGACGGCCATCGTCGAAGGTGCGATCATCCTGTCCAAGGCGCTTGGCGATCGCGGCCTGATGGGCAAGCAAACGCGTCTCTATCGCAACCATATCAAGCTGCTCTTCGGCGCCTAGACTGCAAGCGGGACGGCCCCGCTGGCCAGGGGCCGCCCCGCGCCCCACCCCGGAACCGTCTGGACTCGCGCGATGAACGCTTGACCGGTCGAGCGGATGCGCGTGGTTGGTCGAAATTTCCGGGCAGACGGCGCGAAATGCTGGCAGTCTGGCGACAGTTCATGCCGCAGGGGGGCGAGTCGACATGGCACTTACACGTCGCACATTGCTGGAGCAGGTTGGCGCGATCGGCGGAATGGGCGCCACCTACATGGCGATGGAAGCGCTCGGCCTCGCAATTCCGACGCCGGCCGGAGCCGAGACGTTCAGGCTCCCGCCGACTGGCGGGAAAGCCCGGTCGGTGGTTATCCTCGGTGCGGGCATCGCCGGGCTGGTCTCGGCCTATGAGCTTCGCCGGGCGGGCTACAGCGTAACCGTGCTCGAGGCGCGCGACCGAATGGGCGGGCGTGCGTGGACCATCCGCAACGGCACGCGCATCGTTCAGATGGGGCGCGAGGACCAGGTCGCGCGCTTCGATCCTGGCCTCTATTTCAACGCCGGCCCAGCGCGTATCCCGAGCACCCATCGAGTGATCCTCGGTTATGCGCGGCGGTTCGGCGTCGCGCTCGAGACGTTCGTCAATTCCAACCGCAATGCCGGCTGGGATTTCGCCGGCAAGGTCCAGCAGAACCGGCGGATGATCAACGACATGCGCGGGAGGATGGGCGAATTGCTGGCCAAGGCGATCGACCAGCATGCACTCGACCAGGCCATGCCCAAGGGCGAGCTCGAGCTCATCCGCCAATTCCTCCAGCCCTACGCCGGGCTCGACAACAAGGGCGCGTACGTCCCGCAGGGCAGCTCGGGTTTTTCGGTCGAGGGCGGGGGGTATGCCCGGGAACCGGTGCCGTTGGCGGCTCTCGGCTGGAAGGAATTGTTGCCCTCCCGGGCCGTTGTCCTGCCTTATTTGTTCGAGGAAATCTCGGACATGCAGCCGACCATGCTGCAGCCGGTCGGCGGCATGGATCGGATTGCCCATGCAATCTACGAGCAAGTGAAGCCGGCGGTGCGGCTGAAAGCACCGGTCACCGCCATCCGCCGCATCGGCAATCGCGTTCGCATCGAGCATGGTCCGGGCAAGCAGGCGACCGAGGCCGATTATTGCGTCTGCACGTTGGGCGCCAATCTGCTCGAGCGCATCCCGAACGACTTTTCTGCGGCCAAGAAAGCGGCGCTCAAGGGCGTTCCCTATCTGCCGAGCGTCAAGGTCGGGTTCGAGAGCCCGCGCTTCTGGGAGACGGACGACAACATCTTCGGCGGGCTCGCCTGGACCGACCGCGCGAACGAGAATGTGATCTATCCGTCGAACGCGTTCGGCGCACCCAAGGGGGTGCTGGTCGCGGCCTATGTCGCCGGCTGGACCAACCAGGACAATCCGGAGAAATTCGCGGCCTTCAGCGACGCCGAGCGGCTGCGGGTCAGTCGCGAATCGATCGAGGCGCTGCACCCGGGCAGATCGCATCTGCTGCGCAAGGGCGTGACCGTCGGCTGGGGCCTGGTGCCTTATTCGGAAGGTGTGGGCGCGCTGTGGGGGGGCGGCCCCGGCGGCGCCGGTCCGCGCGGGGCGCAATATGCCGAGCTATTGAAACCCGAGGGGCCGATCGTCTTCGCCGGCGAGCATTTGAGCTATCAGGGCCTGTGGCAGGAGGGCGCCGCGCTCAGCGCGCACGAGGCGCTCAAGCTGGTCCAGGCGATGGCGGCGGAGCGGGCTGGCGCGCAGCGCGGCTGATCAGACCCCCGGCAGCTTCGCGGCGATCGGCGCCCAGCTCTGCGTGTAGATCAGCGCCAGCGGGATGACGGCGGCGGCGGTCGCGACCGCATAGCCGGTCCAGGTCGCCGGGTGGACTTTCCCTTGCGTGCGCCGGTCCCAGATGAACAAAGGCGCGTAGAGCAAAGCAGTCCCGGCCAGCAGCTGGATGGTGAAGCCCCAGAAGGTCGGCGGCGCCAGCGGGATCCGGCTGAACCCCGGGCCGGCGGCAAAGATGATGGTCGCGCCGAGCATCAGCCGCTTGTGCCACTGGCTCTCCCGACGGCGCCGCCACGCCTGGTAAACCAGGAAAGCGAAGGCCGGGATCACCGCCAGCGGGATCGCGGTCCAGTTGAGGTCGTCGGTGAATGGCGGGTGGCTGTGCCGCGCTACCGCCCAGACGGAGGTCAGGTACATGATCGGGATCAGCGCGATCGCGACCAGCATCGTCGCTGCGCCGAGCTTCATGTGCGTCTCGGTGCGGCGGGTCGCGATCAGCTGCGTCTGCATGACCAGCAGGGCCATCCACAAAGTGAACATGAGGCCGTGGAACATGACCGACGGCGGCAGGGTCGGATTGGGGCGAGGATATTCCGGCACCACGCCGCGCAAATAGAAGCTCGGCGCAAAGCCGAGGAACACGACGACGACCAGGAAGATGGCCATGCGCGAATAGAATTTGCGTTCGGATGCCTTGCGGTCGGCCGGCCCGGCGACGATCGTTGCCATGATTTTCCCCCGAAAACTGGCTGCTGACGCCCGCAGATTAGTCGAAAAGGGGTGGCACGCAAGGCGCTCCGATGCTGCTGGCGCGGCACCGGCCCGCTGGCTAAGAGTTGGGCCAGAACCGAAAAAGGGGAATCCCATGCGAGGCTCGATATTGCTTGCCGTGGCCGTGACGCTGGCCGCTCCTCAGGCGGTTGCCAAGACCGCAGCTCCACCGGCGCCGGCTAACGTCACCGCCGCCGTCGCCAACCAGGCCGCGCGGACGCCCGACAATGTGAAGCTCGACGAGGGCCGCAAGCCGGCCGAGCTGCTCCGCTTCTTCGGCTTGAGGCGGGGCATGCAGGTGCTCGATATGTTCGGCGCCAACAAATATTGGGCCGAGATCATGGCTCCGGCGGTCGGGCCGAGGGGCCAGGTCACCGTCTGGCAGCCGACCCAGTTCCTCAACGATCAGCGCAAGGCGGCATTCGACGAATTCGCCACGCGGCAGGGGAACGTGACTCTGATCTCCAGCTCGTTCGAGGCACCCAACCTGCCGCGGCGCGCCTTCGATTTCGCGATCATCAACCTCGATTATCATGACGTCTATTGGGAAAGCACCGAGCGCAAGATTGCGCGGATGGACCCCAACGCGTGGCTCAAGACGCTCTACGCGGCGATGCGGCCCGGCGGGATCGTCGGAGTCGTCGACCATGTCGCCGGCCCCAACAAGGATACGCGGGCGACGGTCGAGGCGCTCCACCGGATCGATCCCAATGTGATCCGGGCCGACTTCCGCCGCGCCGGCTTCGTGTTGGTTGCCACCAGCAACATGTTGCGCAATCCGGCGGACGACCACAGCCTGCTGGTGTTCGATCCCAAGATTCGCGGCCACACCGACCGCGCGGTGTTCAAGTTCCGGAAGCCGCGTTGAGTCCGGCGAAGGTCGATCCAGCCAGCGAAAGCGCCCGCAGCTTCCGCGCCTACTGGGCGCTGGCCGCGCTGGTCGCGGGCCTCGCGCTCGGCGCGCTGGCGGACGGCGCGTCACCTGGGCTCGAGACCTCGACGCTGGGCGTCGCCGGCTTCGTCGGGACGCTGTGGCTGAACGCCTTGAAGATGACCGTCATCCCGCTGGTCGTCGCGCTGCTGGTGGTCGGCATTGCCAAGAGCCGGGAAGCGGCGATGGCCGGCCGGATCGCCGGGCGGTCGGTGCTGTGGATCGTCATCCTTTGTTCGGCTTCGGCCGTGTTCGGCGCGTTGGCTATTCTGCTGCTGACCCAGCTCTTTCCCCTTTCTCGCGAAACCGCCGCCGCGCTGCAGGGCGCGCTCGCGGGAGTCGAAAAGCCGGCGTCCGGCCCGCTCCCAGGGGTTGCCGACTTCTTCACAGGCGTGATCCCCGACAACGTGTTCGCGGCCGCGACCAACGGCGACGTGCTGCCGCTGGTGATCTTCTCGGTCCTGTTCGCCTTGGCGCTCGCCAGCATCCCGGAG
>Ga0070696_100003536_pt1 | contig 10399 bp, 3 predicted proteins | sample KBSK1253metaG_FD_65474 | JGI IMG/M metagenome (GOLD analysis project Ga0070696, IMG submission 65474) | Corn, switchgrass and miscanthus rhizosphere microbial communities from Kellogg Biological Station, Michigan, USA - KBS K1-25-3 metaG | ecosystem: Host-associated > Plants > Roots >... | reverse complement strand
GTACGTTGGCGTAACCAGGAACAAGCGTGATAGTTGCATTCTTGAAGAGAAAATCGAATCCCTGAATGCGCGGCAACGCGACACCTGCCTGCCCGATCTTTGCGACCTCTATGGCATAGACAGGCTGAAGAGCGAATTTCCAGATAAAACCGAAATCGCCGCCATCGATGCCCGCGATCGTAGAACTTATAAACTGCGTGGTGGTCAACGGAGTTACGATCTGGAAGGCAAACTGTAACGTCTGAGTCGTTCCAGAAACCCCCAGCACGAACGACTGCAATATGTCCGTTTCACTAACATTAAAGGTGATAACCGGGATCGTCACGCCCTTATCCACCACATTAAGGATGACCTGATTGCTGTGTGTGACGACCGCGCCGCCCACTAGAGCCACAGCTTCAATCTGAGTCTTAAATTGATCTGCATTGGCTTGGCCCAGTGCATTGACCAGGGCGCTAAAGAATAACGCCTCGCTCATAAACACTAAATTTTCGAGACCTTGTAGTTGCGTGTACACCGGGGCCGGAAGCTGGTTTTGCAGCTTGCCGATATTAGCGGCAGTTAGATCGTAGATTTGTGCAAACTGCACGGTGGGCGCGGCCAGGGCCTTGATGTTGGCCGTCATCAGCATATTGGGATACGCATTGTAGAGTGCTTGTAGAGGAGTGTTGTTGTAATAGTTTGTATTCAGCATTCCCGGGTCAGGAATGTTGCCCGGAGCAGCGGTGGCCGCCAGGTCGCCTTCCTCACAAAACGCCCACATCAGAGCGTTGAAGGTATAGTCGGAAGCGTAATAGTTCAGGTGATTGTTGACAGGCACGGGGGGCAAAGCCAATTGCGGAGGATTCGCTCCCGAATAGGCCGTGCCCTTATATGTCACATTGCCAGTCACGCCGGTGGCAATCCCACTGTTGCCCGGAAACGTGAGGCCGCTTGGTCCAATGGGGAACTGAAACGCAATATTCGGCGTTAGCTTTCCACTTGATGATATTGACGCAAAAAGTGGCTTGATCAGCGCAGCAATGGGTGTACTGAAGTCGATGGTGTCTACCGCCTTTTTGGTGGCATCGCTTACGTGTGTCGAGAAGCAACTTCCAGGCTCTTCAAAAGTCACAACACTGCCTGGCGGTATGTTGGGAGATACCCCCGACGTGACGACGTTAGAGCTGATGAAGTTGAATTGCCACTGGTTGTTACTGAAAACAAATTGAAAGACTACGGTGATGGTCATTTGCGAAAAGCCGACCGAGTATTGGAAGTTTGTGTTTTCGTGACCAGTGTTGATGCAACCGATGAAGCAGGTCTCATTGTCGTACTGCTCGTTCCAATTGAATTTGGCCTGGAAATTGGTTGCGAGCAGCGTCAGGGTGAAATGGCCGTTATCACCCTGAGTGAGCGATTGAAAAGTCGGAGTGAAAGAAGACAAGGAGCCATTCGAGAGAGCTATTACGATGTTGCTAGCCCAGGTGGAACCACCCTTACTTGATGAGAGCACAACGTTGCCTGCGTCAATTGTATTGTCGGCTAGCGTGACCTTTTGAATGGCCCGGACAATTTCATCGACCAGCAGCACGTTGGTGAAATATTGGATGCCACCAGGTGAGATCGCAACGGTCATACCTTGCAGCGACATGATTAATCACCTCCACCGACCGCTCTGAGCTTCGAGAGTTCTGCACGACGTGGTTCCCATTTCGCGTTGGGATCGATCTCCACCAGTTTTTTCGACATCAGATATTTGACGCCGCTATCCGTGACGTGTTGCACATCAGTGAGTACGTTGGCGTAACCAGGAACAAGCGTGATAGTTGCATTCTTGAAGAGAAAATCGAATCCCTGAATGCGCGGCAATGGCACGCCTGCCTGCCCGATCTTTGCGACCTCGGTGGCATAGACAGGCTGAAGAGCAAAATTCCAGATCAAACCGAAATCGCCGCCATCGATGCCAGGGATCGTAGAACTTATAAACTGCGTGGTGGTCAACGGAGTTACGATCTGGAAGGCAAACTGTAACGTCTGAGTCGTTCCCGAAACCCCGAGCACGAAGGCCTGTAAGACGTCGGTTTGACTGACATCAAAGGTGATAACCGGGATCGTCACGCCCTTATCCACCACATTAAGGATGATCTGATTGCTGTGTGTGACGACCGCACCTACCACGAGAGCCACAGTTTCAATCGCGGTCTTAAACTGGTCGGCATTGGCCTGGCCTAGTGCATTGACCAGGGCGCTAAAAAATAACACCTCGCTCATGAACACCGATCCTTTGAGCACCTGTAGTTGCGCGTACACCGTGGCCGGAAGCTGGTTTTGCAACTTGCCGATATTGGCGGCAGTTAGATCGTAGATCTGTGCGAACTGCACGGTGGGCGCCACCAGGGCCTTGATGTTGGCCGTCATCGGCATGTTGGGATAGGCATTGTAGAGCGCTTGCAGAGGAGTGTTGTTGTAATTGCTCGTATTCAGCACTCCAGGGTCAGGAATGTTGCCCGGCGTGGCGGTGGCCACCAGGTCGCCTTCCTCAAAAAACGCCCACATCAATGCATTGAAGGTATAGTCCGAAGCGTAATAGTTGAGGTGATTGTTGACAGGCATGGGAGGCAAGGCCAATTGTGGAGGATTAGCTCCGGTATAGGCCGTCCCTTTATAAGTGACATTGCCAGTCACGCCCGCGGCAATGCCACTGTTGCCTGGAAAGGTGAGGCCGCTTGGTCCAATGGGAAACTGAAACGCAATATTCGGGGTGAGATTTCCGCTCGCTGGTATTGACGCAAACAGTGGCTTGATCAGCGCAATGATCGGTGTCGAGAAGTCGATCGTGTCTACCGCGTTTTTGGTGGCACTGCTTACCTGGGTCGAGAAGCAGCCCGCATAGTCTTCCAGGTTTACAACGCTGTTTTTGGGTATGTTGGGAGACACTCCCGACGTGACAACGTTGGAGCTGATGAAGTTGAATTGCCATTGGTTGTTACTGAAAACAAATTGAAAGACAACGGTGATGGTCATTTGCGAAAAGCCGACCGAATAACCGTAATTGTTATTTTCGTGACCCGTGGTACGGCAGCCGATGGAACAGTCGTAATCGTCGTACTGCTCGTTCCAATTGAAATTGGCCTGGAAGTTTGTTGCGAGCAGGGTCAGGGTAAACTGGCCGTTATCACCCTGAGTAAGAGATTGAAAAGTCGGATTGAAGGAAGTCATGGAACCACTCGAGAGAGCTATGACCACGTTATTGGCCCACGTTTGTTCCCTCTTGCCTGACGAGATCAGAATGTCGCCTACCTGAATTGTGTTATTAGGCGGATTGACTTTTTGGATCGCGTGGACGATCTCGTTGACCAGCAGCACGTTGGTGAAATATTGGATGCCACCAGCTGAAATCGCAACCGTGATACCTTGCAGAGTCATGATTCTCTCCTTTTGCTTTGGAAGCTCTTACTTGGGAGTTGAGGGCAGCCAAATACTGACAGATGGTTCGGTGCGTCCTCCGCTCGGCTTCTCGATTATTTCAAAGTTGAGCGTGTACACCGTGCGCCAAAGATCTACAGTTAGACAGGCTGACGAGATACCCGCAGTTTGGTTGAGCCAGGAGCCATCCGAGTTATAGATGTCGAGGCGATAATCGCTGACACTGGCCCCGTCGTTCAAATACTTCAGTACGTAGATGAAGCCTTTCGACTCAACCGCGATATCGAGGAGGGTCACTATCAAATTTCCTTCATCCTTCAACGCTGCAACCGCAGACTCATTAGCGAAGATGGGTGCCGGGTTTCCCGCGAAATCAAATGCCTGCAACCTCGCTCCCGCTCCCGGTAGATTGGAATCTGCAGCCTCTAAAACGATCACACCCGCATTGGGTGTTGCTGCAACTCCCACGGGAATGTGAATCAAGCCGGGACGCGTGCCATAGCCCGAGTAGATGTTGGCTAACGGCGCTTGGGCATCCGCAACAGCGCCAGTCCTTAGATTAAGCACCTCGATCTTGCTGTTTGCGGTACTGACGCCCACCACGTAACCGGATGGATGAATGGTGGCGGCATCGATCTGTTCGTTGAAGCGACCCCAGCTCTTGCCAGTGGAGAGATCGAAGGGGCTGTTCGTGCCGTCGAGTATGACTTGACGAACGTGGTAAAGGCCGTTGCGCGGATCGACCCAGAAGTTAAAGCCGGTGCCATTGGCTGGCCCATCCAGATCGAATAACAACAACGGTTTTGCGGTAAAACCAGCAGGCACAAATTTGAGACCGCCCTCCGGATTGGAGCGGTCGTCGATTGCCTGGAAGGTAAACATCTGGCCCGAGAAAACACCGGGTTGATCTGCGAGCGGAATCCCTTGGCCAGACGCTTCCCAGGTGTAGCCAAGTTCGCTTGTCTGCTGGCTGACAGTGATGTTGGTAAGCTGCGCGAGATTATTGCCCACGTTGCTAGGGTTCAGATCTTTCACCGTGGCTGTAGGGGCTCCGCCCGCATTACTCCATTCATGCTTTTGCGTTGCCGCGTTATAAGCCAGTTTCTGATCAAACTGATAAGTGGTCGAAGACGTGAGGGGCACCTGGTTTTCAGTGATGTTCATTTGGGGAACAGTTAAGAGCGTGCCTGGTATGTCGGCGTTGATGTAATCAGTCTTGACCGAACCAGCCAGCCAACCGGTTTCAGAGAAGAACTTTGCCGTAAACATCACGTTACCCCCGGCTGGGAGTCGATTACTGTTTTCGGCGTTGAAGTAGACAGTAATAGGTCCGGTCTGTGGAGACGACTGCATTTTCCCGGTTGTCGAGCGGGTGGTTCCGTCCTGGTAAGTGGCGACGACTTCATATGAGGTAGCTTCGAGTGGCCAGGTATTCTGATGCTTGACGTCTGGAAGCACAGTCCATTGCGCATCGATGGCCCGCGATGCTGTAATTTCGAAGGTGGCCGGTGAAATCCCTACTTCAACTGAAGTTTCCGTGAGTAGTGCGACTGTGGTGAGCACGGAAACAGCAAGGGCAATCCAACCAAAGATTGGCTCAGCCTCTTCGGCTGCGCCCTCGGCAATCTCGGCACTCATCCACGCAGCAAGTGCGGTGATATCGAGCAGCAGATGCGGTATTAGATCGGCGAACGCGATGAGCAGAGTGGTGGTACCGCCGCCTTCGATGGCGGTAGCGGCAGCGCCTACAATTAGCGTACTGGCGACGTCAAGAATGATCGTGATGGCGCTCTTGGCGATCTCGTTTAGTGACACCTCCTCGACCGTAGCGCCTGCTATCAGACATGCTATGGGTATGCCGAAATTGAAGATTCCGGTCATGATTGCGCCGCCTGTGCAGACGTTTTTGTCCCAGCCGCCGTAGAAAACCCCGTCCTGTCCCTGAATGCCGCCAGTGCGACCGATCCCCCCGGCCATGATCTTCACCGAGCTGGCGTTGCTCGGCCACTTGAATGAGATCTCAGTTGGCTCAGCTGACACGGGAATCGCGAGAATCGTGTCCACTGCGGAAAACATCGTGATGTACTTCTTGGTGTCAGTGTCATAAATGCCAGCGAGCCCGCCGGGTACCTGGCTCGTCCATCCTGCGGGTACCACCGGCGAGCCGTTGGCTCCGTAAAATTCGACATAGCCAGAAAGCCAACGCAGCCAACTGTTGGTGAAAGAGATCTCGAAGGTATTGTTCTCGAAGGAAAGACTGCCATTCTGGCTAAAACCATGTTGCGGTGTGAGATTGTTGACGGTCCAGTAACTGCTGCTGTCCTCCAGCGGACGCGCTTCGGTACGAGCAACCGTTTGCGACTGAGGGACGGAGATGTTGGTCACGCCGTGCTGGACAGTATAAACGCCGGCATTCGTGCTGCTTGATTGCAGTGCAGTTTCATTCTTCGCAGTCTTGACACTGTCTTGCATGGGTCCAACGACCCATACCTTCGTAATATCCGACCAGTTGTAATAACTCTTGTCGGAGGGTTTTAGATCTTTGTCGAGATAAGGGGTCTCGTAGACCCAGTTCTGATTCGAAGGATCACGTTGATGAAGTAAGGCCTGTTGCAGAATTTGCTCCGCCAGATCGCTGATTCCATTTGAAAACTCAATGATATTGGTGACTCTTGCCCCAGTACCGGCGCCAATATTGACCAGCTCCAAATGATGGAAGACAAGGGAAACGGCTGCGTCCAGGGCGGACTTAAAATCGTGAACATCTATGATCGGATCTACATCGTCAGCTAACTTAACCGGAACGCCGTATTGCGCGAGCTTGGGATGGGGAACTGTGGTCGATTGATGACCATTGGCGATCCTTTCCCTGAGCACTTTCTCTCTTGCGGTTCGCGGTACGTGAATCATTGTGAGCAGCAAGGTGTCCAACTTGGCCCCTTCTATATTGGAAGGAGTTGTGACACGTAATAGCTGAACATACTCCTGCGGCAGGTGAACGTCGTCTGCGTAATGCGTGATGCTCTTATCAGGTATCAAGCGGAGCGCAGAGTTGCCGGCTCGATATTGGGCCAAACTCTCCGGAGTATGACGGATAAGAGGTATGCGATTGGTACCGACGTGGAGCTTCACTGGCGCTGAATCCGAGACGAATCCTAAATCGAAGTGAAGAGTTGTGTTAACAGTGGTGCGAGTCACTACGGCTTCCTTTCATTGTTAAGAATGCTTTAAGCCACGGTCCCCTGAGATGCGTGCTCGAGACCAAAGATGTTTACGAGAAGGTAATGGGAAATTTGTTTAAGCGACCTTAGACAGCTGGACGACAGACCAGCAATGGCATACGTCTACTTGATGTGAAAACTAGCGAGGAAACTTAGTGCTGAAAGAGAGGCTTGGCCTACACTTCACAGACAATCTTATTAGTGCGACGTCAGGGAATCTAACACAACAGCATCACGTAAACAATTTTGTCGGACTAGGCAAAAATCAAGGAAAACGGTTTTTGCTGTTGAGAAGTCGACTGTGAAAGCGGGGCATATGTCGAGATGATGTGGGGCGCGCGGTAACAAGAAGGCACTTGCGTCTCACTCATGTGTCGGTGTGAAGGGCAACGATGCAATGGCGAGAATCTTAAGAAGAATGCTAAAGTTGGGTAGACAAGGATCACGGGATTAGCTTCCCAAACTGAGGCTTGCGAGTTCGAATCCCGTCGCCCGCTCCAATGACTCCCACAGGAGAGAGCTATTCACATACGTGAGTTCCGTGTCCAACTTCAGCGGAGTGAACTATGAAGATACTTTTGTTCGTGCCGCTTATTTGTTCTTTCCTCCTGCTACCTCAACAGGTCTCAAACGACACTTCGCAAATCGAAGTGACGACGTATAAGTGGTCGAAAGCACGTCGCACAATCGAGAAGTCGGAGTCACCCGAGGGGATTACTCCGCCCGCAAGCGCAATGATTCCGCAGAACAAAAATTTCGCACGGAATGTTCGTATTAATGAGCCACAGGGTGCTCGAGATCCGAACTCCGACACCCTCGACGGGCGCAGCGCTCAAATCGAGAAAAATGTTCAGGAAGCACGTTCGCCTCAAACAAAGCAAGTCGACGGCTTCGCTTACCGAGTTAAGATCAGGAACTCCGCCGCTCAAGTCGTCGAGGTTCTCTTTTGGGAATATCAATTCATCGATCCAGCCAACGAATCGAATACAACTCGACACCAATTTCTTTGTGGGTTGAGCTTGGGGACTGGGAAAGAAAAGGAACTTGAGGGCTTCAGTGTCTCAAGCCCTGCTAATGTGGTTGATGTGGAATCATTAGGGAAGAAGGACAGTTCATTTCGTGAGAAGGTGGTAATAAACAGAGTTGAGTACGCTGACGGAACTATCTGGCAGCGCAAAGACTGGAGCTTGAAAGAAGTAAAGGCGAGCTACGAACGCGCCCTGAAAGAGAAATGGCAACCAGGCATGTGTAAAGGTCTGTAAGCCTCACCTGATCAAAATCACAAAAAAGTCTTGCAACATTTTCCAAAACCATACAACTCAGGTTTTTCCCGATTGTCATAGATCGGTACGAAGCTTACATTACGCGCCGTCGGCTCTTGGTATTCGATTGACCCAGGATTCGGCGGAGTTGGTGCCCACAAAGGAATATCGAAGATCTCGTCGCGATATGCTCCTTATCCAACTGCATTCTCCTAGCTCGAACCGCCAATCATCGAAATCAAGAGGCCATGGCGCAGGTCAATGAGGCTCGCGAGAGTAATGCCGTTCCACGGCCAAAAATCAAATTACCTGACATTCTCACGAACCGCATGACGAATGTGCCCCGACTCCGGCGATGTATGGTAGCTGCAAGATGTCTTATCGCCCTTGTTGAAACTTGCTTTGCGGCACAGCTGGCGTTGAAGTTGGGCGGACGTGGCCCCTTTGAACAGAAATAGCAAACACAAGAATTCTTGAACCTATGGAGATCGCGTGGCGCCTGCTGGCAAGGGGCGTAGCGCGCGTGAAGGGGGACGCCCGCTTTGGGGCGAAAGCAGGCGTCCTTCTTCCATCGGCATCGCCTCCTGGCCTATTATTTTATTTAAGTTCAACATGAACCCGAAGTTAATCTTCGTGTCCGTGCAGCGGGTCACATTGTCTGTGAACTTAAAACACCCTGGGGTTTTATTGCGTTTAGTTTCAATAACAGGATTAACCTATACTGAGACGCACCAGAGAAGACGGATCAAGCGGACAAATCTAGCAAGACTTTGAAGCTGATCAAGTTGTAGAAATGAAACCTTTAGGATACGAGCCGCCAAAGGCAAACATCCTCATTATCGATGACGAAGAGCAGATTCGAGATTTGCTCGTAGCAATATTAGGCAGCTCATATACCTGCTGTTCCGTTGCATCCGCCGAGGAAGCCCTCAGTAAGTTATCCAGGGAAGCTTTCGATCTGGTAATAAGCGACATCGATATGGGAGGAATGAGCGGGATTGAGTTAATTCCGAAACTCCATTCAATATCGCCCGGAACGGTCGTTGTGATGATCAGCGGACATCAGGACATCGAAACCGCCATTGAGGCGATGAGAGTAGGCGCTTTCGACTACATCACGAAGCCTATCGACATCCGTCACGTCGATGCGGCTGTTCAGCGCGCTTTAGGCCATCGAAACCTTATACTCGAAAAGGAACAGTACCGCGAACAGTTGGAACAGCTACTTGAAGAACGCACAGCCGAGGTCGATTACCTCGCTTACTACGACACAGTTACACAGTTGCCCAATCGTGCGCTCTTTGAGGATCGCCTCGCGCAGGCAATAGTTATGGCAAAATCGTCTGGTCAAACGTTAGCTGTACTGTTCATCTCGCTTGATCAATTCAAGAAGGTCAATGACACGTTAGGACATGGACCGGGAGACATTCTGTTAAGGGAATTCGCCGAGCGATTAAAGAGCTGCATTGCACAGACGGACACAGTTGCCCGGTTTGGTAATGATGAGTTCGCGCTTCTGCGAGCTCAAATCGAAGGAGCGGATGACGTAATTGAAACGATTGGATCGTTATTGCAGGTTCTGAAATTTGGCTTCGAGCTGGATGGTCAGGAACTTTTTGCCACCGCAAGTGTGGGCATCAGCTTGTTTCCTGTCGATGGTGAAGAGGGACATACGTTATTGAAGAATGCAGGAGCGGCGCTCTACAAGGCGAAGAGATCCGGCGGCGCAAACTATCAGTTCTATACCGCGGACATTCACGATCGCGCGTCTCGCAGATTGTCTCTTGAAACAACGCTCCGTCGTGCAATTCAAAATCATGAGTTCTTACTCCACTATCAGCCCAAAGTCTCCGTAGACTCGCTCGAGATTACGGGCGTGGAAGCGTTGATACGCTGGCATCATCCTCAACTCGGATTGGTCTCACCCGCAGAATTCATACCACTTGCAGAGGACACTGGTTTAATTATTTCGATCGGCGAATGGGTACTGAAAGAAGCGTGTCTACAGAATAAGCGCTGGCAGACTCAAGGCTTCGCTCCGATTCGAACGGCAGTCAATATTTCAGCTCGACAGCTTCACGATCATGGCTTTGCCGATACTGTGATCAGAATTTTAAAAGAGACGAACCTTGCGCCTCAGTACCTTGAGTTGGAACTCACCGAGAGTTCCATCATGCAGAATGCTGAGCTGGCGACAAACGTTCTCAGTAGATTGAAGTCGATGGGGATTTATTGCTCGATTGACGATTTCGGTACGGGTTATTCGTCACTTGCTTCGCTCAAACGATTACCGATAAATGCACTAAAGATCGACAAGTCTTTCGTCTCTGAAGCTCCCTCTGAACCTGACGACGCAGCGTTGGTGATGGCCATAGTAACTCTGGCTCACAATCTGCGCCTCAAAGTCATAGCGGAAGGAGTGGAAACGGAAGAGCAGTTGCGCCTTCTACACCTGTTACGTTGCGATGAGATACAAGGCTTTCTGTTTAGTAAGCCCTTGCCAGCGGA